>Ga0224495_10003172_pt1 | contig 10251 bp, 7 predicted proteins | sample SF_Jul11_sed_USG_FD_168128 | JGI IMG/M metagenome (GOLD analysis project Ga0224495, IMG submission 168128) | Sediment microbial communities from San Francisco Bay, California, United States - SF_Jul11_sed_USGS_4_1 | ecosystem: Environmental > Aquatic > Marine > Sediment | place: USA: California...
CTTTCCCCCCCCCCAATGGGAAAGTGCTACCGAGTGATTTTTTGACCGGGAATTACTGATCGCAGTGCTCAAATGGCATGGCCTCAAGGCAGGCGAACTGGCGAATTCGCCGGTTGCCGCTAAATAAGAAATAGTGCGAGCGCAAGCCGCTGCGTAAGATCGAGCTGTTCGAGCTGGCAAATAGCGGGAATTCTGTATCGTGCACGGGTTAAAAGCCGGCACAACCTGCATGAGGACATGAACAGCTCGGCGAGTTGCGCTCGGCATCCTGCTGGCGGGTCATCGCACAAAACCATATCAGCCCGAAAGCCTTAATCAGAATAACATCGTGACTGCGCTCAACTGCACCACTATCGAGGCCTTCTCCCTTGGGCATCGGTGCCCCTCCAGCACGTTGCTTTTGAATATCTTCAGGCGTAAAGTGCCGCTCCATTCGTTCCGGTAGAACGAAATTGGGTGTACATGCTGTTTGCTGGGTCTTTACTCATCCCCGGTCAATTGCATATATCCTGCATAAGCGAAACGGGCATAAATGAAGCGGGTCTACACCGTTCTGAACGCACTCGGGCTGTTACTGCTGGTATTCAGCATTGCATTTATTCTGCCTGTTATTACTGCGATTATTTATGCCGATGTATCGGTGTTGGTCGATTTTTTATTGGCCATGTGCAGCACCGCTGCATTGGGCGTTTTACTGTGGCTGTTTACCCGTCCCTATGCGAGCGAATTGTCGATCAGGCATGGTTATCTTCTGGTTTCCGGATTGTGGATCGCCATACCTGCTTTCTCGGCGATTCCGCTTTTGCTGGTCCTTCCCGGGCTTTCGTTCACTGATGCATACTTTGAAGCGATGTCGGGCCTGACCACAACGGGATCGACTGTTTTGGTTGGCCTTGACACCTTGCCGCCTGCTATCAATGTGTGGCGGCATGAGTTGAACTGGTCGGGCGGGCTGGGCATCATCGTACTTGCAGTTGCGGTTCTTCCCCTGCTGGGTATCGGGGGGCGGCAGTTGTTCAAGGCGGAAACGCCTGGCCCGGTAAAGGATGCGGCGTTGACACCACGCATCTCGGAAACGGCGCAGCATCTTTGGGTATCCTATTTGGCAATTACGATGATTTGCATTGCCAGTCTGAAGTGGGCCGGGATGAATTGGCTGGATGCCGTTTGCCATTCTTTTTCAGCAATGGGATTGGGGGGATTTTCCACACACGATGCCAGTATCGGATACTTTAATTCTCCATTGATTGAATTCGTGTTGATGGTATTCATGCTGATTGCGGTGGTCAATTTCACGACTCATTACGTGGCATTTAACAGGCGCAGCCTTTCAGCCTATCGCGATGATCCGGAAGTTTTCCCTGCCCTGACGGTGATAATTGGCAGTTGCGCCGGTATTGCAATCTTTCTGTGGTGGAATAATGTGTATCCGGATTTCCTTACCGCCTTGCGATACGCCAGCTTTAACCTGATTTCAATTGCAACCAGTTCGGGTTATTCCAGCGTTGATTATGCGCAATGGCCTATCTTTGCACCGCTATGGATGATGCTACTTACTGGTACGGTTGCCAGCGCCGGTTCCACAGGCGGCGGTATCAAAATGATCCGAAGCCTGATCCTGTTCAAGCAGGCAGGGCGGGAATTTTTGAAAATGATGCACCCCGCAATAGTCAATCCGATGAAGATCAAGGGGCATGTGGTCGAGAATAATATTGTTTACGCCGTGCTTGGTTTTATCTTCCTGTATTTCATGGTGATCGCAGTGTTGACATTCCTGCTGCTGATCAGCGGTATGGATCTGATATCGGGCCTGACTGCTGTATTGGCATCGGTAAATAACTGCGGTCCAGGTTTGGGGACTGTAGGCCCGGCAAGCAATTATCAGGGGTTAAACGATTTTCAAACTTGGGTATGCACCTTTGCGATGCTGGTTGGCCGTCTGGAAATATTTACCGTACTGATTTTGTTCTCGCCCCATTTCTGGCGGCGGTAATTTGTATTGCGGCAGCGAATTACACTCATATCGCAGATTTACTTGTCGTTCCGAGTCTGAACCATACAATTTGTCTCACTGAGATCGTGTTACTTGTGGGAGCCGTTCATCTGGTGGGTTTGCCTCGGGTCGGCCTGGTATGGAAAGGCCGATGATTATGTTTTATCTTTTAACCGAATGGCAGGGAGCTGCCAAAGTGAAACTTTACTAAGTTGAATGTGTCACAAAGTTCCGTGAAATTTTGCGTTGAAATGAAATTTAGAAAATATCTGCTAAGAATTAATTGCTTATCGCTAGGGGCGGCACCGGTCTTATGACGAACTTTTATTCTGCAAAATCCTGTTTCTGGTATCGCGGTAAATAATCATGGCAAATAACAAAAACGACGGAGTGCGGCGCGGTGTTTATCTGTTGGTGCTCGCGATCATGGTGCTGCTGCCGATCAGCGTGACTGCCTACAAGCTCTATGTGCTCGATTACCCGCTGGCCGGGTTGATTCCCGCGCCTAGCTACAACGTCGAAGTCAGCATGCAGGTCGACGGTCATGGTGAGGATATCGCTATCCGCACCTATCTGCCGAAAACCGATTCGCGCCAGTCGGTGGACAACGAACGGAATTCATCCGGTGCTTTTACATCGGAAATCAAGTCGGATCAACTGAACCGCGAGGCAAGCTGGAAGGCCGAAAATGTGCGCGGACAGCAGAACGTGCTGTATGCCTACTCGGTGCGCGCTCGTCATGTGCGCTACAACATTCCGGCGGAAATGACGATTCCCGATTCGTATCCGGCTGCGCTGGCAGCGTATCTGGTTGCGGAGCCGGGTATCCAGAAGGATGACCCGGAAATCGAGACCGCATTGCGACGTATCGTGCAAACCGACAAGCCGACGATATTCGAGGCTGTTACCCGGATCCATCGCCACCTGCAAGACAATATGGCGAACCGGAATTTCTCCGGCTTCACCGATGCGCTGACTGCGCTGAGGCTGGGCGAGGCGAGTTGCAACGGCAAGAGCCGTCTGTTTGTCGCGATGCTGCGCAAACTGAACATCCCGGCGCGGCTGGTGGGCGGACTGGTGATGCAGTCGGGCAGCAAGCGTACCAGCCACCAGTGGGTCGAGGCCTATGTCAGCGGCCACTGGGTTCCGTTCGATACGATCAACGATCATTTCGCGGAGATACCGGCCAATTTTCTGACGCTTTACTACGGCGACCAGGTGCTGTTCAAGCATACGGCAAACGTCAACTTCCAGTATTTCTTCAAGATCAGCAAGCAGCTGGTGACCCAGCCTGATGCGCAGAGTGCACTCAGCGAGTCAATGCTGAACGTTACCAACTTTTATGCGTTCTTTGACCGCGTCGGCATCTCGCAAAACCTGCTGACCATCCTGCTGATGTTGCCACTGGGCGCGCTGGTGACCGTGGTGTTCCGCAATGTGATCGGTCTCGAAACTTTCGGCACTTTCCTTCCGGCGCTCATCGCTTCAGCCGCACGCGATACCGGCCTGCTGTGGGGTATGATCGGTTTTATTTCCATCATCATCGTCTCCGCAGTGGTGCGCAGGGGGCTGGACTGGATGCAATTGCTGCACTCTCCGAAGATGGCGATCATGCTGACCACCGTGGTGATCGTGATGATGGGGATCACGGTAGGCGGTGTGCAGCTCGGGCTGTTCGAACTGGCGCACATGACGCTGTTCCCGATTGCGATCCTGGCGATTACCGCCGAACGCGTCGCGCTGATGGAGTCCGAGCAGGGCGGCATGAAAGTCGCGCAGATCACCTTTATGACAATGATCGTGATCGCAGCCTGTTACGCGGTGATGGAGTCGCTGTTCATGCAGAGCCTGATACTGGCCTTCCCCGAGTTGCTGCTGGTGGTGATCGCGCTCAACCTTTGGCTGGGCAAGTGGATAGGCATACGCGTGATGGAATTCATGCGTTTCCGCCGCCTGATCATGGCAGGGGCGAAATGAGCGCGTTGCGTACATTTCTTGCCGGACTCGAGGGCGCGAGGGAACGTGCCGCGACGGTGCTATCGATGAACCGGCGCAACCTCCATTTCGTCTATACGCGCAATGAACGCCAGCATTTCCCGCTGGCGGACGATAAACTGCTCGCGAAAGAGACGCTCGTACCGGCTGGTGTGCGCATGCCGGAAACTTTTCGCGTCTACAGTTATTTTTATGAATTGCAGAATCTGGCGCAGGATCTCGAACCCTTCCACGACTTCGTTATCAAGCCGGCGCAGGGTAGTGGCGGTAACGGCATCATCGTGATCGTCGGCCGAAAGGGGCGGGACTGGCTGGGTATCAGCGGCAAGGCCTATACGCTTTTCGACCTGCAAAGACATATTACCGACATCATATACGGCGTTTACTCGCATGATCTGGGCGACAAGGCAGTGATCGAAAGCAGAATCATTCAGCATCCTGTGATGGCGGAGCTGAGTCCGCTCGGTTTGGCCGACGTGCGCGTAATCATGTGCGACGACGTACCGGTGATGGCGATGACGCGCATCCCGACGCGACAGTCCGAAGGCAAAGCCAATCTGCATCAAGGTGCGTTGGGCGTTGCCATCGATATTGAAACAGGCATCACAACCAACGCACGGTTTCTCGGGGAAACGATAGACCGTCATCCCGACAACGCGATCCCGCTGATCGGGAGAGCCATACCGTACTGGCCTGAAATTGTCGATCTGGCAAAACGCACGGCACGGGCTGTGCCGCTCAAGTATCTGGGCGTGGATATTTCGATCTCTCCCGACGGGCCATTGCTGCTCGAGATTAATGTGCGCCCCGGGCTCGAGATACAGAACGTCAATGGGCGCGGCATGCTGCCGATACTTCAGGAAATCACCATGCAGGAGGCGAAAAAAGATGAATAGCGGACGCTGGATGAGGTTGTTCCGGGAAAGCTTTGTGCCGGTGATCATCGTTATTCTCGGGTTGTTCCTGATGCTGTTGTACGTCCAGTTTCGCGCCGAGCTTGATGCCGAAAAAGTGACCGTGATCAACATTCAGCCGATTGCGCCTTCGACGATAGCCGATATCGGTTCTGTGATGGCGCAGGGTGAGCCGGAACCGATCGTTTCAGGCAAGGGCGGCAGCGAGCAGCAGCGTGCTGCTGCGCTGATGGAGCAATCAAAATGGCGGGAAGCGGAAAAGATATACAAGGATATCCTGACGCGTCAGCGTAGCTCGCAGGCGCTCAATGACCTTGGTGTGCTGTACCTGAAGAAAGACGATGTGCCGCGCGCGCTCGATTACTTCAGTCAGGCGGCCAGTGAAAATCCTGCCGATACCAGCGCATTATTCAACCGTGCGCTGGCGCTTTCGCGTAGCGGGCGGGAGCAAAAAGCAATCGAAGCATATCGCAATCTTCTTGTTGTGCAACCCAGTCACTTTGAAGCACAGTACAACCTTGCGATTCTGCTGGTCAGAAAGGGGGATAAAGCCGCTGCGGCAGAGGAACTGGAAAAGGCGGTGCAATTGGCAGGCGGAGAACGCAAGGTGCGGGCGCTATACAGCTTGGGGTTGGCGCGGCGTGATCTGAACCAGACGGCAGATGCAGTGAAGGCATTCGAGGCGGCGATTCGACTGCGCCCCGGCAATCCGGAGCCGCGCGTCGCACTGGCTGTCATGGAGCCGGATACGCCCGAAGGACAGTCGCGTGCTCTTGAGCAGTATCGGGGAATACTGCAACTGTCTCCCAATTATTCGCCGGCACTGGTCAACATGGCATCGATACTGAATAACCAGCACAAGCGCCGCGATGCTGAGCGTGCGTTGCGCAAGGCGATCCAGTTTGATCCTGAATACGAACGAGCGCATTCGTTGCTAGGTCTGGTACTGCTGTCCGAAAAGCGCTGGCAGGATGCCCGTGCCGAATTCGAGTGGTTGCTGCAGCGCGACGCGACACGCCAGGATGCCTGGTTTAACCTTGGGCGCGTAGCCTACGGCGAAAAGAATTACGATCGGGCGGTTAGCGAATACCAGAACGCGTTGAAAGCAGCCAAGGGCAGTTACCCGGAAGCGCAACTCAATCTCGGCCTGACCTACTCGGCCAAAAAAGATTACGCCTCAGCACTTGCCGCATATGAAGCTGCGCTGAAATCGCGCAGGCAGTATCCCGAGGCATGGTACAACATCGGTATGGTCCATCTGCGCGAGAAAGATAACAAGAAAGCAGAAGAGGCTTTCAGGGCGGCGGTGCGCTTGCGTCCGGATTATGAGCAGGCCTGGTTCAACCTTGGTGTGGTCTATGGCAACACCGACCGCGATAATGAGGCTATTGATGCATATGGCAAGGCTTTGAGCATTCGCCCTGATTACCATCAGGCTCAGCTCAATCTGGCAGTACGCCATGCCCGACGCGACGAATTCGATCAGGCGATCAAGCTTTATCGTGCCATCCTGTCACGCGACAACACCTATTCGATTGCATGGTTCAACCTGGGTAACGCCTATATCGGAAATAATCAGGCATCCGATGCGGTGGAAGCATTTCGCAAGGCAATCGCTCTGGAACCCGGAAACACCAAGACGCTTCGCCTTTTGGGCCGTGCCTTGCTGTTGGATAAGCAGGAAGGAGAGGCGGTGCAGGTGCTGGAAAATGCGGTTGCTTCCGATCCTGCCGATGCGCGCCTGAGACTGGAGCTGGCACGTGCATTACGTCAGGCGGGAAATGAGAATGATGCACGCAATGAGTTGGAAAAAGCGCGGCAACTCGATCCCGGGCTGGGTGGTATCGATGAAGAGATACAGAAAATCGAACAACCATGAACGATCAATATTAATACTTGACTAACACGACTGATAAACAACTAGAGGGACTTCGATTATGCGCAAAAGAGCGACATTTAAACCTGCAGTATTTGTTATTGCCATGACCTTGTCGGCAACGGCTGCCGCAGCCGCAGCGCCCAATCAGGCATCGGCTAATGCTATCGACTTCAAGTGGTCTGCAAAAACGGGATTGGGCTATGACAGCAATGCCTACCAGGCGCCGAGCTCCGCATACTTCGACTTGGCAACGGGTAAACAAGAGACACCCAAGGTCAAGTCCGGCTTCTTCGTGCCCTACGAGGCCAAGGTTGAAGTTGAGAAAGCCAGGAACCAGGACAGCACGTTGATCGGTTCCGCATCGATCGATGGGAGTCTTTATCTCGGTTCCGGACTGGGTAATGCCAATGAATCGAACCTGGATTTAATGGCAGGGGTAGAGAATGTGCTGAAGCGCAAGGGAAAGTCGAAAGACATGCTGTATATCGGCGGCGTACTGGAACGGCATAATCAGACCTATGTCGACCATGATTCCGGCCTGGGTAAAACCACTACTTTGAGCGGCAGGGACGTTTCCAGTCTGTATAACTACACACGGATAGGCATCGAGGCGGAATACAAGAACAGGACAGGCGCAATCAACTTCGGCCTCACCGGTAAGCTCCTGAGCAACGACTACGAGGCGCAACGTGGCATGCCGCAGCAGGATCATACCTATTTCCGCGCGGGTGGTGATGTCGATATCCCGCTGGTTGCTCAGACCGGGCTGAACTTGTCTTACAATCATGTGATCCGGGATTATGCCTACCGACATGCGCACGCCGCGGATGCAACCTTCACAACGAAGCTGTTGCAGTATTCCTATGACACGATCGGTGCCGAGTTGCGCAGCAGGCTCTCTGCCGAGTGGGTGTTGTATGCCGACCTGGATCACACTCAGCGGACCGACAACAATGTCGGCTACGGGGATTATGACCAGAACCGCTACGGGATTCGGGTACTGTATTCAAAAGACCGCATCAAATCACGGCTATCCCTGCACCAGTGGGCGAGGGACTACCCGAATGGCTTTGCCTTCGACGTGCTCGGTGGCGGTGCCAAGAAGTATGACGGGATAGACTTGAGACTCAAGGGCGAGCTTGAGCAGTCGAAGAACAGTGCACTGTGGGTGGAGCTGAAACACGAGATCCAGAATTCGACTGATCTGCGCTACGATTTCTCACATATGCTGCTGATGGCGGGCATGAGCTGGGCGTATTAATGATACAAATCCGCCAGCATTAATTTGTCGGCGGAACCACCTTCAGAACTTCATCCAGTGTGGTCGTTCCTGCCGCGATTTTCATTGCACCTGAAATACGCAGTGGTTTCATTCCTTCGCGATAGGCTACTTCGCGCAGCTGGGCGACATCGGTGCTGGAGGTCACGTGTTTGCGCAACTCGGGCGACATCATCATGATTTCATAAATGCCGATGCGTCCCTGAAAACCGGTCATGCGGCATTCCAGGCAGCCGACATGGTGCTGCGACTTTTCAGGTTGTTTCGTTTTCCATGGATTGACCAGCGAATTCCATTGTTCCGTTTCCTCCACACGCATCGGATAGGGTTGCTTGCAGTGCGGGCAGAGCGTGCGTACCAGACGCTGTGCCATGATGCCAAGCACGGTGGCGCCGATCAGGTAAGGCGGTACGCCGAGATCGAGCAGGCGGGTGATAGCAGATGGAGCGTCGTTGGTATGCAGCGTGGAAAGGACGAGATGCCCTGTTAGGGCTGCCTGGATCGCCATTTCAGCAGTCTCCAGGTCGCGAATCTCGCCGACCATGATGATGTCGGGATCTTGCCGCATCAATGCGCGCAGACCGTCGGAAAAATGAAGGTCAATGTTGCTTTGCACCTGCATCTGGTTGAACGCGGGTTCGACCATCTCGATCGGATCCTCGATCGTGCAGACATTTACCTCGGGCGTGGCCAGATGCTTCAGCGTGGAATACAGCGTGGTGGTCTTGCCCGATCCGGTCGGGCCAGTGACGAGGATGATACCGTTCGGCTGAGATGTCATCTGTTCCCATCGCGCGCGATCTTCTTCCGAAAATCCTAGCTCTGAAAAATCGCGCACCAGCACTTCAGGGTCGAAAATACGCATCACCAGTTTTTCGCCGAAAGCGGTAGGCAGCGTGGAAAGGCGCAACTCGATCTCCTGCCCGTCGGCGGTGCGTGTCTTGATGCGGCCGTCCTGCGGCCGGCGCTTCTCGATCACGTCCATGCGCCCCAGCAGTTTGATGCGGCTGGTCATCGCCACCATCACCGACATTGGAATCTGGTACACCTGATGCAGTACGCCATCGATGCGAAATCGGACCAACCCGAAATCGCGGCGCGGTTCTACATGGATGTCGGAGGCACGCTGTTCGAAAGCATACTGCCACAGCCAGTCAACAATGGTGACGATGTGCTGGTCGTTGGCGTCGAACTGCTGCTTGGTTTTGCCAAGCTCAACCAGTTGTTCGAACGAAGCTTGTCCGGGTTTGTCCTGTTGTTTTTTCGTTGTCGCATTCTTCACCGAACGCGCCAGATTGTAGAACTCCACCAGATAGCGATTGATATCTTCAGGAGTGGAGATGACTCGCCTGATTTCCCTGCGCTGTGTTTGTTTGAGTACCTTTTCCCAATCGCGCAGGAAGGGCTCGCAGGTGGCGACCACCACCTCGGTGGCGGTCTGCTTCAGCGGCAGGATACCAAAGCGCGCCGCGTAATCACTGGACATCATGTCGGTGACGGCAGCGAAGTCGATCTTCAGCGGGTCGATATGAAAGTATTCAAGTCCGGCTCGCCCTGCCAGCCATTCGCACAAGGCCGCCTGATGCAAGGCCTTGTGGGGCGGGAGCAGCGATTTCAGGTTCTTGCCGGCGATGATCTGTAACGGGTGGACGCTCAAACGTTGGCCGCGCCGCTCGGCGATCAGCGCATCGGCATCTTCCTGCTTGATCAGCCCATCGGCGACCAGCATGCCGAGTATTTCGGGCAGTGTCAGCTTGTGTTCTCTCGTATCCGATTTATCCATGCGAGGCTCTGTTAAAGGCGGGTTTGTTCCTGTGCAGAGAATATACGTTTATTGCCTTCCTTGCTCAACCCGATGGAGTGGTGAAAGATCATGGTTGATGAAGTGCGGGACATGATGGCAAGCAGGTGAAGCATCCCCGATCACAGAGATGCTTCCATTAGCGGCAGAATATTCAGGGATTATTTTTTGAGCAAGTCCCTGATTTCCGCGAGCAGTACTTCCTGTGGCGGGGGAGCTGCAGGAGCGGCGGGCGCTTTTTCCGCTTCCTTTTTCATCGAGTTAATCGCCTTGACGACCATGAAGATGACGGCAGCGATGATCGTGAAGTCGACCATCGTTTGAATGAACTTGCCGTAGCTGATCACAACCTGCGGCGAGTTTTCAGCGGCCTCGATCAGTACGAATGAA
>Ga0224495_10003174_pt1 | contig 10243 bp, 10 predicted proteins | sample SF_Jul11_sed_USG_FD_168128 | JGI IMG/M metagenome (GOLD analysis project Ga0224495, IMG submission 168128) | Sediment microbial communities from San Francisco Bay, California, United States - SF_Jul11_sed_USGS_4_1 | ecosystem: Environmental > Aquatic > Marine > Sediment | place: USA: California...
GTATTGCTGGCCTATCTGAGGGACGGACAGGTCCCTACATAGAAAGCACAAAAAAGACAGGCAGTTAAAACTGCCTGCCTTTGAGATGCTTGCCTAACAGGAGCTTTTACATTTGCAGGTGGTAGCGACTTTTCTTGAAACCTTTCTGATCGTCATTCCCGACACCTCCTCCTTCTCAGAGAATTACCGAACTTCTTGTCCAGTCTATTTATTTTCCAGTATATCATAGAAAAAACATTTGTAAAGGTCTTTCCCGAGCGGGTCTCCCATCAGTTCCGCCCTGTATCTGCAGCCGCCCCTGCAGGCTTCCAGATGTGCGCAATCGCAGGCCAGGTCTTTTAAAAAAACAGGCGCTGTCTTTTCCCAGCAGCGTCTGAGACCCTCCCCGACCGTTCCGGCAGGCCTGTCTGAATAAAAGGTGCATTTCGTCACCTTCCCGTCTGCCATTACCGACAACAGATGCAGGCCGCAGCCGTACCCCTTTTCCCCGGAGTGAAGACCGTCTCCATATCCGAACCGCAGATAGCTTCCTCCCACTTCGGGTGAGACCTGGAAATCGCTGCCGTGTTCGAGCCTGCCTGTCCTGCAGGGAACATCGACAGTCCAGTCCTTTATCCCGAGCTCCGAAAAAAGTTTTTCCATTCCCTCGAATTCACCCAGATTTTTTGCATGGACCATCGTGGCGACCGAGACCTCGAATCCCCGCTCCCCGGCAAGCCTGAGAGCGTTTACGGCTTTTTTGAATGTGCCTGTTCCCCTGAGAGCATCATGCCCGCTTTCGAGTCCGTCGATGCTTATCTGTATCTCCCCGACATTCAGGCGGCAGAGCAGGTCTTTATTGAGGAGTAACCCGTTTGTAAAGAGCACCTTTCTTATGAGGAAATCAGGAAGCATGTCATTGAGGGCTTCAAAATTGCTGTGGAGTAAAGGCTCTCCTCCGGTGATCATCACCCTCAGGCCCTGCATCTCCTCGAATTCGGTCAGGATTTGTCTGATCTGATCTGTTGAGAGTTCACTCCCTTCAGGCCCTCCAGCCGCCGGATGGGTGCCGTCGGCCCTCTTGTCGATATAGCAGTGCCTGCATCTGAGATTGCACCTGTCGGTAATCTGGAGTTCCAGATACCGGAGAGAAGGCACCGGGGATTTGATGAGCGGCGGATGTTTTACCGATGTTTTCCGAGCCGTTAAAAGTCCTTCCCTGAGGCAGTAGTCGATAAATTCCCTTTCCGTATCAGGGCAGCCTTCTTCCGTAACACATTTTTTCAGGAAATCGAAGGAGGCTTCGTCAAGCTCATACAGTTCATCTGTCCTGATGTGGTAGACAAAGGGCCTCTCGAGCCATTTCAGGACAGCTTTTTCTGAAAAAAAGTACCGCATATTTAATTATACAATGAGAAATTTATTTGATATGATTTAAATAATGAAATCGAAATCCTTGACCAGCGAAGTATGTAAGGGTTTTTGTCAGTACTATAAGCCCTCAAAGGAGGAGGACTTCTCGTGCATGGGGTTGGTCGTAGCCGAAAGACTGGTCGAATGGGGCATCCCGGTTTCCATGGCGGCTTCCAGGGAACCGCGTGCGGATGAAGGCGCTCCTGAAATGCCTGGGGAGGAAACTGCCGGGATGCTGAAAAATCAGATCTGCACGGTTTGCCCTTTTTTTGAGAATGACTGCGATTACATCGACGCTCACAGGCTCAATTCCTTCGATGTCCGGAAGGTGACCGCACAGCCGTGCGGAGGTTTTATTTTTTTAGGCCTGCTTATTGACAGGAAGATCATAGATATCAGGGATATAAAACAGGTAATTTAGGCATTTAACCCACCATTATTTGCATGCAGGGAGGAAAGATGGAGAAATATTCGATTGCCGAAGTGATCGAACAGGCGGTGCGGACAGAGAAACTCGGTTATCAGTTCTACACAACAATGGCGGACAGGTTCAGGGAAGATATCGGCTTAAAAAAGCTTTTCGAGACCCTCGGGGCCAAGGAACTGGTCCATGAGAAGAGGTTTTCGGAATTGAAGGAAATAACCGGCGCGGACGAACCGGAAGGATGGGAAGAGGTGTCTGAGTATCTCAGGGCGATTGTCGAATCGGAGTTTTTCCTCGGCAAGAACAAGGCGCTCCCCGCGCTGGAGCATGTGGATTCGGTCGAAAATGCCGTAAACTTCGCGATGGGTTTCGAAAAAGAGACGCTGCTCTATTTCCACGCGGTGCGGGATTTGGTCAAAGAGAAGGATGTCGTCGACGAGATTATCAACGAGGAGAAGAGCCATCTCCGGTGGCTGAGCGAATTCAGAGAGAATTTCAAGAATCAGCGCTGATGGATTATACGATAAAGATAGGAGGCGAGGCAGGACAGGGCATCCAGACCATCGGCGACACCCTTGGCCTGGTATTCGCCCGCTCCGGGTATCATGTCTTTACGCATCAGGATTACGAATCGCGCGTAAGAGGCGGCCACAATGTTTTCCAGATACGTTTCTCGGACCATCCTGTCATGGCCTCGAAAGACAGGGTGGATATCATCGTAGCGCTCGACAGGGAAAGCATCGTCAATTATGAAAAAGAGCTTACCGAATACGGTCAGATAATTTACGACTCCATGTCGTTGAAGAAGAAGCATGAAAGACAGCAGTTCCTCGATATCCCTTTTGTCAAACTGGCGGTTGAGCACGGCGGCAGCAAAATCATGGCCAACACGGTTGCTGTCGGTGCTGTGATGGGGATGATCGGCATGGAACTCGAAATGCTCCTTGCCATACTGAAGGATACCTTTAAAAAGAAGGGCGAGGAGGTAATCAGGCAGAATGCCGCGGCGGCCATGGCAGGTCATGACTACGCGGTGAAGCAATGCATCAAATGCTCTTTTGCCGCTGCTCCTCTGGCGAAGCCAAAGATGCTGATAGCGGGAAATGATGCCATCGGCCTCGGTGCGGTCGCGTCAGGGTGCAAATTTTATTCCGCCTACCCCATGACGCCATCGACGGGGATTATGAATTATATCGCGGGGAAAGAGACAGCTTATGGAATCATCGTTGAGCAGGCAGAAGACGAGATAGCGGCGATCAATATGGCACTCGGCGCTTCGTTTGCGGGGGTGAGGGCGATGACAGGCACGTCCGGGGGCGGCTTCGCCTTGATGGTGGAGGGACTGTCGCTTGCCGCCATGACCGAGACGCCGGTGGTGATCGCGCTTGCGCAGAGGCCCGGTCCGGCGACCGGCCTTCCGACACGCACCGAGCAGGGCGAACTGCAGTTTGCCCTGCATGCCGCGCACGGCGAATTCCCCAGGGTCATCTTTGCCCCCGGCACTCCTGAACAGGCTTTTTATCTTACGAACAAGGCCTTTGATCTCGCGGAGAAATACCAGATCCCTGTCATTATTCTGACCGACCAGTATCTTGCCGACTCCCAGTGGACGTATGAAGGGTTCGACACAGGCAGACTCAAATACACCGACTACCGTCTTCGCGGCGACGCCTTCAGGAATCTCTCTGATTACAAAAGACACGCCTTTACTGATGACGGGGTATCTCCCCTCGCTGTTCCGGGTGACGCGAAGCATGTGGTAGTGACGGACAGCGACGAACACGATGAAGAGGGCCACATTATAGAGGATGCCGGAACAAGGGTGAAGATGGCTGAAAAGAGGATGTCAAGGAAGCTGCCGGATATTATAAAGGAGATCGAGCCTCCTCACTATTACGGAGATCCCGAGGCCGAGGTGGTGCTTGCGGGATGGGGTTCGACGTTCGGCGTGATGAAAGAGGCCGTGGGACTTCTTTCCTCCGGGCGAAAAACGGCCATGCTCCATTTCAGCGAACTGTATCCTCTTCCCGCGACCGACAGGTTCGATTACCTCCGCATTCTGAAAGCCGCTAAAATCGGCATCTGCATAGAAAATAACCTGACCGGACAATTCGCCCGTCTCTTCAGGGCAGAAACCGGCTATGAGTTTACGCATCAGATCAACCGATATGATGGAAGACCATTCACCCTTGAATATCTGACAGGAGAGATGGATGCCCGCATTGGAAGATTATAAAGGCGGAATCCCGGCCTGGTGCCCGGGGTGCGGCAACTTCAACATCCTCAATACATTCAAGGAGGCTGTCGTCGAGCTCGGCATGGAGCCGCATCAGTTCACTGTCGTTTCCGGAATAGGCCAGGCGGCGAAATTTCCTCATTACCTGAAATGCAACACCTTTAACGGTCTCCACGGGAGGAGCCTGCCGGTTGCGACGGGGCTGAAACTCGCGAACCACGAAATGACGGTGGTAGCTGTTACGGGAGACGGTGACTGCTATGGCGAGGGCGGCAACCACCTGCTCCACGCTATCAGAAGGAATATCGGCGTCAAGCTCTTTGTCCACGACAACCAGATATACGGTCTTACAAAAGGGCAGGCCTCTCCGACGAGCATGGAGGGGATCAAAACGAAAAATCAGCCGCTCGGAGTCTTTTCAGAGCAGCTGAATCCCATGACTCTTGCGATAGCCCTTGACTGCAGTTTTGTCGCGAGGGGTTTCGCGGGTGATGCCGCGCACCTGAAAGGACTGATGAAAGAGGCGATGAAACAAGAGGGGTTCTCTCTTGTCGATATCCTTCAGCCCTGCGTGACGTTCAACAAGATCAATACCTTTGAATGGTACCGTCAGAGAGTATATCACCTCGAACCTGAATACAATCCTGAAGACCGCGTCGAGGCCTTCAGAAGGTCTCTCGAATGGGGCGACAGGATTCCGCTGGGCGTTCTTTTCAGAAATAACCGGCCTGCCTATGAAAAAAGGATATCCATTATAGAGGACAGTCCCCTGGTCAGGCATGCGTTTGACATTTCGAAAGTTGAAGCTGCGCTGAAAGAGTTTTACTGATCTCCGCTTCCCTCTTTTTCTGAAGAAATACTCTGCCCGGAAGATGCTGTCAATCTGAAATCCGCATTTGATATTTAAAAAGGACTTACCCCAAAAACCTGATTATGACAGGGAATCCCCTTTCGTCATGGAATCAATTGGCTTGAACGCCACAGACTCTGAACGAAAGGTGAATAAAAACATGCAATAAAGGCTCTCTGCGCATGCCTGTCCCACGGGACGGGTTGCCTGACTCGATGTGAGTGTGATTCTCCCTTCAGCGAGAGGGACACTGCTTATGAAAAGAGTTTGAAGAGAAGGAATGTGACGGTGGCCCCCATCAGCGCGCCGAATGCCACCTCCCAGGCGTTGTGGGCCTTCACCGCGATTCTGCTCTGAGCTATCCATATGGCGAGGACGAAGCAGAGGAGCGAGATGAGGAAGTGTTCGGTGAGATAGGTGACCGAAACCCATACCGAAAAGGCGATCGCCGAATGGCCGCTCGGCATGCCGCCGCTTAAGGGATGCCCCTTCCCGAAATAGGATTTGGTGATGATCACAAGGATCAGCACGAGGATCACTGATATGAGGGATATCTCTTCTTTCGAATGCTTTGCAATCTTGAATCCCTCTGAGAAAAGAGAGGAAAGATAGGGGAAGAGTATGATGTAGCCGAGGACCGCCGCCCCGAACGCGGTGATGAGGACCGCTCCAGCTGCGATGTCCTTTGCCACGCGTGCCTTCTCCGAGTATTCCGGAGAAATAAGGTCCACTACCGCCTCGACGGCGCTGTTCATCAGCTCTGCGGAGATGACGATGATGACCGCGAGCGAAATGACGATGAACTCTATGCGCGTGACGCCGAGGAGGTAGCTCAGCAGCAGCACGAGCGCGGCGGAAAAAAAGTGGTACCTCAGGTGCCTCTGGGTCTTCGCGCCGTGGAGGATGCCCTCGATCGCGAAGTTGGCGCTCTTAATCCACTTTCTTAACGGCATCGAAGAGCTCCCTTTCTTTTTTTTCCATCTTCTTTTTCTGGTAGGCGTTCACCTCGTGGTCGTAGCCGACGAGGTGGAGAAGTCCGTGAATGAGCAGCCGCAGCAGTTCGTCATAAAAGGGGACTCCGAATTCCTCCGCCTGTTTCAGCGCCCGGGGAACTGAGATGACGATGTCGCCGAGTATGACCGGACGGTGATACAGGTCTCTGTCCATCAGGGGAAAGGAGAGGACATCGGTATCTTTGCTGATCTTCCGATACCGGGTGTTGAGGAGTTTCATCCTTCTGCTGTTGACGAAAAGGACGCTCAGCTCGGATGACTGCAGGTGCAGATAACGCAGGGCCTCAGTGAGATGCTTTTCCAACCTCTTCAGGTTTAAGCTTGTCGATCTTTGCTGGTTCTTTATGTATATTTTCATTTCTGAAGTCAAACCCCGGATAGTCTATCCTCTTGTGGAAGATGCCGGTAAGTATGTAGGTGAAACGCCGCTTTACCTCCGAGATGTCCTTGAGCGTCAGTTCGCATTCGTCAAGCTGGCCGTCGAGGAAGATGTGGTTGATGATCTTGTCGACGAGCGCCGAGATCCTGGCCGGTGTCGGGTCGTTGAGCACCCTCGAGGAGGCCTCCACCGCGTCTGCCATCATGACAAGGGCTGCCACGCGGGTCTGCGGTTTGGGGCCGGGATATTTATATTCGTCTATGGCTACCGGCTTTTCCTGCTCCTGGTCCTTTGCCTTCTGGTAGAAGTAGGTGATCAGGGCGTTGCCGTGGTGCTGCCTGATGATGTCGATGATCGCCTGGGGCAGCTTGTATTGCTTCGCCAGTTCAACCCCTTCCTTTACATGGTTGGTGATGATCATGCTGCTCATGTGCGGTGTCAGCTTGTCGTGCTTGCTCGGCGCGATGCTCTGGTTCTCGACGAAATATTCGGGCATCTTTATCTTGCCGATGTCATGGTAGTAGGAACTCACCCTCGCAAGCAGGGGGTTTACACCTACCGCCTCTGCGGCTGCCTCGACGAGGTTGCCGACGATGACGCTGTGGTGATACGTGCCGGGAGCGGCTATCATCAGGGTCTTCATGAGCGGCTGGTTGAGGTCGAGGAGTTCGAGGAGGCTTATATCGGTCGTGATCTTGAAAAGATACTCAAAGAGGGGGAGAAGGAGCGAAACGATCGCAGAGACCGACATGCCTGAAAAGACCGCTAAGATGACCGCGTAGCCGGGTTTGACCGTGAAGAGCTCTCCGTTGGCCAAAAGGAGTATCAGGACGAGCAGGACATTCGCGTAGACTATGTAGAGGCCGCCTCTCAGCAGCGCCGAACGTTTCTTGCAGCGGATCACGCTGAACGCGGCGGTGAGGCTTCCCGCGAAGGTATAGATCGGATAGAGTGCATCCTGCAGCCAGAAGCCGGTGAGAAGGCTTATGGCAAAGGAGAATATGATCGCCGTGTGGAAGTCGAAAAGAAGGGTTACGAACATCGCCCCGGTCGCGATGGGGATGCCGTATCTGGCTATATCCGTATCAACAATGCCGAGCCCCTTCGAGAGGATTTCCAGAAAATAGCCGAAGGTCCTTCCGATAACTACCGTCCCGATGATCATGAGGCAAAGCAGTATGAGCATGTTGTAGTTGCTTATATATGACGGCCTGTAGCGCATGATGTCCTTGTAGAGGATGAAGAGCAGGACAAAGGAGATCAGTGCCCCGCCAACGAACCGCTCCATGCTCGTATCCGTCATGAGCAGCGCGGAGACAACGACCGATATCAGGGAAAGAAACAAAATTTTATATATGTTTGCGCGGATATTCATCGCATCTCCTTTTGCGAGATCAAGATCGCTTTTCATATCTCTCATATGCCTTTACAATAGACTGAACGAGCCTGTGCCTGACAACATCTTTATCAGTGAAGAAGATGAAGTCAATGCCTTCGATCCCTTCCAGGATCTTTATGATCTCGATAAGTCCCGATGTCCTTCCCGCGGGCAGGTCGATCTGGGTGACGTCGCCGGTGATTACAGCCTTGGAGTTGAAACCGAGACGGGTGAGGAACATCTTCATCTGTTCCGTGGTGGTGTTCTGGGCCTCGTCGAGAATGATGAAGGAATCATTTAGTGTCCTGCCCCTCATAAACGCGAGGGGGGCTATCTCGATGACGCCGCGTTCCATGAGTTTTGCGGCCTTTTCCGCTTCCATCATGTCGAAGAGCGCGTCATAGAGCGGCCTGAGATAGGGGTTTACCTTTTCGAAGATATCTCCGGGCAGGAACCCCAGTCTTTCGCCGGCCTCGATGGCCGGCCGCGCGAGGACGATCCTGCTGATCTGTTTTTTCAGAAACGCGTTGATCGCCATCGCCATGGCAAGGTAGGTCTTGCCTGTTCCGGCAGGGCCGACGCCGATGACGATGTCGTTTTCCTTTATGCTGTCCATATACTTTTTCTGGGTCGCTGTCTTGGGAATGATGAACCGCCGTTTTGACGATACCGGAATATTATTGACGAAAAGTTCCTTCAGCGAGGTTTCGCTGCCTTCCGATATGGAGCGTATGGCGTAGCGGATGTCTTCGGGCCTGAGGTTGTAGCCGGCGGCGGTGAGGTCGCGCAGGTCTTTTATCAGCCCCTCCGCTGTCCTTATTTTCTTGTCGTCGCCTTTCAGTAAGACCTTATTGCCCCTGAAACTTGCGGCGATACCGAGTGTCTCCTCAATCAGCATAAGGTTCTTCTCAAGACCGTTGAAGAGAAGAGGATATTCCTTGCTGCTGTCGAACTCTATTTCAATGGTGATCGTAACGGCTCCTTAGTCGTTCCTGACGGTTACAAAGGTTTTTAAATCCTCTGTTTTATTGAGTTTCAGGGAGAGGAGTTCCGCGTCCTTCCTGTCCCTGAACTCTCCTGTCCTGACCTTATAGATCTTTTCTTTCTTTTTGTTTGCAGAGGTGCTCACAAACGTTTTTATCCCTTTAATGGCGTACTTTTTCCTGAACGACTTTGTTTCAGCGGAACTCTTGAAGGCGCCCAACTGCACGGAGTAGACCGGTTCCTTACTGCTGCTGCCACTGGATTTTCGCGCATCCGGACTTTCCTTCACGTTCTGCTTTGCAACGGTCTGTGCCCTGGGCTTATCCTTTACAGGCTCAGGGGGCTTTGCCGGCGCGGGTTGCTTCGCTCCGGCGGCAACAATGGGTTCTTTTTGCTGCGCCTCACCGTCTGTCGCGGCTGTCTCTTCGGCGCCTGGGGCATCTTCAGGAGCGGATAGACTGCCGGACCGGGAAAACGCATCCTGCCCCTGCGTTTGCGGAGACGGCGCGGTCTCCGCGGCCTGCGGGTGATTCATCTGCGCGCCGTCTATCCCGCTTTTCCCCACAAAGTAGCCGAGTGTGAAGCTCAGGGCAGAAAAGATCACGACTACGACGATGATAAACTCTTTTCCGGGCAGTTGCAGAGAAGCGCTGTTTTTGTGAAAGGCACTGTTCCTCATAAAACAAGCATAGCATCACCATAGGAGAAAAATCTATACCCGTTCGACAGCGCAACCCTATATGCATTCAGGATTTTTTCACGTCCCGAAAAAGCGGAAGCAAGCATTAACGGAGTCGAAACAGGCAGGTGAAAGTTCGTTATGAGTGAATCGACCGCACTGAAGCGGTAACCTTCATAAATGAATATATTCGTGGAGCCGCTGATGGTGCCGTTGGTGGAAAAAACAGTGCATTTGCCGCTCATGTATCCTTCGATGGTGCGTGTTGTGGTTGTACCCACGGCTATGACCCTGTTGCCGTTTTGCCTGGTTTTTTCGATTTCGGCGATCAGTGAGGCGTCCATTTCGAAGAACTCTTCGTCCATGGTGTGGTCTTTGATGTCCGGTACCTTCACGGGCCTGAATGTCCCTATGCCGACATGAAGTGTGACGGAACGGACGGTCACCCCTTTTGACGCAATCGTATCGAGGAGTCCTCTTGTGAAGTGCAGGCCGGCGGTGGGCGCTGCGATCGAACCTTCGACCTCGGCGTAGACGGTCTGGTACCTTTTCCTGTCCGCTTCGCCGGCCGGCCGCCTGATATACGGCGGCAGCGGCATCTGGCCGTTTTCCCACAGGAACCTTTTGACGTCTGTCGTCTCCCCGAAAGACGCTGTCTTTCCACCTGATATGAAAGCGGTGTTTCCTCCTGCGAGGGAGACGCTGCCGGTATATTTCCCCCTGATCATGACCTTCCAGAGCCCGGGCGAGATTTCGCCGACGAGAAGGATTTCGATCGTCTCGCCGTCTGGTTTACAGCCGGTAAGACGGGCGGGAAATACCTTTGAGTTGTTTATCAGAAGCAGGTCGCCGCTGTTGAGGAACAGGGGAAGATCGTGAAACCTTTTGTGCTCAATGCCGCCGTCGCG
>Ga0224495_10003175_pt1 | contig 10242 bp, 8 predicted proteins | sample SF_Jul11_sed_USG_FD_168128 | JGI IMG/M metagenome (GOLD analysis project Ga0224495, IMG submission 168128) | Sediment microbial communities from San Francisco Bay, California, United States - SF_Jul11_sed_USGS_4_1 | ecosystem: Environmental > Aquatic > Marine > Sediment | place: USA: California...
GCCTGGGTAGAGCAAGGGACGAAGCTAAGAGATTTCCTAGAGCTTTATGCTAGAGGACGCTACAGTCGTTTCCCTGTGTATAAGGATAACACTGACAACGTGGTGGGTATATTGCATGCCAAGGACGTTCTGCTGAAACTAACCGATGAATCTGACAGCAGAGACAGCGTCATTGACGATTTGGTGCGCCCGGCGTATTTTGTCCCTGAAAGCAAACGTCTGGGAGAACTCCTGGCCGAGATGAGAGATGGTGGATACCATGCAGTAATCGTGGTAGACGAGTTCGGGGGTATTGCGGGAATGGTTACCTTGGGGCAGCTAACTGAGGAGATTGTCGGCGATATTGGTGATGAGCTAACCGGCACAGAAAAGGATTTCATTGTAACTGGCGACAGTACCTTTCAACTGGACGGAGGGTTCAGGATTGAGGATGCTAACGAGGAATTGAAGCTGAATCTGCCCGTCGGTGATTATGAGACTGTGGCCGGCTTTATCCTCAGTCACCTTGGTCGCATACCAAAGCAGGGGGAGTTGTTCAAGTATCAGAACCTGAAGTTTGTTATCACTGAAATGCGCGGAATGAAGATAGAGAAGGTCATGGTAACCAAGGAAAAGAGCATTGCAGCATCGTGAGTCTATTCCATCCCACCTATAATGAGAGGGTGAAACTAGCCCATAATTATATCTCTGGCTCTGAGCGAAGCGAGGTAACCCAAGGAGGCCTTTTGAAGCTTATTCTGGTCAGGCATGGCGAAACTCACTGGAACAAGGACGGACTTGTCCAGGGAGGCGATAGTGATATCGAACTGAATGATACTGGATTGGAGCAGGCCAGAAGGCTAGCGGCTTTCCTCGAGAATGAGCCCATTACCGCTGTACTCTCCAGTCCTTTGCAGCGAGCTGTAGCTACAGCCGAAGTCATAGCCAGCCAGCACCAGTTACCCGTGGAGATTGATCAAGGGCTTAAAGAGCTCAAAGTTGGTGACCTGGAAGGCATCTCTATTTCAAATCTACGTACCACGTTCAGCCGGTTTTTACTAAAATGGTGGCAGGACGGAGAAGCAATGAAATTGCCCAACGGAGAAAGTCTTGTCGACCTGCAGCAGAGAGCCTGGAAGGTTGTCGAAGGTCTGCTAGAAAGGCATAAAACCAGTTCTGCGGTGAACAAAGACGCTACAGCGGTAGTAGTCAGCCATTATTTCGTTACCTTGGCCATCATTCTCAAAGCTCTAGATTTGCCTTTGGACTACTTTATCAAATTCAAGTTAGACCTTGGTGGCGTAAGCATTCTTGAGTTCCGCGATTATGGAGCTCGCTTGGTGACATTCAACGACACTTCTTACTAGTGTCAGCTGCGAGGGACAAGACAAAGCGACTATTCCAATGAACAAAGTTGACCTAGAGTCGAAACTCGTAGACCTCATTCAGCGGTATAGCTTGATTCCACGCAAGGAGCTAGTCGTCGTTGGGGTCTCAGGTGGGGCCGACTCAGTATGCTTGCTCCACGTCCTGGCAAAATGGCGAAGGAGACTGGGGACAGAACTTCACATAGCTCATCTCAATCATCAAATTCGAGGCGTTGAATCCCAAGCTGATGCTGACTACGTGTCCACTCTGGCTGGCTCGCTACGCATTCCCATCACTGTAGACAGGCAGGATGTAGCTGCCTACAGGACTGAAAGAAGATGTTCTCTTGAAGAAGCTGCCCGGGAACTCCGCTATGCCTTCTTTGCCGGGGTGGCCAGAAGGGTCGGAGCCCGTCGAATTGCCATAGGTCATACCAGGGATGACCAAGTAGAGACCATTTTGATGCACATATTACGGGGAACCGGCATTACCGGATTGTGTGGTTTGGCCCCTTGCTCGCCTCTGGTTTATGATAGCCAACGGGCATCCGTGCCAACCGAAGCCTCAACAGTACCGGAAGATCAGCGAAGCAATATCCTGGTAATCAGACCTCTTCTGGACATTACCAGAGAGGAAACAGCGAGCTATTGCCGAAAACATCAGCTTGACCCGCGTATTGATTCTTCAAATCTGTCGCCTTCCTTCTTCCGAAACCGTCTTCGCCTCCATTTGTTGCCTCTGCTCAGACAATACAACCCGAGCGTTGACCAAGCTCTGCTCCGATTGGCTGACATCGCCACAGAAGATAACGCCTTCATTGAACAGCAGGCTTCCGGGTTGTGGGGTGAAGTAGCCAGGCAGGAAAATAACGCCATCTACTTGAGTAAGAAACAGATTGCTGCCCTGCCGATAGCCCTGCAGAGGCACTTACTGAGAACGGCTGTAACCAAGCTGGCCGGGGATAATCGAGACATCGAAGCCAGTCATATTGAAGCGGCCAGGAGTCTGTTAGATAAACCGGCTAGTAAGAGGACCGCTCTCCCTCACTGCCTTGTCTGTCATGGAGGATACGCTGAGCTTGCCATTGCCAGCACATCTAAGCAATCGCAGCTCCCTCCCTGTCCTTTCCCTCCCCTACCGGACGAATTTCACCTCAAAGTGCCCGGTAAGACAGCCTTCTCTGGATGGAACGTGCTGGCCAGCATAGTTCGAGAGCGTGTGGCTTTTCCGTCATCGCAAGGCGCCATGAGCACAAGAGAGAGGGCTTGTCAAAGCAATCTCGTTGCCCATTTCGACTTACAAAAAACGGGAATGAACCTCTGCGTCCGTAAGCGTCGCCCCGGAGACAGGTTTCAGCCCCTGGGTATGAAGATGCCCAAAAAGGTCCACGAGTTTATGGTTGACGCTAAGATACCGCGTTCCTGGCGGGGCTGTATCCCAATCGTCTCCTCAGTTCAACAAATCATCTGGGTAGTAGGCTGGCGCATTGATGATAGAGTTAAGCTTACCGAAGCTAGTGAAGAAATTCTTCGTCTGGAGTTTATCAGGTCGGAGTGAAACCAGTAGACAGGGAATTGCTTTTGCGTCGTCTCACCGTCGAAGAAGCCCTAGACCGGCTTGATCAATACCTCTACGATGCCTTTATGGCTGGCCTGTCCTCTGTGCGCATTGTGCATGGCAAGGGGACAGGAAAACTACGTCGCGCCGTACACGAGTCATTGGCCAAACATCCTCTGGTTAAATCCTATCGCCTTGGTGATTATGGTGAAGGAGACTATGGCGTCACCGTGGTGGAGCTAACAAATCGCTAGAGTTTGTATCCAAAATCAGGAATATCATATGGCCTAGCACTTGTTAGCTTGCTGGCTTTCGCCATCAATCTAGTCCTCGTCACGCTCCTGTGGCGCCTCGCCCTTGTCCAACAAAGTACTTAAGGAACGCTGGAACGCTTGGAAAACAATCTGCTTCGCGGTTTGCTTGGCAGTAGCAATGATTTCGTTGGCTTCCTGTTCTGCTTTGCTCCTCACCTCGGCTATGACCCCAGCTGATTCTTTTTCCCTCATCCTATTCCCGCTCTCTACGGCTTCGCCAATGATACTCTGCGATTTTTGCAGGGCGGCAGTGATGATTGCTTGTGCCTTTTCTTCACCATTCCTCTGGCCTAGCTCTCTGGCTTGGTTCAGGAGCTGTTGAGCTTCCTGCTGAGCTTCCTGCTTTGCCCGGCTAATCTCCTGTTCCGTGCTTTCTTTTAGCGCGTCCAGAGCCTTGGACGCTTCCTCAATTTCCTTGTTGGCTTTCTTCATCAAGGCGCCCGCTTCTTTCTGGGCATCGGCCAGTATCCTGTCCCTTTCGTCCTTGGCCGTTTGTTCCGCCCTGGCGACAACCTTGGCTGCCTCCTCTTTGGCCCTGTTGATTATGCGTTCTATTTCTCGCTGCTTTGCCTCTGCAGCTTGCTTTTTGACCGCATTTTCAGCCTCTGTAGTTGCTTGCTCAGCTATCTGTCTCGCCTGTCCGATAATAGAGGCGGCTTCTTCATCAGCTTTCTTTCTTGCTTGCTCTATCAGTTGCGCCGCCCGTTGGTCAGTTGCCTCCGCCGTCAAAGCCGCATAGGCCGCCGCCTCTTTCTCAGCCTTCCGTTTCATTTCAGCGCGATACGCCGCCGCTTGCTCCTCTGCTTCCAATTTTGCTTGGCTTGCGATTTGCTGCGCCGTCTCGTGGGCTCTGGCAAGAACACCGGCCGCTTCCTGCTCAGCCTCTTGCCTGATCTTCTCTATTTCTTCCTCAAGAACTTCACTGAGCCGCTGTTTATATTCGTCCATAATCCTAGCTGCCTGTTCAACCGTCTGCCTTATCTTGTCAGTCAACGCTAGCATTTGGACACCTCCTTGATTTTCATTGCCGGGATCTTGAGCACGTCCCTTGACCGTTCTACTTCTGTTTTCCCCAACCTGACGTTTGACACTCAATTTTGCGGTCCCTGTATTTGTATAACAGTCTATTTCTTCTGCGGAATTTGGTCTGGAACTAATGGTATAACGCGCTCCTCATACTGTCAACTCTGCGTTGGTTTGCTGAGGTGGGAATGCCCGAGTGGGTATTCTAGCAAGTTTCCATGATCCTCTGTGTAATCCCGCGGAAATAATACTGGCTAAGCCTCCTACAAATCAGGTATTATGTCCCTGAACCGTTAATCCCAAACCGTAGTTTCTTGAGAAGCAGTGGCGCACAACTTGTCAATTCAGCCTGGCCGCAGGGCGGGTCAGATAACCCCCGGCAGGATACATGGCAGTTGGCGGTGCACCCCGGAACAGGCTTGAACCTACCATCCGCGTCCTTTCGGGCAAATGGCAGCGGCAATCCCTCGCAGTGCGGGATGCCCCGGGAATCGCTTTCCTCGGCCGAGAGTTCCTGGCAGGTAGCATAGGTCATTCCTCTGGCTTCAACGAGCTCCTTTACTTTATGGTGGAAGCCGAGCCTCAAGTCTTTGCGCAGGCGATAGCCTCCACCCGACCAGTGTGCCTCGTAGATGTATTCCTGCTCGAATTTCTCAGCTGCCAGTGGGGATTGGCCGTAGATAACTTTGTGTATTCGCTGCCATATACTTGTGCCTTGCCGACCGCGTAATGGAGACCGTCTTCTGGATAGCCTGCCGGTGCCGGCGATGACATGTTTGGCTCCCACGGCAGCAAACGCATCCAGCAACCCGGCTATTTTACCAAGCCAGGAACCGCCATAAAGGGCCTGATATAGATGTACCAAAACGGGATCGAGACGAATGACGATGTCTATCCCCATATTAGATAGCTTGCCGGTCACATTTAGCCTGGCATCGAACGAAGGCGCCATTGGTGATAAAAGCCCGAGCACCTCAGGAGTCCCTTCAATGGTTATAGCTATGAATTTGGGCTTGTAGTCGACAAAGCCCGGCAACTCCAGAAGAAAGGATGGGTCGCCCTTGGTAGTGATGAAAAAGGAGACACCGTAGTCCATAAGAAGTCGTATCAACCTCTTGACCTCTCTTCTCAATTCAGGTATATCCTGGCAGGGGTCGGAGATACTGGACAGGGAAATCGGCGGACACAAAGACAACTTCTTAAGGTCCTTCTCCACTAGCTCAGGCAGGTTGTTATAAATCAGTGTGTCATCAGAGTAGTTGGAGTAAATAGCTTCTCTGGCATAGCAGTAGACACAGTTATGCAGACATTGGTTTGGACCCGGCGGCGTGACATTGACAATCCAGCAGTGGAGACACTTCCGTTCCGGATGAGAGTAGGGGAAATCATGGAAAGTCGAGCCTTTCTTGGCTATTAACTTTACGGCCACGACCCTATTCTAGCAGTTCGTGATCTTCACCATAATTTCATCTGGCACCCTTGTAGTGAAGGGGCAGTGGATCGCTTCGTCCAGATAAACTGGGACTGGCAATGATACAGGGGGTTTGAAGGAGAGGAGATTTTTGACTACCCGTGGGCTTATTGGAATGTGATGCCTGCCCAACTTGTCTCTGATGCCAGCAACGTTACTCAACCACCATATTGCCACGCCAAACTTACTGGCGAAAGTTGGCGATGACGAAACAGTAGTTCTCGTTCATGGTGATGGTGGTAGTGGCAGCATAGATATCGGCAATGCTGCCTGCATTGGTGCTCCAGCCAAGAAATCTGTAGCCCCTATCCGGCTCCGCAACCAGGTCGACCACCGTTCCCCTGGGGAACTGAAAAAACCCCTCACCGGGGCTGGTTACTGTGCCGCCTATGGTACTGTGGATCGTAATGCTGTACTGAACAGTAAAACCAGGAATACCAACGACACAGCCTGTCAGCCCCACAAGTAGGGCTACTATCATCACAAAGATGCCAACTCTTTTCACGTGTATCATCCGCATAATACTATTGTATCACTATTGAAGGAATGGTCAATAAGCTGTGGTGCCCAGGACATCCTATGGAGTCAATAAGCGACAAAATCTTCCAGTGCACGACTCAGCAAAATTTCGGCTTAATGGGCAAATCCGACCTCACCGTCATCCTATCGCATCGGGGGAGAGGAGATCCTTCGCTTCCCACACGGGTTTCGGGCAGGCAAGTTCGGTCACGAGGAGCTCCAGAGCCAACTTATCGCTGTACCTGCCGGTTTTGATGGCCAGGTCGGTCTCCAAAAGCTTATCGTAAGCCCGCTTTACGCCCTCGAAATCATACAGTCTGGCTTGGCTGATCGTTTTGTCCAGGCTATAGCTTGATTTCAGCCCCAACCTATCCTGAATCTGCGGGCGGGATAGACCCTTTGTCAATTCTATGGCTTGAGCTATCAGACGGAATTGCCTGGTGATCATGACCAGAATATACGCTGGTGGCACACCCCCATCATATAGCCGATGGAGTATCCACTGGGCTAACTCGGTCCGACCTTCGGCCACGGCATCCACCAAGGCAAAGATATTGGTCTCCTGAATACAGCTTACCAGTTGTCTAACGTCGTCTTCGGTGATAGGACGTTCCTGGCTATAGAGGAGCAGTTTCTGGATTTCACCATCCATCGCCCATAAGTCTCCACCTATGAGTTCAGCAAGCAAATTCACGGCTTGTGGAGTTACATCGCCGCCCTCTTCTTTTATCCGCTGTCGTATCCAGGCTTTCAGGTTCGCGCCTCGCAACAAGGGGAAGGTTCTTACCCCGGCCACTGGTGAAAGCTTCTTTAGTAGCGGATTGTGGCCTTTCACCTCCCCGTCAACCAGCACCAGCACGGTCGTATCCGGCATTCGCCTGATGTAAGAGTCCAAGCTTTCCCATTCCCCCAGCCCATCCCTGGATTTGCCTTTGCCCGACCGAGGCTTGCTTCGTTTCACTTCAAACCGCCCCAATAGGCCGTCAACTATCACCAGGCGATGTGCCGACAAAAAGGGGACGGCGTCACACCTGTTTCTGAGTTCACTTAGAGTCAGATGCTGGCCCTCCAACCTGGTAGTGTTGATCGCTACCGTTTCCCGATCGCCCAGATCACCTTTGATCTTCTCCAAAGCCTGGCTCAGGGAAAAATCGTCCTGACCACAAAGAATGTAAAACATTTCCCTCGCATTCTATCACAGCGCCGAATCTTCCTGGCAGAAGCCCGGAGCAGAATATGATAGGATATAATCGTGAAGGTTGCCATTATCGGGATACCCAATAGCGGCAAAACGACCGTCTTTAATGCCCTGACCAGAGGCACGGCTGAAGTTGCCGCTTATTCACCAGCCCTAGCTTCCAATATCGGCGTGGCTAAGGTGGCAGATTCTCGACTAACAGTGCTGCAAGGCATATTCCAGCCCAAAAAGACTGTCCCCGCAGAGGTGAGTTACATAGATATTGCCGGTTCCATCAAGGGCTTCGGCAAAGAAGGAGCAGGGGGAGAATTCCTGAACTATCTGACTACCGCTGACGCCCTGCTGCAGGTAGTCAGAACTTTTGAAGATGACAAGGTCGCCCATCCTGAAGGCAGCATAGAGCCGAAACGAGACATAGCCTCCCTGGATCTAGAACTCTCCATTTCCGATTTAGCTATCATGGAGAGAAAGCTTGACAAACTGGAGACGAGTCTAAAAGGGGCTAAATCAGCAGAGCGCGAGCCCTATTTGAACGAACAATCGCTGCTTCAAAAGATCAAGGCGGCACTGGAGAAAGACATACCAATAAGACTGCAGGGCCTGGCTAAAGAAGAACTCAAAATGCTGGCCAACTATCAATTCCTTACCGCCAAACCGATGCTGGTAGTCCTCAATATCGGAGAGCAACAAATAGCACGGGCTCCGCAATTAGAAGGTGAGATAAGCTCCCTTTACCCCCAGTTTGCCGTGGTCGCCCTTTGCGGCAAGCTGGAGATGGAGCTAGCCCAGCTCAGCGACGACGAGGCCAAGGAATTCCGTGAGGGCATGGGATTGAGCAAACCGGCGCTGGACCGGGTTATCGACCTCTCTTACAATCTTCTGGGGCTGGTCTCGTTCTTTACCACTGTTTCCTCTGAGCTAAAGGCCTGGACTATCCCGGGCGGAACTCCAGCACCCAAAGCGGCAGGGAAAATCCACTCCGACATGGAAAGGGGGTTCATCCGCGCTGAGGTTATCAGCTACAGTGACTTGGAAAGCTGCGGCAATCTCGCTGAGGCACGCAAAAGAGGCCTTCTCAGGACAGAGGGCAAAAACTATATCATCCAGGATGGAGATGTAGTTACTTTCCTATTCAATGTCTAGCCCCTGATTTTTGTAGTCGCCTGACTTGTCGGGACAGCAATCCCTTCGGCTAAATCCTGCTATCTAAGCCCCAAACAATATCAAATAGCCAAAATCCAAAAGACTAGACGATCTTGAAATCTGCAAACTAGAATTTGTTCAATATTTGGTGCTTGGGATTCAGGATTTGGAAGCTGCAGGGGCGGGGAGAATCCCGCCCCTGCAGCCGCCGGCAGTGCCGGACATGGTTGAGAGCTTATGGAAAGATTTCCTCGTAATACAACTTCTCGGACGGCACGGCGAGGAGCTGCCCCGTTCCGTTCAAGCCGAAAGACTGTAGCTCGAATTCATTGCTAATATTTACCCCCCAATAGTACTCGGGATTGTCCGATATCTCGTAGAATACCAGATGCGCATCCGGGTCCCAGACCCACGATTCATGGCCGTCTTGGCACTTATAAAGGACGGGGTTAGCGAAGTAAACAGGCATGGTCACATTGACCCCTGGGGCATTGCCTGGGAACTGGTCGTCCAGATCGACATTCGCATCCACGGGCGAGCCTTGCACTACCTCATAAAGCAAGAAATAGTCGAAATACATCGGCGGTTCATGGACCCCCGGATCCAACTTCCACGTTGGTACAGCCAGTGCGACCGGACCGGACACGGTCAGGTTCTGAGGCCCAAACTGGTTAACGATCTCCACATGCCAGACCCTCTCCCAGCTATCTATGCTGTAGATGGTGAGGTGGTTGTCGGGCTTCACAATCGGCTCAGAGTTCTTCATGACAGGATTGCAGAACCATTCGGCACCAAACACAGGCCACCAGGGCAAATAGCAGAACTGGTCCTCAATGTCCATAAGTATAAATTGTGCCGTCGCGTTCACAGCGTCGTAGCACTTGAAGTGGTCGAGTTGCGGCACCACAAAGTGAGCGGTGACGGTTACATCTTGAGCGGGAATAGTGAAGGTGGTCTGTGCGGCAGTGGCATTAGCGAATGTGCCGGCTGGCGCCGTCCAGCTATGAAACTGGAAGCCTATAGTGCTGTTGGCTGTTGCTTGTATGCTGACTACAGTCCCAGCTAGGTAAGGCGAAGCACCAGTCAAATCAATTGCTGTTCCTCCTCCCAAAGGGGTTACCGTCACAGTCAGTTTATGGAGCCTCGCAAAGTTGGCGGTGACCGTTACATTTTGGGCCGGCATGATGAAGGTGGTCTGTGCGGCAGTGGCATTAACGAATGTTCCGGCTGGCGCCGTCCAGTTGGAAAACTGGTAGTACGTAGCGTTTATTGCTTTTATGCTGACGGGAGTGCCTGCTAAGTAAGGCGAAAAGTTAGTTTGATCGATTGCGTTTCCGCTACCACCAGGAGCTACCGCCATGGTGAGGTTGTAGGTGACACCACCGCCACCATCACAGAGCGTCACAAAGATGGCGGTGACCGTTACATCTTGGGCCGGCATGATGAAGGTGGTCTCCGCGGCAGTGGCGTTAACGAACGTGCCCGCCGGCGCCATCCAGATAACAAACTGGTAGTTCATAGCAGCTATTGCTTTTATGCTGACATTAGTGCCTGCCAGGTAGGGTGCACCATTACTTTGATCGATTGCGTTTCCGCTGCCACCAGGAGCTACCGCCATGGTGAGGTTGTAGCTGCCACCACCGCCGCCACCATTACAGCTTACCGTCCCC
>Ga0224495_10003176_pt1 | contig 10242 bp, 10 predicted proteins | sample SF_Jul11_sed_USG_FD_168128 | JGI IMG/M metagenome (GOLD analysis project Ga0224495, IMG submission 168128) | Sediment microbial communities from San Francisco Bay, California, United States - SF_Jul11_sed_USGS_4_1 | ecosystem: Environmental > Aquatic > Marine > Sediment | place: USA: California...
AGGCGGCGGAGAAGCCACGCTGTAGCCCAGAACCGCCACGGTGTCATTGCCATTAATACAGTATGATGTATCCGGAAAACAGTAACCGTTCTTTGACGCAATAACCAGCCAGGTCCCGTCTGAAACTACTGCTTCCGCCGCTCCGCTGGCATCCGTGGCCAGAACTGTCTTCACTACACCTGATGAATTCTGTACTGTAATGAACACGCCGTCCAGCGTGTCGGCTGCGTTACAAGTATCAACCGTGTAGAAGCGGACATTCTTGTCTCCCCCTGCAATACCTCCTTGCTCCGTCTGGTTAGAATCGATGTAGCCCCCGTTGACCGTTCGATCTCCTTCGAATGCCCAGATATCCGCAGCCGTCAATCCTGAGGCGGCACCCTGAAACGCGCCTGAGTCGATGTTAGAGACCATTAGGTCCTTGTAAAAGTCGGTATCGCCGGTCGCCTCACCTCTGATTCCGTTACCGGAGGTGTTGCCTCCGCTGGCATATACGCCATCGCCCGTGGCCCCTCCCCGAACCCACAGTCCGGCACCCGTCCCACCACCCATAAGACGTACAGCGTTCCCTGATATTTGGTTGTATGCGTAGAGTGCCGGCGCGTAAAGCGATGTAATCCACAGTCCATTACCCTGCATGCCGTTATAGGTTGAATAGAATTTGACGCCTGGTCCTGTACTGTTATGGACATAGAATGATCCGTCTGTCCCATTTGCCCCCAAAATCGTCAGCCTGGCGAGATTGAGTTGGAAATCCGATGTTGTCATCATCTGCTCCAGACCGTCCGAGGTGGCGGCACTTCCAGAAATTCGCGCAGCGTCTACGACCGCCTGCCCGTCGGAGGCCACTTGCAAGGTCGTGTCCTGAGTCAGACGGGCGAAGTGATTATTCAGCATCATCTGGCGGATCTGGCTGGTATCTACCTCACCACAGGACCCCCCATCTATCAGAAGCCTTTCTCGTCCCTGCGGAGCAACATTCGTATCACCCCAAATCGTGGCCTCCAGTTCATCGGCGGCTGACGATGCCAGTTCCGCGCCGGTTATACAGTCGGTGGCTAAGACTAACGAAGTTATTGCACCGCTTTGGAACGACGTTGCACTTATAGCATTGGCTGAGACCGAAGACAAAGATGCCAGCGAGCCACTGATGTCACCGGATATGTCGCTGAGAGTGCCAATGGCTTCTACGCCGTCTCCGTTGAGACTCACAATATGTAGTCCGTCGCCGTTGATGGGATCGCCACCGCCGGAACCGCCGGAGAAGGATACTGCATGCCCAACAGGATTGGTAACAGTCAGGGACTTTAGATGTACATCTTGGTCCGTGCCTTGGGTAGCTATGGAATCGCCGCGCGTCGTTGTATCCGAAGGGACCAGCACCCAAGCATCATGATTTTGCAGCGAATCCAGTATGGCCTGCAGAGAATCCAGCACTTGGCCCAGGCTATCCAAACTCTTAATAGAATTCGTCGCTGCGAGGCCGGCAGAGTCCCCCATCGCGTCAAGCTCCCAGCTTGTAATCTGAAATTCGAATCGGTTAGGTGTCAGTAGCACGGGGCTGTTCTTTTTTGCCGTGACGATTCCCGTGTACTGCCCGGTTGAGCCCACTCCGTCTATATCGGCAACCGCGCGATGATAGTAATAATAGGTTATGCTACCGCTTGCCGCGACACTGTCCAATCCTGCCATCGCTGTAGTACCCGAATCACTGAATATTACTCCGTTGGCGTTTGACTTAAAGACAACCACAAAAAAACTGTCAGCGCTGGCGGGATTTCCCAGCGAGTCCAGACTCATTACTGGAACGCACAGTGAGTCCTCGCTCGAAGATCCCGAATTATTGACGACGCTAGAACCCCGAACTGTGACTAGCCACGCGGCAACAAGGAACATTGCCAGCACTATTGTTCTTATCATTATTCTGTCTCCTGTCAGTTTTCCTGACTCCTCAGCATTCTTCTTCGGCGCAGAAAGGGACGACTAACGGATTCAGAGACGGTGTATTCCACGACAATCCTGGGTCTTCTGGAAACATCAGAATACTCCGTTGCGTAGATCGTTCTCGAATCAGCCTCTGCCCAAACTGCGAAGCCCGCGACCCCATATACGCCATTGATCATTTTTTCTATATCATCCTGGAAATTATAATTGTTGAATTGGATCCAGCCGTTCGAAGCCGTCAGAAATGTGTCCCTTATGGCCGTATAGTCACTGCTGCTCCAGGCGCCTCCACCAGCCCAGGGAACGTCGGAACCCTCACCGGAATAGAAATCCTCCGCATAATTCCAGGTGGCACCGGGATTTCCACTCGTTACCGGTGAGCCGGCCTCAACTCCTTCTGTCCAGGCCGTTACAACGCGTCTTAAAAAGAAGTCCGTGCTGGCACTCATCCACGCCACGCGAAGAGAACACACCGCAGCAGTGACCGTTACGGGACCCTCAATATCGCTCAAATCGAGATCGACAAGATACGGGGTCGTATTAAAAGCATCCATATCCGTGGTGTTGCCGTAGTTGTTGTCACCGTCGTTCGACCATCGGCTGAACCACGTATCCTTTATATGATTGTCACTTAGGGTCTCGGTGGCATCGTGGCTGGCCGTAGCATACGGGAACTGCGCGTGAAGTCGCTTGACATCGGACATCTTTACCAGCTCTAACAGATATAGTCGGTCGGCTACGGTCTGATACATTTGCCAAACGCGTATTTCTGGCAGATCTTCAAAGCCGAGGAAGTGCAACTTTTGGCAAGGTTGCTCCAGCACGCAATTATTGAACCTCTTGAGTATGGTATGCCTGCGGGCACCATCTGCCCCGTCGCTTATGTCAAGGTTGGCGTGTGAAACGACCGCAACATTGGCAAGATAAAGATCCAAGGAGTCGCTCCTTTGGTTGTACAGACTGACAACAGAGTCCAGAAAGGCGGGTTGAAACATGATTTCGTGCCTGATTACACCACTGCTCTTTATGAGGCGATAATCCACGTCAGGAAAGACATTGAGCCACATTACGATATTAGAGTCGACTGTCGGTACACTCCAGCGGGAGGCACTATAGATGTCTATCCACTGGGAATCGGACATTCTGAAGAACACGATAGCCTCCAGTCTCTGCGTTACTCGGTGCGGGACACCTTCACGCGTAAAGATTGTCGTCACCGCGCCGGAACGGTTAGCGGCGACCTGGAGCACGGCACGCCTGACCTCGTAAAGACTGTCGTCAATAACAGTCCAGCTGTTATCAATGGCGGACCATGTACCGTCGGCCCGCTGGTAATTTCGCACAGGTCCGCCTATCTGCACTCGGTAAGAGCTTCGACCAGTTTGCCACTTCCTGAAATCCACTGGTACGTCAGCCCGAGACAATGTCGCCAACAGCATGATCATGATAAGATTTTTGAGCATGGTAGAATGGAGTCACTTTCCGCAGTTGGTGGTGTAATATTACTGCCTACCTGGAACCGCCCTTCTTGGTCCTCTTCTTGGTGTGTCCTTTGGTCTTGCTCAGTGTCTCTTGCCGGATCTTCTCAAGCATGTTCCAGAATTTCTTTTGTTCGGTATCGCTGGGCGCCAGCTTACGTCGCATCTCAATCATCTTTATGAAGTCTCCAAGTTTCGCGTTCCCCTTAAACGATTCCAATAATTCCTCGCAACAACGCTTGATCAAATCATCAAGCATCGATAGGTCTTCCGGAAACCCGGAAGATTTGGCCTTTTTGCCGGCCATCTTACTCGCCCATCTCGACGATGAACAGATCCACTACGACTGGACCGGGAGCATTTGGATCGCGGGCGATTTTGAAGGACTCGTTCCCAATGGCTCCCACTGTGAAGGCGCCAAACTCATCCTTCGGCTGCACCAAAACCACGGCTTTCTTGATTTCAGAAGGAAGAGCGTTTCCACGCCGGTCAAAGAGATCTGTAAAGCGCACTTCTTGGGCATCCTCGTCAACCGCCACAGAATTGTACAGGATGGAGTCGGTCGCTTCGACCGACTCCACCGACAGAAACTCTACTACATTTAAGCCTGCGATGCCCCACACAGTAACATTGTCTATTGACCACGCCCGCCGCGACAGTAATCTCTCCAGACCTGATAACATGTCTCCTCCTTTAGCTTCGCGCAGGTGAGCTGGGACCTTCGAATGGTGGGCGAAAAGCCCGCATCAAGGACCTGGATCGTTCGATAAAGCGATCTGCCAGCTTCATCCAGGCCAGTGCCACACGGTCGTTTCTCTGTAGACCGGACATCTCTCTTGTCGCCGCGGCGTTGCAGACGATCTCCAGAGCTCGACATGTCGCTGCCGCCTGGAGGAGCGTATCCGCTCCGAACTGCCTCTCGGGATCCACCTCCGATTCTACGATACCGTTCGCTTCCACCACCGCCTGCTCCAGAATGATATCGTTGTAGGAGTTATCCACCGCCGAGAAATCGAGAAAAACAGTCTCGCCGGCGGCAATTCTCCCGGCGGGGCATCGCTTGAGTTGTCCGGAAACGCAATCCGCTTCGTAGTCATCACCGGCATCGTACACAAGAAACGTCTGGTACCACACGGTGACCGTCTGGCCGACTGTCAACTTGCCGCTGTCTTTCATTCGGAGTTTTCCGTCATCAAAGTTAACCACGTAGTCATCGTTCTCAATGTATATGGTGGCCAGGGAACTGTCCGAGGCGACAACGACTGATCCCCGAATCAGTGGATGGGCCGGTAGCTGGTTCTCCCCCGTCTGAAGACAGAGCTGGAACTGCAGGAGATCGTTATTTTGTATGGACTTCACTATCAGGCTGTCAGAATCTACTGATCCGCCAAAAAATGATGTCCACCCATCCGGTGGCAGCACGATTGGCTCGTCAAAGTACTTGTCCCGGATAGGCGATGACGCTACGAGGTACTGTTTTACGATATCGGCGTTAGTGTACGACAACCGTCACCTCCTCACGCTCAGAGCGTTTATATCGGATATCGCCGTTATGCGACTCCCCACGGGCCCGGTGGTGAAAGCGGAACTCGTCTCAATTTTTAACCAGTAACAGAGACTTTCCTCTACATAGCGCTTCTGCCAGTCATTTGGAATGGCCCCATAGTTTTCCCACAGCCGTAGCTCCTTGTCAGACGTGTCGAGATGATAGTTGCCGTCATGTGGCGTGAATGCTCGCCAGGCCGACCCATCCCAATAGGCGTAGACGACAGCTCCCCCGACACCAACGACCGAGAGCAGTATCCTGAGGAAGCGGAACGGTTGCGTCATCCCAACATATACCACATCGCCGACGGCCTTGGCCAGAACGTTGGACGAGGAATGGTAGATATCTGCCGTCTCCGGATTGGCACACTGATTCGTCACATTTTCGTATGAGGAATAGACGTTGCTGTACAGAACGGCGGCGTCGAAGGCTTTCGCTTTCATGTCCAGAGGTGCGGAAGCCGAAAATGCTCCGTGCTTGCGTATGGTATATGTCAGTTGAACCTGGTCGTCACCCACAGCAGCGAGGTACACCGCCGTCGGCACATTCCCGGTGAAAATCAACTGGGGCCGGTCACCGCCGGCGGCATCGAGAAGGACAAGCGCGCTCCAGCTGCTGCCATCGAACTCCCGGTATTTCAACTCGCCGCAATCAAATACCACACCCAGCATGCCGCCCGGGGACACCGAGGCGTCGAAGTCGCCGTCGAAGCCGGACCCGGTCGCGATGTTGAAGGCGCTTGACCATGTGCTGCCAGTGAGTGGCTTTGAGCGATGTGAAATCTCGGAATTGCCGAGTGTATACACAACGTGCAGGCTGATGGCGCCGACAAGCACTTTGGAATAGGCCGAGGTGCCACCAGCCGTCAGGGCCTGCCCGGCATCCGATGGTCCGCTGCCCCAACTGAGACCCGAGTTTTCCGACGACTTTATGTTCACGTAATAACTGGCGTCGGTTTCTTTCGTCCACGACACCCAGAGAGTCCCTCCGCTTTCAACTGCCAGCGACGGGTTCGCCGAAGGATCGCCGCTATAGATAACAACCTTGCTGCCGACCGACCAGTCACCATCGGCGAGAGTGAGCTTCTTCGCGACCAAGTAGCTTGTGGCGTCCTCAATATAAACAACGTGGATATTGCCGCTTTCGTCGAGGACGCAGTCAAAAGGGTGGTCGGCCGCATCCGAAACGACCGTCGTCAGCGGTGCCCATACCGTTTTGGGGGCATCGGAGTAAGTGTATTTGATTTCCCCGGCCGCCGTCAGGACGACCGCCACGCGCCGGCCTGCGTAGGGACCCGACTCGATTCTAAGTAGCTTCTTCTCGGGGGCAATACCGAGAGCGTTGGGCGATGTCGTATCAGCAACTTTCTTGTGCATTTTGCCTCGCTTTAGAATTAGGGGCCCGGAATAACCAGGCCCCGGCGGCATTAACTGTAAACCGTGTCCAGCACCACCGACGCCTCCTTTATGACCTTGGCATAGGAGACCGATTCGGTGATGACCGCTTCCTCGAAGCGCTGCTCGATTATCTTGTCGTACTCGATAATCAGCGGCTGCGTTACCACCTCTTCGACGGCAAAGCGACTGTCCAGGCCGATGACGAGATCGTTGGCAACCGCATCGGAGCGTACCAGCGTCGCGCCCAGGGGATTGAACAGCTCCCCGGTCTTGCCGAAGCGGTAACCGGCCAGCGGATCCTTGAACTCGTCCATACCCAGGATCACCTTCATCTGGTTGATGTGACAGACCATCGTGTTCAATTCAAACGGCGCGAAACTTGCCCAGAGGTCGATGAGGTCCGTGTAAACGAGGGAACCGGAGGCGGCGCTGTTTATCACGGCTGCGGCGTTGTCGTTGCCGTCCCCATTGATGATGCAATCCATCAGCATGCCGATTTTGTCCGTCTGAATCTTGAACCCGACGTACCACAGAAGTACGCGGAACTGTGACGTGCTGCGGTAGCGCAGCGCCTTGTAACTGGTTTTGAGCGCCAGGCCGTAGTCGGTGACATTTACGGCGTGTTTCTGCTCCGTCACCAGCAACTGCGGAATGTCCGCACCCTCGCCGATAGGCCGCAGCGAGAGTTTGCTGTCATCGGACGTATCGATGAAGAAAGGCGTGTACTTGTTGGTGGCCACAGTGGTGCTGTTGGCCACCAGCCGTGCCAGTTCCGGACGCATCGCCTGGCCTTTCTTTATCTCCCGGAGCATGAACTCAGGCAGGAGAGCCGGCGCCTGCTGATAGAACTGTTCTACCGTGGTGGGTGACTTGCCGCCCAGGCGTACACCGGCCAAAGCCAACTGGCGCTCAAATGCATCCAGCGGGCACGCCGTCGGGGACGGGTCATACTCGTCGCATTCCAGCAACTCCGAAAGGGACATCCCCCGGGCTTCCGCCTCCACGTAGAGATCTTTGCCGACATTTATGGCCGCTGCCCGACCCAGATCGACTGGTCCGACGACACCGTCATCTTTCTGCGTCTCTTGCTGGTCGGCAAAGGCGACCGAATTCAAAAACTGCCGAAAATCCATGGTTAATTCCTTTCTAACTTAGAAAAATGACGCAGTCGATGGTGCCGTTGACCTCGAGGACGATTCCCCGGCCGATATGGCCGCCCTCCGGCACCGTTCCGCTCGGAGCTTTCTTGACCGTGCCGCTGGCGCCGCCCACAACGCGGTCACCGGCTACCGGCACCGTCGTGGTCACCGCCAGGCGGCAGATGCCGCCTATCTGCACCGTAGCCAACCGCTGCCCGTCATCATTATCTGTGAGGGTCAGGCTGATCAGTTTGCCGAGGACAATATCGCCGTCGCCTATCGGTCCCGCTTCGTTATTGCCGGTGAGAGTGACCGGCTGCCCGATATGGGTATCCTTGAGGTCGTCGACATTAGCCGTCTGACTGATCTTGAACGTGGCCAGCACGGGCGCAATTGTCTCCAGGTTTTGCTCTCTAATTGACATTTGGTTCCTCACCAGTTTGTACATTCACTACTGTCATGACCGGGAGAGACTCCCACGGGCCGGGATGAATATCCCCCGTGATTACTTGAATACCGAGAGGTCTTTCGTGCGGCAGCTGCTGTGCTGAAGACCACTTGGGAGACCGAAACTGGCCGGAAAAGCGTCGCGGAAGCAGGCCGAGATTCTGCGGTATTGAGCGATCAGTTCCGAGGCTTCCAGAGAATCCAGAGTCTCCACAAAGGCCAGGGCGCTCTCCAGGCAACCGTTCTTGCGGTCAGCCACCGCCAGGGCCTTGGTCATTCCGCTTATCCGCTCGATATAGTCTCGGCGCAGAAGGCTGAAATCGCCGCACATCTTTTCGGCGGCTTCGAGCACCACGTCGATTTCCGCCAGCCACTTTTTCAGCCGATCGAAATCGACCAGCGCCAGCTGCTCTTCGTTCAGCTTATTCTGCAACTCCGCTACGAATTCGCGGTGGTTAGTTCTTTCTGCCAATTTCTTCTCCTGACTGATCCGTTAGATGGGACTCGATTCTTCGCAGCTGTCTTTCAAGCCTCTTCGAGAATTCGAAAAACTGTCTCATAGTAACAACTCCTTCTTTCAGAATCACCTCGGTGTTGGCCGGTTTTTTGTCGAGCCTCTGCTTCGCCGCTTCTTCGGCCCTAACCGCCGGTTCGGTCTTTAACGACGGGATGGTCAGAAAATAGGCGGCCGCCGCCACGAAGATCAGTCCGAGCAGGTTTAATGTCTCCCGGATCTGCTGAGGTTGTTTCCGCTTTTTGTCGCCACCATAACGCACCTTTTTTGTTGACCCCCGGAAGGCCCGACTGTCTCTTTGAGTTGTCAGTGTAATGGAGATAATATGTCCCTGCGCGCTTTCATACCGGGCTTGGCAGCAGTTCTCATGCTCCTGCCGGGCTGCGGCGAAGATGACGGCGTTTCCTCCCAGCCGCCCGGCTACGTTAACGGTCTGACCCTCATGGGCCTGGTCGACAACCGCAGCCTGCAGTATATCCAGACCGATACTACCACGTCCTTTGATCCGGTTTATTCCGTCACCGTCGCCACCGTTTCAAAAACAATCCGGATAGCAGGGGCCGGCGACGAGTGGATCGTGATGCAGGCCGACAGCCCGTTGATTAACCTGCGCGTCACCGACGAGTCTGTTATACAGAACGGTTACTGGCAAAGGGACAACGACGTCGACTCGCTCTTCTACATCCCCATTCCGCCGGTGGTCATGATGCGCTCACTATGGCCTCAGAGGAGTTGGGAGGGGTTTACGCCGCGCCTGGCCGCAGGAGAAACCGAGGTCATGCTGCCGTTCTATTACTCCAATTTCGGTTTCTCCTTTACCCGGACGTTCGCTGACCGGCGGTCGCTGCTGGTCCCGGCCGGCTCATTTGAAACCTACCATTTCTCAGTCGACCTTTTCGCCAACCCCTATGACAGTTTGCCCGCTGCCCACGTGGACGAATATTATGCGCCCGGCGTCGGCCTGGTGCGACTGTCGCTCCGCGGCGGTCCCCTCGTGAGGACCCTCAGCCTGGTAGACTATTTCTGAACGGTGAGTCTGTAGAACAGGTACCGTTCCTGACCATCCAGCCGAACGGCTCTTAACATGAATCTCCCGGTGAGCGGCCCGCTCAGTCTTATGAGACAACTTCCGTCGCCTTCGATCAACTCCAGCAGACTACCGGATGCTCCCTCATCATGAATCGCCTCCACGTAAGCGTCTTCGGCCGAAACCTCATCCGCAATGAAGCGTCCTCCGCGCATCAGGCGGGAGAGGTTGAGCTGTCTTATAACAAAGTGCCGCCTTCGTCCGTTGGCTTTCAGCACGAGCTTGGCATAAGCAGGATCCTTTTGATGGCTGAGCAGATATGTGTCGGCTGCCTCGACCTCCTGCCGTGCAGGCAGGTAGCGCTGACCCTCAGATGTGGCCGGGTTCTGATCGGCCGGCCACAGCCGTACGCCCTTCCGGGTCATGATACGCCGACTGACACGATCAAGGTTGTTGATATCGGCCGCGGCATAGCGGATCATCATAATGGAATGGCGGCCGTTCCACGTCCCCACACATATAGCCCGACGGCTTTCATCGGGCAGCAACTTTATCTCCACGCGCCTGACTGGTGACGACTGACCGGCCAGGTAATTCTCGAGCTGGGTCAGCGAGCAGCGCTCTTTGCCCCGGTAACCGACGAGATAGCCGTAAGCTTTGTCAATCCCGATTTCCCCGCCGCCGTCAAAGAGCGAGGCCAGATCGCGGGCGACTGCCCGCCCGTCGGCACGCTGCACATCCAACCCAGCG
>Ga0224495_10003178_pt1 | contig 10239 bp, 7 predicted proteins | sample SF_Jul11_sed_USG_FD_168128 | JGI IMG/M metagenome (GOLD analysis project Ga0224495, IMG submission 168128) | Sediment microbial communities from San Francisco Bay, California, United States - SF_Jul11_sed_USGS_4_1 | ecosystem: Environmental > Aquatic > Marine > Sediment | place: USA: California...
CATCAGATATGGCTACCACAGGTATTTTCTTCTTCAGCAAATACTCTCTAGCCTGAGTGGGTCCTGGAAGTGCAGCGTTTGGGCTTACTATTAGAACCAAACCTGGATTCATCTCCGAAAGTTTTGAAGTAGCTTCTTCACAATGTATCGGGTCCATACTAGCCCCGGTTGTAACAACTCGTACCGCAATGTCCTTTCGTTCTGCACGTTCATCAAGTATCAAATCAAGTAGAGGTGCAGCACCAATACATCCTAATTTCAGTATTCCAATTCTACATAAATCAGCCATTGTAAATCCTCCTCTAAAAGCACAGCACCTACAGAGCCATCATAAAACAATTTTGGTTTCTCTTACACCCTAGATGAAAGTCCAAAGAATTGAAGATGCGCTTGAATGCCGCAATTATAGTCTTAGAATGAAAGTGTATTGATTATCGTCAATACTCAATCTGCTCTCTATGAGTTTTCCTGTTCTATGAATGAAATTAATCATTGGAACATTCTTTGGATGTACATAGGCAATGAATGCATTGACTCCTTTGCTCTTTGCTATACGCATCATCTGATTCAGGAGAAATGTACCAATGCCTCGGTTCTGATACTCATCCTTTACAAGCAGTGCGAATTCAGCTTGATTCGTACTTCTATTCAGTAGATATCTTCCTGCGGCAACTATTTTCTCACATTCACCTTCTTTTTCATTCCCTACTACAGCGACAAGGGAAATATCTGACTCTTGGTCAACATAATAGAACTCCTGTAGTGTCTGTCGCCGAAGGCTTCTAAGCGGCGTAAGGAATCGAAAGAATATTGAATCTTCACTGAGGCCGTAAAAGAGTTCTTTGATACGATCACTATCATCAGGTCGAATTAGTCGAACATGGACGCTAATTTGGCCATCTGGCATTTCAGCCTCAGTGATTGCTTCGTATTCAATTGGAAAATAGGTTCCTCTAGCAAGAAATGGTACTTGGTCTTCGAAAACATACTTCATCTCTTTGGCAGCTTCAAGCAATCCATTCCTAAATTTCGGATGCGCGATGGCAATGAGGGATAGTACTCTCTCACGTATGGTCTTGCCTCGAAGTGATGCAAGTCCGTATTCTGTGATTATAACGTCTATATCTCCTCTAGTTGTGACCACTCCAGCCCCTTCGCTTAGACGTGGTACAATCTTTGATACCGCCCCTTGTAATGCAGTGGATTTGACACAAATGATTGATTTTCCTCCCTCTGATCTTGATGCTCCTCTAATGAAATCAATTTGTCCTCCTATACCGCTGTAAAAGGCGTGGCCTATTGAATCCGAGCACACTTGTCCTGTCAGGTCAACTTCCAGAGCAGAGTTGATAGCAACCATCTTCCGGTTCTGACTTATCACATTTGGATCATTCACGTATGATGTTTCTCTAAACTCGAAAACTGGATTGTTGTTTACATAATCGTAGAGCTTTTCTGTACCCATGGCAAAACTTGCAATGACTTTGCCTTTATTGATGCTCTTCTTCTGATTTGTGACTACACCACTCTCGATGAGGTCGATAATACTATCACTAAAGGTTTCAGTATGAATACCTAAATCTCGAACTCCAGTGTTGATTAGATTCTTTGTGACTGCTTTGGCTACAGTACCAATTCCTACTTCGATTGTCGATTCATTTTCCACGAGTTTCGCTGCATACTCTCCAATTCTATTCTTTCGCTCACTCACCTCTGGCGAATAGAATTCGCGTAATGGTTCAGTGAATGGAACGAGATAATCTAGTTCCTTGATATGCACGAACGAGTCTCCATGTGTAACAGGCATACGTTCGTTAACTTGAGCAATTACCAGGTCTGCATGTTCTACCCCTGATTTTGTGATATCAACTGAGATGCCTAAAGAGACATAACCGAACTCATCAGGTGGGCTCACTTGAATCAGTGCTACGTCTATTGGTATTCTTTTTGTCCTAAATAGGAACGGGATGTCAGAGAGAGGTGCTGGTGTGTAATCAGCTCGGCCTTCGGATACTGCGCTACGAATATTATCAGAGACAAAGAATGTATTATGCCTAAATTGAGCTTGAAATTTAGTGTCAGCGGATGGAGTATTGCCAATAGTTAGCAGGTGTAGTATCTCGTTATCCGCCATAGCTCTCGCGTTTCTACTAAGTTCTTGGACAAGATGATATGGAACCCCACAACCAGTTCCGAGGAAGATACGTGTTCCTCTTCGAATCTTGGAGAGCGCAACCTTGGCTGGAACTATCTTATCCTTGTACTTTACTGTCCAATCTGCTTTTGCAGCCATTCAATATTCCACCATGCTATTATGACCAATCGATTCAAAATGATTTGAGGGTTTCGAGTTGTATCCCATAAAATATCTAGGAACCTTTTCCCAAGAGTTTGAGGAGTGTAGTGTCGCTAAGCAGACCAAGTTTTTCAGCGATTAACTCAACAGCTAGTACAGCCGGAGAGTTACGTGAAAGCTCAATAAGTGGCTCTCCTTGATAGTTTGCTTTGGCGAGTTCATCGTCGTTGGGAATCATTCCAATTAAATCGAGTCCCTCTTGCGCTAACTTATTCTGCAAGTCTTCTTCCATACCTGCGGGGAATCTATTGCCGATTACAACGATTTTCTTGAACTCAATATGTACCTCCTTTGCTAGATCTCTGATTCTTAGAGCTGCTTCGTAGGCAGCTCTTGATGCATCAACAACAATTATGAGTATGTCCACATTGCGATTTGTTCTTCGGCTTAAATGTTCCAAGCCTGCACTCATGTCTAGTAATGTAATCTCGTAGTTCTGACTTAGCCTATCCAGAATTTGAGTTAGGAGCCGATTTACGAAGCAGTAACAGCCTTCACCTTCTGTTCTTCCCATTGCTAGAAAATCGAATTGCTCTCCCTCGATAAGTGCTTCAAAGATTTCGCCTTCGAGGACATCCTGTTTAGCTACTGAACCTGAGATGGCTCCGTCATCAATACTCTTTCTTAGTCGGGTGGCAATAGACCCAACCGTATCCGGCACTTCAACACCCAATGCTCGGGGTAAATTCAGAACAGGATCTGCATCGACCACTAAGAGACTTCTCTTGGACTTCTCAGTCACAATCCGAGTAAGTAAAGCTGTTGTTGTGGTTTTTCCAACACCGCCCTTACCTGATACGGAGATTACCAAACGCTCTCTCATAATCGTTTTTCCTTTGGACTTTTGTCCGATATTTTTCCTCAAAGTATACTGTCATTCTTCTTTCCATTTACCTTCCTGAAGATACTTGGGAATTCCACTAGAGTCTTGAGGTCCCACCTTGACTGTCCAACCAGTTGCTTCCTCCGTTTCTCCACTGATTCTTGCAGCCATTCCTGGACTTATTAGAATCCTATGATTTACCTTATCTGCAACGCCATATTCCTGAAGTGATTCAGCTACCTTGTCTGCAGTTAGTTTTCGTCCTGCAACTGCAGATTGAACACTCATTCCTTCAGTATCTACAACCACAAGGTATGCATTAACACCCGCTTGTTTGATATCACTCTCGACAGTGAAATAGGTAAGTGCAAAGTTTGTAGTATACATTACAGGCACATCAGGTCCTACCTCTCCAAACTCAACAAGCCCTGCTTCAACTGCAACAGGTTTTACTGGATCTGTATAGATATTGCTTCGAAGGAATGTCAGTGGCAGGTTTGTCCACATATCAAGACTGTGAAGGACTACTATATCTGAGTATCTTACTATTGAGGATGCTGCCGTGAGAACTTCATCCCATTTGGTTAATTCAGGAGCTTCTCCATCTTGGTAATCCGCCCAGACTGATATAGGTGTAGACAATAATGGAAAGCCAAATAGCTCATTATCAGCTACAGTTGCTGACCTCCTTAATTGAGTGAAATTGTCTACTGTAGTACCCAATCCTGCCTTCGATGCAGTTCCAGGATCAAGCACTATCTCATTCACTCCTAGAGCACGTAACGTAGTAACTAAAGTAGCAAGATCATTCAGATTACCTGACGTATGCGCAACTAGCGGTAATCCGTGTTTTACAGCGATTTCACCTACTTCTGACCATGTGTCCATCGTTGCTGCGTATAGTAATGGACGCTTGTGCGCAATCGCCATTGCTGCAGCAGCCAGCATGCTTGGGTCGAGAGAGCAAAGCATGATCGGCCACTCGGTCAATTCAATGAGTTTCTTTGCCGCGTTTGCAAATGTCTTTGGATCCTTTGAAACCCCTCTAAGAGCAATTCCGTCGAGGCGTAAATTCTGTCCTATGTAAATGTATGTCCAATCTTCGATTTCCTTTACCCTCTTAGCTAATCCATCTGAATCGAGATTATCAGATATATCAAGGAAGAATGCTGTGGGATTGGAGTAGCGAAGGTCATGTCTGTAGAGAACTAATTTTCCTCCGATATTGACTGCTTTATCCCCCACACCAATTGTAATCTCTCTGATGGGAGGACGCACAAGATCCTCTAGTTTAGTCAATTTCTTTGCATACTTTTGTTCTTCATAAAGGGGAGTGCACGCTTTGAGCTTGACTGTGTGCTCAGCCATCTTTGTTGCAAAAGCCATGCAGTTGGCTTCACCACATACCTTGCAGTTTGTCCCTGGTAACAGTGGATAAATCTCTAATGGGCCAGGTAGCTTAGCCATTACACTCCCTCCGGAATTGATATTGATGTCCAGTCTGGGTAGTCGTCTGCAGTTGTTGTCCGTCTCTCCCGAAGCCAATCGACAAGATCATGTATGGTCTTTATCGCTGCTGGGTGCATCATCATGAAGAGATCATTTCCTGCTAGAAGAAGAGCTAGTGCTGTAACACTTTCCCAGATAGGTCCTCTAAGTTCTCTGGGACCTAGTTCAGGAAGATTTAGCCAAGCTTCTCTTGCAGCCCATGCATTGGTCGTACCAGAGCTGATTGGATATTGGAGTTCTGAATCACCCAGTAATCCTCCAAGACGCATTCGTTGCATCATGGTGAAGGCATATTCAAGCCCATAGCCGAGTGCTGCAGTTGTTGGATCTATCACTATTTGTTCAGGTCGTAGCCAATCGACTAGTCTACGATTGAGTTCTTTTTGTTGATTAATATCGAGTGAAGTCCAAGATAACACGACTTGGTCGTATTTCTTCGCAGCTACAGCGATCGGCTCGTATACGTCAACCGTGGCTGAACATAATAATGTACGTTCGCCTTCACAGACTTCAGCCGCTTTTGCTAGTACTGGTCCATCCTTTTCAGGGTCTCCTGCAGAGCCAATAAGAATTGGAACCTTGACTGCCTGAAGAACCTCCTCAATAGTCTTTGCAGCATCCGATGGTGAGGTGTCTCCGAGTCGTCTATCCGTACTAATTAGATGAAGTGTAACAACATCTGCGCCAAACTTGTCTACGACAAGTTTCGCCCACTCTGCTGGATCCTCCATAACTTCCTTATAATGCATCTTGACTGCTTTAGCCAGAGAGATTGGCATATCAAACACATCAGCAGCTACGATTGGTGGGTGCTTGGGAGGTGCCTGAAAGAGATCCCAGGCAGGTGCAGTATGTCCGCCAATTGTGACGGTCTTACTTCGAGTGCCACCACCTGCCTTTGTTGATCCGATAGTGACCTCATGAATGGAAGAGGTATATTCTCCCAGAGGCGGTACAAATTTTGCTGATATCAAGGACTTTGGTCCTGTGAGTACTGCTCTTGCTGCAGCTCTTGCCATTTGTTGAACCATCGGTCTCAGTGATATTTTGAGCTCATCGACCTCAATCGTCACGTTCTCAAGAGTCAGTTCTGAAAACTCACCAAAGAGTTCATCTAGTGAGGAAGTTTTGTCTTCCTTCAATGGTGTCATTTCTTCGTGTCACCTTTTCCTGTTTTTCGGATGATGACTTTCTCTGCATAGATTTTTGCGTTTTTGAAAATTATCTCCAGGCCACCACCCACGCCTCCGACCATGGCGCTAAATTCTCCCGGAACAGAAACATAGTCTCCAGATCCTTCCATTGGTAGTTCGATCTCATCTTCCTCCTCAAGCTCAATCCAACGATCAGCAACAGGATGTGATTTTTCCTTGAGGAAGTTTTTCAGATCTGATATTGTCATAGCATCTTTCTCTGTGGCAATTCTTGTTCGAATGTCCTCAGGAATATAATCCTGCACTCGATCTCTGATTGCCTCTGGTATCCACACCACGCGATCCCAGCCTCCATCTACTTGAAGGAATTTTGGAGATCGCATATATTCAATTGAGATGCCATGGAAACCGGGAACTTGTCGACCACCTGCTGTAGAATCTGCGAGGCTAGAGAATGGAAGTCCATTGACGGTTTCTCCTTTAAAATCTCTATGAACAATCCCAAGCCCATCAACTTCAGGTATCACGAAGGCAATAGCTTCAAAGCAACCACAGCTTGTGTGTGGTTTTTCAAACGCACTATATAGCGCAACTGAATTTACTTTGCCTAGAGATTTCTCAGTGTATGCCTGATTTACACCTGTGTACTCTCCTCTGAACTCATCAATCGTGTCGCCCTTGGCTATTGCATACAAAGGACCCTTTGGATCGACTCGAGCAGCTGCACGTCCATCAAACCAGCTGATTGCTCCACAATTTGCGTATCTCTGAGGAGTTATCGTACAGACATGTGTTGGGGCAAAGGATTGACAGAGAGAGCAGCCATAAAATGTGTCAACTTCGGCATCACTTAGACCACGTGCTCGTGCATCTCGCTCATTGTATCTATTTATGGCTTCGTCATATTGCTTAGCTACTTCTTCAGGATCTGTAATGAATGTCACCTGTATCTTCTCAATGATGTTCATTTCACTCTTGAAGAGTCGAATCAGAACCTTACCCAGATATTCTAGAGAGTTGAATCCTTTCTCAAAGGACTTCTTACTTAGTCGAATCCAAATATCATATCTCTGGTTGAGGTGCATCATGCCTTCGACAAAGTTCACATATTCGTGAATTCGTCTCTCAATGACTCCTTCCAGATCTGGCTCGACTTCTTTGCCAGCCACTTCAATAAAGATTCCAAGTGGATGGTAGCTGCCTTCTTTCATATCTTTCAGGTCTGGACCAATGATTGTTATTTTTTCATCTTCTATTTCATCCATAGAACGTGCCAAAGCGAGTTCGTACTTCTTCTCCATGGTTGGTCCACCGAGTTCGACAAACATATCCTTGCCTCGTACTCGCTCACCTTCATATACAACACCAATGTCTACTGGAATATCTTCGAATGACATTTTACTTTCCTCCTCCCACTAGTGCTAATATTTCATCGAGGATTTCGTGATACTGCTTTTCTTTCATGTTAGGGAATGACCAATTCGCGTGCGGCTGATAGTATCGCCCCAACGCTATGGCAGTGAGGTGCGTGCCAAAATTCATCACAGCGGAGAGCAGAGTCCACTGCATGTAGTAGGGAATTCCATAGATTAGAATCATATCATGAGGTCCTTTTCCATGTGGCCCCTTCCAATCGGGATCTTGGAGTCGACTGGCTAATTCCATCGCTCCCATCGATTTCGCACCCTCAAAGCCTTTCTCAATAAATGCTTTAATTGCGCCTCCGGTTGCAACGACGGGTATATTCCCTGCTTTAGAAATTGCAATGGCGTAGTCTACCATGTCCCCTTTTCCGTGCTTCTCATCAATAGCTTGAGAGCCCACAATCAAAAGTGGTTTCTTGGCTTTTCCGAGGTCTCTCTTCAGTACATCTGACTTTGTAAGTGATTTTGCACTCTCAGGTCCGCAGATTTCTCCCGTCTGCCAGGGTACAGGTCGCATAACCATTATTTTCCACCTCCAATAATCTGCTCCTTTAAGAGGGTAGGATCGGGAATTCTCCTTTCCTTCCACTTATTCTCCTTCATCTGAGCTAGAATCTTATCCTTCAGAGTGATTGGTATATCTGTGTCACGTCTGATATACTTCCATACGTCTTCAGGGAAAAATCCATAGCTCTTCTCATGAATGTCAATATAGTGACTTAATTTGATGGAGCGTCCCTTCCCTGTATCGTTAGGACGAAGAACAAGTTTAGCAGTCATGACATTTGCTTCGGCTACAGTTTCCGCAGCATAGAAAAGATGCTCTGGCCCTGGCGCAGTCACAACTCGGTCACCAGTTCGTGCATCATAGACAGTCCAGGCTCTTTCATCGTCAGGATTGCCAAGCAACATTCTTCTATATTTAGAACCATGCGGCCCAACAATTACAGGAACACCAAGTCTCCAGAATCCTGCCGCTATAGACGCCGCTTTCTGTGACATAGCTCCCCATGATATTCCTACAGCTCCGACGCGGTTGTGAATATAATCAGCAATCTCCACATAGTTGCCTCGGAGGTTTCTCTTAGCAAAGATAGCAGCGATTTTGATTGCCGCTCCTGCTATATGTGAGTTAGCAACGCAGGAACCTACATTGACAACACATCCAGCATCGAACTCACCACTTCGACGTTCATAGATTGTTTGACCATTTTCATCTCTCACATGACCTGCAGATACTGCCGCGCATCCTGATGTCACGATGATGTATCGCCGTTTGGCAAACTCTTCAGCCATATCGTGCACATCTTGTCCACCACCTGGATAATTTGCGCAGCCAACATGGGCTATGACACCAGGAATCTCACCAAATACAATTGGTTGTCCAACATTTCGGATTTCTGTGTCCTGAATAGCTCCCCTACCTGTTCTAACCATGTATCTTTCATCCTTGCACTCAGCTTCACCAATGGCTGCCATCCAGCTGTGAAGAGCGTAATCATTTGGACATGCAGATTCGCAACGTGCGCATCCAATGCAATTCTTATAGACAGCGTGAAGCAGTTCGAAATTACCTGTCTGTGCAGCTAAGACCGCTTCCATCACGTTCTGGTCATTAGGACATGCTCTAATGCATTCGCTACACTTTGTGCATTCTAATGCCATCTTCTGAATTTGCTTCTTGGTCGGGAAGAACTTCATTTTTCGTCGCCTTGGTTTGATAGCTAATGCTACCTTGACTGCGACTTCTCCGACCTTATGATGATCTGGAATATAGGCGCCATCAATCTTGCCTGATAGGAGTTCTTCAACAATGGAGTCAACATCATCATCAGATCTATCTGGAAGTCCCATCACAGCTTTGTCACTGGTTGAAATAACAGGCGCTTTCACTTTCTTTGCTTCGCTTACAACATCGGTTCGAACGCACTGCTCATCAACCACAATGACATCAGCTTTTCCACTTCTGATGAATCTAAGTTGCCAAGAGATTGGACCAACTACTTTTGCTTTTGGATCCCTACGTGTGATATCCCAAGCTGTACAGCACATACCACCTACTTCTACTTCTTCGCCAACACGTTTCTCGGTGATGTAGTCGGTGATTGAAGCTGCTGGAATAATATTATGACCTATAGTCAGGATGATAGCTTTGTTTGTGTCCATCATGCCAATTCCAGATTCAACAAGTGGTGCCTCTGGGTCTGCTTGTGGAAAACCAAGGGTCGAAACTTGAGCAAGGTCTGCGATTTCCATACTTAACTGATCTACCATCCCAACATGAAACACCTTGCTTTCAAAATCCATCCAGCTACCTTCTTGTCCGGTGTTTGTCGCTGAGAGGGTGTGAGTTAGTTGGCTCTCGCAGTAATCAAGGATTATGCTTGCATCCTCAAGAGTTCTTGGCCGCATGCCTGTAATCAGTCGCGTTACAGGAGCATGTATCTCTGTACCAGGACCCTGAATGAGTGCAGTGCGCGGTCCATATTCATCAATCAAGTAGTCTATCAAATGCCTTGAATGTGCAAGATGCGCGGAACATCCTAGATTGGCTGCTGCTAATACGATTCTAGCTTGCTGGCCTTTCATATCAATTCCGCATGCACCCCGTTTGTCACCTGTTAGGTCACATTTACCAAAGGTGCACAGGCAACACACCTGACAATATGGCATGTAAGATGGTTGATATTTCGTTAAGAGTTTATGATCCCAAGCGCGGAGTTTCGTTGGATTCGGCATTGGCGTTGGTCCCATGGGCTCGTCCCACTCATCATCAACAATCTGACCAATTCGAACCTCAAGTCCCTTGAAAACGCCAAGCCCTGTCTTGGCTTCATCCGCCTTGAAGTACGCTTTCTTCTTCATGGTTGCACAGTTCCTGAACGTATTATTTTCCGCTTAACATTGCACCTAAATAAGGTTGTGAACCAGTCAAACTCTACTCAAAAAATAACCGTTTTCAATCGTTAACTG
>Ga0224495_10003179_pt1 | contig 10237 bp, 23 predicted proteins | sample SF_Jul11_sed_USG_FD_168128 | JGI IMG/M metagenome (GOLD analysis project Ga0224495, IMG submission 168128) | Sediment microbial communities from San Francisco Bay, California, United States - SF_Jul11_sed_USGS_4_1 | ecosystem: Environmental > Aquatic > Marine > Sediment | place: USA: California...
TCGTGCCCGGAGCTTCGCCTCACTTGACCAGGGGCCAGTTAATCGGAGGTCTTCGAGTATGTTCGCGCTTGGGAACACCGCTGGTTGTTCAGCTTTAATCAAGCCGACACTGCCCGCGCCGCCGCTGTTGACGCTGTACAACTGGGACGAGCTGAGAGTCAGCGCCGTATTATATTGCAGGAGTTGGAGACGAGTGCCCGCCGCCCCATCGCACTGATAGTGTGCGCCCAAAACGATGACCGTCTTCCCACTGGCGGGCGGGTTGTAAAGTTGTACGAGCGTATAGTTGCCGACGGACGCGACCAGGTTCCCGCCCCGCTCGAACATTTGCCCGTTTAATGCCCGATCCAGGTCATACAGCTTTACGATCACCGGGTTGATGATGTTCCCGACGTTCACATCTCTAGATTCGATCGAAATATGTGCCGGGGACGCGACAATCAGCGAGGGCAAGGCCGCGCCGATCACGCCACTAACATAGAGCCGCGTGAAGGGTGCCACGATGACGCCTTGCGGCCGCAAGGGGATTTGATCGTTGCTCTGCCGTCCGAGTCGGATGAGGAGTTCCGGCCCATCGGCAGGCCCGGCATAGATCAGCTTTTGCCCGTCAATGGGGAATTCTAAATCGGTCAACGTGCCCGCTTGGTTCAGCGGGATGACGCGATAACTGTAGCGTTCCGACATTTCCATTTTCTAATCTCCTATTTCAAGATCAGGAACACGATCAGCGCCAAGAGCGCGAGGTCCATTGTTTTGTTGGCCGGCGTCGCGCCGCCAGGCATCGCCGCTTCTCGCGCAGGCTTGAGCGCCGCCGCCAGCGCCATGGTCGAGGCCGCTTGGTTTTCGCTGGACCGGAGCAGCGCCGCCGCAATCGGTTCCGTATTGATCGGCGGAGCGCTCAGACTCACGCTAGTATGCGGAGTCACTGTCAGCGTAGTGCTTGGAGTGACATTGACGGTTGTTGCGGCACTAGCCACGGAGCACCTTCCGCGCCGCGAGCGCCACGGCGACATAGAGCAAGATCTTGGTTCTATTCGGGTCTTGATCTGGCGTCTTGTCCGTCGCCCCGCCCGTCGGCGGATCAGGGAACGAGATTTTTTGAGGCGGGGACGCGAGCAGTTTTGCCGCAAAGGTGCTGCCCGTGTCGTGGGTCGGCTCGCCCGCGTTCCCGCCAATGGTGAACGTCGGATCGAGGCTGACCGTGATGCTGGGATTGAAGTCAACCTTCGATGAGGCTTTGCCCGTACTGGTCGAGGTTGATTTCCCGCCTCCGCCGCCGAAACACATCTAGGCACCCTCCAGTCCGACTTCGACCACGTAGCCGACGATTGCCGGCGCGCGCCAGAGGCGGGCGGCGTTGGTGGCATCGAGCGCCTTGACGAGCAAGCCCTTCCGCGAGGTATGGAAGAGCACAGAGACACATGCCCGTTCCCCGGCATAGTCGAGGATGTCAGCGAGCAGGTGCGAGTCTCCGGCGACTTCGCCCACGATCAACTTGCTGTCGATTACCGCACACAGCACGACGCCATGCGCGAGCTGGACAGGCTGGAGGACTGAATCACTGACGTTCAGTGGCATCATCGTAAAAAGGTCACAATCCTGAAACCAACAGCGAGGCCGATAATCAAGAGGAGCCCCTGAATTCCACGCCGAGCACCTTCGCTGACACGTTCGAGCGGAGTACTCGCAGGCAATTCAAGGACACTGCCGGGGACCATCGTTTGACTAGCCAACGGCTTAGGCTCTGCGCAACTATCAGGCCGGAGAAATTCGGGGAGAAACGCATCTTTGACGCTACAGATCGGCATCAGAGAAACCTCTTCGCCAGGAAAAACGCCGCCAGGCCGAGCCCGGCCACGATCAGCACGGTAGCCGGATCGCTGAGGCCCGCCGTGAGTCCACGCGGGACCATATCGCCGAGCAGGCTTCCCGCCACACGCGAGGACCCTAGAGCTATGCCAGGCGCAAGCCTCTCGTCTTCCCCCTGCTCCACCGCCGTGCTGCCCTCTGTGGCAATCGTCGCCCGCGCCCGCGCCGTGCCGGTGCTGGAGGTGTCGGAGAAACGTGTTGAGGTATCAACCTTGGGCTCTGAGCGGATCGCCGCTTCCGGGCTTTCGAGCGTCAACACAGGATTGAAGACCAGAGAGCCGGAGTTGATGGATTGACTGGTCGAATTACTGGCAACCGCCGCACTCAATAACGACATGCTACCTCCACATCCAGAGCGCGAGCGCCGCCGCGCCGATCAGAAACAGGACGCCAGGCGAGAGCACGCCAGTTGTCGCAGGTTTGCCCGCTTCATCCAATTTGCCAGCCCGCGCCGCTTCCGATGGTAGGCCGCCCGGCGCAAAGCTTGTCGGACTCACGTAGCCACGTTGCGGAGTTTCATCCAGCCCGTAGCTAGGGAGCGAGAGCCGAGGCGTCAAGCCACTCGCCGCGTTGTCGGGTGCCTCAGAGCCGCCTGATTGCGTCGTGGTGACGGTCGGAGAAATCGTTGACGTTGCCCCCTGGTTCTGGATTTCCCCAGAGGACGCGCCCCGCGCATTCAATACGGGGTTGAAGTTCACCGTCTGGGTACTGCCGCCGATCGAGGTCGATACAGCTTTTGAACCTTCAAGGAAGGCCATTTGCGTTCCCCCTCCTATGCCTTCGCCAGGACAACGACAACGACAAGAGCCACCGCCGCCAGCCCGACAAGGACGGTTGTTTGATTCAACTGCAATCCGCCCATAACTGGCCCGACTTGTTGAGGCGGAGCGGGTGCTACGGGTGCGCTAATCGGGGTCGGCTTTTTCAGTGCATTGGCTGCGAACTGCGAGCCAATATCTAAGCCCGCGTCGAACAGCCGGTTAAACATCCCCGCGCCGGGTCCGCTACTGCCGAGTCCCTCTGACATAGAATCCTCACTTTCAAGGGAGGCGAGGGGAGAGCATCGCTCCCCCGCTCGCCTCTTACCACATAGTGATACCGATTAGGCGTAGATCGCCTTTTCTTTCACGACTTCCATGGTGCCGTTGGACACCAAGGAATTCACTTCCACGATCAGCTCGGAAAGCTCCCGCGCGTCTACCCGCTGGGTCATCTTTCCGTCGCGCGTGAAATCGTACACGTAGAGGCCGGTCTGATGATCGCGTGCGAAGTCCCAGCCGTTCACGCGTTGCAACACATCGGCCTTCACGTTCACGTAATTGAAACTGCGTGAACGGATGATGATGTTGTCGATCATCGAGTCCGACAACACGCCGGAGGAATCGCGCGTGTAGATGAACAACCGCCGGTACTGGTTGTTCGAGCGCGTTTCCAGTTCCAGGGTCCGCGAGCCGGTAGCGTCGAGGTTCCGCAATGACGAATTGACTTCGTGTCGCGCCCCGGCGAAGTTTTCATCGACGTTGCTGTATTCGTCGGGGAAAATGTCGAGCTGCCCGGAATTGATCGAGGTCACGCCGGTCCCAATCGAGCTGCCCCAATTGGGTTCCAACATGAGGCTTTTGAATCCGCGCGCGTCGAGGATCGTGTCCTCCGGGTTCAGCGCCCGCGTGAGCGCGAGCGGCACGTAGAAAAAGACGCTCGAATTTCCCGCAGAACTCGCCGTGGTGAATAGCGAGATTTGATTTCCCACCGCGAGCCGCGAGAAATCATAGTTGTTCTGGTAAAACCAATGGCGGAGCGAGGTTGAGAGCAGCTGGTCTTGCCCATTGATCGTCAAATTCAGCCGGGACAGGATCGCCAGGAATGAGTCTGCCGTAATCACTGGAGACGCGCCGTTGGTGTGGTTGATCGTGAGCTTGCAGTAGAGCCCCTTGTACACGGACTTCGGCAGTTCGCGTTGACGGCCCGAGCCGGACGCAAACAGGATATTTTCGACCGGGAGGATACGAGGCTGTTTAGGCATTGACGGAATCCTTTCTTCTTACTTCCGGGTCCGCCAGAGCCATCGAATAACCGGGTGAGCGAATAGAGGTGAAATTGTTTGTTACACGTACTGGTCGAGCAAGGGCTTGACGACCCTGCGATACGCGACCATCCCCAGGGTGACGCCCAGAACTAAAAACAAATCGCGCTGAGTAAACGAGGGCATATAATTCCTTTCTCCAGAGTCCTTGGTACGGTGACGGAAGGCCAGCGCCGGAGCTACAGCCCGACGCGCGGCAAGAGCTTGTCTTGGATTACAGCGACCGCGATTCCAAGAAGGGAAAACTTTACCCAATCCATGAGGTGCTACCTTTCTCCAGAGCCGGAACCAGTTTCGAGATACGCCCGATCGGGGAGACGAGGAATTGCTGCAAGGTCTGCCGCGCTGAATCGTCCCTGTAGTCGCCGCACGTCGAAGGGGTTTTCAAGCCGGAAGCAGTAGAGCTTGCGGGTTTCCGACAGGAAACTGCCTGGCAATCCACTAGGCCGTTGTGAGGCCCACCACAGATTGATTTGCTGGTGACGGGTGACGCGGAGCAAGAGCGAGAGGCCGCCCGTATCGTTCCGGTTCCTCGTAACAAGTGCCGCCTCATCAATAACCAGGGTGAAATTGCGGCATCGGCCCACGCGGTCATTTTGGCGGCAAAGAAAACGCGCCAGGGCATCGAACTCTGCCACCATGTCCGGCTGAAAAGGCCGATAGCGCACACAAAAAGACTTGCGATAATAAGCAGCAGCGGGGAGAGCATCGAGAGAAGAAATTTCATCGCCGTCATATTCTCCCCGCCAGTCCCAAATTAAGACGCGCCGTTCATGCTTAAGGCGGAGCTTGAGGAGCGTTGTTTTTCCGCTTCCGCTTTGTCCGATGATTCCGATGGTGTCGCGTTCCCCTTGGCTGCCTGTAGACATGCGAAGAAATGTCCTCCGAGTGCCACCGCTGCAAAGACGCCCGGCTTGGCGTCGATCGCTGGCAGGTAGGCATCGATTGCCGCCGCCAGGTCCAGCTTGATCGGGTCGAGGATTGCGCCAGGGATTGCGCCGCCATCCCCGAAGCGAGAGACGAAGAATTGATTACAGAGGCTGAGAGCATGCCCGGCCCAGAGCATCGACGATTGGGTCACGGCGGAGGACGGTTGCCCGCCCTCCGCCGTGGGGGACGCTGACGGGGGGCTCTGGTTTCCCGCGTCGGCGACTTTGTCGAGCGCCGCACGATCTTCCGCGTCGAGCGGCGCATCAGAGCCCGAAGAAGCTTTTTCGTTCTTGCGTGTCATCGGTCCTCGTGATGGTTGGAGGGGCGTCCGCTGCCTTCGCTTCCGCCGCCGCTAGCTTCGTTTTCAGACTCGCGATTTCCGCCGCCGTCGCGAGGCCCGATTGTTTCAGTTCCGCCAGTTCCGCTTTCAGGGCGTCGATAGTGGTCAATAGCGCGAAGTCCGGCACCGATGAAGGGACGGAAGAAGATCCCGGCTTTTTCGATCGCGGCTTCAACTTCCGCGCCTGTGCAGTCGAATCGGTCAATGCTCCCATCATGCCTCCGTGCGAGTAACTCGAATGTCACGTAGTCCGAAAGGTTCATCCTTCTATCGGCCAGTGCCAGGAATAGCCGCGCGGCTCTTTACTGTAGGGCACGGAACTCCAGCCCTTGCGCGGTTCCATGTCGCCGAACGCGCTGAGGTTGACCATGCCGTCGGCGCTGTGAATCTTGGTGATGATCGCCGGTTGCGCATCGGCAACCGACTGATCCGTTGTCGGTGGATGAAAATGCACGATTCTACCGATCGATAAGCCCTTCATGGGGGGAACCTCCTATGCAAGGTTAATAAGCTGCCCTCAGCATAGGAGGTTTTAGGAGGGTGTCAACGGCGGAGTTTTGCTAGCAATCGATTGCTAGCAAAGAATCATGATTTTAGCAGTTTTATTTTGCCCATCTTGTCGAGCTGCCGATAGTGGGCATCGGGGAAAAAGCCACGGCTTCCGCATATGCAGCGCCAATACCAATCTTGGCCGATCGCGCCGCGCGTCCCCGGACGACACCCCTTCACCATCGCGGGTTCATCGCAAAAGGGACAGTCCATTGATAGTCGCGCCGCATCGTCTGTTGTGCTCTTCTTACCCATTGGTCTGTTTCTCCTGTTCGCTGTTCTCGCGTCTCCGTAGTTCGGTTTGCTCCAGTTCGTTCAGCCGCCCATGATGGTTAGATACCGTCAGATCGAGTTCTTTGTTTTTCCGTTCCTGTCGGACTAGCCGTTCGTGTTGTTCGTCGAGCCGTTCGTCGAGGTGGTCCAGTTGTTCGACTAGACGGTCTCGCTGCGCTTCGAGATCGGTTTGCCGTGCTAACAGCTTCCGCACGTCTCGTTGAGTCACGGAGAGCAAGTCCGGTTCTCCGCGCCGATGCTTGCGCGGCTGTTTCACTGTCGCGCCAGTCGAGCGCGAGAGCCATTGGGTGAAGCGTTTGATTGTCTGTAGCATGTCTTAGCCCTCCATCCTTGTGAATGACGCGCCGTTCACGCTTTCGTTCCACGCATCAATTTCCCGGTGTCCACAGTCGCCGCACATCCAGAGACTACGCACGACTAGCAGCTTGCTTTTTCCAACGAAGTGCAAGCAGATCGGGCAAATCCCGTTGCGCCGTCGCTGTTCAGCGCTTTCATCGACGTACAGCTTTCGGTTCGCCCTGGCCGTCATGATGGAGCCCCAGCGCGGTAGAATTGCACGAGATCAAAGGCACAGCCGAACGCCCGGCACGAGCTATCCATTGCCTCTCGCGCCTTCTCTTCGGTTGGCAATTTGCCTGACGCCAACTCCGCCCGGACGTGAACCAGCCTTTCGATCGCTTGCGTGAAGATCTCTATCTGTTCGCGTGCTGTCTGTTCCTTTATGTTGCCTGTAGTCATCGCCGCGCCCCCTTTCCCGTTGTTCGTGTGTCGATTGTATGCGCCAGAATATCGAGCCGCTCATCGAGCTTCCGTAGGGTCCTCAGCGTCAAGGACAGGCACGCTTCAATGGCCGACATGCCAGATTCAATCCGGTCCAGTCTGTTCGCGTGAGCGGCTGTGAGTAGTCTATGGCTATCCAGATTCTTCATCGCGTCCCTCTGTATCGTTGTAGAACCCGTTTCAATCTCCAGCCCGGTAGATATTCATTCGATTTCTGCCCGCCGCGCCAATCACGGACGATCCAGCCGTGATTGCCGTCGAGCCCCTGTAGCGCCCTCCAGGCCGTCTTGCGTGAGCAGCTACAGAGCCGCCCTAGCGCCTCCAAGGACGGTTGGAAGCGTCCCGGCGGGCTTCTGCCGTGACAGTCTCCGACTAAAAGTAAGATGCACTTTTGAACCGTGTTGAGCCGATGCAGGCTCATCACATAGAAGGCGAAGGACTGAATACCGCCCTGTGAATTCCGCCCCGGTTGTCCACAGGAGTGGCGTGTCACTGTGACACCCCACTTGACGGGACTTCGTCTTTAGACTTAGGGAGAGAAACTAGAAGGAGAGAGAGCAATTCTGGGGATAGCGGGGACACGGAACCGGAGAAAGGTGTGGATATCGCACATTCCGGAACGGAAGGGGGAGGCGGTAAGGAGGAAAGCGCAAGAGCCGTGCCGCTCATGGATTCCCCCCGCTATACCGTGTCCAAGCCAGCGACACAGCCCCGGAGCCGGGAAAGAGATCGTGCAAGGTGTCGCCCGGCGCCGCCCCAAGCATTTGAAAGAGCCAGACGGAAAAGACCGGAGGTTTCATGCCGATCAGCGCTCCAGGGAACGCACGGAACCGGCCTTGATAGAGGAGCGCATCACGGACGGTTTGCACATGATCGAGCCGTAGCGGTCGGCCGCCGCAGACGATTACCGGTTCCCAAGCACTCAAGGGAGTTCGGCTTTTTGTGGGCCGGATCGCTCTGATCCACGCGCAGACGCGGACGGTAGACGGACACAGCGCCAACACGTCGCGTAAGGCCCGGGTAGAGGTAGAGAGCGCCCAGCCGTCCGGGTAATTCGTCGTCAATCGATCGATCAACGACGCATGGTCAATTTCCTGGTTTTCGATGTAATACGAGGCGAGACCGGGATAGGGAGGATCAGCATAGGCGAACGTGTAGGGCCGATCCGTCTTCGCCGGATCCGCGCGACGGACGCCGAAGCGCCAAGAGGCTTGACGGCATCGGACATTGCAGAATTTCCCATCGCGTCGTTTCCGGCCGAGCGGAGCTTTACACCATAGGCAAGCGTCGTGTCTGCCGGCCAACGCGACACTCATGAGCCGCCTCGGTAGACCTTCACCCAGTGGGCAAGATCCGCCGTCGAAGCATGCAGATCAGCGAAGGCCGGATCAACGAACAGCGCCCGGATCGCCGCCCGATGTTTCACGCCAGAGAGCCGGAGCCGCTGATAGGCCCGCGCCACGTCGAGATGTCGCCTCCGCAGGGCCTCCGTGAGGGCATCTACGCGAATTTGCCGCTCTGCGCGGTCTTGGCCTCGCCGTACCTCCTCCGCGAGTCCGGTGAGGCCGCGGAGCACGTCTAGCAGGTGGGTTGGCATCTCGTCGCCGACGTGCAGCCGGACGATGATGTCCCCGGTCTTCCGATCGTAGGTGAACGACTCTACCGAGGGTTCCGGAAAGCGGAGAACAGACGCTCGCGTCATAGAAGCCCCCCTTTGTGTGGGGGGAATGGAAAGCCGATGCCGGAGAGGCCGGAATTGACCAGGGAGAGCCGATCGGGTAGGGTGCCGAGAAGGGAACGTCGCCGACTCACATACGAGTTTACATAATCTATCTTGGTTGACGTTGAATTGAAGGCGGGGAGGGGGGGGCTATCGGTAGCGCTGGTTCTCATGTCACTTACAGGAAACCGGTTTCCCGTTGACCATGCAGCTTTGTGATTCTTCATCATGGCAGGCCGCCAGGCCAAGCGCCGCGAGTAGAACCGACACGAGCAATAGAGCTTTCATAGTCTCCCCTTTCGGTAAAAGTGGTGTGAAACTATGCAAGGGAAGTGCTGAGGAACAGCAGGCAGGATCAGACCGCGAATAGAAGCAGGTATCATCAGAGCATTCCCCCGGCATCCCCCTTGCCGATGTTGTTATCCTACGCAACTCCGCCTAGAAATGCAATCAGGTAGCCTATGGCTTCGATGGTCCATCCGGACCCTTGCCCCGCGTGAAGATCGCCGCCAGATCGACCAGCTTCACTTGCGGGAAGAAGAGGCCCAGGACGAAAAAGCCCACATACCCAACACAGCCAGGCGGGATGCTGTTCAGCATGTCCATCATGGCAGGCCCGCCCGCTGGAATTTCTCACGCGCCAACAGATACCGTGTTCGCCTCGTGGCAGAGCGCTTGCCCACCTTCACGCCGCCCGGTCCAATGTTGTAGCCTTGGTCGATCAGCGCCCAATCTTGAGCGTCATTCCCTGTGAGCATCCCGGCTTTTGAGAATTCATCTTTCACGAGCCGGAGATAAGCCATCCCGACGAGGATGTTATCCTTCACGTCGAACGGCTGAAGGTTGAATGGCAGTCTCGCCCGCTTTAACACATCGTCCCAGGTGCGAGGGAAAATCACTTGCATGAGCCCCACTTCACCAGCTGGCGCCGTCGCGTTCGGGTCAAAATTTGATTCAACGGCTATCGTCGCCATCACGACAGATTCAGGCAAGGGGCCGAGCAATGCCGGATAGGCGAGCTTGTTGCCCATGACGTAGCCGAGGGCTTCGGCTTCGGTGATGGTCAAGCCTTTCGGCGTAACCGAGGGGGCTGCGGTTGCCGTGGTCGGGTCCGCCTTCATGAGAAAGGCCAGTAGACCGATCGCCCCGCCCGCGATGACGAAGTGTTGTGAGTTCATAACGATCGTCCCTTCTATGCGTGCGGTAAGTTCAAATCTTGCGCGACTTGTTTGAGCAGTCCTTCGGTGATGTCCGCTGCCGCCCATCCAGCGGGGGGGGCCGCGCGCAGTTCAGCAAGCACGGTAGCAAAGGGGAGATCGCCATTCGCCGCGCTAACTTTCCCTTGGACAGCCCCTTTGAGCGCGGCATACGCCACATCAGACTTATCGAGCGGGTTGCGAATCTTCGTGAATGTAAACATGGTCACTCCCCTAGGTGGTTAAAGTTCGATGGTGCGAAAGGAGAAGGAGGCCGCGACGTTGACGGCCAGCGCCCCGATTACAAGCCCTTTCCCAGGACCGAGCACATCGAATCGTGCCCGGAGCTTCGCCTCACTTGACCAGGGGCCAGTTAATCGGAGGTCTTCGAGTATGTTCGCGCTTGGGAACACCGCTGGTTGTTCAGCTTTAATCAAGCCGACACTGCCCGCGCCGCCGCTTGACGCTGTACAACT
>Ga0224495_10003181_pt1 | contig 10235 bp, 8 predicted proteins | sample SF_Jul11_sed_USG_FD_168128 | JGI IMG/M metagenome (GOLD analysis project Ga0224495, IMG submission 168128) | Sediment microbial communities from San Francisco Bay, California, United States - SF_Jul11_sed_USGS_4_1 | ecosystem: Environmental > Aquatic > Marine > Sediment | place: USA: California...
CTTCCGAAGAAGATGGTGCAACAATCCTTCCCCCATTATTTATCTCTGTTTTTTCTATGTTCGAGTTATGAATCCAATTACCCGTTACTGACAAAGTGACTGGAGGTGTAAGCCCTTTATTTCCGATTGTTATGACAACTTTTCGGTCATTCATTATTTCCATTAGTGAAGGACGTTTTCCGTGCTTTGGTTGCAGGGCTTTTGACTCACCGATAGATTTGGCGCGTACTTCGAGTGCTTTATTGGATGTCCTGCTGTCAATCAGACTCTTGACTGAATTAGCCCGTCGCATTCCAAGATCTATATTATATTTAAAAGGGGCACGATAATCCGCTTCGCCAGTACAAAGCAACCTCAGCTTGAAGCCGTCTTTCAGTAACCTTGGAATACTATTTATTAAATTATTCATTGCAAGGATGTCATCTGAATGTACTTTGTCATCATCTGTTGCAAAGTATATTTCTGCAAAAGTCAAACCGTCGGTATCTGTGTAGGCGTGTGCCCTTTTGATGGCTGCTGACCAACTCACGCCTTCCTTGGCTTTGGCAGATGTTATAATTCCTGGCGGTGCTGTGGAATTGCGTGCTAATGTGCCGCTGTCGACTTTTTCATATCCATGAATACCTTTCGGACCCGGGATTCGTGGCGGTGACATTACGATAACTCCTTTGATATTAAGGGATAAAGATAGTCACGGTTCTGTCTTTTTCCATTTCTCATCATTTATAAATCGTGTGTACTCAGCCATTGAGTAACATCCAATAGCTTACTACACGAAAATACAACAAAAATACAGCGTTTTAAGTCGCTGTAGATACTTCGTATGAAACGAGGTTTATCTGTACGTGTTCGCCTCTGTCACCGAGCGTTTACGCTTCTTGATAATATCATATCTGCCTGATAGATGCAACTGTCTCGCGTGGTGTTTTGTCGTTTTTTAACAAAATCACGGAACACCTCAAAATTTACCACTTTAACCGCTTTTGGGCCGGCGGAGGGTCGCCATGCATCATTCTCCGATACTTGTTCTTCGCCCTCGTCTCTAACTCTGTGTAGATAAGATTTGTTCGCCTGCGCCGGTGCAGCGAGCCTGAAATCGTGTGGTATGAGAATAATAGAATCGCCTAAAAGGCGCTATAGTTTGGTGGATTTTCACGGGTTTGAATTATGATGAAGGCGCGGATTCCGCCCCAATCGGGCTATAAACGCGGCAATAGCTGCTTTGGGTGAAGATGGAGAAAAGACAGATGACCACAAGAAAGACAAAAAGGAAACATCAGCTTTTTCAACAGCTCCACTGTACCTATTTTTCTATTTTTTCCTCATGCGCATAGCAAAGTCAAGCAAATTCCGCAACCTCGCACACGATTCCGCCACACGGTTCAACAAGTCACGTCGCTACGGACAAGGCGCCGAACACCTCAAGCCGCGATGAATACACCAAGAAAAGTACATTTCTCAATTGTTTCCCCCACCCCATTTATCGGCTTCAGTTTAGTATCAATGGTATCATTGAACTGTGGGCAAGCGGGAAGGGTCGTGGGATTCAGCTTGTGAGAATTAGAGTTGTATATCTCCCATCCTGCTTTGGCGTGTCCGAGCAGCAGGTAATGTAGGCCGCCCGGATTTTTTGCTAAGATGATTGCGCCACTGCCAGTTGGCAAAGCGCCGAGGTTACCGTCTGCAACCTCGGGTTTTCCCCCGCGCAGAGCATTGACCAGATCCAACATCCCTTTCAAAAGCTGGGCCTGTGGGCTGACACCGGCCGCAAATACCCTAGCGGCCGGGTCTATCTTGAGTTTGGTTATTCCGAGCGCTTGCATAATCTTCCACGGGCTCGCGTACTCCTCAGTCACCCAGTCGTTAAATACCGCCGGACACGGCGCTGCTCCTGGCCAGTCTGAAGCCTTGAATTTAATGCTATCGTATATTGAGTTGGCGCTGGTCCTGAAATCACCGGCGCCATAGTAACGATGTTCCTTTCTCATCTTCCAATGCGTTAGGCTCCATGCTCCGCATGAGTTCCCTTGCTGCACATAGTCTCCGTCCAGGACTTTGCTTTGGAGCCAAGTCAACGTGTTTCGGTACTTCCGGTACTTCTCAGATTTATCACGCCTCAAGTTATTTATCAGAGTTCTGACACTCTGGTAATTTAGATTGACTTGGCCAAGGGCCTGATATATCGGGTCAAGCGAAGATGCTTTCCTCAGAGGCCCCCGCGTCCATGGCAAAATATACCCATTGGACTCTTTGTGGGCACGTTCAGCGAACTCCTTTTGTAAGTCGTTTTTCAGCGGCAATTTAGCAGACATCTTAGTGTATACCTCCCAAAAAAAGTGAGTTGCCTACGAAGAAGTCACGAAAGGCGGTAGGCTCAACGCGGTTCTCTAAAACCGCCAATATTGGAACCATTTTCGCTGTGCACAAGGCACTGTCAAGCAGAATTTCGCAAAACTTATATTTTTTTTGACACAATATCTTTTATGCAGTCTCTGCTTAATCCGCAACGAATTACACAATGGACCTTACGAACAATCCTGCACTCTTTGTGTCGGCGTAAGCTAATGTCTCAGAAGCGTTTACATATTTTTCAAAAAAAAAGGAAAAAGATTGACAGTCTATCGGAACCATCGTAGAATTAGTTTTCCGTTGTAGAAGGGCTTTTCGAAAAGACACAATGAGGCAGCTTGCTGTGGAAAACTCAATACGTTGGCCGAGTTTGAAAAATAGCCCGGTGTTTGGCACTATAAGGGGCTTTCACAGGAATAGACAATGGGCCCTTGTGAAAATGGAGCTTTCCAGATTATTCTGGGTGTGGTGAGCTGACGCTGTTTTTTTCAAAACGGATTGACTAAGAGGCACAAATAGAGTATTGACAAGGGTATATGGCGAATGTATTGTGATTGTCTCAATCGGTTGGATGTGCCATGACAGAATTCGATATCCAAAGCTTACTTTCTGAGGTTAGCGCAGAAGCCCCTTGCGGGGAGGATCTCTCGTACGACCAGTCTTACCTTGCTCTCGAAGATATGGTTCGAACCCGGCCGGCAGGTGGGGGCGTTCTGGGCGAAGAGGCGCCTATAGAGGAGCCGAACTGGCGTCAAGTCGCTGAAAAAAGTTTCGAGCTTTTACAACGCTCAAAGGATCTTAGGGTCGCAATATACCTTACCCTTGCCGTTCTAAAGCTGCAGGGTGTCCCCGGCCTGCGTGATGGATTGTTTTTGCTCCGGGGATTGCTGGAACGTTTTTGGGACCATGTATACCCTCTACTTGACCCCGATGACAACAACGACCCGCTTGAGCGAATAAATATCCTGCAATCCTTTTCCCCAACTTCCGTTAATGTACAGGACCCTATGAGGTTCAAGCGGCGACTCTCGGAAGTGCCCCTGTGTAATTCAGCTCGGATGGGCAGGTTTAGTCTTAGAGACATCCAGATTGCAAGAGGAGAGATTGCTGTTTCAGGTGATGAGGGAGTAAAAGCCACCGAGATGTCGGTAATTGATGCGGCGTTTCAGGACACCACTACGGATGAGCTCCTGGCAACATCCCAGGCCACTCAGGAAGCTATTGAGCATATCGCTGCCATAATGAGTGTGTTTTCTGAACGGGCCTCCGAAGGGCAAACTCCGGACGTTAGTGGTTTCCGGGCGGTTCTTGGGAATATCCATAAGTGTGTTCAGGAATATCTGGCAAAGCGAGGCCACGGTGTTGCTGTCGATGAGGGTGCAGCCGCAACCGGTACCGAAGCAGGGAAAGGTGGAATATCACTTTCCGGCGAGATCCGGTCCACCAAAGAAGTACTTTTGGCTCTTGAGAAAGTCTGTAGGTATTTCGATCACCACGAACCTTCCAGTCCGGTACCTTTGCTTCTACGCAGGGCACAAAGATTAGTCTCGAAAAACTTCTTGGAAGTCATTAAGGATGTTTGCCCTGATGCCATCAACCAGGTTGAGATGATTGGTGGAGTTAGCAGTAGTGATTATGATACGGGTCAGACCGGTCAGAATAGTGAGTCGGATGAGTAACTAATTTATTTAGTTTTGTAAGCACCGACAGTTTGCGGTGCCAAAGTTTTTTTATTGGGAAAGGAGTGAGCATGGCAAAAAAGAAAAGTAGTCAAAAGTTCATAGCTCGCAATCGAGCTCCGCGTGTGCAGATTGAGTATGATGTTGAGCTGTACGGCGCAGAGAAAACAGTTAACTTGCCTTTCGTCATGGGCGTGATGGCTGATCTGTCCGGCAAGCCGTCTGAGGGTTTGGCCCCGGTTGCGGACCGCAAGTTCCTTGAGATTGATGTCGATAATTTTGACGAACGACTCAAGGCGGCGAAACCCAGAGTTGCCTTTCAGGTTCCAAACACGCTTACAGGTGAAGGCAATCTAAGCGTTGACATTACTTTTGAGAGTATGGAAGATTTCTCCCCGGCGGCAGTAGCCCGTAAGGTTGAAGCTCTAAGAAAATTGCTGCAGGCCCGAACGGAACTGTCAAATCTCTTGTCGTACATGGATGGTAAAACCGGCGCAGAAGAGCTGATGGCTAAGGCCCTTAAAGATAAGGCCTTGCTAAGCGCGCTGACTTCTGCACCAAAACCCGAAGCACCGGAAAGTGCACCTGATAATACTAATAAGGAGGAATAATCCAATGGCTAAAAGCAAAGAAGAAGCGCAGAGGCCTGAAGCTGTAGCAATTGAACCAAGTGAGTTCGACTCGCTCCTTAAGAAGGAGTTTAAACCGAAATCCGACCGCGCTAAAGATGCCATCAGTTCGGCAGTGAGAACCTTGGCGGAGCAGGCCATGGCGGAAACGGCGGTCATTTCCGATGATGCAGTACAAACAATCGAAGGGATTATTGCTGAGATAGACAGGAAATTATCCGAGCAGATCAATATGATCATGCATCACGAGAGCTTTCAATCACTTGAGGGTAGCTGGCGAGGCTTGCATCACCTTGTAAACAACACGGAAACGGATGAAACACTGAAGATACGGGTACTGAACCTCCCCAAGAAAGATTTGGCAAAGACCATCAAGAAGTACAAAGGAACAGCATGGGACCAAAGCTCGCTTTTCAAGAAGCTTTACGAAGAGGAATTCGGTTCTCCCGGCGGTGAACCCTATGGTTGTCTTATTGGTGATTACAATTTTGATCACAGCCCTCCGGATGTTGAAATACTTAATGGCATGGCCCAGATTGCTGCCGCGGCCCACGCCCCGTTTATTAGTGCGGCCGCACCTACGTTGATGAACATGGATTCATGGCAGGAGCTTAGCAACCCCCGTGATCTGACGAAGATTTTCCAGACAGCGGACTATGCCCCATGGCGGTCACTGCGTGAGTCTGAAGATTCCAGGTATATCGGCCTGACTATGCCACGCTTTCTCGGCAGGTTACCTTACGGTTCCAAGACAAATCCGGTCGAAGACTTTGATTTTGAAGAAGATACATCTTCTGGTGACCACTCAAAATATCTTTGGACAAACTCAGCCTATGCAATGGGCGTGAATATCAACCGTTCTTTTAAGCAGTTTGGCTGGTGTGCTAGTATCCGTGGAGTTGAGAGTGGCGGATTAGTCGAAGGACTTCCCTGCCATACTTTCCCCACCGATGATGGGGGAGTGGATATGAAGTGCCCAACGGAGATCGGTATTACAGACAGACGGGAAGCTGAATTAGCCAAGAATGGCATGATGCCGTTATCACACTGGAAAAATGAAGACTATGCGGCATTTATTGGTGCCGAGTCGCTGCACAATCCGGCCGAGTATGATGACCCCGATGCTACCGCGAATGCAAAGCTTGCTGCAAGATTACCATATCTGTTCGCAACGTGCCGGTTCGCGCATTACCTAAAGTGCATCGTGCGGGATAAAATCGGGTCTTTCAAAGAACGCGAGGACATGGCGGCCTGGCTTAACAGATGGATCACGAAGTATGTCACCAGCGACCCGCATGCGTCCGAAGATGTTAAGGCAAGGTATCCTCTGGCGGCGGCAGAAGTTGTGGTCGACGACGTGGAAGGAGACCCCGGCTATTACTCTGCGAAATTTTTCCTGAGGCCTCACTACCAGCTTGAGGGATTGTCCGTTTCGCTGCGGTTGGTCTCCAAGCTGCCGTCGGCCAAAGGCGGCGGTTGATAGGTGAACGAAGATAGCGTATCAATCTCGGCCACTATGCCGGGTCAATTGCGTGGTACGATTACCTTGGCCAATAGGGCTGTAAGTACCGGATAGAGTGGAAATGTTCGAAGGAGAGCGAGACAGGGCTCTGGCCGCGGCGCGGCGCCGTCGTGGAGAATCATCCTGTTCGTTCGAATAGACATCAAGTGAGTTGCGCCGGACCATGGAGTGTAATTAGGAAAGGAAGTACAAATGGCAGCTTATATTAAATTCGACGGTGTTACCGGTGAGGCGCAGGACAAGGATCACAAGGGCTGGAGCGACCTTCTGTCCTTTAGTCAAGGGATGAGCCAGCCCGGCGGCGGCTCGACCGGCCCGACCCGTCGGCGAGGTGACGTCGTTCTCGAAGACGTTCAGGTCTCTAAGGAGTTAGACAAGTCTAGTCCCAAGATCGCTGAGTCGGTATGTAAGGGAAAAGTGTACCCCAAGGTCGAGATCCATTTGACCGCCTCGTACACTGACGCAGGCAGGCAGACCTACTACGCATATGAGCTAAAGAACGCGCTGGTGACCAGCTACAGCATCGGCGGCAGCGGCCAATCGGAAGATGTGCCGACCGAACAGATCTCCATGAACTTTGAGGAGATCAAGGTCACGTACACCGAGTGCGACAGCAAGGGCAAAAAGAAGGGTAACGTCGAGTACACTTGGAAGGTGGAAGAGGGCGAAGCCTGATGTTAGCCCTGCGCCCATACTCATGACGGGCGTGTTGCTGAAAGAACCGTATTCTGTCTGGCGACGGAGGTAATTGCCATGCAAGCAGAAGAATTATTGCGAGCTGGTCAGCTTAGCGAAGCATTGGCTGCTCTGGAGGCAAAGGTTCGTACCGATCCCTCTAATGATAAAGTGCGGGTTTTCCTCTTCCAATTATTGTCTGTTATGGGAGATTGGAAACGGGCCTTGAACCAGCTAAACGTGGCGGCAGAACTTGATGCTGTGAATTTACTCATGGCTCAGGTTTGCCGGGTGGCACTCAATTGTGAGGCGTTGCGGGCCGAGATATTTGCCGGCAAGAGGTCACCACTTGTTTTCGGCGAGCCGGACGACTGGATTGGTTGGTTGATACAGGCTAACCATATGATCGCATCGCAAAAATACCAGGCTTCGCAGGAACTGCGAGAACGCGCATTTGAAGCAGCTCCTGCAATTCCTGGTTCTATCGATGGTCAGCGCTTTCAATGGATTGCGGATGCCGACTCCAGACTTGGCCCGGTGCTCGAGGTTATTGTTGACGGAAAATATTATTGGGTGCCGTTCGCAGCTGTAAAACAAATCCAAATTGATCCGCCGGCTGACCTGCGCGACATGGTCTGGATCCCTGCACACTTTACTTGGGTGAACGGTGGCGAAGCAACCGGTTTGATACCGACGCGGTATCCGGACTCGGAGGCCAGTGAGGATAATGCCATTCGACTTGCGCGAAAGACCGAGTGGACCGAACGACCGGGAGATGTGTACATTGGTTTGGGACAGCGCATGTTTGCCACTGATATAGATGAGTTTTCCCTGCTGCAAATTCGACAAATAGAATTGGATCACTCGGAAACAGACGAACAAGGTGGTGAGGCGAATAATGGCTGAGCTTACTCCAATGGACCGGCTGCAACCCTGCCTGCTTGACCGCCTCACTGATGATGAACCCGAGATGAGAAAGGAAAGCAGTGAGCGACGCGTAGTATCACTACGAAGATACAAAAACGCGGTACTTCGTGACTTGGAGATGCTCTTAAACACAAAGAGCCATCCGGTGGACGATGAAATATATGAATTTAGTGACGCGGCACAATCTGTCCTAAACTATGGCATACCTGACTTATGCGGTATAAACCCATCAGCTATCAGTCCGGGTGAGTTTGAAGCACAAGTAAAGCAGGCTATTATAAGTTTTGAGCCGAGAATTTCGCATAAATTACTCTCTGTTCGCATCGTCTCTCCACTGGATTCCGACAATATCCGTACCCTCACATTCGAAATAGAGGGTGAATTGTGGGCGCAACCGCTTCCGGACCATCTTTTCGTTAAAACAGAGGTCGACGTAGAGACCGGCCACCACAAGTTGAAGGATGAACCTGGTGGATAGGCAGCTGCTAGATTTGTACAATCGTGAAATTGCACATCTTCGTGCAATGGGGGCGGAGTTTGCAAAGGAGTTCCCCAAAATAGCTGGTCGCCTTGGTGGACTGGATGAGTTTCAGGCTTGTCAGGATCCTTTCGTCGAACGATTGATTGAGGGATTTGCTTTTCTTTCTGCGAGAGTGCAGCTCAAACTCAATGCTGAGTTCCCTCGGTTTACTCAGTCATTGCTTGACACTATCTATCCCCACTATCTGGCACCAACCCCATCTATGTGTATTGTCCAATTCCAGCCTGACCTGGGTGAAGCTGGATTAGCTGATGGTTTTTCAATTCCGCGTGGTTCTTCGCTTTACAGTGTTTTGGGCAAAGGAGAGCAAACCCGATGTGAATATCGCACGGCACATAATGTAGATCTATGGCCTGTTCAGGTGCAGCAGGCCAATTACCATATACGTGGCTTGGCTTCACTTGAAGTTCCTAACATGCCTGATGTCAAAGCCGGAATCCAAATCCGAATCCAGTCAACCGCAGGACTTAATTTTAATGAGTTGAAACTGGATTCTTTGATTTTACATCTCATGGGAGTTGGCGAGACCCCAATGCATCTGTATGAACAGTTTTTTGCAGATGCCGTGGCAGTTGTACTCCAACCGGTAAATAAGCCCGTAAAGTGGCGAAAGGTCCTTGATGCTTCTTGCATTCGACGCGTAGGTTTTGAGAATAAGCAAAATCTATTACCGTATGATGCACGTTCTTTTCAGGGCTATCGACTTTTGCATGAGTACTTTGCATTTCCTCAACGTTTTATGTTCATTGAAATCGAAGATTTGAATGGCGCAGTCCGAAACTGTGAGGAAAATCAGTTGGATATCATCATCTTGTTAAAGCAGGCAAATCACAATCTTGAGGGTACTGTTAATGCCGACAATTTCAGGTTATTCTGTTCGCCTGCAATAAACCTGTTTGAAAAACGAGCGGACCGCATACACGTATCAGACAAATTCTTTGAGTTTCATGTTGTTCCGGACCGAACCAGAGCGCAGGACTTCGAAGTTTACAAGGTTTCTGGAGTAATTGGTTATGGGGACCGGTCGGACCAGTTGCAGGAATTTCTTCCTTTACATATGGCCAAAGATTTGGCGGACAGCAGCAGGAGCGGCTATTATGTTACCAATCGAGTTCCAAGACCACTGTCCCAGAAAGAAAGGTTGCAGGGTCGAAGATCGAGAAGCTATGCTGGCAGCGAAGTTTACATTTCACTTGTGGATTCAACCGCCGCGCCGTATAGTACGGACCTAAAACAGCTCGGTGTCAAGGTTTTCTGCACAAACCGTGATTTACCCCTGCATATGCCGATTGGACTGGGAAGTTCCGACTTCACTATGGAAAAGGCTGCCCCCTACTCATCAATTCGATGCATGGGAGCTCCTACTCCACCAAGGCCGTCTCATGCTGAAGGTGAAATTGCTTGGCGTGCCATTAATCACCTTTCGTTGAATTATCTTTCGCTCGCGGATACCGATAATGGCGAAGGTGTGTCGGCGCTTCGTGACATTTTGAGACTGTATAGTGATACCGGTGATTTGCAAATTCGAAAACAAATTGATGGTATCGAATCCATGAGCTGCAAGCCGGTCACTCGTCGGATCTCAACATCAGGATCAATCGCTTTTGCACGGGGATTGGAGGTGATAGTAACTTTCAAGGAAGTAGCGTTCGAGGGGAGTGGCGCGTTTCTGCTCGGCGCGGTCCTTGAGCAGTTTTTCGCCAGATATGTTTCGATTAATTCTTTTACTGAGACTGTAGTGAAAACACTTGAGCGTGGAGTGATTATGAGATGGACGATGAGACGCGGGCTCAGGCCTATTCTTTGACTCAGGCATTACGGGATAGGCCTTACAATTTTGACTTTTTCCAGGCTGTGCGAAGACTCGAGTGTACTCACTCGAATCGACCACGCATCGGACACTCAAAACGACC
>Ga0224495_10003182_pt1 | contig 10230 bp, 10 predicted proteins | sample SF_Jul11_sed_USG_FD_168128 | JGI IMG/M metagenome (GOLD analysis project Ga0224495, IMG submission 168128) | Sediment microbial communities from San Francisco Bay, California, United States - SF_Jul11_sed_USGS_4_1 | ecosystem: Environmental > Aquatic > Marine > Sediment | place: USA: California...
ATTTTATAACTGACGTCAAGAATATATTGTTATATTTAGCCAAACGAAAACCGTGTTTTCCTCGCTACAAATCCCTTTATTTTCAAATTCACACTTTAATGAATGTTTTCTTGCGATACATCCAGAACAGGATTAGCCAAACGATGGCGAACCCGGCGACTGCGTGTATGAAATCCTTCCACGGTCCGACGAATTGGTCCAGACCACCTACGAAAACGCTTGCGATTGAGCGAAAATTGATAAGGTGGGTCAACATGTATACGAAGATGGGATTTGTACCGATGACCACGAAACCATAGGCCCACTTCTTAAAGCCCCACACGTCTATCACAAGATAGAATACTGCCAGTAGCAGGTAGCTAAGACCTGCAGAGAAAAGGACGAACGAACTGGTCCAGAGACGTTTTATGATTGGGAACAAGCCGGCATAGAATTTACCAATGCCGAAGAACCAGCCGCCCCACAGGGCACCGAGCGCCAGAGTGCCAATGCCCAGAAAAACAAGGATACGGACCTTACGAGGACCGGAAATCTCGGTTCGCAGCAGGTGCCCCGCCATAACGCCGAGCATAACGGTGCAGGCGAAGGTCATGCTGCTTAGTATCCAGGTGTAGTTGAGACCGTCGTCAAATGGGTCGAGGATGACCCGGTCAATAAAAGCCGCGAGGTTTGCATCCTGGTCGAGGCGGTCCGCGACCCGGCCGGGGAATGGAACGAGCATCATCAACGCCCAGAACAGGAGCAGCAGGAGCACTGTCGTTACTATCTGCCAACGAAGACGCATATTCAAAATGATGATTGAGGAAATAAGATAGCCGGCTGCGATGGCCTGCAGCGTGTTGCAGTAAATCTTCAGCTTGGACAGGTCGAGTTTAAGCAGGTCGCCCTGTGCTATCATGCCGAGGACAAAAAGGATTACACTGCGCAGTAAAACGTGTACGTAGAGTTTGCACTTGCTGTCGCCTCGTTCGAGGCGTTTGCTGAACGAGAACGGCATAACGACACCGACGATGAACAAAAACAGCGGCATAATCAGGTCTTCAAATACAAAACCCTCCCACTCAACGTGCTTGAGCTGGTTCATTAGAAAGGCAGTCGTGGGATTATTTAGTGCCTTGTGCAGGCCCTCGAAGATATACCAGCCGCCGATTATCCAGAACATATCGAAACCGCGCAGTGCATCAATCGACACCACACGGCTTGCCATTGGAACCTTGGGTTCCTGGGCCGTTATTTGTGTCTCTTGCAAATCCGTCATATATATATCCCTGCGTAAACAGCGATTCTCTTCTAACTTGCATAAGACAAAATGCCCGGGACTGGAGTCGAACCAGCACGAGCCGAAGCTCACTAGCCCCTCAAGCTAGCGCGTCTGCCTATTCCGCCACCCGGGCTTTAGGTTAAAGTTACGATTATTAATTATTGTTTGCCGGCTGTCAATCTTCAATTCAGAAACCGACATAACGATAATCAAATGGATTATCCGCCGGCAAGGTCCACTTAGATTAGGCATAAAGCCAAAGACCAGTAATGAAATAACCGTACAAAAAATCTGGTGTTCCAGTGAAAAATTTAAAATTTTCTGACTATTTTTTGGCAATTTTGCTGCAAATCCCCCAAATCAGGCTTTATGGCACGTTTTGGAAAGTCGAATATTATTAGGATTCATTTAATATTATCCAAATTTTACTTGACTATACTATTATATGTGCTAATATTTATAAATATGGCAAAGAAACTACTTTCTACATCCTGTCCTTCCTGCGGCCTGCCAATGCAGACGATAGCGATGTCCTGCACGGCCTGTGGAGTTAAAATCGAGGGCAATTTCAGCCAGACCTTCTTTAACAGACTGTCTCCGGAAGACCAAAAATTCCTCGAGCAATATCTTTTAGCGGGCTTCAGCATCAAAACGCTGGAGCAGAGGAGCACGCTCGGATATGCGGCCATCCGCTCCAGATTAGACAGGTTGATGGCAAACTACGAAGCACTGAAGAAAATGGATGCTCAGAAAAAGGCCGTTCTGGAACAATTACGCGAAGATAAAATCAGTGTAGCTGAAGCGAAAGAGAAATTGGAAAAACTTTCAGGAGACTAAGAAATGGAAAAAGTATCAAACATAACGTCAGAAAAGGAACTGCTGCAGCTTCGCAACGAGGGCAAGATAAGTGAAGATGAATATGACCAACTTCTTGAGACGCTGCGTAAAACCGCCAAGCCCGATGTTGAGCAAGATATTAAAGGTGAACCTGAGCCGGGTCAAACCTCCAGTTTGGCAATTGCATCTTTGGTTTTTTCGCTCATTGGTCCGATTGGATCTATCCCTGCTGTAATTTGCGGGCATATAGCTCTAAGAAAAATTCGAAAGGAAGCCAAGGTTCAAGGCCGTGGATTGGCCCTGGCAGGATTGATAATCGGATATGCTGTTCTGGGCCTTTCCATAGTGCTGGTTACTCCGCTCTTTCTCCTTTGGGGTATGAAAGCAGAGTCGGTTAAATCACAGAGAGAGAGTGCTCTGACCGAGTTACAACATGCAAGGAAAGAAATCGCCACAAGTGAGTTGAAACAGTATTCTCTCGACAGTACAGAAGGTGTATTAACGCAATCGGGTGTCACAATCGACAGGCAAATCTCAAGCGATGGAAACGGGTCTTTGAAAATCCAAGCCCCTGAACCCACTACAGTACGCTTATTTGAAACCGGTGACATAGATATCGAGGACGCCCGTTTAATTTATCAGGCCCGTGTCCGAACAGAAAATGTAGAAGGTCAGGTCTATTTGGAAATGTGGTGTCATATAGCCGGCCTGGGAGATTATTTCTCAAGGGGGCTTGACAGACCTTTGACCGGCAACACAGAGTGGTTAACGGAAGAAACACCTTTCTTCTTGAAAGCCGGTCAGAATCCTGACAACGTAAAACTCAATCTGGTTATTAATGGTAAGGGCACTGTATGGATTGACGATATTCGGTTGCTGAAAGGGCCGCTTAAATAGTAAATATGTGTTCTTATGTTCCTCTTTTGCCATCCCAGAGCAGTACTTGGAGGCGTTGGCAGAAGGCAAAGCCGGTTTTCTTATACAACTCGGCGACCGTTGGGGATTTGGCTAACAATTCATCCCTCGTAGCCGCCTGCGGCATCAGCATTACCTTTGCCATATCGACATTTCCAATTTCCTCTATTGTCTGCTGAATTTCCGGCATATCGGCTTCTGATTCCACGACGAATTTTAGCTGGTATTCGTAATTATCAATCAACTCGCGAAGGACGGCTATATCCAATCTCGAATCCTCGTGAATCGCTGCAAGTTCCGCGTCGGTCGGTGCCGAGTTACTCAACTTCGGGCTAATACTCATTAAATCACAGGGCAGGTCCGGGATAAATGCGATACCTGCGGTTTCAATAGTGATATGTTTGCCGATTGCTTTTAGCTCCTGCACTAATTGCGGCAGTTCCGGATTTATCATCGGCTCGCCGCCGGTTATTACGACTAATTTGGATGGCCACTGCTGAATGGTCTGCACGACTTTCTCAGTGCTGTAGTGGACCCCTGCCGTTTGGTCCCAGGCATATTTTGTGTCGCACCACCGGCAGCGCAAAGGACAGCCGGCAAGACGAATGAACACGCTGGGGGCCCCTGCCAGAAAGCCCTCGCCCTGTAAAGAATAGAAAATTTCGTTCACTATCATTTTACATATACAATTGGGTCTTTTAGGCCTGCTTCGGCAAAGCCCTTTAATCTGAATTTGCAGGAGTCGCATCGGCCGCAGCTTCTGCCCTGCTCATCCGGGTCGTAGCAACTGTGTGTCAGAGAATAATCTACACCGAGCCTGGTGCCTATAAGAATAATTTCACCTTTTGTCATTTCTATAATCGGAGTATTAATATGATAATGGCCCCTGCCCCGGACTGCTGCTGCGGTGGCGAGGTTGGCTGTCTTCTCGAAGGCGGCAATAAATTCTGCTCGGCAGTCGGGATAGCCACTGTAATCGGTCGTGTTGACGCCAATGAAGATATCAAACGCACCCAATACTTCTGCCCAGGCAAGTGCATAACTCAAGAATATGGTGTTACGTGCAGGCACATAAGTCTGTGGAATTTGTGCCGAATCGCCTAAATCGGCTCCATCCTTTGGCACTTCGATGGTTAAGTCTGTAAGTGCTGAACCGCCAAACCGGGCCAAATCAATATCGATTATGCGATGCTCGGTCACCGCCAAAGAATGTGCTATTTTCTTTGCAGCCTCGGTTTCCCGCTTATGACGTTGACCATACCTGAAGGTCAGGGCATAGCACTGAAAACCCTCGCTTCGGGCAATCGCCAGGATTGTAGCTGAATCGAGGCCTCCACTCAATAAAACTACTGCATTTTTGTCCGCCACAAGTCAGCCCCTGTAAAATGTTCTCTTGAACGAATCCAAAAAATGTGTCGTATCAGCCGGCAATAAAGCAATGCTTATTTAGACCAACTACTCGGACAGTATTTCGATGCCGTTGATCTCTGGATTCTGTATGTTGCCGGTGAATCCGATAACCAGCTCTCCATTGGTAATGGCCAAACTTTTGATTGTTTTAACCACGGGCTTCTGAAATCCGCCGGCTTCTTTATAGGGATCGAAATCCTCAAGAAACGTCTTTTCATTGATTGTGATTGAGAAAATTCTCTGGCCGTCGCCTGTTATTCCATCGTATGTCTCTGCGAAATGTAGTCGGACCGTATATTTTCCGTTGGGCACCTTGAACTTGTACGTCGACATGCTGTAGCGTTCTGTCTCATAAATCTTCGGTGCGTCGGTACCTGTAATACCCAGATCACCGCGGTCGATGGTCTCCCCGTCAACAAAACCCCACTCTTTGCCTTCTTCCATAACCTGGTCGAGCAGCCACAGGTTGCCTGCTTTGTCAGTGTAGGGCTCGGTGGCTGCACAGTTGACTCGCAGAACAAATTTTGGGGCCTTAGTCTCCCCCATCGTCGCACAGCCTGAAAATGCTAAAACCACCACAACAACAATACAACTTATGATAACCAATCCTTTTGCCATTTTATCCATTCCTTTCCAATTAAATTGAGAAATGCACGGCTTACACAACATTAGCACTATATAATTCCGCCCGGATGAATCGTCAGGCATTTGAATCAGCAGTATATCTCGCAGGGTCTGCGAAGACAACGGTTTTTGCGAATATATACCTTGTACGCTGCATCGTTATTGTTTCTTCGGCCAGGGATAGGCATTTGAGCCGGCTTCTTTATCTACTGGTCCGGCGGGTAACGTCTTTTGCCATTTCAGCAGCCTTTCAGAAAGTTTCACCACAATGTCGGGATGCTGGTCGGCGACGTTGTCCAGCTCCGTCGGGTCCCTGGGAATATCATATAACTCAATTCGACTGCGATCAGGATTCATCAGCAGCTTCCACTTTCCTTCGCGAATGGCCAACATCGGGCACTTATGGGCCATATCACCAAAAACTCGGAATCGCCACTCCCACATCAAAGGCCTGGTTCGCTGTTTGGATTTGCCGAGCAATGCAGCCGACATATCTTCGCCGTCAGGCTTTAGGTCTATGGGGAGTTTAACACCGGCTAAACTACAAACAGTGGGAAGCCAATCGACACCTGCTACGATACTTGTATCATCCACCATTCCGGCAGGAACATGGCCGGGCCAGCGGACGATAAAAGGCATACGGATGCCGCCTTCGTATATACTTCGCTTTCTTCCGCGGAATGGGCCTGTACTGCCGATACCGCTATGGACCGCATTCCCAATATCAAAGTCTTCAGGGCCATTGTCACTGGAAAAAGCAATAACGGTATTATCAGCCAGGCCAAGCTCGTCAATCTTTTTAATCAGCCGGCCGATTTGTTCGTCAAGGTCGGTGACCGAGGCGTAGTAGATTTGTTTTGCTCCCTTATATGGCACACCTCGGGGAGCGTAACGCTGGTAGGGTTTCATCTGTTCGTCGGTGGGATGGAGCGTAGCGTGCGGGACGAGGGTCCATACGTTTACGTAGAACGGTTTGTCGCGATTGTTTTCAATAAACTGAATGGTTTTATCAACTATCTTGGTTGTGGACCTGGCCCGGAAATATGGGTCGCTTGTTCCCTTAAGCTGTGGGCCGGAAGAGTTCATTGTGCTGTGCTCGTCGATGCCGTAGTCACCCGGCGTCGGAGCACCTTTGCCGGAGCCGAGGTGCCATTTGCCGATATGCCCTGTGGTATAGCCGGCATCCTTGAGCAATTTTGTTACTGTATGAACTTTTGGGTCGAGCCAGTTGGGCATTGCCCGCGCCTCGTTTTGCTTGTGCGTTGCGAAATGGCCGTGGATACTGTGACGTGCGGGGAAGTGGCTGGTCATAATTGCCGTTCGTGACGGTGAACAGACTGAGCCGTTGACATAAAACTGCGTGAACAGTGTTCCCTTTTTAGCCAGCTCATCCAGATTTGGTGTTTTAATCTGGCGATTGCCGTAACAGCCGAGGTCACCCCAGCCAAGGTCATCGGCAAAAATAAAAACAAAATTAGGTTTCCTGCCTTTTGTTGTATTTTTCCCGGCAAAGGCATAGAACGGCAATGTTGCAACTGCCGCACCAACAGCGTTTAGGAACCGACGCCTGCTTAAAAATATGGTGTTAGATTTCATTTGCTGTCCTCCAATTTTCACTGACGGGTACTTTCGCAACATAGACTTATTGTAATAATATTTACGACAGTCGCATTTTACCGACTTTGCCGGGTTCTGTCAAAAAACGATGAACACAATTTCCACTGGTCTTTTGCAAAACAGCTTTTCTAATTTTTTGTTATTGATTATCGCTTGTCTTGGCTTAGGAACCGGATTATAATAGTATCGTAGGATACTTAAGAAAGGTCAGGAAATGGGCGACCAAGTAAAACTGGAGCTGTTCGATAATCCGAGTCCTGAGCGGGATTACGTCATCACAATCAAGTGTCCCGAGTTTACCAGTGTTTGTCCTCGGACAGGCCAGCCGGATTTCGGCGAGATTATCATCGAATACCGCCCCGACAAACTATGTATCGAGCTAAAGAGCCTGAAGTTATACATGCAAAGCTATCGCAATAAGGGCATTTTTTACGAAGCCCTGACAAATGACATACTGAATGATATATCCGGCGCCTGTAATCCACGCTGGATGAAGGTTACCTCTCGATTCAGACCTCGCGGCGGAATTACCGCCGACGTAGTTGCAGAATATAAACCGGATTAATAACCGAAGGTTTCGTCAAGGGTGACAAAATGTCTATAATATTTCATTGTGAGTATTGTGGCAAAAAGGTGGAAGCAAAAGACGGTTCCGGGGGCAAAAGGGCCCAATGCCCGGCATGCCATAATAAAGTGTATGTCCCCGACCTTGAGTCTGGTGAAGAGCTTAAACTTGCCCCAATTGATGGAGAGGCCGAAGAAAAGCAAAAGGAGCTGATGATCGAAACACACTATCTCACACAAGAGATATTGCTTGAGCGTGAAGTTCCGGAAGGTACGCCCGGGACCGGCAGGCCGGCATTAGAGATAAGCGAAAAGGAGCTAACGAAAAACATAATTCTGTACCTGCGACAAATGGCTAACGGAGATTTGGACGATGCTACGAGAACCGTCGATTCGATTGCTCCTCACGGCCGCCAGGCGGTTAAGATTCTCGACAAAATAGCAGTCAGTGAAATGCCTGAGCCGGAATTGGCTGATTTACCTCCACAGGTGCTTTCGGGTCTGATAAGAAATCTCCGCACTCGAATAAGCTAAGCCGGAAAAAACTTTCTAATGCCGGCTTAAACGTCTCAATAAACACCCTCAATCGGCAGCTCCAACACGATTTTTTCGGTCCACAAGATTTAATAGTCCGAACAAACCCCTCTAATTTGGCTGTAATAAAGATATTTCCTATATTTTATGTAGAGATGCAGTAACAACGTGATTGAACTTCGCGTACAACTTGGAGAAACTTATATATGGCCAGCGATACAACTGTAGTGCATGTTACCCATGAGGCCGTGGGGAAAATTGGCGGTATAGGCGCTGTCCTGCAGGGTCTATTCACGTGCAATTCCTATCTTGACACAATTGACCGCTCTATCATCATCGGCCCGTTATTTACCATCGAAGGTTCTGTATCGGAACGTCTTGGCGAGGATGGTGAAGTACTGTATTCATCTATCGACGGATTTGTAAACACAGGATATGCTCAGGCTTTCTGTAAGATTGAGAACTTCTTCAATACAGGTATAGTCTACGGCAGGCGAACGTTTGTTGACGAACAGACAGGCATAAAAAGCTCACCCGAGATACTGCTCATCGATGTAAAATACCTGCATAAGGGGGTGGTTAACGAATTCAAAAAACGCCTGTTCGAGGAATTTGGTGTCCGCAGCCATCTATACGAACACTTGTGGGAGTACGAGCAATACATCAGATTGGCCCCTGTAGCAATTGCGGTCCTGAAAGTGATCGGGGCGGCCAAGGATTCTACGACGATTATTGCCCACGAGTTCATGGGGATGCCCACGGCACTGGCGGCCATTCTCGAGCCGTCGTGTGATTATAAAACAGTTTTTTATGCCCACGAAGTGGCCACGATGCGGCGCATCGTGGAAGAACATCCCGGACACGATACGATGTTCTATAACGTTATGAAGCAGGCCCATGATGATAAAGTCTACGTCAATGAGGTGTTTGGCAACCAGGATTCCTACTTCAAACACCCTCTCATAGAAGCATCGAAATACTGCGATCGCATATGTGCAGTAGGTGATAATGTTCTCGGCGAACTGCAGTTCCTGGCGCCGGAATTTGAGAATGCGGGCATCGACATAGTCTATAACGGCATACCGGCATATCAAATCAGCACTGCTGAGAAACTCGCATCTAAAGCAAAGCTGCAGCAATATTGCGACAACCTGTTGGGTTATAAGCCGGATTTCGTCTTCACACACGTTACAAGGCTGGTCAGAAGCAAAGGATTGTGGCGTGATCTGCGTGTGCTTAAACACATAGAAAACGAGTTCAGGAACCGGGGCAAAACCGCAGTGCTGTTTTTGTTGTCCACAGAAGTAAGCCAGCGGCGAAGCTGTGATATCCTCGATATGGAATCGACGTATAACTGGCCTGTGGCCCACCGCGAGGGCTGGCCTGATCTTTCCGGCGGGGAGGCGGGTTCCTATACGGGGATTCAGGAATTCAACGCTCAAAGCCGTAATATAAAAGTCATTTTTATCAACCAGTTCGGCTTTGAGCCAAGACGCTGCGGCAGGAGGATGCCGGAAGATATGGAATTTATGGACATCCGCAAAGGAAGCGACGTGGAATTCGGCCAAAGTATTTATGAGCCGTTCGGCATTTCCCAGTTCGAACCGCTGACTTTCGGGGGGATATGTGTGGCAGGCAATGTTTGCGGATGCACGGGCTTCCTGAAAGACATAGCTGATGTGGAAAGTATACAGAATGTTATTATCGCCGACTATACCAACCTTCAAACCCAAGACAATCTCGATATCGAAGACCTGCTGCAGATTGACCGGTCGGTGCGCAATCGGATAGAGGCAAGTGTGAGTGAAAAGGTCGCGAAAGAAATTATCGCACGCATGCCGCAAAATGAGTCCGAAATTGAGAGATTGATTGAAACCGGCTTTGAACTTGCAAAGAACATGAGCTGGGAAGCGGCCGTGAGAAACTATCTTCTGGTCAGTTTGCAAAAGGCCCTCGACAAACAGCACAGCCAGTCCATCTACACACAAACATAACCATTCAGCAAGCCAATTGTCAATCTTCAAACGCAGCATTTTTTCCTCTGTCCCGCCACGGGCGCGTCTGCGAGTTTGAATCCGGCTTCACCAGAGGCTACGCTGCGACAAGTTGGTTTTTTTTGGAACTCGAAATCGCGGTTTTTTGTTCCGGCGGAAATGGCGGTTCTGAGGATTGCGCAGATTAACATGAGTGAGAAATGAAATTTTTTAAATTTTAAAAATTGGGGGGAAATTCAGATTTTTTTGGGTTCTTCTCGTGAGGGTATTCGGTTTTAGTCTAAAAACAGGGGTTGATTGGCAGCATGGGTAGTTTGGGTAAAAGGGGCAAGAAAAAAATGGTGCAAAAACGTGCAGAAATGTATCGGAAAGTTGACAAAAGTAAGCAAAAGCGCGCACTTTTTGTGCAAAATGTTGCAGAAATTTGACATTTTTGTATTTTAACATTATGTTAAACTGCGCAGGATAGGAAAG
>Ga0224495_10003183_pt1 | contig 10229 bp, 10 predicted proteins | sample SF_Jul11_sed_USG_FD_168128 | JGI IMG/M metagenome (GOLD analysis project Ga0224495, IMG submission 168128) | Sediment microbial communities from San Francisco Bay, California, United States - SF_Jul11_sed_USGS_4_1 | ecosystem: Environmental > Aquatic > Marine > Sediment | place: USA: California...
GCCGCCGCCCGATGTTGCCACCACCGACGATCATCACGCGCTTGACTGGCTTGTCCATGTGCCGCAATTCCTGCACTACAGTGCGGATATGTTCGGTCGCGGCGATGAAAAACACTTCATCACCAGCCTCCACCACGGTATCCCCGCTCATGTTGATCGAACGATCCTGACGGAAGATGGCTGCAACACGCGTATCGATCAGCGGCATATCGGTGCGTAAAAAGCGTAACGGGCGACCGACGAGTGGTCCGCCCTCAACCGCCCGTACCGCCACCAGCGACACTCTTCCGTTGGCAAACTCGAGCACTTGCAAGGCCTCGGGAAACTCGATCAGCTTGACGATGTAATCGGTCAGAATCTGCTCCGGGCAAATCGAAAAGTTCACGCAAAAATTATTCGCGCTGAACACCTCGCGGCGTTCCAGATAATCAGTAGCACGTATCCGCGCGATGCGTGTGGGGGTGTTGTATAGACTGGAAGCCAGTTTGCAAGCCACCATGTTGACCTCATCGCTTTGTGTGACCGCCAGCAGAATGTCGGTGTCTGAAATGCCCGCCTGCTCAAGTATCGATGGATGCGCGGCATTCCCGGTCAAGGTGCGCAAATCAAGCCTGTCTTGCAACTGACGCAGCTTCTCGCCATCAGTATCCACCACGGTGATGTCATTGGCCTCGCCGACTAGGCTTTCCGCCACTGTCGAACCAACCTGTCCCGCTCCGAGTATCAATATTTTCACGCGGCCTCCATAGCTCTAGTGCCTGCAAATCACTGTTGCTCCCGTATCCACTTTTTCCATTCTTTAAACAGTTTTTCGTCGCGCGCTGCCACCACTGAACGCTGCCAGATATCACCCTTTGAGAAATCATCGCTCTCGATGCAACAGGCGTAACCGCCCGACTCCGACAAGATCAACGAGCCAGCGGCATAATCCCAGAGTTTTTGTCCGCCATGCAGATACATGTCGTAGCGGCCTGCGGCGGTGTAACACCAGTCCAGCGCACTCGCGCCAAAGTTGCGCTGGGAAGAATATGGCGGATGACTCGCCAGTTGCGTTACCAACTTACTTTTTAGACGCTTCATGTCCACGCAGGCCAAAGCTCGTGCGAGTTCACCCACCGGCTCCCGACCAATCAACTTTTCGCCATTCAGGAACGCACCTCGCTCACGTTCGGCGACAAACATCTCGTTGGCCACCGGGTCAAACACCACACCCAGCACACTTTCGCCTTCGCGAACCAAAGCAACGGACACCGCAAAATACGGCAACCCGCGCACAAAATTTGACGTCCCATCGATCGGGTCAATGCACCACAAACCGTCATGGCCCGCTTCCCACAACGCGCGCTGCTCGGCCACAAGCATCTCTTCACCCAGCACCTGCACATTAAGGATAGCTTGCAGTTTTTTGATCAATGCTCCTTGCGCGGCCAGATCAGCCTCGGTACACAGGCTGCCATCGCTCTTGTGCTGGTGCGTCACTTTAAGATAGCGCGGCATGATCTCCTCTGCCGTCACCAGTTTGACTGCTGCGATTACCGCCTTGAGCATTGCACTCATACCGGCTTGCATCGAATTATTCATGCATTATTCCGCTTGTTATCTTGCACTTCATTTTTCCATTTAATGGAACAACCCATGCTAGCAATCTGCTCGCGCGGGCCCTGCCCTGTTCGCGCAACCTGCATCATCGCGTTGAACAGGTCGCGCGGCGCATCGGCAACCGCCTCCTTGCGCGAGGCGTCCAGCCTCCCACGGTATTGCAGTTCCAGATTGGCGTTAAAGCCGAAGAAATCCGGGGTACACACCGCGCCGTAATCCTTCGCGACCTGCTGGGTCTCGTCCCATACGTACGGGAACGGATAGTTGAACTGTTGCGCCACCAGCTTCATGTTGTCGAAGGAGTCCTCAGCATATTCGGCGGGATCGTTGGACATGATGGCAATGCAGTTAATGCCATGTTGCTGCAATTCGCGGGTGTCGCGCACGATGCGCTCGCGGATGGACTTTACGTATGGGCAGTGGTTGCAGATAAACATCACCAGCAAGCCATTCTTGCCGCGCATCTTCGCAAGGTTATAGCGCTTGCCATCCACTCCGGGCAGATCGAAATCTAGAGCTTTCCAGCCAAAATCACAGATGGGGGGTTGCAGACTGACCATTTCATTTTCCTGACAATATCCTTAGGGGCGATATATTATCACGCCCAACTTTACGACTTGCCCGGTTCCATATGCCTCGCTTTTATTGCCCACCTCCTCTACCCCCCAGCGGCTCGTTTGATCTGCCGCCGGAAGCGGCACATCATGCAGCACGGGTATTGCGCTTGCGCGAAGGCGATCCGGTAGAAATCTTCGATGGCAGCGGCAATGAATGCCGGGGTCAGATCTCCGCGATCATCGGCAAGCGCGTGACCGTCGGGAACATAAGCGCTACCAAAGCCGACCGGGAATCTCCGTTGCATGTGGTGCTGGCACAGGCCTTGTCCAGCAGCGAAAAGATGGATTGGGTGATACAGAAAGCCACAGAACTTGGCGTCACCGGGATCCAGCCGCTGGATACCGAGCGCAGCGTAGCCAGGCTGGCCCCCGAGCGCATTACTAAACGCCTGGAACATTGGCGACAAGTTGCGGTCTCCGCCTGCGAGCAATGCGGACGCAACACCTTCCCGCAGATTTACGCGCCGCTGGATATCATGTCCTGGCTGCAGCAAATGCGCGAATCCCGGATCGCGAAATTTATCCTGTTGCCGGACGCAGCGGTTTCGCTGCATTCCCATGCAAAGCCGCAAGACAAGGTCGCATTGCTGATAGGCGCGGAGGGCGGCTTCACCCAGGCAGAAAGTGCGAGCGCATTGCGTTGCGGCTTCATCCCGATACGCATGGGCGCACGAGTAATGCGCACAGAGACTGCCGCAATCGCCGGATTGGCGGCATTGCAGACGCTGTGGGGAGACTTTCAGTAACCATCTTCAGGAGGAAAATATGCCATACGTAAACATCCGCATCGCCGGAACTTTGACCCGCGAACAGAAGGCCAAGATCGCCGCCGAGATCACCGACACGCTGGAGCGCATCGCGCTCAAACCGAGGTCGTATACTTATATAGCTTTCGACGAACTGCCCGACGAAAACTGGGCTATCGCCGGTACACTCTTGGATGAGTCATAATTAGCACATTGCACCAAGGAGTTTCATAATGCCCATCACCACCTCTGCCGAATTTGTCGCCTGGTTCCGTTCCGTCGCACCTTACATCAATGCGTTCCGCGGTCGCACCTTCGTGATCGCGTTCGGTGGTGAAGTGGTCGCGGACGGCAAGTTCGTCGAGCTGACGCACGACTTCAATCTCCTCGCCAGCCTGGGTATCCGGCTGGTGCTGGTGCATGGCGCGCGCCCGCAGATTGAGCAGCACCTGGCCAAAAACAATCTCGAGGGCACCTATCATCACGGCATCCGGCTGACAGACGCCGAGACCATGCAATGCGTCAAGGAAGCGGTCGGTCGGGTACGCCTCGAGATCGAGGCGCTGCTGTCGATGGGCCTGGCGAATTCGCCGATGGCGAACGCCGACATCCGCGTCGCGGGCGGCAACTTCATCACCGCCCAACCGATAGGTGTGATCAACGGCGTGGACCTGCAGCACACCGGCGCCGTGCGCAAGGTGGATGTCGCTGCGCTCAAAGACCGCATGGAATTCGGCGAGGTCGTGCTGCTTTCGCCGCTCGGTTATTCGCCCACCGGCGAAGTCTTCAATCTGACTTTGGAAGATGTCGCCACCGCTACCGCGATCGCGCTGGATGCCGACAAACTGATGTTCCTGATGGACACCGACGGCGTGCACGACAAGAAGGGCAAGCTGCTCAAGGAGCTCACCGTCGCCCAGGCCCAGGAAGTGTTAAAGCCCAAGCGCAAGCTGACCGACGATGTCAGCCTGTTCCTGCCCTGCGCGATCCGCGCCTGCGAAGCTGGCGTTGCACGTACCCATTTGATCAGCCGCCACACCGACGGGGCGGTGCTGCAGGAGCTGTTCAGCGACGAAGGCATAGGCACGATGGTGGTCGAGAGCACGCTCAACACCTTGCGCGATGCCAGCATCGAAGACATCGGCGGCATCCTCGAGCTGTTGCGCCCGCTGGAAGAGAGCGGCATCCTGGTGCGGCGCTCAAGAGAATTGCTGGAACGCGAAGTCGACCGCTTCGTGGTGCTGGAACACGACCACCGCATCGTCGGCTGCGCCGCGCTGTATCCGTTCCCCGACGAAGCCGCCGCCGAACTTGCCTGCCTCGCGGTCGAAGCGCAGAGCCGCGACCGCGGTTACGGCGAAGCCATCCTCAACCACATGATAGACATCGCCAGGTCGCAGAAGCTGAAAAAGCTGTTCGTGCTGACCACGCGCACCGCGCACTGGTTCATCGAGCGCGGCTTTGTCGAGAGCGATGTCTCCGCGCTGCCCGCGCAGAAGAAGTCGCTGTATAACTGGCAGCGGAAGTCTAAAGTGTTTGTTCGAAAAATATAATTCATTTAAAGCACCATGAACGAGAACTACGACTACGGGAAGAGAGCCGACGATATGGCAGATACCATGCGCCGCTATCTGATCGGCATCAATACTGGCGGTGTAGCTATCGCGCTAACTTTTGCCGCAAGCGCCATGGAAAAGGGTGTTCATCCTGCTTGGGTAATATGGCCCGTGTTGTTATTTGTCATCGGGCTGGGCGTATCTGGCGGAAGTCTTTTATTGGGAAAACACAAAGCACTGAAACGAAAGCAAGCAGCTGAGATAGGCGAACCAATACCAAAATATAAAGCTTGGTACCAACGAAACTTCACATATGAGCTTTTTACGCTCACATTCTTTTTCTGTGCCGTCGGCATTGGTTTGCACCAACTTCAGAGGTTGGATTTTCAGCAACCGCCAACTAAACAAGACGCAATGCAGCTGAGTAAGGAATCTGCGCCTAACGTTCTCAAAAGTAAAGTGCATCGCGCCAAACAGTAATCGCTTCAGGCTAACGCCATTCCGAAACAGGTTCCGTCTCACCCCACGGCGCGACCTTCAGCAGCAACAACATCCCCGGTATCGCCAATGCCGCGCACAGCAGGAAGAAGCTGCCCCAGCCCAGTTGTTCCACCAGCCAGCCAGCCGTGGCGTTGACGAAGGTGCGCGGCACGGCGGCGAGGCTGGTGAACAGCGCAAACTGGGTGGCGGTGTACGCGGGGTGGGTGGTGTGCGCGATGTACGCGACAAAGGCCGCGGTGCCCAGCCCGACACCCATCGCCTCCAGTCCAATCACGAACGCGAGCTGGGTGAGGTGCAGCGCGGTCACTTCCGCTTGCGGCCCCAGTAGCGCCAGCCAGTAGAAGCCGAAGATGGATACCACCTGCACTACGCCGAACAGCCACAGCGCGCGGTTGATGCCGAGCTTCAGCATCCAGATGCCGCCGAGCAGCGCGCCGACCACTGCCGGCCACAGCCCGGCATTCTTGGCGATCAGGCCGATCTGCGTCTTGCTGAAACCCATGTCGAGATAGAAAGGCGTGGCCAGCGCAGTGCACAGGCTGTCGCCGAGCTTGTAGAAGAACAAAAATGCCAGGATCATCAGCGCGCTTTGCCAGCCCTTGCGGGTGATGAATTCGTGGAACGGTTCGATCACCGCATCGCGCAGCGTCTTGGGCGGCGTAGCGCGGTGCGGCTCCTTGACCAGCAGCGTCATCGCCATGCCGGGCAGCATGAACAGCGCGGTGATGATGAACACCGTGTTCCACGGCAGAAAATCGGCGAGAACCAGCGCCAGCGATCCGGGGATCAGTCCTGACAGGCGATAGGCGTTGACGTGCACCGCGTTGCCCAGTCCTAGCTCGTTGTCCAGCAACAGTTCGCGCCGGTAGGCATCCAGCGCGATATCCAGCGTGGCACTCAAAAAAGCCAGCAGTGTGGCGAGCAGCACGATGGTGCCCAGGTCGTCCTGCGGCGTGAAGCCGCCCAGCACTGCGATCACCACCAGCAGCGCGGCCTGGGTCAGCAGCATCCAGCCGCGCCGCCGGCCCAGTATCGGCACCACATAGCGGTCCAGGAACGGCGACCAGAGGAATTTCCAGGTATAGGGGAACTGGATCAGCGCAAACGCGCCGATGACCTTGAGATCGATGTGCTCGGTGCGCAACCAGGCCGGCACCAGATTGAGCAGCAGATACAGCGGCAGGCCGGAGGCGAATCCGGTGAACACGCAGATTAACATGCGGCGGGTAAACAACTGCTCCCAAACAGAAGCCTCACTAACCTGCTGCGCAGCCGAACTGCTGTGTTGTGTGCTCACTCGCTTCCTCGCCTATCTACCAGATATGTCTCGTTGCTCGTTGCGTCACGCCTTGCATTCTGGCTTGCTCACGACGGTTATTGGGCTTCTCTGCTGCCAATCCTAATCATTCTCGCCGTTTAAATCGGTAAACAGCAGTGCTGCCTCGCAGATTCGGCAACAAATGCACGTCGCTCCTGCCTGTCATCACATGGCGCCCGAGTATCTCAACGCGGAGATCCCTGCAGAAATCCTCGAAGTCGTGCAGCGTGCACAGGTGCACGTTCGGCGTGTCATACCACTGGTAGGGGAGCTCGCGCGACACCGGCATGTTGCCGAACAGCACGTTGAGTCTATTCTTCCAGTAACCGAAGTTGGGAAAGCTGACGATACCTTCCCGCCCGACGCGCAGCATCTCCTGCACCAGCGCTTCGGTGTGGCGCGTGGCCTGCAGCGTCTGCGACAGCAGCACATAGTCAAAGGCATTGCTTTCGAATCCGGACAGGCCGGATTCCAGGTCGCCCTGGATCACGTTCACGCCATTGCGGATACATTTCACAATGTTTTCATCGCTGATCTCGACGCCGTAACCGCGCACGTTGCGCGTTTCTTTCAGGTAGCGCAGCAGGCTTCCGTCGCCGCAGCCGAGGTCGAGCACCGACGCTCCATCGGGTATCCACGCCGCAATGGCGGCGAAATCCGGGCGGGCAGCGGCAAGTTCGATGGAGTCGTGGGCGCTCATGCCGCCACTCCCTTTGCAATCCTGTCGAGATAAGCGCGCATCACCTCGTGGTAATGCTCGTGCTGCATCAGGAACGAGTCATGGCCGTGTGTCGAGGTGATCTCGGCGTAGCTCACATTGCGCCGGTTGTGCAGCAGCGCGCTGACGATCTCGCGCGAACGCTCCGGTGAAAAACGCCAGTCAGTGGTGAACGAGACCACCAGGTAATCGGCCCGCGCGGCGGCAAACGCCTTGTCCAGGTTATCGTCGCAAGCCCGCGCCGGGTCGAAATAATCCAGCGCCTTGGTCATCAACAGGTAGGTGTTGGCGTCAAAATACGCGGCGAACTTGTCGCCCTGATAGCGCAAATAGGATTCGATCTCGAACTCGATGTCGTAGTTGTAGCCGAGCTTGCCCGAGCGCAGGCTGCGCCCGAACTTGTCTGCCATCGCATCGTCGGAAAGATAGGTGATATGTCCCAGCATCCGCGCCAGCCGCAGGCCGCGAGTTGGCACCACGCCATGCCCATAAAAATTCCCGCCGTGAAAATCGGGGTCGGTCAGGATGGCGTTGCGCGCCACGTCGTTGAACGCGATGTTCTCCGCCGACAGGTGCGGAGCGGCAGCGATCACCAATACATGGCGCACGCGCTCGGGAAACGACAGGGACCACTGCATCGCCTGCATCCCGCCCAGGCTGCCGCCCACCACGGCGGCGAATGTATCGATGCCCAGCAGGTCAGCCAGGCGCGCTTGCGATTCCACCCAGTCATCCACTGTCACGACCGGAAAGCTGGCTCCATACGGCTTGCCGGTTTGCGGATCGATGCTGGACGGGCCGGTGGAGCCATGGCAACCGCCGAGATTATTGAGGCCGATGACGAAAAATTTATTGGTGTCTATCGGCTTGCCGGGGCCGATCATGTTGTCCCACCAACCCGCGTTCTTCGGGTCGTCGGCATAATGGCCCGCGACGTGGTGGTTGCCAGACAGCGCATGGCAGATCAGGATGGCATTGGACTTGTCGGCATTCAGCGTGCCATAGGTCTCGTATACCAGTTCGTAGCATGGCAGCACCGCACCGCTCCTGAATTGCAGAGGTGTGGTGAATGTTGCGCGCTGGGCGCGGACGATACCGACGGATGTATTCATATTCCCCAAAACAAAACCCGCTCAGCTTGAAGCTAGAGCGGGTTGATCTCGCTTTAGCTGGAATATTTAATGTGCCCCGCAAGCTGATGTCAAATCGGCACTGGTGATCAGTTTCCGTGTTTTGCGCGACTCTGTCAAATAAGCTACATGGTGTTGAGCCGTTCAAGCAATTCACGTATCTTCATCGGGTCGTCGGCGCGCAGGATCTTCTGCGTCAGGGCGGCGATTTCCGGAAGGCTGGTGGTGAGCACGCGCTGTTTGATGCTCGGCACCTGTCCTGAGATCATAGAGAACTGGCGCAGGCCGAAACCCAGCAGCAAGCGGGTGTAGACCGGCTCGCCAGCCATCTCGCCGCACACCGAGATCGGCACGCCGAGCTTGTTGGAGGTGCCGATGACAAGCGACAGCAGATGCAGCACGGCAGGGTGCAGCGGATCATAGAGGTGCGCCACCTCCTCATCGGTGCGGTCTATCGCCAGTGTGTACTGGATCAGGTCGTTGGTGCCGATGGACAGGAAGTCGAGCTTCCTGGCAAAGATATTGAGTGCCAAGGCGGCAGCCGGGATCTCGATCATTCCGCCTATCTTCACCTCACTGTTATATGGGATGCCCTCCTCGTCCAGGCTTTGCTTGGTCGCCTCGACGAAGTGCAAGGTCTGGTTGAGTTCCGACACACCTGACAGCATAGGCACGAGTATCTTGATATTGCCGTAATGCGTGGCGCGCAAAAGTGCGCGCAGCTGGGTACGGAACAATTGCGGCTCTGCCAGGCACAGGCGTATCGCACGCAACCCCAATGCGGGATTATTGGCGACGCGCTCCGCGCCCTTGATCTGCTTGTCCGCCCCAAGGTCGAATGTGCGTATCACGACCGGCTGGCCCTCCATACCGATGGCCACGGCGCGATAGGCCTCGAACTGTTCATCTTCGTCCGGCAGGTCCTCGCGGTTAAGAAAAAGGAATTCGCTGCGGAACAAACCGATGCCAGTCGCTCCATTTTCCTTCACTTCAGCGATGTCCTCGGGCTTCTCGATGTTGGCATGCAGCTCGACGAACTTCCCGTCCAGGGTGTTCGCGCGTGCGGTGCGCAATCGCTTTAGTTTCTTTCGCTCCAGTTCCCATGCGCTCTGGCGTAGCTTGTATTCCGCCAGTATCGGCTTGTCGGGATTGACGATCAGCACACCCTGTTCGCCATCCAGTATCAATATATCGTCTTCGCGGATCAATTCACGCGCATTGCGCAAGCCGACCACGCACGGTGTATTGAGGCTGCGCGCGACAATTGCGGTATGCGATGTGGCGCCACCCAGATCGGTAATGAATGCGGCATATTGGTGCGGCTTGAACTGGATCAGATCGGCTGGACTCAAATCATGAGCCACCAGGATCATCTCGACATCGTGCCGGGCCGGAGGAAGCAAATGCCCCGGATGACCGAGCAGTTGTTTGAGCAAGCGCTCGGCGACATGCTTCACATCGGTTTGCCGCTCGCGCAAATAGGCATCTTCAAACTCGTCGAACTGCGCCGCCAAGGCTTCCGTCTGTACCTTGAGCGCCCATTCGGCGTTGCAATGTTCGTTAGCAATCATGTCCCGAGGCGCTACACTCAACAGCGGGTCATCCAGGATCATCTCCTGCAATTCGAGAAAAGCATCGAATTCTGCAGCGGCGAAGGTTGGACGGTTGCTGCGCAGACTGGAAAATTCCTTGCGTGTGGCAAGCAGGGCGCTATCAAAGCGCGCAATCTCCTCTTCTACAAACTGCTTGGGCAGCACGTAGTGCGCGACTTCCAGTGAGGTGTGCGAGATCAGATGCGCGTGGCCAATGGCGATACCGCTGGAAACAGCAATGCCATGCAATGTAAAACTCATTGACAACTCCAAACATGCTTGGCGGGCATAGCCTTGAAAAAAACAGTTAGCCGCTGATTATCCATGGGCATTTGAGTTCATCCTTGGCCGAATCGCCATATCAAAGGTCATTCGCCTTCCCCAAAGTAATCGTTGATCAGATTCAACAACGCCTGCATCGCTTCCACCTCGTCTTCACCATCGGTCTCGAT
>Ga0224495_10003184_pt1 | contig 10228 bp, 7 predicted proteins | sample SF_Jul11_sed_USG_FD_168128 | JGI IMG/M metagenome (GOLD analysis project Ga0224495, IMG submission 168128) | Sediment microbial communities from San Francisco Bay, California, United States - SF_Jul11_sed_USGS_4_1 | ecosystem: Environmental > Aquatic > Marine > Sediment | place: USA: California...
CTATTGATTTTTCAAAGATTGATTCCTGTTCTTTCTTTACGAACCCTTGCCACGAGTTCACGCGGTTTAAAAAAAGATTATCCATGGAGCGACTATTTAGAAAAACTCCCCGACCCCTCAATTATAACTAAATACATTGCTAAAGTCATTAATGGGTCTCATCTAATGGGTGGATTTATTTAAGCAAAAAATTGTCACCATTTGAAACCCTTCGGGCTTGTCGAGTTTACCGGATCTGCCGCGTTATGAGACATTTGCAGTAGCAGACTACGGCTGCATGTCTCATGCCTTGCATCTCCGGCAAACTCGACAATCGCTCAATTTAGGGTGAAAAAAGGCAACCTATATATGAAAATCAAAATTTATACCGTAGGCGGAACCATCGACAAGGTATACTTTGACCGCAAAAGCACCTATGAAGTGGGAGAACCTAAGATCGGAGAGATATTAAGGGAAGCAAATGTAAAGCTTGAATACGAAATATCATCCATTTTGCATAAAGACAGTCTCGATATGACCGACGAAGATCGGCAGCTGATTTTCGACAAGATTGTATCTGATGAACATCGACATCTTGTATTAACCCATGGAACGGATACCATGATTCAAACGGCTAAAAAATTAAAAACCATACCTGACAAAGTGATTGTACTAACCGGCGCAATGGAACCGGCCAGGTTTAAATACAGCGATGCTGCGTTTAATATCGGCTGTGCCGTTGCTGCTGTTCAGGTATTAACGCCGGGTGTTTATATTGCAATGAACGGGAGAATTTTTGATCCGGATCGAATCAAAAAAAATCTGGAACAGAATTGGTTTGAAGAACTCTGAAACCTAAGTTGAGCGATTTTCAAGTTTGCCGCAGATAAGCAAGTTGAGCATAGCGAAATCCCGCTCCGCGGGAGAAGATGTTGTTTCGCTATAGTCGTCTATGCGGAACGGCATCTGACGCAGTAGATTCGGTGAGATTGGAAATCCCGCAGGGTTTCAAATTATTGAAATTCAAAATGTCAGAATACCTTAAAAATATTGTCAAATTAACCATTTCAAAAATTTGAAACGCTCAACTTAGGTGAATTAATACGCGCATTGATTTAGCCCATAAACACAGACAACACATCTTTTCTTGCATTGGCATGTTGTAGGGTTACCTGAATGAGATCTTCCGGTTTTAATTCTATGCCGCTCGACAAAGGCAGCTCGCATTCTATCATGTATTCTCTTAATATTATTTGATAATTATTCCTTTTTTTATAAAGAACAATCGCCTCTTCTTTCTGCCCGATTTGTTTTTCAAGATATTTCAATAACCAGTAGCGATGGCGGCTGTATTGAATTTTAGCAACATGACTCATTGGCTGTTCAAGGATCTGAATGACATCGTTGATTTCTTCACGCGTTGAAGGCTTTTCCAGACCGAAAACTGATCGAATCTGTCTTTGAGTGGCAAGATCAAAATATTTCCGAATCGGTGATGTTGCGGTGACATAGGCATCTAATCCCAGTCCCGAATGTTTTTCAGGTTCGGGGTTGAGAATAAAGCGGCTCAACAGCTTTCGTTGCATACAGTTTTGAAACAGCGTGCCATTATTTCCTTTATAGAGTCTTTCCCTCGGTGGTGCCTGGGATCTGTAAATAGCAGGAACATTATGTTCTGCCAAAAACTTGGCCATTAACCAGTTTGCCATGATCATTATTTCCGAAACCAGCATTCTCCCGGGGCTTTCCCTGTTAATTCTGCTCACGGTGATCTCACCATCATCAGCGATCCAGATATGGATATCCGGCAGCGTTATCTGAATCGCTCCGGCGGACATCCTTTCCAAGCGGAATTTTTCTGCTATATTTCGAAGGGCAATAATATCTTCATTGTCATCTGCAATAATATTGACATCGTAATAGGTCAGCTGTTGCTCGACCTTGATGAGACTCGGGGTAATTTCATAATCGTTTATTTCACAGGATCTGCTTAGATTTACCAATATACTGATTGCGGGGCGCAGTTGACCGGCTTTAAGACTGCAAAGATCTTCGGCAAGAGAGGACGGCAGCATGGGAATTTTCTGATCGGGCATATAAATCGAACTTCCGCGAGAGAGGGCTTCCTGATCAACAATGTCTCCTTTTTTAACAAAGTGTCCAACATCAACGATATGAATGCCCAGACGATAATGATCGCCGTAATCCTCGAAACTGATGGCATCATCAAAATCTAAAGTCGACTGACCGTCTATGGTCATTAGGGGAAGCATGGTTAAATCTTTTCGATGCCTGGTGTCTAAAGAATCTTGGGCTGAAGCGATGAGTCGAGTTGTATATTGATTCACCTCATCAGGAAAAACAGTAGCTATGTTATACCGGTAAAGGTCTATATTTTCGTTTTCACGAAACACGCCCAGCTTGATCAAAACTTTGAAGAGTTCTTCATCAGGGTCTATGCCCGCCCTTGCAAGTATCGCCCTTCCAAGGTCGTAGTTTTCGTTTTCCCTTCCAAAAAGATAAAATGAATTGAGCAGATCTACGATTTCTAATTTATCCTCGGGTATTAAGGGATCATTATCGTTCATCACGTTTGCCAGCCAGTCTCCTCCTTCTTGGATGATACGATTCCTTCGGGAAACTTCTCTTTCATGGGCAACTTTTCGTTCGACTTGGTCTTGGGTGTTCGGAAAAAACCGATCGCGCTGAAATCTAAAATAAAACCTGTTTTTGAAAAAGGCTCTGACCACAGCGGACTCGTGATCATCATTCGGGCTGTCCGGAAAACAGAATTCCGTCATTGTCTTCAAGTCGATCCATTCTTGTTCCGTATTTAATATCTCCCACAATTCCTTGATATCGACATTATTGATTAAAGCCTTGCGTCGGACAACGATCTCTTTTAGTGTGTCAACCATCTTATTTCGTCCCATGGACAAATCGAGGCGGGTTTTGTACGTGTGAGCCAGGCGGTTGGCTGAAAGGTTGACTTCACGGTTGGATTCGGTTAGAAGTCTAAGTCTTTGATTTTTAACTTCCAATACTACCGCACACATTATTTTCTGGCGGTCAATATATTCAACGATGTTTCCAGATTCCATAGGTAAACAACATAACAAGCACTGGCATGAAAGTCAATGTAATGACGAACCCAAATATTTCGCAAGTCAGATGCATTTTGACATCATTTCAAACCATAACCTAACTTGAGCGTTTCAAATTGTGACATATCTTTTGATGCTTTCATACATTGTTCAAGATAACGAAACAATCGACTAATGTTTGACCCGTATCAGATTCTGTTATAAAAGTTATTGACCCAAGTTTCGCACCCATATTTTATGAAATCTCTATATTTAATAAAACCGTATCTTGAAGAACGACGGCTTGTTATCATCATCGGCCTTGTTTGTCTTATCACTGTCGATTTTTTGCAGCTATTCATCCCTCGTGTTATAAAATGGGTCATAGACGATCTTACCGACTATCGAATCGATATTCCATCGCTGTTGATATATGCGCTTTACATCGTCGGAATCGCCGTTTTGATCGGCATTTTCCGTTATGTATGGAGACGATGCCTCCTCGGAACTTCCAGACGGGTAGAGGAAGGTCTGCGCAACAAACTTTTTGCCCACATTCAAACACTATCCGCCTCATATTTCGTTAAAACCAAGACCGGCGATCTGATGGCCCATGCCACCAATGACATTCAACACGTACGAATGGCCACAGGCATGGGCATGGTGGCACTGACCGATGCGGTTGTTTTAGGTACGGCAGCCATCGGCTTTATGGCCTATATCAATGTCAAGCTGACGCTTTTTGTTCTTATTCCGATGCCGATGATCGTTTTCGGAGCCCGTTTTTTCAGTAAAAAGATGCATCGTTCTTACGGAGAGGTCCAGGGATCTTTTTCGGATCTGACAGAAATTGTGAGGGAAAGATTTGCAGGCATTCGCATCATCAAGGCATACAACCGTCAACAGGAAGCAGGATCCAAGCTCGAATCGGTGTCAAAAGATTATATTGAAAAAAACTTGGCCCTTGTAAGAATAACAGGATCCTTTTTCCCGATGATGGTCTTTTTTTCAAATATAAGCCTTGCCTTTGTCCTTTTTTTAGGGGGCCGACAGACCATAACTTTTACCATCACACCCGGAGATTTTGTTGCGTTTATCAGTTATCTCGGCCTTTTAACCTGGCCCATGATGGCCATGGGATGGGTCACAAACCTGATCCAGCGCGGCAAAGCATCTTTGGAAAGGATCGACAAAATCATCCAAACCCAGCCGGAAGTCGATGATATGCCTGAAGCCGTATTCCTCAAGCATGTCAAGGGATCTATCGCCTTTGAATCGGTGTCATTTTCTTATACGCCGTACATTCACATCTCCGGTATCACACCGGTTCTGGACGGAATCAACCTAAAAATAAAACAGGGTAATATTCTTGGGATTGTCGGTCCTCCGGGAAGCGGCAAATCGACCCTTTTGAGCCTGATCCCCAGAATCTTTGAAGTTGTTAAAGGACGCATTACGTTAGATGGAATCGATATTCACAAAATTCAACTCCGAAACTTAAGATCCATGATCTCGTACATGCCCCAGGAACCCTTTTTATTTGCCGGTACCATCCGGGAAAACATCATGTTCGGCAATACAAACACAAGAGAACCGGAATTGATTCAGGCAGCCCAAGGCGCATGCTTTTATGATGACCTCAACGCTTTTCCTGACGGTTTTAAAACCGTTGTCGGAGAAAAAGGGGTTATTCTTTCCGGCGGCCAGAAACAGCGTGTAGCCCTGGCACGTACATTGTTGAAGGATTCATCCATTATGATACTGGATGATCCCATCAGCCAGGTGGATATTAAAACCGGTCAAACGATTATCAATACCATTCGATCCATGGCTGGGGAAAAAACCATCATTATTGTTTCACACCGTCTTTCTGCTGTCCGGTTTGCCGATCAGATCATCACCCTTGATCGCGGCCGTATCATTGAGTCCGGTACGCATTCGGAATTGATGACAAATGACAGATATTATGCCAAAACATACCGCCTCCAGGAGATAGAAGAAGAATATGCATATTGATTATGGCCATTTCGAAGAAAAACAGCTTGGCAAACCCTATGATGTCAAATTGTTGGGACGGCTGTATCCTTATACAAAGCCGTATAAACTGCTGCTGTTAAGCTCAATTGTTCTGATTGTTCTTCTCACCCTGCTTGATCTTTCTCTGCCTTACGTGACCAAGATAGCCATCGATCGATATATTGTGCCAGGACAGAAAATAAAAGAAAATAAAATGGTTGTCCAGGATGAAGACAAAATCAGAACCTTAAAGGCGGATATGGCCGATCCGCAAATCGAATCCATTGTCCGTAAATATTCCGATCTTTTTAAGGTTGAAGGATCGTTTGCACTTATATCTTTTCGCAACCTTAACAAACTCGACAAAAACGATCTTTCGATATTGCGGAAAAGTGACCTTTCCGGAGTCACTTTCATCACCGCTGTTTTTCTTGCCATCGTAATTTTCAATTTTGTTCTCAATATTGCCCAGGTTTTAATCATGGAATATGCAGGTCAAATGGTTATGCATGATCTAAGGGTACATCTGTTTAAACATATCCAGAGCCTGTCGGTGGCATTTTTCACGCGTAATCCCGTGGGCCGATTGGTGACACGGGTGACCAATGACATTCAGAACATGCACGAATTGTTCACGTCCGTCATCGCATTTGTCTTTAAGGATCTTTTTTTACTGGTTGGAATTGCAGTGGTTCTTATGGGCATTCATCTTAAACTGGCCCTGGTTTCCTTTATGGTGATCCCCTTTGTTCTGTATGCCTCTCTTCATTTTTCAGGTCAGGCCAGAGAGGCTTACCGGACATTGCGAATAAAGATTGCCGAAATAAACACCCGGTTTTCGGAAACCATCGGAGGGATCAAGGTGATACAGCTCTTTTTACAAGAAAAACAAAATTATCTTGGGTTTAAAAACCTTAACCATGAGCATTATCTTGCCGGCATGAAACAGATTCATGTTTTTGCGATTTTCATGCCGGTCATCGAAATCCTGGGTGCGGCTGCAATTGCCGTTGTCATCTTTTATGGCGGCGGCGGTGTTCTATCGGGAACCATAAGCCTTGGTGCCCTTGTGGCGTTTTTATCTTACATGAAGATGTTTTTCAGGCCTATCAGAGACATCGCTGAAAAATACAATATTCTGCAAAATTCAATGGCATCGGCCGAAAGGATATTCCTGATACTGGATAATTCTGAAACCATACAACAACCGGCTGCTGACATTGGTTTTCATACCGAATCTAAATCAAAACCCTTAGGAACGGTCTTGGATAAAATCTCGGAAATTTCCATGGAAAAGGTTTCTTTTGAATATGTTAAAAATGAACCTGTTCTAAAAAATATCTCTTTTAGCATAAAAGCCGGTGAAACCTTGGCGGTGGTTGGACCCACGGGATCCGGAAAAACATCAATTATTAACCTCATTATCCGATTTTATGATCCGACGTCAGGAAGGGTCCTATTGAATGGCGTTGATATTAAAGAGAATTATACCAAAGATTTAAGGGCAAAAATGGCTCTGGTGATGCAGGATCCATTTTTGTTCTCTGATACCATCCGAGAAAATATTACCCTTGGAGGACACAATCTTTCGGAATCAACATTTCAGCAGATTTTACAGGACTCAAACTGCAAAACCCTAGTAGACAGATTGCCCGAGGGTGTTCATACAGTGCTTTCCGAGGGAGGAACATCCATTTCAAGCGGTGAACGCCAGCTCATATCCATTGCAAGGGCCTTTGCCCGTAATCCGGACCTTATTATCCTTGATGAGGCAACATCGTATATCGATTCGGAAACCGAGGTTAAAATTCAGGAGGCTTTAACCAAATTGATGTCCAACCGGACTTCAATTATTGTGGCACACCGACTTTCAACAGCTCGGGAAGCAGACAAAATTATTGTGCTGAACAGGGGACAAATCATCGAAACCGGGAACCATTCGGAATTGATGAAGATTCAAGGATTTTATTACCGGTTGAATCAACTTCAGGGGTAAGTGTATAAGGGCATTTTTCTATTGACAATTTTTGTTTTTTTTGCATTATTGCTGAATTTAATAAAAACGGTTATTTTGCTTGCCAAATTAAATAGATTATGTTTTAAAACACGGTCTATATCCAAATAAGAATTTAACATTTCAAAGTTATTAACCAAAGCTGAAGGAACCTTAAGGTTGATACCGGGTTCCTGCGTTTTATTAACCTTTTATATAGAGGAGGATTAATTCAATGGCTTACAATGCAGTAGAAATGCAAGACTGGCAGATATCCGAAGCCGCCGAAGAGAACATGCCCACTCCCGATGAATGGGCGGAAAAGCTCGGCATTCAAAAGAACGAAATTCTGCCCATGGGAAGATTGTGCAAGCTGGACTTCATGAAAATCATGAACCGGCTTAAGGACGAGCCGGACGGCAAGTACATTGAAATAACTGCAATTACCCCTACACCGCTGGGTGAGGGTAAAAGCACCACCACCATTGGCCTCATGGAAGGTCTGGGTAAGCGGGGAAAGAATGTGGGCGGTTGTATTCGTCAACCCTCGGGTGGACCTACAATGAATATTAAGGGTAGCGCAGCCGGCGGCGGCAATGCCCTTATTATTCCATTGACAGAATTTTCCATGGGTCTGACCGGTGACATCAACGACATCATGAACGCCCACAACCTGGCCATGGTGGCCTTGAACGCCAGAATGCAGCATGAGCGCAACTACAATGACGAGCAGTTAGCCAGGCTTACCAAGATGAGGCGCCTTGACATCGATCCCAAGCGAGTGGAGATGGGTTGGATAATGGACCTTTGTGCTCAGGGCCTGAGAAACATCGTCATGGGCCTGGGGGGACGCATGGACGGCTTTATGATGCAGTCAGGCTTCGGCATCGCGGTAAGCTCCGAGCTCATGGCAATTCTCTCCATTGTTCGTGATCTGGCCGACCTGCGCGAAAAGCTGAACAACATTACCGTTGCTTTTGACAAGGCGGGCAAGGTAGTAACCACCAAAGATCTGGAAGTGGGTAACGCCATGACCGCCTGGATGGTCAACACCATCAACCCCACATTGTGCTCTACGGTTGAATATCAGCCACTTATGGTACATGCCGGGCCCTTTGCCAATATTGCCGTGGGCCAGTCTTCCATTATCGCCGACCGGGTCGGTCTCAAGATGTTTGACTACCACCTGACCGAGTCCGGTTTTGGTGCTGACATCGGTTTTGAAAAATTCTGGAACGTCAAATGCCGTTACAGCGGTCTGAAACCACATGTATCGGTTCTTACAACCACTATTCGCGCACTCAAGATGCACGGCGGAGGGCCAAAGGTGGTTGCCGGTATAGCCCTGCCTAAAGAGTATACCAAAAAGGATATGGGCTTGCTGGAAAGCGGCATTCCAAATATGGTGCACCACATTAATACCATCCGGATGTCCGGAATTAACCCGGTGGTCTGCATCAACTGCTTCCATACCGACACCAAGGAAGAGATTGCCTTGGTGCGCAAGTATGCGGAGGAAGCTGGTGCCCGCTGTGCGGTGTCTACCCACTGGGCCGACGGTGGCGACGGCGCCCTGGAATTTGCCGATGCGGTTATCGAAGCCTGTAAAGCAGAACCGAAATTCGAGTTCCTCTATCCGTTAGAAACGAAGCTGCGTGACCGGGTCGACCTGATTGCCAGAAACGTTTACGGTGCCGACGGTGTATCCTGGGCTCCTGAAGCTGAGGCCAAGGCCAAAATGCTCGAGAACGATCCCAAGTACGATGATTACACAACCATGATGGTCAAGACACACCTGTCTCTGACCCATGATCCGTCGATCAAGGGAACACCCAAGGGATGGACTTTGCCGATTCGCGACGTGCTGATCTTCTCCGGGGCCAAGTTTCTCTGCCCCTGCTGCGGTGCCATCAGCCTGATGCCCGGAACCAGCTCCAACCCGGCCTTCAGAAATGTAGATGTGGATGTGAAAACCGGCAAGGTTACGGGACTGTTCTAACAGCTTAAAATTAGTAGATTTGGTTAAACCCCATGGGGCCCGAATAATTCGGGCCCCATTTTTTTGCTTCAAAGTCAAAATTAATTGAATCGCAGACATATATAGCGTATTTCGAGGATTAATCCGCATGAGGCGGGTTAAGATCTTAAGGAATCGGCGCCCCATTCCACAGGATAGGCGCAGAAATTGGGCAATATGGGACGTTTTTCAGAGGTCTCTCAGGCTTTCATAAAGCGCTATCCCAACTGTTGTGGATAGGTTCAAACACCGAATTTCTGATGTAATGGGGATATGGTAGGTGGCGTGTTTATATTCGAATATCATTTCTTCCGGAAGTCCCTTGGTTTCTGATCCGAAAATGAGAAAAAGTCTTTTTTGAAAAGGCATGGACCAAAAGGGAATGGACCCGTTTTTCGTAAACACTGCAACTTCTTCTTTTCCAGGTGCCATCTTATGGTGAAAACTCTTAAAATCATCCCAGACCGAAAGTTTGATTTTATGCCAGTAATCGAGACCTGCTCTTTTAAGTTCACGATTTCCAAGAGAAAAACCAAGGGGTTTTATCAAGTGAAGAAATGCGCCGGTGCCCAGGCAGGTGCGACCGATATTGCCGGTATTCCAGGGCACTTGCGGTTCCACTAAAACGACATGACGTTCAACTTTAGTGTTTGTTAAATTTTGAATAGGATAATTCATTTAGTATGCGTACCACAGTAAGGGCAGTATTCAAACGTTTTCTCTAATGTTTTTCCACAATGATGACACGTCGTCTCTTTAATATCCGGCCAGGCACTGCTATATTCTTTTTTGAATTCATGTACCGTTCTTTCACATCTTTCACACATGATGAACGGCTCTCCTTTTTTGACTCTTAAAATCGGAATGAAAAATAGATTAAAATAATGATCCACCCGTTTGTAGTAGGCCTGGTGAAGACCGCATACCGGACATTGTCTGGGGGTGTGGTCAAGTACTTTTATTTTCGGCGTAACGCCGGCAATCAAAAACATTTGGTCCTCAGTTAAAATTTTAGGTTCTTCTCCAATTTAGTTGGAGAAGAGGGTCCAAGGATTCGAGGGGTCAAGGATTCAAGGGTTTGTTTTCTAAAGACTTTATCAGCGCCTTTAACATTCTTTCGATTTCTGCGATGTCTTTTTT
>Ga0224495_10003186_pt1 | contig 10224 bp, 5 predicted proteins | sample SF_Jul11_sed_USG_FD_168128 | JGI IMG/M metagenome (GOLD analysis project Ga0224495, IMG submission 168128) | Sediment microbial communities from San Francisco Bay, California, United States - SF_Jul11_sed_USGS_4_1 | ecosystem: Environmental > Aquatic > Marine > Sediment | place: USA: California...
GGTCATTTCGGTGCTGCTGAATCCGCGCAAACCGTCGTTCAAGGTCACGCCGAAAGGCAACACCAACGACAACGACTACCTCAGCCCGCTGTCGGCGCCATTTTTTGCCATCATCATCATCAATCTGGTGGCCCTTGTGCTTTCCATCAACAGATGGTTCGACGATCCCATCATGCGCGACGTGCTCATGGTGACCGGTGTCTGGTGTATCTACAACCTTTACCTGGCGTTGATCTCGCTGGGGGCATTCTGGGAGCGCAAGCAGATACGCAAGTTCCACCGTATCCACGCTAGCGGCCCGGTCAAGGCGTATTTCCCACGCATGAACACAACGGCCGTTGGCAGATTATGTGACGTGTCCCTGACCGGCATCGGCTTCGAGATCGACGTACCCTTTAAACCGGTAGAGCAGGAATCCGCTACGCTTGAAGTCAAGGACAGCTTCGGCCGGGAATACAAATTCGAGTGCAAACTGCACCACGCCTTCAAACGCCGCGGCGGATATTTTTGCGGTAGCGAATTCATCGCGGACAAGGTTTCCTATCCCAGCGTCGTCGCATTCGTCTTCGGCGACAGCCAGCGATGGGCCGAAAACTGGGATCGCAAAGCCCAATCGAAGGGAACCTTGCGCATGCTGTTGCGGTTCCTTGCCATGGGTGTCAAGGCGATCAGGGTGGGCTCTTTTGCATTCCTGAAACTCGTACTGGTACGCCTGTGGAAGACCGGCGTGAAATTCACCACCACCCCGATCCTGCGTGATTCGATCTTGGCAGCCGGCAGCTGGCTTGCGTACCGCCTGTATTTTTCACTGGTGACCCTGTTCGAAATCCTGGAAAGGGGTCGGATACGCAAATTCCGCCGCATCGACGCAAGCGGTGCAGCTACCGTCTATTTTCCCCGCCTCAATGCCACACTGCAGGGCCAGATTCAGGATATCTCCCTTACCGGTATTGGTATACTGGTCGCCCCTCCTTTCGAGCTGAAGGATCGCGAGGCGATCGTGATCAGCACAAAAGGCAAGGATGGGATGGATTACCGGTTCGATTGCACACTTTGGCGCGCATTCAAGCGCGACGGGAAATACCTGTTTGGAACCGAGTTTGTCATGGACATGTTCGCCTACCCGAAGATCGTCAGATTCGTGTACGGCAGCAACATGAAAATGCTGCGTTTCATATTGATGCCGAAAGAAAATTTTGCCACCTAAAGTTCAGATGGAGTCTCCCATGCAAATAATGAAAAAAACCGCGATCGCTTCCCTGACATTTTTCTGGCTGATCACAACAGCATGTGCGGAGACCATCACGCTGCCACTGCAGAAATTCACTGCGCTGTCCACGATGGAAGTGCGCTGCTCACACGGCACACAGAGCCTGTCCATCCCGATCCCGGACAGATGGAAGCTGCGCAAGGCGGTGCTTTCTTTGCGCTATACGGTATCGAACAACCTGATCGGCGACCTCTCGCAGATGAAGATCAAGATCAACGACGAGCCGATCGCACAGACCAAGCTGAACCCGCAAGGCCCCAGTGTATCGGCAGAATTCCAGATACCCCTCGTGTACATGACGCCGGGGTACAACACGATCGATTTCGAAGTGGTGCAGCACTACCTGCGCGGTCAGTGCGAACTGGCCTGCGCGCCCGATCTATGGACCAACATCAGCCTGATGGAATCCACGCTGCAAATCGATTACGACCTGAAGCCGCTACCGCTAAAACTGGGTGAAGTCACCGGTCTGATCTTCGATCCCAAGCAATTCCCCGAAGCCACGGTCAATATCGTCACCGAGAACGTGACGCGGGATTCGGTGACCCTCGCCGGCATCGTCGCTTCCGGCATCGCACGACGCTTCGATTACCGCAAAGTCAAGTTCGGATATTCCAACCGAATCAAGCAGGGCATGGACAACGTGCTGATCGGGTCGGAAGAATTTGCCGCCAGCCAGGGTTTCTCGAGCAGCCAGACATCCGTTTCCTCCAGTGCGGGAACGCTGAAAATCTCCCATTTGCCGGCCGGCGACGGCTTGGTGGACGATAAGCACGCACTGCTGTTCATCACGGGAGACAAGCCGGAAACGCTCAAAGTGGTCGCCGAGACCCTGGCAAGCATGACGCTGCCTTATCCGGGTACCGAGGAAATGAGCTCCCACGGTTTCAGCATGTCCGATATCACGATGTACAGCGGGCGCCAGACGCTCACCGCGGACAAGATCTATGACTTCAAAACGCTTAACCAGCCGACCTATTCCTTCGAGGGATTGAATCCCAACCCGATCATTCTGTCGTTCCGCCTTCCGCCCGATTTCCTGATCAAGCAGAACCAGTACGCAAAAATCTCCCTGAACCTGTCCTATGGCACAGGCCTGAGGCCGGGTTCCGGCATCAACGTCGTGGTCAACGACAAACCGTTGCGCGCCATTCAGCTGGACAACGTCGGCGGCAGTTATGTCGACGGCTACCAGGTCGATATGCCGACCCACCTTTTCAAACCGGGTGCAAACACGATCAGCTTCTCGCCATTCTTCAACATGCAGGGATTGCAGCTCTGCGATGCGGTACGCCATGACGGCCTGTTCGCGACCATCTACGAAAACTCGACGCTGTATTTCCCGCACATGCCTCATTTTGTCGAGCTGCCAAAAATCGAACTGTTCGCCCTTAACGGTTTCCCGTTCACCCGCTGGCCCGACGGCTACGAGACCATGATCTACCTACCACAGCAGGATGCCGCCTCGATCGAAGCTGCACTGAACGTGATGGGCATGATCACCCAGAAGAACGGCTTCCCGCTTTTCAGCTCTGTTATCCGGTTCGAAGAACCCAAGGGCTGGGGCGGCGAACTCCTCGTCATCGGTAACGCTTCGTCGATACCGAAACCCATCATGGAAGCGGCACCGATAGGGTTCACCGGAATCACCAATGTGCCCTATCCGATCTCGCGGGGCTGGGACAGCGAAGCGGCCATTTCCAACACCAAGCAGCAAAGCGGCCTGGGGTATGGCATCGGCGCAATCATGGAATTCGAGTCCATCTACAAGAAGGGGCGCTCCATCATGCTGATGACCGCAGGAAACAGCGAAGACCTGCGAGTTTTAAGCGACGCCCTGCTTGAACCGAACGTTCAGGGCCGCTTGAAAGGAGATCTGGCGCTCATCGAATTGACCGCGCCAAAATACAAAGTGACCGCCATGTCGACCGGCAAGAAATACACCACGGGAGATAAAGGCGATGTCTCCATGATCGAATCTTTCCTCCACAAATACCTTTATGTGTTCTACGGGTTGATTGCCGCATTCATCGTCGCTTTGGCGCTGTTTATTTACTGGATACTGCGCCGGCATCGCGCAAAGCGCACGGGAGAATCCGGAAAATAACCTGAAAATTTTGGGAGCCCGCGAGGCGCAGACAGGTATAGATACGGCCCGGTTGTACCGCTCCACATCAATCCGGGGAAACATTTAACAACGCAGGTGCGCAGCACGCGCCCTGCGGGATCGCGGCTTCTGCGGCAGCGATTAAAGCAGTCCAGTCAGGCAGGAAAATATTGGAAATGCTTCACCCAGCCATCTCGCTGATGAACAAGCTGCGCTACCCCCATAAATTCATGGTGCTGGGGCTGATCTACCTTGTCGCGGTAACGGTCGTCCTCTACAGCCTCTACACCAACCTCTCCGAACACATCCACGCCTCGCAACACGAGCTGGAAGGCGTTGCGCTGATCAAGCCGGCCTCACGGGTGATCCAGCTCATGCAGCAGCACCGCGGGCTGGAAATGGGGCTGATCGGCGGCGACCGGTCGATGCTCTCCGCGCACGAAACTAAGGAAGCCGAAGTCTCCGCGGCCCTTGACGAACTGGCGCGACAACTCCCCGGGGATATTTCCGCAAGCGACGACTGGAAAAATATCCCGGCCCAGTGGAAAGCCCTGCGAAGCGGCGACTTCAAGGAGACTTTCGACAACAGCTTTGCCGCGCATACACACCTGATCGAACAACTGCAACAGTTCGTGGTGCATATCGGCGACATGTACGGCCTGACACTCGAAGGAGAGATCGGCCTGTATTACCTGATCGATACCTCGATCAACGCGCTGCCGGGCGCGCTGGAAAAAATGGGGCAGATGCGCGCCTACGGTACCCGGATCCTGGCGGCAAAAAAGATTTCCGATTTCCAGCAGCACCGGGCGCTGGAGCTGATCACCGAATTGCGCAGCATGTTCAATACGCTTGCAGTCAAACTTGACAAGACTGGGCGCTACAACCCGGGATTGCAGACGCGGCTATCTTCGGTGGCCGGGAATATTGACAAGCTGCAGCAGCAGATCTCCGGCCAGATGCTCGTTGACGTACTGTCCCATTCGTATACCACCCCCCCGGAGAAGTTCTACCTGCTGGCCACGGAAGTGATCGACGAAGGCTACACACAGCTCTACCAAGCCTTGCTGCCGTCAATAGAAAAACTGCTTGACGCGCGCATCCAGCGCATCAAGAACGAACTGATCGCCAGCGCCGCCATTGCTTTCCTGCTCCTGCTGATGGCAAGCTATTTCTTCTTCGCGGTGTACCGCTCGATGATCGACAGCATCGAAGCGCTTGCCGGCTCTGCAATAAAATTCGCCGGCGGCGACATGGATGAGCGCGTCCGGCTGGAAACCAGGGACGAGCTCAGGCTGGTGGGGGACAGCTTCAACGAGATGGCCGAGGGATTCAACTCGCTGATGGTCGCCCGCCTCGAGGGAAAGGAACGCCTGCTTTCGATCGTCAACACCTCGCTGGACGCGATGATCCAGATGGATTCAGACGGCCTCATCACCGGCTGGAACAGCCAGGCCGAAAAGTACTTCGGATGGTTTTATGAGGAAGCGGTAGGCCGCGTACTGGGCGACACGATCATCCCGCTGCGCTATCGCGAAGCGCACACCCATGGCTTCAAGCGCTACCTGACTACGGGCAAAGGTACCATCCTCGATTCGCGGCTCGAAATGGCCGCACTGCACCGTGACGGCCATGAGTTCCCCATTGAATTGTCGGTTTCCGCGATCAGGACGGCGGGGACGGTCGAGTTCAACGCATTCATTCGCGACATCACCGAGCGCAAACAGAACGAGAACACCCTGCGCAAGCTTTCTCTCGCGGTTGAGCAGAGCAACAGCGCGATCTTCATCACCGATCTGGAGGCGAACATCGAATACGCCAATGAGGCTTTCCTGAACACCACCGGCTACAGCCTTGAGGAAGTCATCGGGAAAAACCCGCGCATGCTGAGTTCCGGAAAAACGCCCAGGACCACCTACAACGATCTGTGGTCGCACATCACCCGGGGAGACACATGGGAAGGCGAACTCGTCAACCGGCGCAAGGACGGCAGCGAGTATTCCGACCTGACCAAGATCTCACCGTTGCGGCAGCCGGACGGGCGCATCAGCCATTACCTCGCGATCAAGGAAGACATCACCCGCCGCAAGCAGGCGGAAGAGGCGATCCAGCAACTGGCTTTCTATGATCCGCTGACCGACCTGCCCAACCGCCGCCTGCTGCTGGATCGTCTGCAGCAGGCGATTGCCGCCACCACCCGGGGCGGCGAGCATGGCGCGCTACTGTTCATCGACCTGGATAACTTCAAGACGCTCAACGACAGCCTGGGTCATGATATCGGCGACCTGCTGCTCAAACAGGTCGCGCAGCGCCTCACCGGCAGTGTGCGGGAAGGCGATACCGTTGCCCGCCTTGGCGGTGATGAGTTCGTAGTGATGCTGAACGGCCTGAGCGGAAACTTCCAGGAAGCCGCCTACCAGAGCGAGGCCATCGGCGAAAAGATCCTTGCTTCCCTCAACAAGCCCTACCAGCTTGGTGCCCATGAATGCCACAGCACGCCGAGCATCGGCATCACGCTGTTTGCCGACCATAACTTCACCGTCGACGACGTCATGAAACGCGCGGATATCTCCATGTACGAGGCAAAGAAGGCCGGCCGCAACACGATCCGTTTTTACGACCCCGAAGTGCAGGCGGCAGTCACTGCGCGCGCCTCGCTGGAAACGGATCTGCGCCATGCGCTAACTAACGACGAGCTGCAACTCTACTACCAGATCCAGGTTGACCAGGATGGCCACGCCATCGGTGCGGAAGTATTGCTGCGCTGGAGCCACCCGAAGATCGGCATGATCCCGCCGGCGCAGTTCATTCCGCTGGCTGAAGAGACCGGGTTGATCCTCCCCATCGGGAAATGGGTGCTGGAATCTGCATGCAGGCAGATCAAGCATTGGGAATCCTGCCCGCAGAAAAGCCGCCTGATGATCGCGGTCAACATCAGCGCCCGGCAGTTCAGACAACCTGACTTCGTCACGCAGGTGAACCAGATCATCGCGCAGACCGCTATTGATCCAAAACGCCTCGAACTCGAACTGACCGAAAGCATGGTGCTCGGAGATATCACCGACACGATCGCAAAGATGCATAGCCTGAAAAAAATGGGCGTGCGTTTCTCCCTGGACGATTTCGGCACGGGATATTCGTCGCTGGCTTACCTGACCCAGCTTCCGCTCGACCAGCTCAAGATCGACCAGTCTTTCGTGCGCAACATCGGCACAAAGCACAGCGATGCGGTGATCATCCAGACCATCGTCGGTATGGCCAACAATCTGGGTATCGAGGTGATCGCCGAAGGCGTGGAAAAGAAATCACAGCGGGCATTCCTCGAGGATATCGGCTGCTTCCATTACCAGGGATACCTGTTCGGCAAGCCCCTGCCCAAAAACGAATTCGAAAAACACCTGGCACTATCAGGGGTAAAATAACCTGGCGCATTACAATCCAATCCCGACCCGCAAAACAGAGCGGAAAACTTCATTCAGTCGCGCACCGGCTATCGCCCCTCCAGTTCCTCCCAGCGCGCCATTGCCACCGATATTTCCGCTTCGATCTCTCCGCTGCGCACTTGCAACTGTTTGGCGCGCTTCGGGTCGCTGCGAAAGATGCCGCCATCTGCAAAATGGGCGGTGATATCGATCTGCTCACGCTCCAGGGCCTCGATACGCCCCGGCAACTCTTCCAGTTCGCGTGTTTCCTTGTAGCTGAGTTTGTTCTGCCTGCTTTTTTCTTTCGGTGCGGTCACGGCCTGCGCCATAGGTTTGGATGACACCGGTTTCGGTGTTTCCGGAGTAGCCGCCTGGAATTTTTTCACCCGTACCCAATCCTCGTAGCCGCCGGCATACTCGATCAACTTGCCATCGCCCTCGAATGCGATCACCTGCGTCACGACGTTGTCGAGGAACGCCCGGTCGTGGCTGACCAGGAACAGCGTGCCGTCATAGTGGGCCAGCAACTCCTCAAGCAGCTCCAGCGTCTCGATGTCGAGGTCGTTGGTCGGCTCGTCGAGCACCAGCACGTTGGCCGGCTGGGTGAACAGCCGCGCCAGCAACAGGCGGTTGCGCTCGCCGCCGGAGCAGCTCCTGACCGGGGATCGCGCACGTTCCGGCGGGAACAGGAAGTCCCCGAGATAGCTGATGACGTGCTTTTTCTGCCCGCCGATCTCGATGAAATCAGAGCCCTGGCTGATGGTGTCGGCGAGCGTCGCCTCGTCGTCCAGCTGTTCGCGCAACTGGTCGAAATAGGCGACCGAAACTTTCGTGCCGAGCTTCACCTGCCCGCTGTCCGGCGGCAACTCGCCGAGGATGATCTTGAGCAGTGTGCTCTTGCCTGCACCGTTCGGCCCGAGCAGGCCGATCTTGTCGCCGCGCTGGATGCGGCAGGAAAACTTGTCGATGATCCTGCGCGCGCCATACGACTTGCAGACATCGACGAGTTCCGCGACCAGCTTGCCGGAGCGCTCGCCGGCTTCCACGCTCATCTCGACCTTGCCGAGCTTCTCGCGGCGTGCCGCACGCTCGCGGCGCAACTGCTCGAGGCGCAGCACACGCCCCTCGTTGCGGGTGCGGCGCGCCTCAACCCCCTTGCGGATCCAGACCTCCTCCTGTGCCAGCACCTTGTCGAACTTGGCGTTCACCACCGCCTCGTCCGCCAGCATGCGCTCCTTGATCTTCTGGTAAGCCGAAAAATTTCCCGGAAAACCCGTCAGCCTGCCGCGGTCCAGTTCGACGATGCGCGTTGCAACGTTGTCGAGAAAACGCCGATCATGCGTGACGAACAGCACCGCGCCCTTGAAATTGTTCAGCAACCCTTCCAGCCATTCGATCGACTCGAAATCCAGATGGTTGGTCGGCTCGTCGAGGATCAGCACGTCCGGCTCGGCCACCAAAGCTTGCGCCAGCGCCACACGCTTGCGCTGCCCACCGGACAGTTCGCCGACGCGCCTGTCGGCATCCAGGTCGAGCTTTGCGATCGTGGTCTCGATGCGCGCCTGTATCGACCAGCCGCCCTGTGATTCCAGCCGGGTCTGCAACTGCTGCATCTGCTCCAACAGCCTGTCCACGTCCGCATCCGGCTCGGATATCTGGTGCGAGACGTGATGGTAATCGTGCAGCAGTTTCCGGATATCACCCAGCCCCTGCGCCACCGCATCGAACACCGTGTTGTCGGCATCCAATGCCGGCTCCTGGCTGACATGGCAGATCCGCGCAGTTGGCGCACGCCACACCTGACCGTCATCAAGATTGGCCAGCCCGGCAAGCACGCGCATCATGCTCGATTTGCCGCCGCCGTTGCGCCCGATCAGCCCGACGCGCTCCCCCTCATCAAGCTGGAAATCGGTGTGATCGAGCAACGCGACATGGCCGAACGCAAGGCAGGCCTTTTCTAAGGTAATAAGAGGCATGAATGAAAGTTATTTGTTGAAAGATACCGATCGCCAGGCAAAAACAGATTGTTAACTATTTGATTCAGATCAAGCTGGATCATTGAAGCGCCAGAAGTGCAGCAACATCGCGCAAGTCAATGCCAAAGCCCCGGCAAACAAGAATGCGGCACCGGCGTTCCAGTAATGCCATATCGTGCCGAACAACACCCCGGCGGGAATCGCGCTCAATCCGACGGCCAGATGATACCAGCCAAACGCGGTACCGCGCTCGTGTTCGTCGGCATACAGGCTGATCAACGCGCGCTCCGAACCTTCGCCGAGGCCGGCAAGCAGCCCATACAACATTGTGCAAGCCCACAGCACATTGCCCTGCCCGGCCAGGCCGAGCGCTACAAAGCTGCGGCATAACCCGACCAGCTTACTATCGTCAGGCGGTGTTTGCCGAATGTATCCGCCATGCGCCCGCCAAACAGCGAAGCCGCGGATTTGACGAAGTTCAGCGCCGCCCACAACAGCAGCAACTGCACTACGCTCATTCCAAGCTCGTTGCCGCGCAGCAGGATGAAACCCTCCGAGACGCGCGCAAAGGTGAATAGCACCAGCACCCACAGATAGCGGCGCATGTCGTGCGATAACGCGCTCCAGGCAATCGATGCTTGCGACTTCGTTTCTTCCGGTATCGGGCGCTGAACTTCATGCACGCCGACATACAAAACCACCAACACCAGCAAGCCGGGAGCCGCCGACCACAGGATCACCTCGCTCACCGGCCAGTGCAGCCAGCTCAGCGCTGCAACCGCCAGCAGCGTACCGCCCAGCGCACCGGCGTTATCCATCGCGCGATGGTAGCCATAGGCAAAACCGTGGATATCGGAATGCACGCTGTCTGCCAGCAACGCGTCGCGCGGGGCATTGCGCAACCCTTTGCCGGCACGATCCAGGCTGCGCAGCAACAGCAACGCTCCCCAGCTCGACACCAGCGCCAGCAGCGGGCGCGCAAGGTTGGAAAGCCCGTAACCGAACACCATCAGTTGCTTGCGCCTTCCATATTTCGCGTCCGAATAGCGCCCCGCCCACAGCTTGAGGAAACTCGACGCCGCATCCGCCACACCTTCCACCAGCCCGAGGATCACCGGCCCTGCGCCCAGCACGGTGGCGATCAGGATCGGGATGAACGGCGTCACCATCTCCGAAGCCAGGTCGTTGAAAAAACTGACCAGTCCAATGGCAATGACCGTGCCGGATAATTTGCGTTTCTTCATGGTCGGCAAGCGGGCGGGTTCTGCTTCTGCAGTGTTTACGCTAGAATGCGCCCCTGTTTTCGCAATATCAAGTTGTCCTCGTAGTTAAATGGATATAACCGGCCCCTCCTAAGGGTCAATTAGTGGTTCGATTCCACTCGAGGACGCCAGCTTTTTGAGCTTCACCCTCTCCTCACGCCGCAACGCCTTTTTACTCTTGCCGTGC
>Ga0224495_10003187_pt1 | contig 10223 bp, 8 predicted proteins | sample SF_Jul11_sed_USG_FD_168128 | JGI IMG/M metagenome (GOLD analysis project Ga0224495, IMG submission 168128) | Sediment microbial communities from San Francisco Bay, California, United States - SF_Jul11_sed_USGS_4_1 | ecosystem: Environmental > Aquatic > Marine > Sediment | place: USA: California...
GTGAAGGAAATCCTGGCCGACGCAGCAGACCTGGGCTGCCTGCAGGTGCGTTTCACCGGCGGCGAACCGCTTTTGCGCTCGGATTTCGCCGAGCTCTATCTCTTTGCCCGCCGCCTGGGACTGAAAGTGCTGGTTTTTACCAACGCCACCCTGATCACCGAAAAACTGGCCAATCTGTTGGCCCACGTGCCCCCGCTGGTGCTCATCGAGATCACGGTTTACGGCATGCGCAAAGAGAGCTACGAAGCGGTAACCCGGAGGTCTGGTTCTTTTGCTCGCTTCCGGCGCGGAATCAACCTGCTGGTTGAACACAGAGTGCCGTTTGTCTTAAAAGCGGCTCTTCTGCCGCCGAACTGCCACGAAATAAATGAACTTGAAGCCTGGGTGGACACGCTGCCCTGCAGAGATACGTCTCTCCGTTACTCCATGTTCTTCGATCTCCGCAACCGCCGCGACGATCCAGAGAAGAACGCCCTGATCAAAACTCTGCGCCTGACTCCGCAGGAAGGGCTGGCTGTGCTGACTCGCGATGCCGTAAGATACCACAAGAACACGCAAGAATTTGCCGAAAAGTTCATGGGACCGCCCGGCGACCGGCTTTTTGCCTGCGGCGCCGGCAAGGGCCTGTGCGTCGATGCCTATGGCCGGGCCCAGCCGTGCATGGGGGTGCGCGTCCCCGACCTTTGCCCCGACCTGTTTGCCCTCGGGGGTTCTAATCGACTGGCCGCAGCCCTGGACCAGATGGTCGCCTTGAGGGACATGCGCTCCGCAAATCCTACCTATCTGGAACGCTGCGCCCGTTGCTTCTTGAAAGGCCTCTGCGAGCAATGCCCGGCCAAATCCTGGGCCGAACATGGCAATCTCGATACGCCTGTGGATTATTTCTGTGAGGTTGCCCATGCCCAGGCCCAGTTCATGGGCTGGCTGAAACCGGATGAAAGAGCCTGGCGAGTGGCAAACTGGCGGGAGCGCATACTTCATTTGGCTTGAGTACGGCTTGTCCCTCTCTCGGATGGCATGCAGCCGACATTAACGTCCCCGGTTGAGTCAGCCGGACATCAGCCAGTCACGCGCCGATATCAGTTCGCTCAGCCGCTCTGTAGCGATTCGCGTCTCGGCATCGCCCCGGATCCAAGACCACGTCGTCCTACGGTGCAGCAGAAGCAGGTCCTTTATGTGCACGGGATAATAGAGGAAAATACGCCATGAATCAGCTCTCGCGGGGTACTTCAGCGCCATCTTACTGCGGGGCATGAAGATGTTTCTTAGAATCCGGTACGCCTTATGATCGAGCCCTGTGATTCTCTTCAGGCGAGCGACGGGCGCCGAGGCCTTTGCTGCCTCGACAGCCGCACTGCTGTCAAGTATATGCCGTCGGACAACCAGGAGTCTTTGTTCCTCAAACTCTACCGGCCGTAGGGCCTCCAGTTGCTCCTCAGGAATCGCAGCGTCCAGCAGCTCACGTGCCAATCTCAGCAGAACATAGACTGCCCGGCCAACACCCCATTGCCTAGCACGAACGCAGATTGCCGGCCAGTCCAATCCGCCTGCGAAGTAATCTACGATTTCAGTAATGTCACAGAGCATTCTGATGATCATATTCGCTGCTGTGTGCTTGGCTGCATGTAGGCAAACATAGAGAAGCAAGTCCTCGGGAGCCAGTGCCAGGACTTCTGTTCGCGCTAACTGCAGGCGCTGAGCCCTGCTCCAGATGCCGGAATAATCGATTCTGCACGGATAGTCCGCCTCGACCAGCTTCCAGTTTATGCTGACTGTCAGCTTGCCTTCTGGCAGGACATAGCCAAAATTATGCTTGTGGCCGGTGATAACACGATTGCACTCCACAGGTCGCGCGCCTGTCTCCAGAAGGATCTCATCAATCAGCTTCAGGTCGTCCTGCCTGACCAGAAGATCTACATCGCTCATGCCCCTGAGCGCAATATTGCCATATACCCTCTCCGCCAGATACGCGCCTTTCAGGACGATAACGGGTATCTCTTTTCCGGCCAGAAGCTCCAGTATTCTGTGTAATTCGTGATACAGGCGGACGTTTCGGGCAGCGACAACATAATACTTCCTGCGCATTTGCTCCATCACGTCACCGGGAATGTCCAGACCGTCAAGGCAGTCTTTTATACTGTGATAGAGAAGCGGTAGAACTCCATGCCGCTCTGCTGCCGCTGCGATTTCTTCCCAGCCTGCGACGTGGTATTGCCTCATATCTGCCAATCTTGTTCCTGCCGGTTCCTTGCGCAGACAATGCAGAAGTCTTTCAGTGCCCCGTGTCATTTCATATCTCTCGCTTTCGGCACATTGTATAGGATATGGATGATCAACCAGCTCCACGATAATAACCTGCCTGCATATTATAGAGCCGGGCATAGCGGCCGCCCTGTCTTATCAACTCCTCATGACTGCCCTGCTCGACAATACATCCCTCCTCCAATACGTAGATCTGGTCGGCCATGAGCACGGTAGAAAAGCGGTGGCTGATCAAGACAGCGGAACGGCCGTTCAACAGTTTCTTGAAGGATTGAAAAAGTTCATACTCGGCGCGCACGCTCATGGCGCTGGTCGGTTCATCGAGTATTATCAGCTGGGCATCTCGCAAGAAGGCCCTCGACAGGGCGATCTTCTGCCACTCGCCGACGCTGATCTCCTCTCCTTTTTCGAAGCGCCTGCCCAGCATACTATCAAAGCCATGGGACAAACGATTGATCACTCCTTCCGCTCCCGCCTGTCGCGCTGCCCTGGCAACCCGCTCCCCTTGAGGGTCACTCAGAGTATCGCCAATCCAGATATTCTCGCGGGCAGTCAGGGGATACTCAACATAGTCTTGAAAGATCATTGTTATCTCCCTCCGCAGTTCCCTCACATCGAACGAATCGTAGTCCAGGTCATCCATGGTGATCCGCCCGCACACCGGGTCGTACAGACGGCAGAGCAGTTTGGCCAGGCTGGTCTTGCCCGCGCCGTTATCCCCGACCAGGGCGATTGCCTGGCCCGGTTTGATATGCAAATTGATGTCCTTCAGGACCTCTCTCTGCGACCCGGGGTAACAGAAGCCGACGTTTTCCAGTCTGATTCCCTGGCGCATCGGCCGCGGCGGTGCGACGAGGTTCTCCGGAATAGCGACCTGAGGTTTTATATCTAGAAAACCATAGAAATAATTGAGGAAGAGATTGTGCTCGTAGAGACGGGCTAGCCCTCTCATGATCCCCTGCAAGGCAGTCTGCGCCCGCTGGAAAGCCTGGTAGTAGATAACCAGGGTGCCCACCGTCAGGACTCCGAGCAGGGTTTGCCAGGCCAGAAAGGCAACTATGCCAAAGAGGCACACAATAGCCACGGCCTGGGCCAGCAAATCGCCCCTGGAGCGGGCCTTGACCAGACTGAGCCGCTCCCCGCGGAGCACCGCTCTGAGCTCCCTGAATCTCTGGCGGAAGAAGTCCCCCAGGTCGAAAAGACGTAGCTCTTTGGCGTAGGAAACATCGGTCAACATATGGTGATACTCATAGGCCCGGCGCTCTGTCTCGGTGGTACGGGAATACCACCGGTAAAAACGGTCTGAGTAGCGCATTGCCGCGACAAAACCCGGTATGGCAGCAGCCAGAAGGATGAGAGCGATGCTCCAGTGCAGATAGATTAGAAGCCCGACCAGGCCAGCAAGAGAAATGCTGTTCTGGATCAGGTCGGTCAAGTCGCGGACAATACTTGTCGGGCGAAAGAGAGCCTCCTGCTGTGCCCGGTAGAAGGTATCATGATAACGCGAATCTTCATAGTAGGCCAGGTCAACCGCTGCCGATTGGCGGTGGATAACGTCGGCGACGTAATCGGTGACCAGCTGGCTCCTCTGTTCCTCGACAACCTCGGCGGCCGCTCTACATGCTGCGATCAGAAGGGTGGCCAGCCCGATCCACAAGACCAGGAACATGATCCCGGGCAGGGCGGCAGTCCTGTCAGGGGCGGTGATTCCCGCAGTGACAGCGTCTACCAGCCGGCCGATAAGGTAGAGCACGGCCAGGGGCAGAAGAGCCTGCGGGACCATCAGCGCAAAGCTGGCTAGGGTCCAGCCGCGGGTGGCTTTCCACACCATATCCACAGCTCTGCGCAGGCGGAACAGTTCCCTCGGTTTCTGCAGAAAACCTCTGTTCAAACTCAACCCTCGTTTTATGCCTCAGCCCTGATTCCTCTGGCCCTCAAATGAGCCACCTCACAAAAATGGGGGGTGGACCCGTCCAGCATCCCCGTTTCCAGGTAAGCGTGGGCCGGGCACCAGCGGCACAGGTTGATAAGGGCGCACCGGCGGCAGCTATCGAGAAACTCTTTCCGCTGCGAGCGAAGGTCGCGCACTCCGGGCACGAAATCCTTCCAGGCTTCCGCCAGTGTGCCCTTCCTGAGGTCGTAGGTCGTCCCTTCAGCGCACAGCGAGGAGCAGAGGCGAAACCTGCCATCGTAGCCGACTACGAAGCTATGGTTACCGGCCCCGCAGTGAAAAAGATGGTCGCCTCCATACTGAGTGAATTCCTCGTTGATCAGGATGTCGCAGTTCTTGCGCATCACACTCATCCGCTCTTCGTCAACTTCCTCCAGGGAGACGATCTGCTGGGGGGTTAGCCGCTCGGCGCGGATCTCTTCGTTGCGCACGGGGTCGCCGTCGAAGCGCAGGTGCAGTTGAGGGTCCCAGCGGAAGTAGTCCTTTGTCAAGGCCCGCGAGAATGCAGCGATTTCCCTTTGTTCGTGGAGGTTGGACCTCAGGGCCATGGCCTTGAAGCGAACGCCTATGCCGGCCGCCTGGAGTCTGTTGAGACCGCTCATGAAACGCTGGAAGCTGCCGGGGCGGCGGGTCACCCTCCCGAAGGTCTCACGGGTTACCCCGTAGACGGTCACCTCCATATCGCGGGGAGGATATTTCTCGAACAGCCTGATATGCTCATCAGTAACGAGTGTGGCATTGGTAAAGACGGAAACGAGCAGGCCCAGGCGTTTCAAGCCCGTGTAGATATCAGCGAAGTCATCGCGCAACAGCGGCTCTCCGCCTGTCACCAGACACCATACCGCGCCCAAATCAACCGCCTGGCAGGCGATCGAAATGATCTCCTCCACCGTCAGTTCGCGTGCCTTGGCCTGCTGGTCAGCGACCGGCAGGTTGATGTAACAGTGACGGCAGTTCAGGTTGCAGCGGGCGGTGATTTCAATATCGAAGGAGATGGGAAGGCGCCTATCCCCGATCTTCTCCCAGAGGTGAAATCGCTGGATCTCAATTGTCTCGGTCATCGGCTCACCCCAGGTTCTTACTCATCACAATTCGGCGCTGCTATGTTCTCGTCTGTCCTTCAGCCAACAGAGCCTCAGCCCCAGCCAGCGATAGAGGCCGAACCTCTGAGCACGGCGAAGAGCGAATCCGGCAACGCGGCGCGGCAACAGCCAGAGCCTTGTGCAAAAATTTAGGCCCCGCCCGCGACTAAGCAGGGCAATCGCACTTCGCTCCGGGCCCAGCCCGAAACGCACTCTGCGTCCCCCGCGTTCCAGGCGGGTAACGCGGCCGAGAATCAGGTCAGCCGAGACTTCGCCGTCGGGTTCCCGGCAATTGTCGCCTTTAAGCAGCCAGCCCGAGGCAGTTGGCCCGATGATACGGTGTAACAGCAGTCGGCCGGTACCAGGGTGCTTGAAGGCCACCGCCTCGCCAAGGCCCGGCGGACGGTTGCCCAGCGGTGCTATGGTCAGCACGTCCAGGTCGCGGATAAAGGGCGCCATGCTGAAACCGCGCACTTTGGTCTTGAGGGGTATGCCTCGCTCCTTCATGGCCAGGAGTAGCTCCAGTTGGCCGGCGTTGGAAACCGAGAGCTCACCGCTTCGGCTAACGTAGTCAGTCCGGTCTGGCGCGGGTAGGTCTTCCCCGGAAGGTCCCGTGGTGGGCTCGGGCACGGTTGCATTGTTCACAGTTTTCATGCTGCCAGAGGGTCCTCCTTTTGCTGCCATGCTTGCTTAGCTGCGTACCACCAGTATGCCGCGGCGCACCATTTCAGCGGCGAAGCCGAGCACGTCGTTTTCAATCTCCTTTGGCTCGCTAACAAATTTCGCGCTCAGGTTTTCGGCCACCTGCCCCAGGCTTTTCTGGCCATCAAGGGTCTGCCAGATGGCCCGGCCGGTTTCATTCAATGTGTAGAGCTCGTCGTCGGCATCACCGATGCCAGCCACCAGTGGCACGATGATTATCTCTCCTTCGATTTCGCGTGCGACCACATCTTCCGACGGCTGGCAAATGCTCCTCAAAGTCACTGCTGTCTTCATGGGTTCTCTCCTTCCTAACTGTTCCGAACATGATTTAGCTTCTGATTGCGCTCTGCCTTTGTCTCCGCAGCAGAGGGCTTGCGGGTCAGCAAAGCCGACAGTCGCCGGACAAAAAGCACACGTTCCAGCGGCCTGGTTACAGTAGATAGTGACTCCTCCAGGGCCCTCAGAGTACCGTAGCCCTTGCCGGTAAGGATGACCATAGCGCCGGAGGCCACCTTTTGATCAGGTCCGTCCAGTGGCAGACGGATGTCACCCGGCTGCCTGCTAACCAGAGGTTGAAAAGGTTCTTCGCCGTATGCGAGCACTGTCAAAATCGGCCGCACATTCTCAATGAAGGAGGCCAGGTCTGCCAGTGTTGGAGGTGCCGCCGAACCGGCGAAGCCTTGCCGAATAAGCATGTCCGCAAGCAGCGTGGCACGCAAGAGTCCCCTGGCGTCAAGCATGAGGAAGTCCACGCGCATTATCGGCGATAATATGAGGAGCAAATCGTCGAAACGGTCTCTGGGGCAGCTTTCCCGAGCCATAGTTAAGCCCAGCAATCTCGATGCGCGGAGCGCAAAATCCGACAAACCGGCCGCGTCTTGTGAGAAACCTGCGACGGCGTCAGCCACGCGCATGCACCCCAGGGCATTGCTGCAGACAGCCAGCCAGTCCCGCTCCCGGGCCAGTATCAAATCAGCGTCCTCGCCTGCGGGGATCGCGATTTGAGGCAAGCGCCGCGTGGCCATACCCGTGGCCTGCAGGTCTCCAAGGACCGCGCAATGAGTACCCGCAACAGAACCCGGCCGCGCAGGCACCACAGGCGTGAGCCGGTGGCAGCGAAAATAAGGCCTGACAATCAGATGACTGCCAATTCGCCCCAGTCGGTTGAAGGGGAACATAATGCACATCTCAGGTTTCGCAGCGCGACCTGAGGTGGATTCGATTCTACATAGTCCGTTATTGTCAAGGAAAAAACAGCCGCTCTCCGGTGTTCCCAGCATGGCGAGACCTTGCTCGCGATCCTGTACCCACAAGAGCAGCTCCGGATGAGTGTTGATAAGGGTGCCGAACCCTTCTTGTTCCCTGCCGCCAAACCCCATTCCCTTGCAGCAGTTCTCAGGGCAGGCGGAACACTCATAGTCTAACGAGCCATCTATAAAAGCAACATGGGCATCACCCAGGATTTCGTCACTATCTAATGGATTGCCTTTTTTGTATCTAGTTGCCATAGCATCTAGGAAGAGCAAGCTCAGGGTCAGTCTCATCCATTTCCCTTCCCTCGGCACAGGCACCAATGTCTCCCGCCAATGAAGGGAATCATCACGGTTCGTTAATGAGTCATGCGGCTGGCTGTAGTCAAAAACTGATGCTCCTTGAGTGAACCGCCAACCCACGCCCCGAACCAAGTAATACGACCATCCAGCAGCCAGTCGGGCCCACCAGGACCGATGAACAGCGCCCCTGATCGATGCCTAGCTGGTCTGGTTTTCCAAACATGCATTGACGGTGCAGTTCCCGCCCTTGTTCACCGTAACACAGCCATCGAACTGACTACCCGCCCCCACCGTTTGACCTGCCCGCTTGCACCCCTGTAGCACTGCCTCTTCTGGCCTGCTACGCACCAGCACAACCAACTCAGGCTTGCTCCACTTGTCCATATTCCTCTACTCCTTTCCTGTCCTGATAGCTAATGCAGCTACTGCATGTCTAGTGCCAACTAATGTATATTGAATGTATCGCTATTTGGCGTTACCACCTGTGGCGGACTCAATAGATATCCTCTACAGTCGATAGGGTCACTGGCGACAGAGTCCAATAAGCATACCATTGCTTCGGAAACCTGTCAATATCCCCCTGACTACATAGGTAACATAAACTACCGATGTTGGCCGATTACCTTTCAGCAGACTCTAGAGGCGTGGAAAGCAGGGTCACCACGCCCGACAAATCCAGGCTCGCGATGACCACAGCAAGAGGCTCGGGATCAGAGGAAAGAACTGTGAGCAATGACAGCCTATGTCTACGCTGCTATAATAATGTCGTGCTCGTTACCGTCATCGGCTTGGGGCTAATCGGCGGGTCAATAGGGTTAGCTTTAAGACAAGGCAAGAAGTTCAGGTGGGAAATAGCTGGCTATAGCCGTCGCCCGGAAACCGTAGCCAATGCCTTGAGTCTGGGCGCCATTGCCCGGGGCGAGACCAATTTAGAGGATGCGGTAAGACGAGCTGAATTGGTGATCATTGCCACGCCAGTTTTGACGATAAGGCAAATCTTGTCCCAAATAGCTCTCCACCTTCCCTCCGGTTGCATCGTCACCGATACCGGCAGCACAAAAGTGAAGGTCATGAAATGGGCCGAGGAAATGCTGCCGCCAACAGTGAACTTCATCGGCGGACATCCCATGGCCGGCAGGGAGGTTTACGGCATCCAGGCTGCTGAAGCCGACTTGTTTCGAGGCTGCACCTATTGTCTGACCCCGTCGGAGAAAGCTTCACCAGAGTCAATAGATACGGTGATAGACATGGTCAACAAGCTGGGAGCCGCACCCTTCCTCATCGAACCTCAAGAACATGACAACCTGGTAGCCGGCATCAGCCATCTCCCTATGTTGCTCTCGGCAGCGCTGGTATCGCTAACTGCCAAGAATCCTTCCTGGTCCAAAATGTCCAGACTGGCTGCCTCAGGCTATCATGACCTTACTCGCCTGGCTTCGGGAAATCCTGAAGTCAGCTCTCATATCTGCCTCAGCAACCAGGAAGCCATAATCGACTGGATAGACAAATTCAGCCGTGAGTTAGAAAGGTATCGGCAACTGGTGGCTAAAGGGGATAAGCGCCTGGAGCAAGCCTTTGCTGAGGCCAACAAAGCACGACAGGAATGGCTAAAACAGACACGCTAAGAACCATCAAAGGCTGCCGGAGGCTGGAGGGGGAGGTAGTTCCACCCGGAGATAAGTCTATTTCCCACCGGGCTGCCATCCTGAATGGCCTGGCCAAAGGCGAGGCCAGCATTGATAATTTCGCTCAAGGGGGAGATTGCCTGTCTACGCTAAGGTGTCTCAAAGCCCTAGGGGTCAAAATTGTCAAAAGAGGTTCGCAAGACTCGCCCACTTTGCTGGTCTCAGGAACCGGTGAAACTGGTCTGCAGGAAGCCAGCAACGTGCTTGATGCCCGGAATAGCGCCACTACCATGCGCCTTCTGGGCGGTCTTGTTGCCAGCCAACCTTTCCTAACCGTCATTACCGGCGACGCCTCCCTTCGTAGTCGCCCCATGGGCAGGTTGATCGAGCCACTGAGATTGATGGGAGCCGACGTCCGGGGAAGGGGACAGGATTCGTTTGCTCCTCTGGTCTTTAGGGGAAAGAGATTACGGGGCATAGATTTCACCTTGCCTGTGCCCAGTGCTCAGATCAAGTCAGCGATTTTATTAGCCGCTCTTTTTGCCCGCGGCAATACAGTCCTACACCAGAAAATCGTGTCCCGAGACCATACGGAGAGGATGTTGAGACAGATGGGAGCTACTTTGGAAAGCAAGGGAAATTCAATTTCCTTGCTGCCCTTGACTAGTCCGCTAAAGGCTCTCAACTTGCGAGTCCCCGGCGACATCAGTTCAGCAGCCTACTTTCTGGTTGCCGCAGCTATCCACCCTTACGCCAGAATAGAGATAGAAGATTGTGGAGTCAATCATACACGCACGGGAATCATAGACATCCTCCTGGCTATGGGAGCGAAGCTAAAAATAGGCCATGAGCGTCTGGAGGGTGGTGAACCACTGGCCGATATTGTGGTAGAATCTAGCGAACTGAAAGGGATAGAGGTCGGCGGCGATATTATCCCTCGCCTCATCGATGAGATTCCTGTATTGGCTGTAGCTGGTTGTATTGCCAAAGGAAAGACTGTGATCAGGGATGCCGGGGAGCTGAGGGTGAAGGAATCAGACAGGATTGC
>Ga0224495_10003188_pt1 | contig 10220 bp, 10 predicted proteins | sample SF_Jul11_sed_USG_FD_168128 | JGI IMG/M metagenome (GOLD analysis project Ga0224495, IMG submission 168128) | Sediment microbial communities from San Francisco Bay, California, United States - SF_Jul11_sed_USGS_4_1 | ecosystem: Environmental > Aquatic > Marine > Sediment | place: USA: California...
AACCAGTTGTTCGCCACGCTCGACACTACTTCCCGCCGTATGTTTACTGATGGACAAGGCGAGATTGTGGTATCCGACACGGTCGGATTTATCCGTCATTTGCCACACACATTGGTCGCGGCATTTCGTGGTACGCTGGAAGAAACGATGCAAGCGGATTTACTTTTGCATGTCGTGGATGTCCATAGCGCTAACCATGAAGACCGGATTGCCGAGGTAAACAGAGTATTGGTCGAAATCAATGCTGCATCTGTCCCTCAAGTTTTGGTGTTTAATAAAATTGATTTGTCTGGGACAGCGCCGGTCATAGAGCGTGACGAATGTGGTAAAATAATAAATGTTTTTCTGAGTGCCAAAAGTGGCATAGGTCTGGAAGGTTTGCATCTGGCCCTGATGGAAGCAAAGCTTGCGCGTCAAGCTTCATTAGCACACGAACAATAACTAAATTAAGCGAGTATTAGATATGGGATTGAATGATCCGCAATGGGGAAAGAGCAACAATGGCGGCCCTCCAGACTTGGAAGAGCTATTGCGTAGGCTTAATCAGAAAGTTTCGGCCATGATGGGCGGGAAAGGCGGCCAGGGAAAGTCCGGCGGAGACAGTCCTGTGATGGGGTTCGGTCCCGGAATTGGTCTGATCGCTGCAATCGTTGCGCTGATCTGGGTTGGCAGTGGTTTTTACATTGTGGATGCCAGCCAGCGGGGGGTCGTATTGCGTTTCGGCAAAAAAATTGAAATTACCGAGTCGGGGCCTCGTTGGCACCTGCCATTTCCGGTTGAGACAGTTGAGATTGTCAACCTCAGCCAAGTCAGGACAGTGCCTGTTGGGTACCGTGAGAATGTCAAAAACAAAATGCTGCAAGAATCGCTGATGCTGACAGATGATGAAAACATTATCGATATCCAGTTTGCGGTGCAGTATTTCCTGAAGGATCCTGCCGACTATTTATTCAACAACCGTATGCCAGATGAAAATGTGCGTCAGGCTGCAGAAACGGCCATCCGGGAAGTGGTTGGCAAGAGCAAGATGGACTTCGTGCTGTATGAAGGTCGTGAGCAGGTGGCCGCTTCTGCTACAAAACTGATGCAAGAGATTTTGGATCGTTACCAGTCTGGAATTTTGATTAGCAAGCTTACGATGCAGAATGCTCAACCGCCTGAACAGGTGCAGGCGGCTTTTGACGATGCGGTCAAGGCCGGGCAGGATCGTGAACGTCAGAAGAACGAGGGTCAGGCATATGCGAATGATGTGATACCGCGTGCAAGTGGTACTGCAGCGCGTTTGATACAGGAGTCGCAGGGTTATAAGCAAAGCGTGATTGCCAATGCTGAGGGTGATGTCAGTCGCTTTAAACAGATATTGGTAGAGTATCAGAGGGCACCGGGTGTGACACGCGAGCGTATGTATCTGGATATGATGCAGCAGGTAATGAGCAATGTGAGTAAGGTGATGGTGGATCAGAAAAGTGGCAATAGTTTGTTGTATTTACCTCTGGATAAGCTGATTGAGAGTACGCGTTCAGCAACAAATATTAGTTCACTTCCAGATTCAGCCACGTCTGAGTCCAGCGATAACATGGCGACTCAACGCGCAAGAGATTCGTTGCTGAGTCGCGATAGGGGGGCACGCCAGTGAATAAAAATACGGGAAATATATTAATAGCTGCCGCTGCCGGATTAATTTTGTTGAGCATGAGTACGTTCATAGTTGATCAGCGACAGAAGGCAATCGTGTTTCAATTGGGTGAGGTTGTTAGTGTAAAGTTAGAGCCGGGACTGTATTTCAAGGTGCCGTTAATGCAAAATGTGCGTTTCTTCGATTCGCGGATACTTACCCTGGATACTGTAGATCCAGAACGATTTATTACTGCTGAAAAGAAAAACGTGCTGGTGGATTCCTTCATCAAGTGGCGCATCGTGGATGTGAAGCAGTTTTACATTAGTGTGGGAGGTGATGAGGAGCGTGCCAAGACGCGGCTGTTGCAAACGGTTAACTCGAGTATGCGAGAAGAGTTCGGTAAGAGAACCATTCATGAGGTAGTGTCGGGCGAACGAGATCAGATAATGGAAGTGCTGCGCACCAAGACAGACGCCGATGCACGCAAGATCGGGGTTGAAGTATTGGATGTACGCTTGAAACGAGTTGACTTTCCGATGGAGATTAGTGATTCGGTATATCGCCGTATGGATGCTGAGCGCAAGCGGGTTGCGAACGAGTTGCGTGCATCCGGTGCTGCTGAAGGCGAAAAAATCAAGGCGGATGCCGACAAGCAGCGTGAAATTATCTTGGCTGAAGCCTACCGGGATGCTCAGAAGACCAAAGGTGAAGGCGATGCCAAGGCTTCCGCATTATATGCTGCTGCATTTGGCAGAAATCCGGAGTTTTATTCATTCTATCGCAGTCTGGAAGCCTACAAGCAGAGCTTCAAGGATAAGAAGGACGTGATGGTGATAGACCCGAGTTCAGATTTTTTCAAATATTTGAAAAGCTCGAGTAAAGGCAAGTAGTGTTCGAATATTGGCTGCTCGGATTTGCAATGATGCTTGTGATTGAAGGTTTGATGCCATTTCTGTTACCAGAGGTATGGCGCGAGGCATTTCGCAGGTTGGTGTCACTGACTGACGGCCAGTTGCGTTTCATCGGAATCACATCAATGCTGTCTGGATTGATACTGTTGTATTGGATTAAGTGATGCAAAACTGGTTGCTCCCCGAATACATTCAGGACATGTTGCCTGATGAGGCATGGCGCGTCGAGCAGGTTCGCGCCCAATTCCTCGAGCTTTCGAGTAGGTTTGGCTATCAATTAGTTTCTCCCCCGTTGCTGGAGTATACGGAGTCGTTGTTGATCGACGGTAGCGAAGACATGGATCTGCGCAGTTTTAAACTGGTCGATCAGCTAAGTGGACGCACTCTGGCACTTCGCGCCGACATTACTCCCCAGGTGGCACGTATCGACGCACATTTGCTCAATCGCCAAGGTGTGGTTCGCCTATGTTATGCTGGGAGTGTCCTGCATACTCATCCAGTCGGACTTACACGTACCCGTGAATTGATGCAGATCGGTGCAGAATTATACGGTTTTGAAGGCTTGGAAGGAGATTGGGAAGTTCAGCAGTTAATGTTGCAATCGCTGGATTTGATGGGAATCAGGAACGTACACCTTGATCTCGGCCACGTCGGTGTATTTCGAGCCCTGGTGAATTATGCCAAGCTTGATGCGGATACCGAAAGCGCCTTGTTTACCGCGCTACAAGATAAAGATAGTTCAGCATTACAGGCTTTGGTCAGACCACTTGACGCAAAGTTGGCTAGGGCACTACTGGCATTACCAACTTATTACGGTGATTGTGCAGAAGTGTTGCGGCAAGCGCGTCAAGAATTACCCGAATATACCGAAATAACTGCTGCTTTGGATGACCTGCAGGATATTTCTACCAGATTGGAGGGACTCGTGCCGAGCGTCGGCATAGACCTAGGTGATTTGCGTGGTTATCACTATCACAGCGGTATGGTTTTTGCGGCTTATCATGCTGGTAGTCATGACGCTGTCGCGTTGGGTGGACGCTATAACAATCTAGGTAAAAGTTTCGGTCGCGCCCGTCCTGCAACTGGATTCAGTATGGATTTGCGCCAATTGTACCGTTTATTGCCTATTCGACAACGTAAGCTTGGTATCAGTGCCCCTAAGCTCGATGATGCTTCTTTGCTCGGTATAATCACAAAATTACGTGATGAAGGCGAGACTGTAGTGGTGGATTTGATTGGTAATGCGTCCTTGCGCAGTGAATTGCAGTGTGATCGGGAATTGGTGATGTGTAACGGTGTATGGCAAGTTGTCGCACTTTGATTGTTTAGAATCGGAAATTTTGCAATGGCTAAGAATGTAGTCGTGATTGGGACCCAGTGGGGTGATGAAGGCAAGGGTAAGATTGTCGATTGGTTGACGGATCATGCGCAAGGCGTGGTGCGCTTTCAGGGTGGGCATAATGCCGGACATACGCTGGTGATCGGCGGTAAGAAAACTGTTCTGCACCTTATCCCTTCAGGAATTTTACGTGATCATGTGATGTGCTACATCGGCAATGGCGTGGTGCTATCGCCCTCTGCCTTGCTTAATGAAATGGACGAGTTGCAGCAGGTCGGCATTGATATATACAACCGCCTGAAGATTTCCGAAGCCTGCCCTTTAATTTTGCCCTATCACGAGGCCATTGATAAAGCTCGCGAAATTGCCAAAGGTGCAGCGAAGATAGGCACGACAGGTCGTGGTATCGGCCCGGCCTATGAAGACAAGGTTGCCCGCCGCGCGATACGCCTTCAGGATATTTTTTATCGCGAACGTTTCGCCGCGAAATTGGGCGAAGTTCTGGATTATCACAATTTTGTGTTGAAGAATTACTTCAATGCCGTTACGGTGGATTTTCAAAAGACCCTGGACGATACTTTGAAGTTGGCAGAGAGAATCAGACCGCTGGTGATGGACGTGCCGCGTGCTTTGTATGAAGCCAATCTGAGCGGAAAGAGTCTGCTGTTCGAGGGTGCGCAGGGTGCTTTGCTTGACATTGATCACGGAACTTACCCGTATGTTACATCGAGCAATTGTATCGCCGGTGCAGCAAGTGTCGGTGCGGGTGTTGGGCCCCAGATGCTGCATTACGTGCTAGGCATCACTAAAGCTTATACCACACGCGTTGGTGCGGGGCCGTTCCCGACCGAGTTGTATGATGCAGTAGACAAGCGCGATCCAATCGGCGAGGGTTTGGCTAAACGTGGGCACGAGTTTGGTTCGACAACGGGTCGTGCACGCCGTTGCGGGTGGTTCGATGCCGCAGCTCTCAAGCGATCAATCCAGATCAACGGGGTATCCGGGCTTTGCATCACCAAACTGGACGTGATGGATGGCATGGAAACCGTAAGATTGGGTGTGGGATATCGAATCAATGGCGTAGAAAGTGATATTTTGCCACCCGGCGCGGATTCGTTATCGGATTGCCAGCCGGTCTATGAGGAAATGCCGGGCTGGATTGATAGTACGCTCGGTGTGCAGCGCTATAAAGATTTGCCTTCGGCGGCACGTAATTATCTCGAGCGCATTGCCAAGGTGTGCGGTGTGCCGGTCGATATTGTATCAACCGGACCGGATCGGGACGAAACAATCGTATTACGCCATCCGTTCGAGTAGTTTAGTGAACATAACAGACAAAACAAACACGCGGTGCTTATTCAGCACTGCGTATTTTGTTTTATGCGTTTGAATTTAAAACTGGTGCCCAGAAGAGGACTCGAACCTCCACACCTTGCGGCACACGGACCTGAACCGTGCGCGTCTACCAATTCCGCCATCTGGGCAAAATCTGCGTTCAAGCCTTGCAGAAGGCGCGCAATTTAATTGTTAAAGGATTTATTGTCAATGAAAAATAAAAAAAACTTGCGTTTGCATGACCCATTTTTGGAACGTGAGCGTGAGCAATACGAGTATCCGCTACCTAGCCGCGAATTTATTCTGCAGATATTGGCTGAGCAGGGTACCCCCATGACTGATGAGGAATTATTGGATGTGCTGAGCATAGCGAAAGGTGAGGAGGATTTGTTTTCACGTCGCCTGCGAGCAATGGAGCGGGACGGGCAGATCATGCGTAATCGCAAGCGTGCAATCTGTGTAATGGAAAAACTGGATCTGATCAAAGGTAAGGTGCAAGGCCATCCAGACGGTTTTGGCTTCCTGATCCCTGAGGACGGTAGCCCCGACATGTTTCTTAGTGAGAAAGAGATGCATCAAGTACTGCACGGCGATACCGTGATGGTACGGCAGAGTGGCGTGGACAGGCGCGGTCGCCCCGAGGCTAAGATTGTCGAGGTGCTTATACGCGCGAACAATCGCTTGGTAGGGCGTTTGTTCGAAGAGCACGGCATCCAGTTTGTGGTTGCGGAAAATCGCCGTATCACCCAGGATATTCTAGTTGCTGCCGGACACTCAGGTGGCGCAAAGGCCGGGCAAGTTGTGGTGCTGGAAATTTTGCAGCAGCCCAATAAACATGCACAACCTATCGGCCGCATCGTGGAAGTGTTGGGAAATTATGCTGACCCCGGCATGGAGATCGAGATTGCGCTGCGCAAGCATGATTTGCCCTATGAGTTCCCCAAAGATGCAGAACGACAGGCCAAGTCGATTTCGCCTACCGTCTCTGCTGCAGATTGTGCAGGACGCGAGGACATCCGCAACTTGCCGTTGGTCACCATCGACGGCGAGACTGCACGCGATTTTGACGACGCGGTGTATTGCACGCCTGAAAAAGGCGGTTATCGTCTGGTGGTGGCCATTGCCGACGTCAGTCACTATGTACAGACCGGCGACGCATTGGACTGCGAGGCGATCAACCGCGGTAATTCGGTTTATTTTCCGCGGCGCGTGATCCCTATGTTGCCGGAGGAACTGTCCAATGGGCTGTGTTCGCTGAACCCAATGGTAGATCGACTGTGCATGGTGTGTGACATGAACATTAGCAGTAGCGGTGAGATCGAAAAATATCGATTTTATCCTTCGGTGATGTATTCGCAGGCACGGCTGACTTACACACAAGTAGCGGCAATGCTGGCGGAGCCGGATGGCGAGCTGGCAAAGAGTAATTCAACCATCTTGCCGCATCTGCAAAACCTTTATACCTTATTCCATAAGTTGCTGAAGGCGCGCGAGAAGCGCGGCGCAATCGACTTTGAGACAGTCGAAACACAGATGATTTTCACCGACCAAGGCAAGATCGAGAAGATCGTGCCGGTGGTGCGCAACGATGCACATAAGCTGATCGAAGAATGCATGCTGGCGGCAAACGTTTGTGCGGCGGGATTTTTGCACGAACACGGCCATACAGTGCTGTACCGCATCCACGAAGGGCCGACACCGGAGAAGCTGGAAGCATTGCGCGAGTTCATGAAAGAGTTCGGATTGCAATTGACCGGTGAAGATGACCCCCAGGCCGCCGATTATTCTAAGCTGCTCAAGCGGATCAAGGGTCGTCCTGATGCCGGATTGCTGCAAACCGTAATGTTGCGTTCGTTGCGCCAGGCCAAGTACGAGCCGGAGAACGTCGGCCACTTCGGTTTGGGCTACGAGGCTTACACGCACTTTACCTCGCCGATACGCCGCTATCCCGACCTGCTGGTGCATCGTGCCATCAAGGCCGTTTTGCAAGGGAAGCAATACAAACCCTCGCAGAAGTGGTCCGAACTTGGCGCACATTGCTCAATGACTGAGCGCCGTGCTGACGATGCGACTCGCGATGTCGAGGCATGGTTGAAATGTTTTTACATGCGCGACCATCTGGGCAGCGTGTTCACCGGCACGGTCTCGTCGGTCACCGGTTTCGGCATGTTTGTGTCGCTGGACGATCTGTATGTCGAGGGGTTGGTGCATATCTCGGAACTTGGCAAGGATTATTTCCAGTTCGACGCTGCTAAACACCTGTTGCTCGGCGAGCGTACCGGACAACGCTACCGTCTCGGCGACCGCGTGCAGGTGCGCGTGGTCAGGGTGGACATGGAAAGCACCAAGATCGACTTCGTGCTGGATGAATTACTGGAAAGTGGCAAATCTGCCGACGAGAAAAAGTTCAAGAGAAAGACTGTACAGGAAGCGCCGGTAAAAGAAAAATCAGCAAAAGGAAAAAAGAAGCGTGGCTGATCTGCGCCTGATCTACGGCTTTCACGCTGTCACCTCGCGCATCCGCCAGAATCCGGAAGGTGTGCTGGAAATCTATATGCAAGCACAGCGCCAGGATCCACGCATGCGCGATCTCATCATGCTGGCCGAGAGCAGCGGAGTGCGCATGATTCCTGTGGAAGCTAAACGCTTGGATGGCATGGCGGGCAACGCGCGCCATCAGGGGGTGGCGGCGCGCGTCGATGCGTCGCGTCGCGTGCAGCATCTGGACGACGTACTCGACACACTGGAGGAGTCGCCGTTATTGTTGGTGCTGGATGGCATACAAGACCCGCATAATCTCGGCGCATGTTTGCGCAGCGCCGATGCCTTTGGCGTACACGCCGTGATCGCGCCCAAAGACCGTGCGGTTGGCATCACCGCCACGGTCGAGAAAGTTGCCTGCGGTGCGGCAGAAACCGTGCCCTACATCACCGTTACCAACCTCGCGCGTACGTTGCGTGAATTGAAGGAACGCGACATCTGGGTGGTCGGTGCGGCGAGCGACGCTGAACAGGATCTGAACGGTTTCAAGCATACCCGTGCGCTGGCCTGGGTGTTGGGTGCGGAAGGCGAGGGGTTGCGCCGCCTGACACGCGAAACGTGCGACGAGTTGGTGCGCATTCCGATGCTGGGCAACGTCGAGAGTCTCAACGTTTCGGTGAGCGCGGGCATCTGCCTGTTTGAGGCAAGACGGCAGCGCAAGGGTGGGACATAACCCGCCGGGCCTTCCGTGGTAGGAAAAAAGGTAGTCGTAACACTTGATATTCCCCGTTTCGCGCCAACCTGATAGTCAGCAGACAACGTCAGGAGGGTGCCATGATATTCCGGGATCGGTTAGACGCGGCCCAGCGGTTGGTGTGCAAGCTTGCGCAATATCGCGACCAGAATCCGCTAGTGTTGGCTATACCCCGTGGTGCGGTGCCGATGGCAAAAATCATCGCAGATGAACTGGGTGGCGATGCGGATATTGTGCTGGTACGCAAACTGCGCGCGCCCGGTAATCCTGAATTTGCAATCGGCTCGGTAGACGAGACCGGCTGGACTTACCTAGGTGACTATGCAGAACAAGTGGGCGGCAGTTCACAATACATCGAAGCTGAAAAAGCTGCTCAACTCAGCGTGATGCGTGAGCGTCGTGCCAATTACACGCCGATACGTCCACCGCACGACCCAGTCGGGCGCATCGTTATCGTGGTTGACGATGGCTTGGCAACCGGTTCCACAATGATTGCAGCACTGCATGCACTGCGCGCTAAATCCCCGAAAAAATTGATTTGTGCTGTGCCGGTTGCCCCGCCGGGCACGCTGGCCAAAATAGAACCTTATGCCGATGAAATCGTGTGCCTGAGCGTGCCACCGATGTTCTATGCGGTAGGGCAGTTCTACCAGTCTTTTCCTCAAGTGAGCGATGAGGAGGTGATATCGCTACTCGCAGCCTGACAGAAGTTGTTACATGAAACGCAACTGGTTTTGCTTCTTAATGTTGGGATAAAATTATTTGCTAACCTCCAGATATTGTTTATTGCATGTAGATTCATAGGAGGGGCTAGTCGAGGGAGGTCGAAGTTATCAATGCATGGCTGTGCGGCACATGTCACATTCTTTGCATGATTCAAAGCCGAATATTTAAAGTCAATTGGAGTTATTGTTTTACTAGTGGCGTTGTAGCATTAGCTCGCACAGGAGAAAATACAAAAATGTTTCAACAGATTAAAGAGTTTTGTGAAATGTGGATTTTCAGAAACCTTATTCTGCACTACATAGGAACTTTGAACTTGATGGTATATATTATGAAAGGAGATCCACATCTTGTAGAATATTTATGGCTCAGAGATGGTTTAATCTATTTAGTTTGAATTTCCCGTCGATTGGGTGAAAAATTTGAGCGGATTCAGAGTAGATTATGATTTGATTCCTAGAGGTTTGCCGAGTGATTTTTTTATGTGGACAATTACTAGAGTTAGCCCATGTTTTTTGGAATTGTGCCAGAAAAATTTACAGTGCCCAGATGGATATTCGTCCGAATAAGCATGATATTCTCATTAAAAAATAATTTGGCGCTAGTCTCGGGGGGGGGATTATATGTTTTACTTCGGAAATATATTTTCATTTTGCATGGCGTTATTCATATTGATTATTCCCGCGGAAGGTTATTCTGAAAATTCAAGTTTGTCATTGCAGCAGCTACCACCGGGTGAGCTTTCCGTGGATAGATTCACAGATCAATCATCGACAGCAGGGGGCAGCTTGGATGAGGGCAGATTGCGCGGCGGATCCGGTGACCCAGTTGCAGGTAAAGACAAGGCGGATATGTGTTCTGGATGCCATGGTGAAGATGGTAATAGTATCGATGCTGCCACACCAAAATTGGCTGGCCAATATGGGGCATACATCGCAAAGCAGGTTCGTGATTACCAGGACAGTTTGCGAAGCCACCAAATGATGGACTCTATTGCAACATCTATCAGCGACGAAGACTTGGCCGACATTTCCGCTTACTTCGCTACTCGGCCAATGA
>Ga0224495_10003189_pt1 | contig 10219 bp, 3 predicted proteins | sample SF_Jul11_sed_USG_FD_168128 | JGI IMG/M metagenome (GOLD analysis project Ga0224495, IMG submission 168128) | Sediment microbial communities from San Francisco Bay, California, United States - SF_Jul11_sed_USGS_4_1 | ecosystem: Environmental > Aquatic > Marine > Sediment | place: USA: California...
CGGGCCGGGATCGCAGTTGTCGGTGGCCGTCACCGTGGCCGCCGCCGGGACAGCATCGCACTCAACCGTAACGTCGGTCGGGCAACCCACCAGCGTCGGAGGCGTGTTGTCATCCACGGTGATAATCTGGATGCAGGTCACAAAATTGCCGCAGGCATCGGCGGCCTTATAGGTTCTGGTTATAGTCTCGGGGCAGGTCTGATTGTCGGAGACATCACCGACATGCGTGACCACCGGACTGGGATCACAGTTGTCCGTGGCCGTCACCAGGGCGGTGTTGGGCGTCGGGACATCGGTAAGGCACTCTACCGTAACCGGGCCGGGCGAGCTTGTTATTTGAGGAGCCATATTATCTTCTACGGTAATCACCTGCATGCACGAATCGGCATTGCCGCAGGCATCGGTGGCGATCCACTTGCGTGCTATTGTCTTCTCCTGGGCACAAGCACCCGGTGTCTCTGTCTCGCTGAACGTCACCACCGGGCTGGGATCGCAGTTATCGGCGGCTGTTACCGTAGCCGCAGTCGGGATAGCGTCGCATTCCACCGTCACATCGGTGGGGCAGCCGGCCAGGATGGGCGGCGTGTCGTCGACGACGGTGATTGTCTGCGCACATTCGTCCATAATATTGCTGTCAGGGTCGAGGACGCGCCAGGTTCTGGTAATCGTCTTCTCCTGGGGACAGGCTCCAGGAGTTTCGGAGTCGCTGTATGTGAGCGTCAGCGTCGGGCACGTGCCGGATGATGTATAAGTAGCTGTGCCGGTGCTGGCGGGGTTAGTCGATTCCTCGCAACTGACCGTTACGTCCGCAGGACAGGTGATTTCGACAACGCAAGGCTGCGGGCATGATTCAACCACATCGAACTCCAGGCAGTCATTTGATGCGGAGATATTGGTCTTCTCTGTCGGGTCACACGCGCTGTTAGGCGGATCGAATTTGCCGGGCTTAGCCTCACCGAGATACTTGACACGCAACGAACGGACTCCCGACGGTACCAGCAGAGTGTCGAGCCGGTCAATGAACACACAGGCCTCGCCGTTGGCATCCGTCAATCCGGAATCAACCGGCACCTGGGCGACATTGACACCGCAGTTGCCTTCATTGACGAAAAACAGCACCCACCGCCCCGCAAGCGGCGCCTGTGAGCCGCCGGGACACGGTTGCATCAACTCTGCGCACACGCCTACCGCATCACCCGGGTCGATAGTATCCAGACACACCGGCGGGAAGTTCGTGGTTATCGTCAGAATGGAGTTACAGTCGGTGAAAGTCGTGGTGGCTCCCAGACCTGATGACAGACCGATCGCCGTTACCAAAAGCTCTTCATCCAGGTTGTCATCCTTGGGTATTACCCAGAAGGTCTCGAAACTACCAAAGGTCTCCACTTCTCCGGGAACTTCGGCCACGACAAGCCACGGTTCATGGCCCTCACCACTGGTCGGGTCACCATTGACGTGAGTCACCTGTACAGAGACGGTCTCGTTAGGCCAGAATCCAGAACCCGTAATAACGACAGTATCTCCGGGCGGATAGTCGGTTGCGTCGGTAGTAACGGACGCCGCCCCCGCGACGGAGGCGAAACAGAAACCTGCAACAACAAAAATGCCGAAGCAAATGGTGAATGCAAAAACCCGGCGAGTGAATTGCATAACCTCTCCCACTACATTTATATAAAAGTATTTTTCCGTTCTAGATTACAAATGAAGCGTGACCCATCCCGGCGGGGGCTGCCTGTAGATATGAAAGTAACTAACCGCCCCTAACGAGAGATAAGAACAAAATGGGAAACACCGGAATTGAGCAATCGTCCAAACACTCCTCCTAATGATTACCTAAATGCCATCGTCGCTGAGAAACGAAGCTGTCCCGTCCATAACGAATAAGCCGAGAACCACGTAAGTTCTCATTTTATAAGTACATGATAAGGACAGTTTAATACTTTGTCAAGCCGAAAAAGGCCGTCCGGAGCGCTTTTGCGCTGTTTCAGATAGTCTGCAAAAGGTGGAGAGCATGTCGGCTATCCGCACCCTGATGCCGATTCTGAGCATCGCCGCCAACATAACCTCACCGGTTTCCAGGTAAGATCCCGATCTACCCGGCTACGCTCCGAGAATATCGCTCGAAAAGTCCCGGTAAGGCCGTCTTTCATATGCGACTCTGGCTGCGTTGCTCTACAAGTCGTTTAGCTTGTGGCTGCAAGTCGTTCTGGTACATGCCAGTAGTGTCACGATCTATTTGCCCTGCTAACGTTTTGCGGCACGTTTATCCGGGTTTGACAAGATAATAAAATAGTGGTATCGTAATGTGTGGCAAGTACTGACTGATTACTTATTTAGCAGGAGGTGGGGATGGCTACGTTCTTTTTGATGACCAAGCTGTCACCAGCTGTAACGGCTAAGATGAAAGATCGCGAGCGTATCGGAAATCGCTGGCTGGAACAGGTCAAGGAAAAGTGTCCGGGAGTTAAGTTTATAGCTCATTACGGGTTACTCGGCCCGTATGATTTCGTTGACATCTATGAGGCTCCGGACGCCGAAACTGCCGCCAAAGTTTCCATGATCAGCCTGGCCAACGGCGCCCTTCAGGCTGAGAGCTGGGTAGCGCTGCCCTACAAGCGGATCGTTGACCTGGCCGGAGAAATCTGAGCGGCGTCGTTTCAGTTTCGCCGTCAGGCACTTTTCCCATAACGTTGCAAAACGTCAAGGCTCTTACGTCTCGGCAGACCTGATCCGGACAGATCGGGCAGATCGCGCCTTCGAATTGGTATGGCCGGGCGCCATTCCGATATATCGTGCATCGCTTTTCTTGAGCGACTGAGGGGCCGCGACTGTCGCGACTTCAACGGGTGGAACCTGCTGCGGCATTGGTCGGCGCTCCTGATAGTTGAATCAGTGGACTAACGTGTCTTGTTTCCTGATTTTCTCTTTACAGATCTGTAATTCCGTTTATATTGTTATAGTTACACGCTCCGCTCGACGATCACCATACAGGAGGATTTTATGCGCCTTATGCCTATCTGCGCCCTGCTTCTGACTGTGATTCTGTTGGTCGGCAGCGCTGTCGCCGGGGAGTTGTTCAAAGTATCTCTGCATAATCAGGTTGACGCCGACAAACTGCTCGCAACGGGTGCCGAGGCATTGCTCTGGGTGCCGGGCGGTTATCTGGTTCTGGCCGACGCGGCTGTGGCCGAGAGATTGCGTCAGTCCGGCCTCGATCTTATACCCCTTGCGGTCGACGTTACCCGGGGTCAGTTGGCCCTGGACGGTCGCTTCGACCGTCTGAACACGGCCCGTTTTCCGGTGCTGTACGAGGACAATCAGTTGCGAATCTTGCTTGTGGAGCAGGGTGTAGAGGCCCTGGCGGGAGAGCGAGTTGAGGTATTTCCGTTGCGCTACGGTCCGGTGTCGATCCAATACAGCCAACCCAAGGCCGCTGCGGGCATGCCCGCGCCCGGCGTGCCCGGCCTCGTGGAGTTGATAGGCCAGATCGACCAGGATTCGCTGGAATCTTATGTGCTGCGCCTCGAGGCCTTTACGCATCGGTTGACCGGCACCGATTCCAACTATGCGGCCAGGGATTGGCTCGAGGCCAAATTTGGAGAATTTGGTTACGACTCAGTTGTTATTGATCCGTTTACCGGCAGTCAGTTATGGGCGAGGGTTCCCTGCCAGAGCTATAATGTAATTGCCTACAAGGTGGGCACGACCTACCCGGATCAACAGGTAATTGTCGGGGGGCATTTTGATGCTGTGCCTGATTGTCCGGGGGCGGATGATAATGCCAGCGGCACAGCGTGCGTTTTGGAGATAGCCCGCATCCTGCACGACATCGACCTGCCCATGACATTTATCTTCATTGCCTTTGACTCTGAGGAATCCTGGATGTGGGGTTCTTACCATTATGCGGACTCGGCCGCGGCGCGCGGAGACGATATCATCCTGATGGTCAATCCGGATATGATCGCTCACTGGGACAACGATCTGTACTCCAACCTGTACTATGGCGAAGAGGAAGCCTACGCCGCCTTATGGAAAGAGTTGGCGGATTCCCTGGTAGGGATTGATGCCTATATGAGTGGCGCCACTGCTTCGGATCACCTGCCGTTTCAGGAGAACGGCTGGCCGGTCATCTTCGTGCAGGAGCGTGTTTTTTCAACCAATTATCACTTGCCGACCGACAGTTCAGCCTACCTGAATTTCGAATACATGACGCGCATGGTTAAGGCAACGCTGGCCACCGTCTATACGACTACGTTCTGCCCGAAGCCGGTCGAACTTCTTTCCGTGCTGGATGCGGGAGATGGAAATGCACTTGAAGCGACATGGGAAACAGGCACGCCCGGCCAGACTGACCATTACCGGCTGTACTATTATCCGGTAAGCACACCCTCGGCAGAAACCTGGGTGGACTTACCCAGCAGCCAGACAACGTACCTTATTACCGGCCTTGTGGACGGAGCGGAATACGCCGTCCACGTAGTCCCGGTGAATGCCGAGGGATACGAATCGATCGGGTACAACGAGGTCATGGCGACACCTCGCGTGGTGCCCCCGCCGACAGAAGGACTGGCGGCTCTGCCGGTTAACCACGGCGTCCGACTCCAATGGAGCAAAAATAATACCGAGCTGGATTTTGATCATTACCTGATAGCCCGCGACGGCCAGTTGCTTCCCGGCTGGGCGACCGACACGACTTTTGTCGATGATGACCCGGCGATTGGCACCGATTTCCACTACTACCAGGTTATGGCTGTTGATGCCGATGGTTATCAATCCGACACGCTGGGCCTGGAGCCGGCCTATATGCGGGCCGCGGACCTTCGCCCGAATGAAATACTGTCCGTGAACCGCTCTTACAATCAGTTCAGTGCCTTCGTTAACGAAGTGGCGACCGGTCAGTTCTTGCGTGATGCCCTCTGGGGCTACAATTTCACCTACTACTCCGATACCGTTGGAATCATGGACATTACTGAGGATACTCTGGGCCTGTTTGACATCATAGACTACGGTGTACTGATCATTGCCGGCGAGGGTCGGGCCGACGAACTGACCGGCAAACGCCTGCTGGACACCCTGGCATATTATCTCTCAATAGGTGGGAAGGCTATCGTCTTCGGCCGCTGGTGGGCGACACAGGTAGCGGACACTTTCTATTACACGGATCCAGCTAACGAGAACCATGCCTATTGCTCTTATCTGGGGATCGAATCTCGGACTCTCACGGAGACGCCTCTGATCGGTATGACAATGATGTCGGATTTCGTCGGGGCCGGCAGCCAGGTTACCGGGTATCCGGAGTTGACCTGGGATTCGCTGGCCACCAACGCTCACTCGGCGCCGCTGAAGGCTTCCGGAGTGCCGTTTGCCAGCTATGTCAGCCTTGCCAGCCCTGGTCCCGAGATCGTATATACATATCATTCCCGCGATGGTCTTGCCGAGGCGGAGGGTCAACCTGTCGGCTGGCGCAATCTGGGGGGCGATTACCAGTTTGTCTTCTTTGAATTTCCGCTTTCGTTTATGGACTACGCGACTGCGGTGACCGCCCTGCGCAAGGCCGCCGAGGACCTGGGCATTCCACCGCCGGTTGGCTGCTGTCTCTACAGTCGCGGAAACGCCAACGGTGACGGCGAGGATAAAGTGAATATATCCGACGTGACTTACCTGGTGGATTTCCTGTTCGGCATACCCACCGGACCGGACCCGGCCTGCTGGGAAGAAGGCAACGCCAACGGTGACGGCGAGGAAAAGGTCAACGTTTCCGACGTCAGCTATCTGATCGCCTACCTGTTCGGGATACCTGCCGGTCCGCCGCCGCCGGCCTGCCCTTCCGAGTAACGTGCGCCGAGATTTTCGCAGACTCTACGGCCGGGCCGCCTGCAAACTGTCGGGCAGCCCGGTCTTTCTTTGGTCCTCTCCTTCAAGGTGTAACCGACCGCACGAATCAAGATGTCTCCAGGGGGAGGATTTGTCTTTACAGAATCACCAGGTTCGGTATATTATTGGCAGAAGACACAATTCACCTCCTTTGTCACGTCAGCAACAGGTGGCCTATGTACCGTTTGTCCATAATATTTCTATCAATAATCTTGTTGTCGGTCAGCGGCTTTGCCGCCGACCTGTTCAGAGTGACCATCAGCAGCCAAGAAGACGCCGAACGACTGACAGCCACCGGCGCTGAGGGTCTGATATGGTTGCCCGATGGTTACCTGGTCCTGGTCGATGCGTCCGGTGCCGACAGGCTGCGTCGGTCGGGTCTTGAGACGGGTCACCTTGCCGCAGACGTAAGCCGGGAGCAGCTGGTTCTCGACAAGCGGTACGACGGGAAGAACGCGGCCCGCTACCCTGTAATTTTTGAAGAGGGTGGAATTCGCGTCTTGTTGGTTGAACAAGGGGTAGCGAGCCTGTCCGGAGAACCGGTGGACGTGTTTCCCTTTCGCGACAAGTCCCTGCCGATCAGATACACACCGGCCAAGACCGCCGCGAGCATAAAGATACCGCAGGTGCCGGATCTGAATGGACTGATCAGTCATGTCGACCAGGACTCCCTGGAGTCTTACGTGGCCCACCTGGAGGCCTTTACATACCGTCTTACCGGTACCTCGCCCAATTATGCGGCACGCGACTGGATCAAGGCTAAATTTGAAGAATTTGGATACGATGCGGTCGAAATTGACCCATTTACCGGCAGTCAATTATGGGACCGCATACCCTGCCAGAGCTATAACGTCATTGCCTATAAGGTTGGCTCCGTGTATCCGGACCAGCAGGTGATCGTAGGCGGCCATTTCGACGCGGTGCCCGACTGCCCCGGGGCTGACGACAATGCCAGCGGCACGGCGTGTGTTTTGGAAATAGCCCGAATACTGCATGATATCGACATGCCGATGACCTTTGTATTTATCGCCTTTGATTCCGAGGAGTCGTGGATGTGGGGCTCCTATCATTACGCCGATGCCGCCGCTATGCGCGGAGACGACATTATTTTGATGGTCAACCCGGACATGATCGCCCACTGGGAAAACGACAACTATGCAAATCTGTATTACGGTGCCGAAAACGCTTATGCGCTTTTGTGGCAGTCACTGGCCGATTCGCTGGTGAACATCTACGGAGGCATGAGCGGCTCCACGGCTTCAGATCATCTGCCGTTCCAGGAACACGGCTGGCCCGTCATCTTTGTTCAGGAAGGTATCTTCTCGACCCGCTACCATCAGCCGTCAGACAGTGCCGTGTACATGAATTTCGAATACATGACGCGCATGGTTCAGGCGACGCTGGCAACCGTTTACGTCACAAGTTTTGCCCCCGCTCCTATAGAAATGGTCTCGGTTTTGGATGTCGGCGACGGCAGCTCACTTCAGGTTACCTGGGAAGCCGGCACTCCCGGCCAGGTTGATCATTACCGGCTGTACTGGGCTCAATATGGCAAGCCATGGACGGAAGCAAGAGTCGACCTGCCGGGCGGCCAGACAGTTTACGTTCTTGGAGGTCTGGTGGACGGCAGAATGTACTCAGTTCGGGTGGTGGCTGTAAATGCGGACGGCGTTGAGTCTGTCGCATATGATGAGCTTATCGCTACTCCGCGTCTGGTGCCGGTACCTCCCGCAAACGTGACGGCTCTGCCGGTGTACAACGGCATCCGCCTGATCTGGCGTAAGAATAACACTGAACTGGATTTCGACCACTACACGGTTTTTCGCGATGGTCAGCCGCTTCCATATGCGGTCACCGACACGATCTTCTTCGACTATGACCCGTCGCTGGGCTCCGATTTCTACGATTATCATGTGACGGCGGTCGATCTTGATGGATACCGGTCCGACACTACCGGTCTGGACCCGGCTCATATGCGGGCGGCGACGCTCGAGCCGGATAAAATTCTGTCGGTGAATCGCAGCACCCTTCAAGGGGGCGGGTTTGTGAATGAACTGGTCACCGGCGAGTTCCTGCGGGAAGCGCTGGCCGGCTACGACTTTACCTACTGCTCGGATACCGCCGGGCTGGTCACCAATGCCTACGACACGCTTAACCTTGTGGAGATGGTAGACTACGGCATAATGATAATCGGCGCTGAGGGTCGTGTCGATGAGTTGATGGGCAAACGCCTGCTGGATACGCTGGCTTACTACCTCTCAATTGGCGGCAAAGCAGTGATATTCGGGCGCTGGTGGGACGCCCAGCAGGCCACGGTGTTCTGGTATGACGACCCTGACGTGGATAATTATGCGTACTACTCTCACTTTCATGTACAGTCCCGCCACTTAATGGAAACGCCGCTGGTGGACGGGACTGTCGTGTCGGAACTGATTGGCGCTCACAGTCAGGTTACCGGATACCCGGACCTTGTCTGGGATTCGACTGCCAGTTGCGCTCATTCCCAGCCTTTTCCGGCTTCCGGGATACCTTTTGCCAGCTATGTCGGCCTGGGCAGTGCTATGCCCGAGATTGTTTATACCTTTGACGCCAGGGACGCGATGTCTGCGGCTGAAGGCCAGCCGGTCGGCTGGCGCTACCTGGGGCCGGGTTACAAGTACGTCTTTTTCGAGTTTCCGCTTACGTTTATGGAACATGCTGCCGCGGTGACGGCGCTGCGCAAGGCCGTCGAAGATCTCGGTACTGCCGGGCCGGTGGGATGCTGCCTGAATGCCCGGGGGAATGCCAACAGCGATATGGAAGACAAAGTGAACATCTCCGATATAACATACCTGGTCGACTTTCTTTTCGGTATACCGACCGGTCCGGCGCCGTCGTGTCAGGAAGAGGGTAACACCAACGGAGACATCGACGAAAAAGTCAACGTATCCGATGTCAGTTACCTGATCGCCTACTTGTTCGGGATACCTGCCGGCCCTCCGCCGCCAGGCTGTCCGGTCCCATAAGAGCGGTATCAGATCTGGTTTGACCGGGCGATGTCCGAACGCGAATGCTTTGCCTCCGCTGGTCCTCGGTCGATGCTCCGGCGTCAGTCGGAGTTGATAAACCAGCTGCCGGCCAGCCGCTCGGTTGCCTGAATAATATCCCGGTCGTTGTCTTTGAGTGCCCCGCGTGTAATCAGGGCGTCTACGGCTTTATGCAACAACACCATCTGGTCCCGCACTGGAATCAAGGCCGGGTAATACTCGTTATTAAAGAATATCCGGTAGCGCTTGCGCGTGTATTCATCATCAAGCATCTTGCCGATGGCAGCCTCCAGTTCACCGCCGCTGAGCCCCTCCAATCGTTCCTTCGGCGAAATCATCAGTTCGGTGGTATGCTTGAGGCTCCGATGGCACTTGAGCACCATCTCCCATAGATGGACTATGCCGAGAGAGTTGACCGTTAAGACGCTTACCCCGATCCGGCCGGTTTCGGGATCGGCCTGGACTCCCTTCATATTGGGAATAAGATAGTTATCGGTAATGCCGCCAAAGGCGCTGATGCCCCCGGCGAAGGGATCGTCGATAATGTCGGCGATAGTGAAATACGGTTTGCGCTCAAAACGGGCGTCCTGTATCTGCATGAACTCATCTTCCGTAAAATGAAAGCGTTCCTTCCACAGTTCCTCCGGAGTGAGGTCTTTGCGGGTCAGCGACGACTGGCTGGTGAGCATGCCAATCGCCTGGCCGCCGCGCCAGACCAGAGGCAGAACGCCGACAGCCCATTCGGCCGAGCCGCCAATCTCCCCGATCATCGAAGTGAGCCCACGCCCGTCCGGGAAATACAAACCTTCCAGACCGAGAACGACTCCCGGCAACAGATCACCATCCTTGTCAAACGGGGTTGCCACACCAACCTTGTTGAGCGTATCCATCGCCGGATAGTGACGCGGCCGATCTAGGAAATAGGCGCTGAGTTGCTCGATATCGGGCAATTTATAGGCCTTGGCGATAATATGAGCGGCCTCCCTCAAGGATACCTCACGAGGGTTGAATTCCTCAAAAAAGGCGCCGCTCATCCAGCGCTGGATATAAACGTCAGGCAAGTGCCGCTTCACGTTGGCTTCAGTTACAAACAGGGCTGTCAGGCTCGAGTGCAGGCCTTTCACGGACTTGGTGGTGCCGTCGATGACGTCGTTCCCCATCGACAACAGGGTAACGTTGCGCGGAGTGCTCAGACCATACTGGCTGCGGTGTTCTTTTTTGCCGAAGACCGCTCCGACCGCGATCGTAGGGTTGCCCCCGGCCTCTTTGCCGGGTTTAACCCGGACACCCTCCGTTATCGCCGATTCAATCAGCACCTC
>Ga0224495_10003190_pt1 | contig 10206 bp, 9 predicted proteins | sample SF_Jul11_sed_USG_FD_168128 | JGI IMG/M metagenome (GOLD analysis project Ga0224495, IMG submission 168128) | Sediment microbial communities from San Francisco Bay, California, United States - SF_Jul11_sed_USGS_4_1 | ecosystem: Environmental > Aquatic > Marine > Sediment | place: USA: California...
TGGAAGAATATTTAATGAGTTATTTGTTGTCTAGGCCTACCCAATGGATTTATTATGATAAATAAATGATTATTAGCAGTTTAATTTGAGTTTCCTGGATGCATGATCCTCAATATAGTGCTGGGTGGATCAACAATTGCTAGTTTATCTATAATGTTAATCGCTTTCTGAACGTCATTTTCATATGCATCGTGAGTTTCTAAAATAAGGTGAACAAAACTATCCTTATGCTTACCTTTCTGGATGACCCTGGCAATGCTAATTTTGTTATCACCAAAAATACCAGCAATTTTTGCTAAAATACCTGGTTTATCCAGCGTATTAAATCTCAAATAGTATTGATAGCATTTACTAGAAAGAGGAACAAGTTCTTTTTTGCTATAATGAATATTCTTATACTCGTTAAATTCTATGTTGTATGCAATATTTTCGGCAATTTCAACAATATCACTCACTACAGCATTGGCAGTGGGAAACATACCAGCTCCTTTTCCGCTATACATGGAGTTTCCAAGAAAATGAGAATCAATTAATATAGCATTAAACTCATTTTTTATATTAGCAAGAGGACTATCAATAGGAATGAGTGTGGGATGTACCCTAACACATATCTGATTTTCCATTATTTCATCAGCAATCCCAAGTAGTTTTATAGTATATCCAAGTTCCTTTGCATAATATATGTCATTAAGCTCGATTTTATCGATACCCTCACAGTAAATGGAGTCATAAGGAATTATAGAATTAAAGGCAAATGAAGCAAGTATGGCAATCTTATGAGCGGCATCCCCTCCGTTAATGTCTAATGTGGGATCAGCTTCTGCAAAACCAAGTTCTTGAGCTCTTTTCAGGGCATAGTTAAAATCTTGGTTTTCATTTACCATTTTAGTAAGAATGTAATTCGAAGTCCCATTAATAATTCCATAAATAGATTTAATTTTATCCCCTACAAGAGCATCTTTTATGGTTCTTATTATTGGTATACCACCACCCACACTTGCTTCAAAACCAATTTCAAGTTGGTTTTTATTTGCTAATCCAAAAAGTTCCTTACCCTTAATAGCTAAAAGTGCTTTGTTAGCGGTTATAACGTGTTTATTTTTCTCTAAACTCTTTTTGATCAAGTCAAAAGAAAAGTCAATACCACCAACAAGCTCAATCACTATGTTAATTTCTGTATCATTAATGATATCATCAATATTGGAAGTGATAATAGACTTATCAACATCAATACTTCGCTTTTTGGTAATATCTTTAACGGCTATCTTTTTAACGTTAAGCTCAATACCCCTACGAAGTAATATATGTTTTTTGTTCTCTTTAAGGATGGAGTATACTCCAGACCCTACAACTCCTAAACCGATTAAACCTAGATTGATTTTCTTCATTAAAAACTCATTTAAATTTGATAGTCATGAGAGCTAAAAGTAATATTATTAAAATGTTAAGTCAACTCATTTTTAAGTGAGTTTTTAATTTTTTAAAAACCGTTTTGCTGCGTAATATATATAAAATGAATTGACAATTTTTGCTTATAAATTATTTTTAATATATCATATAATTAAACGGTTTTTTATGTTTGGATTTGGAACATACACTTTACTACTAATAGCTTCTGGAATTTCAGCAGTTCTTTTCTTTGTTCTAGCCTTATACAAAAGATATGCATATTACTGGTGGGCTGTTGGTGGCATAGTAATTTGTTTTCCTATTGCTCTCGTTAGTAATTCTATATCAAAAACTATTGATAAAAAATTAAAAGTAGAAATACTTTTTATTATAATATATTTTGTTATTTACACAGCATTATGGATTTTCTCAAAACGTAGTGCTATAACCGAAGAAGAGAGAAGAAAGCGCGAGAAGATGGATGAAGCAGTCTTTGATGGGTTTATGGCACTAAAAGAAAAGAAAATTAACGAAGCATACCATATTTTTAAAAATGCTTATTTGATTGATCCTGATAATCCCATAGTTAAAACAATTTTAGCCTCATTTCATCAGGGACAACACGGGTTAATTAAGAAAAATCGACTTTCAGAATGGCGATTCAAACTTTTCATTTTATTAAAAGGGAAAAGAAAATATAAAAATGCTTATAAAAGCTCTACTCATACAGATAATATAAACACTAAAAAATGAATAAATACGGCTGGTAAGGCAGTTAACTATAATGTACATCATTTTATTGAGGCTCACAAATTAAAACATCACTTCAAGCTATTAATTTTAATATTTTTGCATTTACTGGAATATTCTTTAAGTTTTTTAGTATTTATTTAAAGGATAAGGGATTAGATGCAAATGAAATTTCATATATTTTTGTAACAATCCCTCTCACACACATTTTTATTACTTTTTCTATTGGTTATTTTGCAAATAAATTTAGCTTAAAAGAAAAACTCCTCAGATTATTAAGTCTTATAAGTTTTTTAATATCAATATTTTACATTCTAATAGATTATCTATTTGATGAAATATTTTTTGGTATTTTAATGGTTACCATAATACTTTCTCTTTTCAGAACACCTATTATAGCTCTTGTAGAGAGTACAACTTTTGAACATATAATGAAAAAAGGTGGTGATTACGGCAAGATTCGCTTATGGGGTTCGGTTGGTTTTATTTTTGGAACAGTAATAATGGGATTTTTACTAGACTTTATGCCCATTGAGACCACTCTTTATGGTGTAAGTTTTTTTTTATTATTGAGTTATTTAAGCTCGATTAAAATCCCAGTTAAAGTTGCAAAGAGAACAGATATCAAATTAAATGAAATATTTAATTTAATGAAAAACAAGGAATTACTTGTATTTTTTTTAGTTAGTTTTATTTATATTTTAGCGTTTGCTGGATATCACTCGTTTTTTGGTCTATATATTACTGATAAAACCGATGGACTCGGTTATGACAAAAGTATTGTTGGATATTGTACCGTTGCATCCGTTCTGAGTGAAGTTATTTTACTAAATTATTCTCAAAAAATCCTTTCACTCTATCCCCCATTTCGTTTATTAAGTTTTACTCTCTTTATAACCACAATTAGATGGTTCATTTTAGCATTATTTAATGATTTAGCAACAATATTGATAAGTCAAACAATCCATGCATTTTCATGGGGTTTATTTTATGTAACTTCTGTAAGTTATGTTAATTATTACTTTAAAGATCGTCTTAGAACAAGTGGTATAACCATTTATTTTACAATTGTTTTTGGTATAGGAAATGCATTAGGTTTTTTTCTTGCTGGTGTAGTTAGTCAACATTTTGGATTTATAACTTTATTTTTTTATTGTAGCTTTCTTACTTTACTTAGTTTTATTATTTCACTATATTTATCTAGAATGGAAAATTTCAGCTTTAGATTAAAATGACTCCTCTTTTTATAACTATATTCATTGTATTGGTTGTTTCAGCAATCTGTTCTTTGGTGGAAGCAGCATTATTTACTGTTCCAATCAATAGAGTAAGAGCATGGGTCAATGAGAATTATCGCTTTTCCCCTTCTCTCCTAAAGATTAAAGAATCAATGCAAAAGCCTATTGCTACAATAGTCATACTAAACAACATTTCTAATATTGTTGGTTCTATTTTCGTGGGCAGTATGATGGCTGATGAGTTTGATAAATTGTGGGTAGGTATTATATCGGGGATTTTTACTTTTCTAATTATCCTTCTATCCGAACTTATACCAAAAATTATGGGCGAACATCATGCTGATACAATATCTCTTTTAGCAGCCAAACCAATTCTCTTATTAACAAAACTTTTTACACCAATACTTAAAGTCTTGGAATGGATCACAAAACCATTACTTCGTGGTAAATCCTTAACACTTATTTCTGATGAAGAAATTAAAGTACTCGCAAGATTAAGTGCTGGACAGGGCATTTTAGAAAAAGAAGAAGAAGAAATTATACACAACGCTTTAATACTAAACGATATAAAAGTAAAAGAAATTATGACGCCTAGAATGAAAGTCATATGTCTAGATGAAAATCAAACTCTAAAAGATGTTATGAATGATCTTATGGAAAGCCCTTTTTCAAGATTTCCTTTATATAAAGAGACTATGGATAATATAGTAGGACTTCTATATAAATCAGATGCCTTTAAGGCACTATGTCAAGGAAATGAAAATATTAAACTCTGTGATTTGAGCAAAGAAGTATTGTTTGTCCCAGAGAATAAACCGTTGGACAAGCTCATGGAGAAGTTAAGAATTAGCCAATCCCACACTGCAATAGTCATTGATGAATATGGTGGTACTGCTGGACTAGTCACATTGGAAGATGTCTTGGAAGAGTTAGTTGGAGATATAGTTGGTGAAGAAGATATGAAAGAAGAAAAATATATTGTTATATCCAATGATGAGATTCTAGCACCTGGATTTACAACAATTGATGATATTAATGAATTCTTTAATACTGACTTAGAAAACCACAGGACAATAAGTAAGTTAATTTTAGACCATCTGAACCGGTTTCCAGATATTAATGAAAACATTGAGTGGGAGAATTTTTCCTTTATTATAGAAGAAGTTACAAGCAAAACCATTGAAAAAGTGAGGATTAAACGTACAATTGTTGATTTAAATTAAAATTTATGATACTCTTTTTTGGCTAAATCCCTTTGTAAAACTAATAATTTATTTTAATTCTATACCACTTTTACTATAACTTTCTTTTAAATCATGAGTTTGGCGACCATCACCTAATATATTGTATTTAGTACCAAGAAATCTAGGTTCATGCTTAAATATATTTACCTCTAGAAAAGCAAATATGCGAGCAATAAACTCTCTTAGCTTATTTTCACGATGTTTTTCATAAATTCGTTTGTCGGATGGAATACCATAAACGTTTAAACCAAGTTTTCTCCCAATATATATTGATCTATCCAGATGAAACTTTTGTGTAACAACTATAAGTGATTTTATATTAAACACTTCCTTAGCCCTATATAAACTATCATATGTTCTAAACCCTGCGTGATCTAAAAATATATCTTTAATTGGCACACCCTTTTCTATTGCACATTTTTTCATGGCATTTACTTCATCATAGTCGTTTTCTCCGTGATCACCAGAAAGAAGCAATTTTTTTACCTTGCCTAATTTATAAAGCTCAATACCAGTCTCAACTCTATCAGCTAATGTAATTGATAGAACTTCATTTTCAAACACTTTTGCTCCTAATATTAAAGCAACATCAAACTGAGGAGCTTTTTGTAAATTGTTTATCCAATAATTTCTTGCTGATGCAGTAATGTGATAATTTATATAAAATGACATTGCTGCTGAACCCAACAAAATTAAAAATAATATTAATAAAATAATATTCATTTTCTTTTTTATCTTCCTTTCCATAAAAACCTTTTATGCTAAAAATAATGCAAGTTTAAACTATATAGCAATTTTTTATTTAAAAATAATCTCAATAATTAAAAAAATTATTACTATATACTAATAACTCATTTAAACCTGAAGATACAAGTAATAGTAATTGTGTTATAGACAAGAGATTACGACTCCTGCTACTTTGGTTTTAAATAATTATAAGTATATTACTAATATAAGGGGTTATGAAAGTTTATTGTGTGATCCGATGAGGAAATCAATTTAATTTAAGGAGATATTATATGTTTAACAAACAAAGGGAAAGGTTAATTTCTATTTTAATTCTTGCATTTACTGGATTTATAATATATTCCAGTATTTTATTTACTGGATGTGAGGGTTCTCCCCAAGTGAGTCAGGATAAACAGTTAATTGAGAAAAATGAAAATGCTAAGAATGATAGTGAAAAAGCTAAAACTGTAGTTCCAATTGACGAGTCAATTGATAAGAAAGCTAATAATGAATATTATAAGATTTATTTTAGTCAACTTTATGATGGGAACCATAAATTAGCATCTGAAAATCCTAATAGTATTGATAGAAAATTGGCTCAGGTAATAAGAAGTGCAAAAAAACAAATTTATGCAGCACTTCATGAATTGGACTCTAAAATAATAACCGATGCACTTTTAGAAGCTCATAGAAATAAAGTTGAAGTGAAAATTGTTACAGAAGATAGTTATAACCAAGAAGAATCTATTTTACAACTTAAGAAAGAAGGTATCCCTATTGTTGATGATGCTAATGCTGCTGCTGGAAATCGTTTAATGCATAATAAATTTATAGTTATTGATGGAGAATGGGTTTGGACTGGAAGCTTTAACACAACCTACAATGGTAGCTATAAAAATGATAATAATGCAATTTTAATTCATTCTAAAGAATTGGCTGAAAATTACTTAGATGAGTTTAAGGAAATGTTTTTCGATAAAAGTTTTGGTATAAAATCACCTAAAAGCATTAAATATGGTCTAATAAGATTTTCCGACGGTACAACTATTAAAACGCTATTTGCACCAGAAAATAAGGTTGCTAATGCTTTAATTAGTGAAATTAATAAGGCAAAGCAATCTATTTATTTTCTTGCTTTCAGTTTTACACATAATAAAATGGGTGATGCCATGATAAAAAAGCATTTGAATGCAGTTAAAATAATGGGTGTTTTTGAAAAAAGACAGAATAGCAAACACTCTGAATATCATCGCATGATTGAAGCTGGTATCCAAACTATTAAAACAGATGATAATAAATATAATATGCATCATAAAGTTATTATAATAGACGAGAGGATCACTATTACAGGATCTTTTAACTTTTCAAACAATGCTGACAAAAAGAATGACGAGAATGTATTAATTATAGATAGCCCTAGAATTGCTAAGATTTATCTCAATGAGTTTAACAGAATCTATGGAACAAAAGTTCAGTAATTAGTTTAATAGTTTTTTCCCCTAATTCTTTTACAGGAAAGGGGAAAAGCTAACCAATTTAAATTAAAACTTTATTTAAATCTTGGATTGGTAATTTCTCACTCTATTAAAAGTTTAGACAATTGTTAGGAATTGATAATATTAGTTTTCTACATCAAAGACTGGAAGAAGATATTAACAAATGCATAACAATATTTATAAATGATATTTACTTTAATAAAATCTCTGTAACACCATACCCACCTTCTTCAGGTCTTGCAAGATTAAATGATTTAACGTGTGGATGCTTTTTTAATACTTCTTCAATTCTAGTTCTTAGAATACCAGCACCTTTACCATGTACAATTCTACCTTTTTCTCTTCCTAACAAATAAAGACTTTCAATATATTTTTCAGTTTCAGTTACAGCCTCATCACCACGTAAGCCAAGAAGATAAAGTTCAAGGGGAGCACTACTTTCTGACGTATTATAAGAAGGTATGATTTCTTCATACGGGGATAAATCAAGTGTGGATGAAGAAAATTGTAAATCAGAAAAATCAGTTTTAACTTTAATATCTCCAATTTGCACAGTAACAGATGATTTTGAGATTGCATTAATTTTACCACTTTTATTTAAACTTATTAGATGGACAGAATCTCCTATATGCCATTCGTAATCGCTATCCACAGGTGGTTTGCTGTCATCTATTTCCTCTAATGCTTTTTGTGTCTTACTTCTCTCTTCTTCAACTTGTATTAAAGTTTCTTTAAGCTTTTCTCTATCAAAGTTAGATTCTCTCACATTATCAAATAGTTTAATCACTTTTTTTCTTGTCTCAGCAATAATATTAAGATCTTCATTTAGTTGCTTTTCTTTAAGGTCCTTAGCTTCTCTTTTAATTATATCTTCCTTAATCTTCAATTCAGATTCTTTCAAACTAAGTTCGTTAAGTTTCTTATTATACCGCTCAATTAACTTAGAAACTCTATCTTTCTCCTCATATATACTATCTATAAGATTATCTTGAGGAGACATTTCTTCTTTAATCAACATTTCAGCCTTAGCAACTATTTTTTCATCCAGTCCAAGTCGTCTTGCTATTTCTAAAGCATTACTTTTACCGCTAACACCATAAATCAGCTTATAAGTTGGTTTTAATGTTTCAATGTCAAACTCACATGATGTGTTCTCAACCCCTTGGTGCATAAGATGATAACTCTTTAAATTAGAATAATGAGTACTTACCATTACCTTACATCCTATTTCTCTAAGTCTGTCTAGAAGTACTATACTAAGAGTGCTACCTTCTTTAGGATCTGTACCAGCACCAATTTCATCTATTAAAACCAAAGATTTATGTGTTGCATGCTGAATAATTTGGATAATTCTTTTAATGTGTCCTGAAAAAGTGGATAGATTTTGCTCTATGCTCTGCTCATCTCCGCTATCAATAAAAATATTATCAGTAATAGAAATTCTACTACCTTCTTGTGCAGGAATTAGCAAACCTGCCATTGCCATAATGCTTAATAATCCCAAGGTTTTAAGAGCAACAGTCTTACCACCTGTGTTTGGTCCAGTGATTATAAGAATATTATAATCCTCACCTATGAAAATATTGATGGGAACTACATTTCCTTTAAGGAGTGGATGTCTGGCATTAAAAAGCTTAAAAATTCCCTTATCATTAATGTCAGGCATGTTCGCATTAATTTTAATAGCTAATTTCCCTTTTGCATAAACAATATCAAGATATGCAGATTTTTCTAAACTTCTTTTTATTAAATCGTGTTTCTCTCGAATATCCGTTGTAAATCGCTTTAAAATACGTATTTCTTCTTCTTTTTCCATTCTGAAAAGAGCAATTAATGAGTTATTTTCTTCTATAACACTATCAGGCTCAATAAATAAAGTTTCACCACTATTTGATGTGTCTAATACAATACCTTTAAGCTTTCCCTTATGATCTTTCTTGATTGGTATTACATATCTGTTTTCTCTTAATGTTACAATTGGCTCCTGTATTGATGGTAAATTATCTTTATGTCTTAAAATTGAATGTAACTTCTTTTCAATATTAGATTTCTTATGTCGAATATCTTGTCGTATTAATTTCAGTTCGGGACTTGCTTTATCAGTAAGCATACCGTTAGGATCAATTGCTCCAAAGATCTTATCTTCCAGCATTTTAAAGGTTTCTATTTCTAAAGCTACTTTTAACAAATAAATAAACCGATCTTTAAATTGTAAAATATGTTGTCTTATTTCCCTACAAGCTTTTAAACTCACAGCAACTCTTAAAAGTTCTTCAGTACTAAGATAACTATTTTGGATTTTACTTCTATCCAGTTCAGGAGTAATATTAAATATTTCAATTTTTGGAAATGAAGTCTCCTCCAAGAGCTTTTTCATTTCTAAACTTTCGTTTAATTTAAGATTTATATCAGATAAATTATTAAGACATTCTAAATTATCTACTTCAAGCTCTCCCAAAGGAGATTGACATAATTCTTTTAGTTTTTCTTTAATTTTATTCCATTCTAAAACTTTACTAGTATGATTTTTCATATATTTTTTTAAAAGATTGGGATATGTTAATTTAGTTCTTTTTACAAAAATTAGATGGAATGCTGCTTGCGGATTTCTTGAATTTTAGCCCAGACTTCAGCACTAACCATCTCTTTAGAAATCTGTGCAAATATACCTTTTAAAACATTTCTTTCTTTTTCATCAATTACATTATCTTCTAAGGCAACACTCATTAAATAGTTTAATTCATCCATATCAATTGTACCATTGTTACTAAAAATACTAATGACTGAATCTGCCAATTTTTTCCAATTAGATGTTTTATCTGACATATTTTTCCCTCTTAAAATAAAACCAATTTAATAAAATATTACTTTTTTTATCTTAATTTAAAGCTTTATTTAAATGTTTACTACTTTTTATGTTAATTAAATTTCTTTGTAATTCAATATTCTTAAAATTATTACATTGTATAATTTTCACAGTTGCATCCTGTGGACATTTATCTTTATAGTAACATTTTAGACAAACTTTATTAATTTCATTGACATCCATATCATGCTCTATTAAGTAATTCCGTTTATATTAACAATATTTTTTACACTAAGTTTACTAAATATACTAATAATTTTATAATTTCAGGACAAATTTCAAAAAATGATTCTATCATGAATTAAAATTATTTGATGTTATTAGTATAAATTATTATAATTCATTAGCAGATTATGATTAACTATAAATTAATTTATTATGATTAATGAAAGTAAGAAATTTTAATTAAATAGCTTGACAAAATAATTTCTTTTCAATAAATTCAAGACACTTTCCTCTGTAGCTCAGTCGGTAGAGCAGCTGGCTGTTAACCA
>Ga0224495_10003191_pt1 | contig 10205 bp, 4 predicted proteins | sample SF_Jul11_sed_USG_FD_168128 | JGI IMG/M metagenome (GOLD analysis project Ga0224495, IMG submission 168128) | Sediment microbial communities from San Francisco Bay, California, United States - SF_Jul11_sed_USGS_4_1 | ecosystem: Environmental > Aquatic > Marine > Sediment | place: USA: California...
GCCAATACAAGATGACGGCCATCAACACAGCCCTGGAGGTGGACCTGACGGGCCAGGTGTGCGCCGATTCGCTGGGGCCGCGGTTCTTCTCGGGCATAGGGGGGCAGGTGGATTTCAACCGTGGCGCGGCCCGATCCCCGGGTGGCAAGGCCATCATCGCCCTCCCCTCCACGGCCATGGATGGCGCGGTGTCCAGGATAGTCTCGCAGCTTACCCCTGGCGCGGGAGTGGTCACCACCAGGGGGGATGTGCATTACCTGGTCACCGAACATGGGGTGGCGTATCTGCATGGCAAAAGCGTGAAGGAACGGGCCATGGCGCTGATCGGGGTCGCCCATCCAAAGTTCCGTCAACGGCTTCTGGAGGAGGCTATAGCGCTTAAGTACCTGCGTCCGGAAAAATCAAAGGTTGGCCAGATCATCTCGTCGGTGTCGGAGGAGGCCGGCTCCGCCCTTATTCTCAATGATGGAACCCAGGTCTCCTTCCGCTCCGTCAAGCTCACCGATGAGAGCGCGATGAAAGACCTGCTGTATGCGCTGTCCCAGCAGACGATCTATTACAGGTTCATGTCCGGCTCTGTCCGGTTTCCGCCCACGGCCATCCAGGATTTTGTATTCATAGACCATAGAAAAGATGTGTGTATCGTGGGCGCCATCCAGGAGGCGGAGGGAGACAAGATCGTGGCCGTGGGGCGATATTACCTGGACCAGTCCACCAACCGGGCGGAAGTGGCCTTCGTCATCCGGGATGAGTGGCAGGGCCGGGGGTTGGGCAAATTCATGTTCCGCCATCTGGCCACCATAGCCCGGCGCAACGGCATCACCGGCTTCACCGCCGAGACCCTGGCGGAGAACAAACGGATGCAAAACATCTTTTACCACTGCGGCCTGAAAGTAAAAAGCCAAATGAAAGAGGGAGTGGTAAGCTTTATTATGGATTTTTAGAATTTGCCATCTGTTATCCGCTTTATATTCAGCGCCGTAGAGCAAGCCAGGATATTTTCTGTTTCTTGTTGGACAACCGGCCCATTAAAGCCTACATTTATTACAAGGAGCGCCTCTTTATTCTGGCTCTATTCCGGGAATGAAGTTATGACGTTTATATCGGAGGTCGATTCTTTAGGCGCGGTGAGCGATCATTCCGAGCGGGAAGCCATGGCCCTGTTGGAGGCCGCCCGTTCGATAATGAAAAATCGCAGTTTCGATGAAACAGCGAGAGAGATTTTCAACTGCCTAAAGCAAGCCATTGGAGCCACGGCCGGTTATGTGGCCATGCTTTCGCCGGATGGGATAGAGAACCAGGTTCTGTTCCTGGACTCCGGCGGACGCGAGTGCAGCGTGGATCCCTCCCTGCCCATGCCCATTCGGGGGCTTCGCGGATTGGCGTACAGCGGCCACACCGTGGTGTATGACAACGACTTTGACAACAGCAAGTGGGTCAAATATATGCCCAAGGGCCACGCCAAGCTGGACAACGTGCTCTTTGCGCCCCTGAATCTTGACGGTATCACTGTAGGGATCATCGGCATAGCGAACAAGCCTGGAGGCTTCAACGAGCGGGATGCGCATTTTGCCGCGGCCTTTGGCGAGTTGGCGGCGATATCCCTCTCCAACAGCAAGATGATCACCAATTTGGAGCGGAGCCAGGAGAAATTCAGCTCCGTGGTGGAAAGCGCCACGGACGCCATAATCATCATCGACACTCTCGACAACGTGAGCTATTGGAACAGAAGCGCGGAGAGGATTTTCGGGTACAGTTCCGCCGAAATCCTTGGAAAGCCGCTGTCGACCATTATCCCCGCCAGGTTCCGGACGGCTCATATGGCCGGGATGAAACGGGTGCTGGCCGGCGGCGAGCAAAGGGTGATCGGTAAAACGGTGGAGTTGGCCGCCATGGCCAAGGATGGCCGTGAGTTCCCCATCGAGTTGTCCCTCTCTTCCTGGCAGGCGGGGGGCGAGGTTTTCTTCACCGGCCTGATCCGGGACATCACCCTGAAGAAAAAAGCCGAAAGCGAGCTCAAATCCCTCAACGAGTCTCTGGAGATGCGCGTAAATGAGCGGACGGAGGAGTTGGCCAAGGCCAATGAGGAGTTGTCGGCGGAGGTGAAGGCCAGAAAGCTTTCAGAAGAAGCCGTGCGCGAAAGTGAGCAGCGGCACCGCCAGATTCTCAAAACCGCTCTGGATGGGTTCGCCGCAGTGGATGAAAACGGCATTTTCCTTGATATGAACGAGTCATTCCAGAAGATGACAGGCTACAGCCACGAGGAATTGATCGGCAAACCCATTTCCATTATCGACGTGGAAAAATCCCAGCCGGAAATCCGGTTCCATTTGGGGAAGATCAAGGACAAGGGATGGGACAGTTTCCAGACCAAGTTTATAAGGAAGGATGGCGCCGTAATAGATGTGGATATCAACACAGCCTATACAGAGGCCCCAGAAGGCATAATTTTCGCCTTCGCGCGGGACGTCACTCGCCGCAACCAGGATGAGATTGAGCGCAAAAAGCTGGCGGCGGCGGTGCAGCAGGCCGCTGAATCGGTGATAATCACCGACCCGGATGGTGTGATCACTTATGTAAACCCTGCGTTCGAGAGTTTAACCGGTTACTCCTCGGCTGAAACCATAGGCAGGCGGGCAAATATCCTAAAGAGCGGCAACCACGACAAAGCCTTCTATGACGAGTTGTGGGACACCATAAAAAGAGGCTCTTCCTGGAGCGGCCGATTTATAGACAGGAAGAAAAACGGCTCACTGTTTGAGCTGGCCATGACCATCTCTCCGGTGCTCAATTCCAAGAGTGAGATTCTCAACTTTGTTGCCGTGGCCCGTGATGTCTCCCACGAGAGCATGCTAAAGAAGGCCAGGGACTATTTCACAGCGGTCACCTCCCACGAGCTTCGCGGGCCCGTGTCCAACCTGCAGCTGATAAAGGCGCTTTTACGCGGCATGAAAACCGACTCCATGGAGAAGCAGTATATCGAGAACATCCTTGACGAATCCATGGATGGGCTCAACAGGATAATCTCCGCCACCTCATTGATGGATGATCTGTCCAAGCCGGACTCGGGCAAGAGTTTCTATCTCTTCTATCCATACCTGACCCTGGCGACCAGCCTGGAAAAGGCCAACTCCGAGATCGCCAAGGCCGGCAGGAATCTGGCGCTGAATGTGGATTTCTCCTCGTTCCCCAAGGACGCAAGAATGCAGGGAGATCAGGAAATGCTCTCCAGGGCGCTGGACATCATATTTTCCAATGCCATTAAATTCACGCCCGACGGCAGAGGGATTAACGTTACTGCCAGGGTGGAAGGCTCAAAAGTGATAATTGTCACTGAGGATCAGGGTATCGGAATCGACAAGGAGAGCCTTAGCCAGTTGTTCGAGCCATATTTCTCCTTGCAGAATCCTTTGCATTACTCCCAGGGCGAATATGCGTTCAAGGGTGGAGGAATGGGGCTGGGGCTGGCTCTGTGCCGTATGATAATAGAACACCACCGCGGCGCTGTTTCCATCAAAAGCAATGGAAATAACCAAGGTGTCACTGTCACTGTTACCCTGCCTCTTAAGATAGCAGAGCGCTGATTTGATAGAGTAGGCACGCTTTACATACGCTTCTGTTACTGTGGAGCGCAAGAGGGGGGCTGGCCATTGTTTTGATGAATGGTAAATTATTGCTCCCCTCCAATTCCTTGCAGTGCATGTCTGCAGGAGTCGAAGACGCTGAAGTCTACTTTGTATGCCTCATGCGGCGCATGTGAACATGTATCAGAACAACTGAAATGAAAATGGACAATCTAAACTCTATACGGATTATTTCCTCCCTTCGAGGGATGGTGAATGACCAGTTCTACTCCATGATCAGGTTTTGCCTCACCCTTCCGCTGGGAGGCAAAAAACTGGCCGAGAAAATGCTTCGGAATCTGGCCATTCTCCACAGCCAGTCATCTCTGAACTCCGAAGCGTTCAAGACCACCCACGGCCCCCTGCCCAGAGAGCTTTCCCCCGCTGGCGCCTTGCGCTATATTTTTGAACTCCATGCCCAGGAAAAAGTCATCGACCGGCAGTGGGCGCAGGTGACTCAGGAGAATGGATCCATCATCGTAAGCTATGACAGGGATAAATGCGTGTACAACACCCATTGCCATGCGCTGGTTTGTGATGGCCTCGAGTGCATTTGCGTCCGCCGATTCTTCTGCGAGGGTATCATCAAGACGATGTGCGGAAAGGATTACGAGTCTTCTCTTACCACGCCAGACCTGGACCAACCTATGTGCCGATTTACCTTGACCCAGGCCGCCAACCGCGACGAGCAAGCGTTGAAGGATATCGGCGAACTGGAGGCCTCCGCCGCGGAAAACGCGAGGCTCCTGGAGGCTGTGGAGATGAAAACCAGGCTTCTTGAACGTCAGAAGGATATCATCCTGGAAAGGGAAAGCCAACTGGCCGCCATCACCACCTCAGCCGCAGACGCCATTATCATGGTCGATCCCGCCGGGACCGCGATATTCTGGAATCCGGCGGCGGAAAAAATGTTCGGATATGCGGCAGATGAAATAATCGGCCAGGATGTCGTTCCGCTGCTGGCGCCTCCGCAGAAACGGGACGCATTCAAACAGGAGCTTGGCCGGATGGAAGTATCGATGGCCCATCCCCCGGCCGCGTTGAAATTCGAAAACGAGGGAATGAAAAAGGGCGGCGCCCTGTTCGATATGGAAGTTTCAATCTCCATATTGATGATGGATGGCAAGCCATACGCTTTGGGCGCGGTGCGGGATGTCACCGAGCGGAAAAAAGCGGAGTCGGCCCTCAAGCAGCTGGTCAAGGAGACGGCTCATGTAACCGGAGAGGATTTTTTTCAGACAATCGTCAGGAACCTATCCAGGCTGTTGAACGTGCGATATGCCTTCATAAGCAGGATCTCTAGCGCAGATACCCGCACCCTGGAAACCGTGACCTTTTGCCAGGGAGATGAACTCCTTCCCAATTTCAAGTACGATTTTCAGGGTACTCCATGTGAAAAGGTGGTGATGGAAAGGCGATATGTGTCTTACTCTTCGGCCGTGGCAAAGCTTTTCCCGGAGGACGTATGGCTGGCCCAGAACAATATCGACAGCTACGCCGCCATCCCCATCATCAACTCCAGAGGAATCATGCTGGGCCATATGGGCGTCATGAACGACCATCCGTTCGAAAGCAGCGAGCTGAATATATCCATTATGAAAACCTTCGCCGACCGGGTATGCGCGGAGATCGAGCGGGCGCGCGCCGAACAGGAGCGTTTGAAACTAAGCGAAAAGATGCTGCAGACCCAGAAGCTTGAGAGCCTGGGCGTGCTGGCCGGAGGGATAGCCCACGACTTCAACAATATATTCACCGCCGTCCTGGGCGATTGCGACCTTGCCCTGGCCGAGCTTGCGCCGGGCACGCCCATCCATGGCAAGATCATGGAGATAAAAAAAGCCACCAAACACGCCTCCGACCTTTCCCACCAGATGCTGGCGTACTCCGGCCGGGGCAAGTTCAACATCACCGATGTCAACCTGAACATTATCATCAGCGAGATGGCCAATCTTTTGGCGCGGCCGGCCTCCAAGAATGTGGAGATCATATATCACCTGGAGGATCCTTTGCCTTTGATCACTGGCGATGTGCCCCAATTGCGGCAAGTATTGCTGAACCTGGTCACCAACGCTTCAGAAGCCATTGGCGAAGGCCCGGGCCGGATCACCATCGGCACGGGCGTCATGGAGTGCCATGAGGGGTGTTTTAAAACCATGTACCTGAAGGAGGATCTTCCCGCTGGCCTTTACGTCTATTTTGAAGTGGCCGACAGCGGCTCCGGCATGGACAAGAACACGCTGGACAACATATTCGATCCATTCTTCACCACCAAGCTCACCGGCCGTGGCCTCGGCCTGTCGGCGGTGCTGGGGATAATCCGCGGCCACAGAGGCGCCATAAAGATCGATTCCGAGCCGGGCGCCGGCGCCACATTCAGGATACTATTTCCCGTGGCGGCCCACCCTCAACCGACCCTATCCATCAAGTCAAAGCCCTCGGCAGGATCGGATGTGATGACCGGAACTATCCTGATCATCGATGATGAAGAGATCGTGCGGGATGTGGCCAGCAAGCTGCTGGGGCTGATGGGACTTAAGACTCTCACCGCATCCGACGGCGTGCATGGCCTGGAGATGTTTGAAGCTCACATGGACGATATAGGTTTGGTGCTGCTGGACTTGACCATGCCGCGGATGGATGGGCTGGAATGCCTGAAGCGGCTGAAGGCTCTCAAAAGCAATGTCCGCGTGATCATCGCCAGCGGCTATGACGAGCAGGAGGTATCCGGGCTCTTCAGCGGCCAGGGCGCCACCGGCTTCATCCAGAAGCCTTTCGACCTGGAGATGATCCGCTCCGCCGTGACAAAGGCCATGAGAGAGTGACTTGCGGCGGCGGCAATGGCGCCACCATGGCCAAGGGGACTTGCCATCCCACTCTATCATTCACTCCATATAATCTGACCCCAGGCCCCGCGCCATGGTCCGCGTAATCCTTCGGCCTCACCGCAAAAATCGTTTCACCCTGGGCAGGAATTCATCCGGGATCACCGGCTTGAGCACGAAATCGTTCGCCCCCAGCTGGAACGCCACCTCCCGGGCCTCTCGCTGGCCGCTGGAGGTTATCACGATCACGGGTAGCGTCTCCATGGAGTAGTCCTTGCGGATGAACCGCAACAGGTCCCACCCGTCCACATGGGGCATCATCACGTCGGTGATCACAAGGTGGGGCTGTGTGTCGGCCAGCAGGGCGATAGCCTCCTGCCCGTTGGCCGCTTCGATCACATCGGCGCCCATGTTGTTTATATATTCCGCCATCTCCTGGCGGATGACATCCTGATCCTCCACCAGCAATACCAGCGCCTTCACCTGGGGCAGCTCGATATAAAACGTCGCGCCTTGGCCTGTTTTGCTCTCCACGGATATCTTCCCTCCGTGGGCTTTCATGATGTCATGACACATGGATAACCCCAACCCGATCCCCTTTTCCCCTTTGGAGCCGGCAGTCGTGGTCCTCACCGAGGCGTTGAACAAGTTCGGGATGAATTTCTCCTCCACGCCCGGCCCCGTGTCACGGACGGCCAGAACCCCCGGCCGATCATTTTCCGTGTAAACAGTAACCATATCCCCCGACTTGCAGAACTTGATGGCGTTGCCAACCACGTTCTGGATCACCTGGCAGAAAAGCAGTTCATCGGCGAATATCCTGAAGCCCTGGGGGATTTCAACGATGATCCTTATCCCCTTGTCATCGGCTATCCTGCGGGAGATCTCCAGCCAGTCCTCGATCGCCTGCGCCACGTCTATGAACCGCTTTTTCAACTTCACCTTTCCCGATTTCAAACGGCTCACATCCAGCAACCTATCAATCATGCTCATCAGCCGGCCGCAGTTATCCACCGCCCGGTTAAGATAGAACATCTCCTCCGGCTTTAACGAGTTCGAAGCCTTCCCCTTCAGCACCTCCAGCATCCCCACCACGTTGGCCAGGGGCGAGCGCAGATCGTGGGAAACCAGCGCAACGAACTGGTCCTTGAGCTTGTTGGCGTTTTCGGCCTGTTGCTTGGCAGAAAGCAGGTCCGCCTCCATCTTCTTGCGGGGTGTGATATCCCGGAAAAACCCGACGGCGCCCCAGGCGCCATTCTCCAGGCGCAACGGCCCGGCGGAGACCTCCAGAAAGAATTCATCGCCACCATTGCAGGAGGCGATGGATTCGAAAATGTTGCCTTCGAAAGAAGGCTTGTCCAGGTCAACAGCCTTGGCCCATGAACGTTTGAATTCCTCCCTCGCGCTCGGATGAATGATCAACTCCGGCAGTTCCCGCCCCATGGCCTGGTTGGCCACAATGCGGAACAACTTCTCCGCCACCACGTTCCAATAGGTCACCTTCCCAGTCTCGTCCAGCAGGGCGACGGCGTCGTTGGTGGCGGTGGTTATCGCCTGCACCCGGGCAAGGTTCACGTTATCACTTTCGGCGCCTAAGCCAAGTTCGGAAGTGGATATGGTAGTGAACATTATCTTCGGCGAGGCGTTGGGCAGGTCCAGCCGCTGGATGATCATCGTCGCCCAAACAGCGCGATCCTCCGCGCCATCTCCCCTGCTCCTGAAATAGCCGTTGATGGTAACCGGCCCCTCCCCTTTCATGGCTTTCTCTATGGCGCCATTTATCTTTTGAATGTCGTCATCGGGCGTGCTGGCGAACTCATAGGCGTTCATGGTGATCGCCTTGTCGTATGTAACCGCATTATGCCAGCAGAAACAGTGGTTGGCGAACCGCACCTGGGCCATCGGCTCCGTATCCACCACCAGGATCGATATCTTGTGCAGGGTGTCGAGGATCAGCTTGAAAAAGTCCCTTTCCTTTTCCCGCTCTTCGATCATCTCCTGCGCCTGGGCTTCGGTAAAGAGGTCCACCTGAACAGGCGGCGCTGGGGGGTTCTCCTTGATGAACCTCTCAATATTTGTTTTCCATTGGGCCGGTTCACCCAGATCTGCCTTGGAGACAAACTGTGCCGTATCCAGTGTGGTGAACATAAGGCAGGGACTTGCCCCCGGACTGTCCAACCGCTGGACAATCATGAATCCAGTAAAGGCGCGGGCCGCGCTCTTATCATCCTTGCTTCGAAAATATCCGTTGATAAACACCGGGCCTTCGCCTTTCATGCATGTTTCGATGGCGGCGTTTATCCTGGAGATCTCGTCATCCGGAGTGGGAGCAAAATCGTAGGCGTTCATGGTGATCGCCTTTTCGTAAGAAATACCCACGTGGCAACATCCAAATAAATTGACGAAACGAACCTGCGCCAATGGCTCGGTATCCACCACCAGCACTGCGAAGCTTTGTGTGGCGTCAAGGATGGATTTAAAAAAGTCCCGTTCCTGCCGGACCTTGGCAAGGCGGGTGATCAGATCGTCAAGAGACACGTTTCCCATGTTTCATCCCCTTACAAACCCGGATATACCCCTTGACGATAAATATCATAACCCAAGGTATCGGCGGAAAACAAGCGTATTCAGACATGTTTGTCATACCTATCTGTCAAGCAAATGCTATCTCTATGTTTTATTAGCAGTTACCATCCGGCATGTGGCTTGCAAGCAATGACTGACAAGATCGAATCTTTTAAGGAAACGAAATATGCTTAGCGACAAACTGAAGGAGTATGGGAAAAACCCCGCGCACCGCGGGATTTTTTTCCAGGAGGAAGCATCCGCCAAGGGGCTTGCTTTCCTCACTGCCAAGGTGGGCGATATGAAAATCTTCTGGCTGCTGGACCCGGTGGATGAGACGGTGGTCAACGCCAAGTTTTTCACATATGGCGGGCCGGATTCGCTGGCGCTGGGTGAGGCTATCAGCGTATTGGCCGAGGGAAGCTCCATCCAGAGGGCCTTCGCCATTTCCGGCGAAGATGTGGCGGCCACCCTGGCCGATGCCAACTATTACCCTTTCAACAAAAGGGACCTTATGTCCCAGACCGACTACCTGATAGCGATGATGCGGCAGGATCATCCTCTTGCTCTGGCCAAGCTTGCCATGGCGCTGAAGATGGATGGCGCAGGGAAGGCCAGCAGCGATGTTGAGCTTTCCCAGGAAGATGAAAAATGGCTTGGCATGCCCAAGAGCGAGCAGATAGCCATGATCGAGAGGGTGATCGACAATGAGATACGGGGCGCCTTGCAAGTGGATGGGGGCGACATTGAGATAGTCGATATCAAAAACGGGTGGGACATTTACGCCGAATTCAAGGGCGCCTGCACATCCTGCAGCGCCTCGGTGGGGTCCACATTTCTTGTGGTGGAGAACGTGATAAAAAACAAATTGAACCAGAAGCTGAATCTGGTGGCGAACAGTTTCCCATGGTAGAAAAGGCGAATAACCAAATGAGCGAAGCGACAAAGCTGCAACCGGAGGTTGCCAGGGTAATAAGCGAGCGCGAATACAAATTCGGCTTCAACACCCAGATCGATTCAGACACCTTCCCCAAGGGCTTGAACCAGAATGTGGTCCGGGAGATATCAAAGCGCAAGGGGGAGCCGGAGGCTGTCTTGAATTTCCGGCTGGAGGCGTATCGGCGCTGGCTGGAGATGGAGGAGCCGGAATGGGCGCATGTGCATTATCCTCCCATCGATTTTCAGGATATCTCCT
>Ga0224495_10003193_pt1 | contig 10204 bp, 10 predicted proteins | sample SF_Jul11_sed_USG_FD_168128 | JGI IMG/M metagenome (GOLD analysis project Ga0224495, IMG submission 168128) | Sediment microbial communities from San Francisco Bay, California, United States - SF_Jul11_sed_USGS_4_1 | ecosystem: Environmental > Aquatic > Marine > Sediment | place: USA: California...
TACAAAGATAATTGTTATACTAGTTGCCTTTGGAATTGCTGTTTTCAAAGCTGTTATGGTTATAGCAAATTTTATGCATCTTAGATTTGAGCCTAGGCTTATGATAGGCTTGGTAGGCTTTGCTTTATTTGTTTTACTGGCACTCTTTTTTGGAGTTTGGCCAGATGTACTTAGCGAAGGAAATTCTGCACAGCATCCTAGTACAGAACTTATTTACACAACATTGAAAAAAGCAAAGCATAATGATGAAGTGATTATCTTTACAGATAAAGATGCAATTCCTGAAAAGATTGAAGGTTCAAGATTTAATAGTGATATATTAGCTAAAATCACTAATGAAGATGATAAGGAAGTAATGAAATCTTCTTATGGATATAAAAAAGATGTGGAATTACATGTGTATAAGTTAGATAAAAAATTACTTAATACAAATCTAACTAATGATCAAAAAGAAAAAATTTCAAAAATATCCAACATATTAAAATCTGTTAAATATGAGTTAACAGAGTCGGATGTTATTAACTCTTTTGCAAAAATCGGTTATCACAATTTTGCAGAGAGAGAAGATATAAAGAAATTTATACTTAAAAAATCAAAAACTTCTATGAGTAAGTGAACTCATGACAAAAAATTTATCTAGTACACTTTTATAAAATTATAGTGTACTAGATATAAAAATAGGGGTAAATTATGGAAAGGAATACTATAATTATTAATAATGATAATTTGCGTCGTCGTGCTGCTGTTCCTACCGGAGTTTTAGCCGTATTAATAATTGTAGCAGTAGAAATAATGTTTTTTGGTGGGCTTATTAGCTCATTTTTGGTGCAAAGAATGACTGCTAGTGAGTGGCCACCACCAGGTCAACCCAATTTACCTGTATTGGTAACAGCAATTAACAGTATATTTTTAATCATTAGTGCTATAACAATACATTTTGCAGTTTGGTCAATTAAAAAAAATCCTATAAAATTGTTAACTACAAAAATTTGCTTATTCATAACTTTATTTTTAGGAATTATATTTATAGCAATTCAAGGCTACGAATGGATTAAACTTTTAAGTTATGAAAACCCTTTAACAATTAATTCAAGTTTGTTAGGGGCTTATTTTTATACAATTATAGGTGCTCATGGATTGCATGTTATTGCAGGATTAGTTTTACTAATAATTGTTATAACTAAGTTAATGAAAGGAAAATATAATAATAAATCTTATGTTGGACTTAGTGTGAGCAGAATTTATTGGTTTTTTGTTGTGGGATTGTGGCCTATACTATATTTTTTAGTTTATTTATTATAACAATCCTTTGTAATAAAGGAGTTAATTATGTTTAGTTTTTTTAAATCAATGAGATACTTCAAAGTAATTTTGGTATTTGCTATATTGCTCATTAGCATTGTGATTCCATATAAATCATGGGCTTGTAGTGTTTGTGGCTCAAACGATGGTGATGTTTATCTTTGGTTTATCTTTATACTAATGCCCCTACCACTTATTATGATTGGATTAATTGTTTGGTGGGTATATAGAAAGAATAAGAGTTTAATTCATAAGCAGGACGAAAATTAGGATATTCTCTTGTGAAATAATTTTATAAATCATTATTTCATGAGTAAATATATTTTAATAACCATAAACAAGTTAAGATACAGTATAGTTTACGAGTTTATTTTCATCACTTTAGGAAGTTGGCTCAACTTGATTATACTGTATTTTTTTTTATGCCAATCTATATTTATATATTAAATGATTTTTATTATCCACCAGGGTTTGGAGTACCGTTCTGCCAATCTTTAAGAAAGTCCCATGCTTTACTTGAGTTGTGTAGAAAAGCAAATTTTGCCACCTGTCTCCCTAATTCCATTAATCTATCACGCAAATTATTATCATTTAATTTACCATTTGTATTAAAAACTCTATGAGCATGTGGAATAGCCACCTGTTCTGGTATAACCCATGCGTGTAATGCTCTTCCAATATTACGTAGAGTGTTTAATGCTTCTATGCCTCCCAGTATACCAGCAGATACTCCTACTAGACCAATAATTTTCCCCTCAAGCTCATCAAATCCCATTAAATCGAGGGCATTTTTTAGTACCCCACTCATATTCCCGTGATATTCAGGAGTACCTAATATAATTCCTTTCGCTTCTTTAACTAGGAGTCTTAGTTTAAAAACATCTTGGGGGTAGTTTTCTTCATTTTCTTTACCATCGCAAAAAACAAGATTAAAATCCCTCAAATTGATTAGCTGAGTCTTAGAATTAATCTCTTTAGCACCTTCTAATGCAATGTCAAGAGCCATCCTGGTATAACTTGGTTTTCTAAGGCTACCACAAATTGCTACAATTAAGTGTTGATCAAAGTTACTGTTTAAATTACTCACTGACTAACTCACTTAAAAGCAATATTAAAAAATTAAATCTTTGGAATACCCTATTACACTACTAACACCAGAATAATAATATTTTAAAATGTTTTACTATCTATTTCCAAAGCTGTTATGGCAGCAGTATTAACAATATTTTCAACAGAACATCCTCTTGTAAGGGCATTAACAGGCTTTTTTAGTCCAACCAAAATTGGTCCAATGAGTTCAGCATTGGCAAGTCGCTCCATAAGTTTGTAACAAATATTTGCAGAATGTAATTCTGGAAAAATTAAGATGTTAGCATCTCCTTTAAGTTTGGAAAAAGGGAAATATTCTTTTATAATATCTGGTGTAACAGCTGTATCAGCCTGCATTTCTCCATCAACAATTAAATTAGGTTCTTTTTGTTTAACAATTTCAACTGCTTGAGCAACCTTTTTTGCTGATGGATGCTTGACACTGCCAAAATTAGAAAACGATAACATAGCAATTTTGGGTTCCATACCAAGTGATCTTGATGCATTTGCACAGTTGATAGCAATTTCAGAGAGCTGTTGTGCTGTTGGATCAATGTTAACCGTTGCATCAGCAAATATAAATGTTTTATCCTTGAACATAACAAGGTAAAAGCTTGACACAACAGATAAATCTTCTCTTAGTTCAATAATTTCTAGTGCAGGTCTAATAGTTTCTGGAAAGTGAGTGGTAACTCCATCAACTATACCATCAGCATCTCCTTGTTCAACCATCATCATACCAAAGTAATTATTCTTGTTTAGAAGGTAATAGGCCTGATTTAAGAATACACCTTTCCGTTGTCTAAGCTCATAAAGGCGTTTAGCATATTTATCTTTATTTTGCGATGTGAGAGGATCTATAATTACCATGTCCTTCAGGTTAATACGATGATCATTTGCTTTTTTACGAATGTCAGCCTCGTTTCCAAGCAAAATGGGAGTTGCAATACGTTCTTCTACAATTATATTACATGCTTTCAAAATCTTTTCCTCAGTGCCTTCTGGAAATACAATCCAGTGATGTTTCTTTTTCACACGATTAATAACTCTTCTAACAACAAATTCTCGTGTCCCATGGATCTTTTCCAACTGTTCAATATACTTTTCAAAGCTATTAATAGGCTCTTTAGCTAATCCACTTTCCATTGCAGCCTTTGCTACTGCAGGAGCAACATATAATAGTACTCTTGGATCGAAGGGTTTTGGGATGATGTAGTCACGACCAAACTCTAAACGTCTTAGATCATAAGCCTTTAAGACAGAATCAGGTACTACTTCTTTGGCTAGATTGGCTAATGCTTTTACTGCGGCAATTTTCATTTGCTCATTTATCCCAGTGGCTCTAACATCAAGAGCACCACGAAAAATGAAAGGGAATCCCAATACATTATTAACCTGATTTGGATAGTCACTTCTCCCTGTAGCCATTATTAGATCAGTTCTCGCTTCCATAGCATCAGGATAAGATATTTCTGGCACAGGATTTGCCATTGCAAAAACAATGGGATCTTTATTCATAGATCGAATCATATCTTGTGTAACAATATTACCCTGTGAAACACCAGCAAAAACATCTGCATTTTTTAGTGCATCAGCAAGAGTTCTGGCATCTGTTTCTATTGCAAACTGCTCCTTATAAGGATTCATTCCTTTAGGCCTACCCTTATATATTACCCCAAGGCTATCACACATTAATAGATTCTCAGGTCGTACTCCCAAACTAAGATATAGCTTTGCACAAGCAATACCAGCAGCTCCTGCACCACTAAAAACAACTTTTATTTTATCAATTTGTTTTCCTATAATCTCGAGAGCATTTAAAAGTGCAGCAGATGAAATAATTGCTGTTCCATGTTGGTCATCGTGAAACACAGGTATATTCATTTCCTTTTTGAGCCGTTCTTCTATATAGAAACATTCTGGCGCTTTGATGTCCTCAAGGTTGATTCCGCCAAACGTGGGCTCTAATAATTTTATGGTATTAATGATTTCATCTGGGTTGGTCGAGTTAATCTCAATGTCAAACACGTCAATATCTGCAAACTTCTTAAATAATACACCCTTACCTTCCATTACTGGTTTACCAGCCAATGCACCAATATTGCCCAAACCTAATACTGCTGTTCCATTAGATATTACACCAACAAGATTACCTTTGGCAGTGTATTCATAAGCGTCATGTGGATTATCTTTAATCCTAAGACAGGGTATAGCAACTCCTGGTGTATATGCAAGGGATAAATCTCTTTGTGAACCACATGGTTTAGATGATACAACCTCAATTTTACCTTTCCTACCTCTTGAGTGGTAATTTAAAGCTGCTTCATCCCTATTCACCTTATCATTTGAATGAAACGTTTGAGGAGATGAAGAATCAGCCATGCTTTCGTTATTCATATAACCCCCTTTCTATAATTAGATTACTATATTCTCCTATTAAAAAGATAATCCGATAGTTTCATAAAGTGATTATTTTTTAATAATTTGTTATTATTTTTTAGTAAATTATCATTGAAAATAAAACAACTTAAAATTACGCAGCAAAGTGTTTTTAAAAAATAACTAATTGGCTAAATGATGAATCACTATATAATTTGGTTTAACCTAAAGGAAAATATTAAGGCTCACCAATTTTTACAGGACTTAGTAAACTATCTTAACCTTTTGAGAGAGTCAAAACTAATTGTTGATTATAAAATTATGCGTAGGAAACTTGGATTTGGCCCCAGTGAGTTGGGAGAATTCATGGTAGATTTGCTTTTTAAGAATCTTGAACAACTTGATATGGCTTTTCATTCTGTTCTAAAAGGCATGAACGAAAATAACGAACTTAATATCTTGCATAAGAAAGTGTATTGCAATGTAAATGACTTTAGATCATCTCTCTAGCGCGATTTCCCTGATGAAAATTAATATATCTAACCGCCTTGATGCGTAAAGTTTAAGCTGTTTAAATTGACATGCTAAATGATACTTATTACATTTTATTTTAAGTATACTAATACTTTTTTAAAATTAAAGTCATTTATTGTCATGCTGAATTCATTTCAGCATCTCACTAGGACAGGAGATCCCGAAATAAATTCGGGATGACATTCAATATAAAAAACTTTAGTTTTAAAATCATGTTTGTATAACAATTGATTATACTAAAAATTAAATATAAATATTGACTTTTGTTTATTATATTCATTAAATTAGCTATTATTTATAATGAACTTATGTTATGGATGTACTAATATGCTACTTGGTAGAGTGATTGGTAGACTTGTATCCAGTCAAAAGCTCGATGCTTTTACTGGTGTAAAATTCCTTATTGTCCAACCCTTAGATGAAAGTATGAATGAGATTAGAGAGATTATTATTGCATGTGACACCGTTCAGGCAGGAGAAGGTGATATTGTTTTTTATGAAACTGGTCGTGAAGCAACAATTCCATTACCTAATAAGATGAATCCTTCTGACGCCACGATTACTGCTATTGTTGATCAAGTAAATGTAGGGTGAGCCAAATTTATACACTATATTGTGGAGATAAATATGATATTAGGCAGAGTTATTGGCAATGTGGTATCCACAATTAAGAATCCTGCATATATTGGTGAAAAAACAATGATGGTTTTACCTATTGATCCTGATAATAAACCTAATGGTGATTTAATTATTGCTGTGGATAAAGTTCAAGCTGGTCCTGGAGATAAAGTTATAGTTATGACAGAGGGTAACTCAGCACGTCAGCTCTTAGAAACCAAGGATACCCCTGTCAATATGGTTATTGTTGGTATTGTGGATCATGTTGAATATGTCAAATAAAAAATCCTTTGGACTAATCGTAAATTACAATGCAGGCAAAGTAAAATCTGGTGTATACAAAAGGGAATTCTTTGAAAAAACATTTGGTAATGATTGTCTAATAAGAGAAACAAAGGTTTTAGATGATGTATTAAAGGCTCTTAAAGAATTTCAGGATTTTGGAGTTGAATATTTAATAATTTTTGGTGGAGATGGTACGCATCAAAATGTAATTACTCAAATCCTGCGCTCAAACATAGTTTTTAAGTACATTGTCCCCCTCAAAGGAGGAACAATGAACATGTTGGTAAAGGATATTGGCTTAGGTAACTCATACATAAAGGTTATTAAAAAACTTAAAGAACTCTATAGCTGTAATAGTAAGGAAATACTCTCTTTTGAAAAGCCCGTTTTAAGTGTGACAGTAAATTCAGAAGAATCCCATTATGGCTTTTACTTTGCTAATGGCGTAATTTACAAGATCCTCAAAAAGTATTATGAAAGCCCATCTTCAGTATATAATGCAATGAAAGTTACACTGAAAGGACTTTTAGGCTCATTTATATCCTCTCATTCTTATTCAAACTTATTTGATTTTATCGATTGCAATGTTATACATGATGAACAAATCCATCCGCAATCTAAATATCTTGGTATAATGTTGAGTACTTTAAATAGAGTTGTATTTAATATGAAACCTTTTATCCAAAAGATAAACAGTAAAGACCAATTTTGTTTTACTGGATACGCATTCCCTAAAAAGGATTTAATACGTCATTTTATCCCTCTAGCAAAGGGTAAACTGGTAAAAGGTTCAAAAGTTTACTCTCTTACACCCAAAACTTTAGTTTTAGAGTGTGATACTGGTTTTGTTTTAGATGGTGAGATTCATAACATTAATGAGCCAAGTAAAATTAACATTGAAATTGGTGGATATTTGAATATACCAATAATTACAGCAAAATAAAAAATTAAATCAGTCTCTCATAAAAAGAAGTTACACCATTTTAATTTTTATCTTCCTTAACAAGCTTACCAAGTCTATTAAAGTAACGTTTAATACTTAATTTTCCTTTATCATCAAATAAATGCTCTTCTTCTATAATATCATTTCTGTTGTAGAAGGTAATTTTATTTAATTTATTTAAATTGTAACTTTCAACCTTATATTTAATGGCACTATTATTATAAAAATATAAATATTTATTAATCAGCATATTATTACTATATTCTTCCATTTTCAGAATTTTCTGATGTAATTTTTTTTCTAAAACAAAGTACTGATAATAAAAAATATTTTTTTTGTTTTGATTGTTAAAATAATCTATCTTCTTGTCAAGATAACTTTTACCAATATTATAATCTGGATAAAAGTCTTTACTACTTAGTGGAAGAGGTTTAAACATTTCTTCACTAGCAATTTGTCCCTTCTGATCATATTTTACAACTTTATTTAAACCATTATTATCATCATAATACTCAATAGAGTTGATTTTATTTTTTAAATCGAGATTTTTCTTTATGATAGGATATTTTGCATCATCATAAACAAAAACATGTTTGCTGAAGAGCTTGTCATTCTTATAGTAGTTATAATAATTTATTCTACCCGAACTATAATACACTTCATAAAAACTCCCTCCCCTTGCATCGCTTTTTGATATTTCATCTTTATCACTAAATGCATTTAAATCCTCGTTATATCCTATATAATAGCGAACACCACTGCTGCAAAACGTCAGTCCAAAAAGCATACAGAGTAAAATTACAAACCATTTACTCTTCATCAATAATCTCCTAAATTAATATAATTTTAAGTTTTTAATATAAAGAGTTCTCTGAATTTCGTCAAGAAGATTTGCTTGTTTCTTTTATTTAATGATATTATTATATTTATAAATGTATTAGTATAATAAAATTTAAGGGAAAAGTTATTTTACGTATAATTGCAGGATCACACAAAGGAAGACGTGTTGAAGTCCCCAAAACTATTATTGAACCAACAAAAGATTTTGTTAAAGAAGCATTATTTAATATTATTTCTAACAATATTATTAATAAATCCTTTATAGATCTATTTTCTGGAAGTGGCAATATAGGAATTGAGGCTCTAAGCAGGGGTGCAAGCAATGTAACCCTTGTCGATGATAATGACAAATGTATTCAAACGATTAAAAAAAATCTTCTTAAGCTTAACCTTAATGCAAATGTTATTAAACAAAATGTATTTTCTTTTCTAAACAATGTATCAGCCATTAATTTTGATTATATTTTTGCAGATCCCCCCTATTATAAAGATTATCACACAAATTTAATTCTTTCCATAACACAAAGTTCAATTTTTACATCAAATTCTATAATTATAATAGAACACTTATCCAAAAAGAAAATTATAAACATTCCTAATCTTAATTGCTATGATAAAAGAAATTATGGAATAAGCTCTCTTAGCTTTTATAAGGCGGATTTTTTAATAATTTAAACATTGATTTTTTAATTTTTCTTCGCTTTAATGGATTATATCTTTTCAAAGATTGAAAAACTTGCTATCTTTAAAACTAGTTAGTATAATTTTTACTTCAGTTTTTTTTAATAATATATTTATTTAGTGGTAGGTAATTATTTAGACATGGAACAACGTGGTAAAATTGCTCTACTTTCCTGTGATTCAGGAAAACAACTAGGAAGTCGCATTTATGATAACCTTATAAACATCTTTGAGAAAGAAAAAAATCAAATTAACTTTAAACCAAAACCTGTACAATCACAGGAGATTTATTTTGCAAATGGAGAGGTTAAAACTGTTATTAATGAGAATATACGGGGCGATGACATTTACATATTACAATGTATGGACGATCCATTAAGTAAAAGAAGTGTAAATGATAATTTGATGGCCCTTCTAACAGCTATTGATGCAGCGTATCAGTCAGATGTAGATCAAATTACTGTTGTTATCCCACAATTCCCATACTCTAGACAGGAAAGAAAGAAGGCTAGAGAATGTATTTCAGCAAAATTAATTGCATCTTTCCTTGAAACATCCCAAGCCATGAGAGTTCTAACTGTTGATGTGCATGCTGAGGCAATTGTTGGCTTTTTTAGACGCATTAAATTCGAGAATCTACACGCATCACGAATTATAATTGAACATATTATCAAGTGCTACCCCAATACTTCTTTTGCAGTTGTTGCACCAGATGTTGGTAGTGCACCAAGAGCACGTTTCTTTTCTAAGGAATTTAAGTGTGATCTAGCAATTATAGATAAAGAAAGAAACTATGCTGTCCCTGGTACTATTGAAAGCATGAGACTGGTTGGTAATGTTAAGGATCAGAACGTGTTTATGGGCGATGATATGATTGCAACCGGTTCTACACTGATAAGCGCATGTAATCTTCTCAAGGATCAAGGTGCCAAAGATATTTACATCTCAAGCACTTTCCCCTTTTTCAATGGGAATGCAGTTGAAAAATTCGATGATGCTTATCAAAAAAAATTAATCAAAAAAGTAATTGGAACTGATTGTGTTTTTAGGGGTGAACAGTTTATCAAAGATCATCCATGGTATGAAGAAGTCTCGGTTGCCCCACTCATCGCAAAAGTAATTCATAATATCAATCGAAAACTCTCGGTAAGTGAATTACTTAGCTAAAACGGAGGTTGTAATAGTGTTTAAATATTTATTAATCTTTCAAATACTCAATTTTATCCTAATAGAGTTCTAAAAATATTTTAATTTGAAAGGACTAACTAGGAGCATTTATGGCTGTAGAATTGAGTTTTGAGGGACCAATTATTGAACTTGATAAAAAAATTGAGGATCTTAAAAAGCTTGATAAACAAGGAAACGTGAGTTTTCGTTCTGAAATTTCAAAGCTGGAAAGTAAACGAGAAAATCTCCTCAAAGAAATATATAATAATCTCACACCATGGCAAATCACTCAAGTTGCACGTCACCCAGAGAGACCTCAGTTTTTCGATTATATTAATTATATTTTTAAGAATTTTATTGAACTTC
>Ga0224495_10003194_pt1 | contig 10203 bp, 4 predicted proteins | sample SF_Jul11_sed_USG_FD_168128 | JGI IMG/M metagenome (GOLD analysis project Ga0224495, IMG submission 168128) | Sediment microbial communities from San Francisco Bay, California, United States - SF_Jul11_sed_USGS_4_1 | ecosystem: Environmental > Aquatic > Marine > Sediment | place: USA: California...
TTATGCGGGTTTGTATCTACAGGGGACCAGTCGTCCTTCTCTTAAAGGGATTTTCCCAGCAGCAGCGTTGAAGGAGAGACAAACGCGGGATCGTGATGTGAGAATCGTCCAACGGGCTAATCATATTGCACACACCACAGGAAAACGAACCTTTCCCTGGAGGGTGCTGATCATTGCTGGAAGGGACGGAGATCTGATCGAAAGCCAGATGATCTTCAAATTGGCCAAGCCTTTACAGCTCGAGGACACCTCTTGGATCAAGCCAGGAAAGGTTGCATGGGACTGGTGGAACGCCAATAATATTTACGGCGTTGATTTTAAAGCTGGGATTAATACAGAAACATATAAGTATTATATCGACTTCGCTTCGGACCACGGAATCGAGTACGTTATCCTGGATGAAGGCTGGTATGTGTTAGGGGACCTTCTGAACATCAATCCGGAAATCGACATCCCGGAAATCACCCAATACGCCCATGACAAAAACGTCGGTATCATCCTCTGGGTCGTATGGAAAACCTTGGATGACCAGCTTCACAAAGCACTGGATCAGTTCGAAAAATGGGGTGTAAAGGGAATCAAGGTGGATTTCATGCAGAGGGACGACCAGTGGATGGTGAATTACTACCAAAAAATTGCCAGGGAAGCGGCCAAAAGACATCTTGTGGTCGATTTCCATGGGGCCTACAAGCCGACGGGACTCAGGAGAGCTTACCCAAACGTTTTGACCAGGGAAGGCGTTCTTGGCCTTGAACACAACAAATGGTCAAAGAATGTCACGCCAGAACACGACGTCACAATCCCCTTTATACGTATGCTGGCAGGCCCTATGGATTATACGCCTGGAGCAATGATCAATGCGCAGAAGGATGATTTCCGCGCCATCTTTACGCGTCCTATGAGCATGGGCACGCGCTGTCATCAGCTTGCGATGTACATCGTTTATGAAAGCCCTTTGCAGATGCTGGCCGACAGCCCATCCAACTACCGCAAAGAAAAGGAGTGCGTTGAGTTCCTCTCAAGAGTGCCGTGCGTGTGGGATGATACCCGAGTCCTTGATGCCCGTGTTGCCGACCATATTGTGATCGCCAGACGATCGGGGGATATCTGGTATTTGGGTGCAATGACGGATTGGACTGCTCGTGAGCTCAGCATAGACCTCAATTTCTTGGAAGAAGGAGACTACCAAGCAGAGATCTTCAAAGATGGTATAAACGCCCACCGCTACGGGAGCGATTACAAGAAGGAAGTCATCGAATGCACCAATCAAGATGCGATAAAAATCAAGCTGGCCCCAGGAGGTGGCTGGGCTGCACGGTTTTGTGCAAAAAAGACAGAATAAATTGAGGCCTGTGGTATAACAATATTTTCTTTGCCCAATTCATTCTCATGTAACCATGCCTTTTACCTATCTTGACCATTTCTATCTGAGCGGCGTTCCACAATTCGTCATGTGTCTGGGCTGCTTCAAAAAACCTCGAATCTGTTTTTTATTGACTTTGCTATCATTTTGAAATTTAATATCGTCTACTTTTGGAGAGTTTTTGTATAATTTTGACTGGAAAAGCACAGAAAGGAGGTCAACATGGAAAGAAGGTTCACTGCGCTATTATGCGCACTAGCTGTGATGGCCGCCTGCGCATGGGCCCAGGATCTTGCCCTGAAAGGAGGCACGATCCTGACCATAACCAACGGCACCATCGAAAACGGGACCATCATCATCCAGAACGGCAAGATTACTGCTGTGGGAAAGGATGTCCAAATTCCGAACGGGATCAAGGTTATCGATGTGACTGGGAAATATGTCATGCCAGGGATCATCGACAGTCATTCTCACATCGCGCTGACCGATATAAATGAAGCCACAGATCCGGTTACACCTCAGATCTGGATGTGGGAAGCCCTAGAGCCTGGCTCGGATTCCATCCTGAAGACATTGGCAGGTGGAGTGACCACCGTCAAGACAATGCATGGAAGTGCTAATATCATCGGTGGAGTGAACGTCACCATCAAGCTCAAATATGATCGGAGTGTAGAAGAGCTGATCATACAAGGAGTGCGCCAGCAACTAAAAATGGCCTTGGGAGAAAATCCCAAGCGTCTTTATGGCAGTAAAGGACGCTCCCCGTCCACCCGTATGGGAAATGCTTATGTGGCTCGGAAAGCGTTCGTTGAAGCACGAGAATATAAGGCCAAATGGGATAAATACGAAAAGGATAAGCAGGCCGGAAAAAAGGATTTGAGTCCCCCCAAAAAAGACCTGCAGATGGAAACGCTGAAGATGGTACTGGAGAAAAAACTCAGCATCGACTGCCACACCTACAGGGCTGAAGAAATCGCATGGATCATCGACTTCTGTAAGGAATTCGACATCGATCTTCTGCAATTGAGCCACTGCATCGACGGATACAAAGTCGCAGACATCATGGCAGAGGCCGGCGTCTTCTATGGAGGATGGGTCGATTCGTGGGGATTCAAAGAAGAAGCCTATGACGGCTGTCCCTATGGTCTGCAAATTCTGTATGATTCCGGAGCAAAAATCGTCATCAACTCGGATAGCCCTGTGATCGGTCGATATCTCTTCCTTGAGGCATCAAAAGTGCTGAAATACACTGATATCCCGGAAAATGAGGCACTTAAAATGATCACCCTGAATCCAGCAGAGTCTCTAGAGCTGGGCGACCGCATCGGAAGTCTGGAAAAGGGCAAAGATGGGGACATCGCGGTCTTTGACAAGCATCCACTGGACTCCACCACCAAATGCCTGATGACCATCATAGAGGGAGAGATCTTCTTTGATTTCTCCAAAGAGAGCATTACGGTCAAAGGAGGAAGCCGATGAGAAAAATTGTTAATGCTGTCCTATTGGTTCTCATCCTCCTAGTTGGAATAAGTGGAGCCATCCCTGGCGACACAATAATTTTGATCAAAAACGCTACAATAGTACCGGTGAAGGGAGCACCAACTCAGAACGGTGACCTCTTGATTGAAAACGGAAAGATTGCGAAAATCGGAACCAATATACAGGCTCCAGCAGGGGCAGAGGTCATCGATGCTTCGGGGAAATACGTCTATCCTGGAATGGTGGCAGTCATGACAGCGGTTGGGGTGACCGGGTATCCAGGTGCGGGGAACGATACCGATGAAGTCGGAATCTCTACACCCCATATGGACCCTTACGATGCCATAAACCCGGAGGATGAATGCATCGAAGTAACACGTCTGGGCGGAGTCACCACTGTGCAGACGGTAAGCGGGACCCGGAGTGTGATCAATGGAAAATCCGTGGTCCTGCACATGGAGGGAGGTCTGGCTGAGGAAATGGTGGCCAAACGCTATGTGGCCCAGATCATCAACATGGCCGCAAAAGAACAGAACAAGTATCCCTCTACGCAGCCCGGGATCGTCTCGTTTTTACGTGCTCAATTCGACCAGGCTAAAGAATATGCCGAGAAAAGGACCGAGAAAGACAAGGCGGCAAAAGCAGACAGTAAAGACGAAAACGACAAAGAGAGCTTCGCCAAGCGGAACCTGGAAATGGAGGCTCTAGTGCCAGTGGTCACAGGAAAGGTTCCCGTCATATTTATCACCAATGATGAGGTGACCATTCGCAACGCTCTCGAGATCACCAAGGAGTACAAACTCAAGGGAATCATCCGGGCCAGCACAGGAATACTCAAATACACCGACCGTATAGCCAAAGAGAATATACCAGTTATATGGGCCGGAACTTCTGGTATTCCACGACGCTGGGAACCCCATGACTTGAACTATCATACAGCAGCGGTATTGGCAGAAAAGGGAATCCTGTTTGCCTTTGACCCAGGCGGTTATGGTCCAGGAAATCGCAACGTGCGCAACATATTTACGCCGGCTTCGCTCTCGGTGGCCCATGGTCTATCGGAGAAAGATGCGTTGGAAGCTCTGACCATCACTCCGGCACGGATCCTCGGCATACAGGAAGAAGTTGGTTCTCTTGAAGTAGGAAAAACTGCTAATGTGGTGATCTGGACCGGTAGCCCCTTACAGGGGCGTTCTAGGGTGGAGACAGTCATCGTCAAGGGCAAGCTCATCCCCATGACCAGCTTCCAGACCCGGCTCTACGAAAAATTCAAGAAGATCGTCCACGAAAGGATGAAGAAAAAATAACTCAAGATCTCATGGATTCAGAACGGAAGGAAATTCTGGTCTTGAAGAAGGCAAAAGGAAGCGAAAATTGGAAAGGAGTTGTCTTTGGCTGTAGATAAAAAGAGGCGTGCCGTTTTTAATTTTAAGAATCTATTCTCCCACCAAACTATTTCTAATCCCAAAAAGGAATATCACAAATGACACCTCTTGGATAGCTAAAAAAATTTTCAAACGAGATGAAAGAAAAAAACAGTTGCTTCGTCTAATCTAGTAATAGAAAAGCTTCTATTGCACTACAAATGTTGTCTATCAATCATGTATCAAAATTAAATATTGTTTCACCTATCAGTATCGATTATACTCGATGCTTATATCTATACAGGCTCTAAAATGAAATTTTTTATTAAAGGAGTTATCAGTTGAAGAAATCTTTATTTTTTATCGTTGTCCTTTGCCTATTCACTTTTTCTTTGCTAACCGGACAGCAAGAAAAAGCCGAAGAAAAGCCCGACCCGATGAAGAACTTCTCGATCGTCACGGAAATCCAACCGGTACAAGAGAAGGTGAAGGAAGGCTTCGAGTCCATCACAGGCAAGGATGCCATCACCTATTTGAAATTCATCTCATCTGACCTTCTGGAGGGAAGAGAGACAGCCAGTCAAGGATACGACATTGCAGCCGAATATGCGGCCACCATGTTCGAGCTTTGGGGAATCAAACCGGCCGGAGACGCTGTTCGTCCCCGTATGGATATGCGCCTTATGATGATGCAAAGGTCTCAAACACCTCCAGCAACCAAGAGAGGTTATTTGCAGAACATCGCCATGAAAGAGACCCTAAGAAATGAGGGGATGGCCATTATCGAATGGCAGAAAGGCCAGTTGAAGAAGTCAAAGACTTTTCAGCCTAACCAGGATTACACATACTTTGCTTCTGACACTCAGTCTCTGACCGCACCGGTTGTATTCGTGGGATACGGCATTCAGGAGCCCTCTTTGAAATTCGACGAATACAAGAATTTGGACGTCAAAGGTAAATTCGTGATGATGCTCTCCGAAGCTCCAGGAAAGGATGACCCTGAGTCCCCGTTCAATAAAGGCGAATTGAAAGAGAAGTATTATCCACAACGCCGCCGTATGAGACGAATGACCTCTCCTAAAGTCGATTTAGCTAGAGATTTAGGAGCGGTAGCCATCCTAATGGTTGAAAACTCTCCCAAGGACAATCCCGATGTCGCGCAAAGAGCTCTCGATGCACAAAAGATCAATGATGAAAGACCCATAATCCCTGGCGAGCGCCGCAGGATTTCCCTTGTGGATGCCAAAGGCCTTCCTATGCCCTGGGAAAGAGTCCCGACCATCCAGGTTTCACGGGAGATGGCCGATGACATTCTGGGCATGGCGGGCCAGGATGTCGAGACTCTGAAAGGAAAAATCGAAAAGACTCTCCAAAGCCATTCGATGCCACTTCAAGGTGTGACCTTTACGATCGAAAACAAGGCCGAGACCAAACTGGTCAACAGCATGAATGTCTTGGGATACATCGAAGGCTCAGATCCTGAACTGAAAAATGAAGCGATCGTGATCGGCGCCCATCTGGATCACCTCGGACTTCGAGGAGACTATATTTTCAACGGAGCCGATGATGACGGCTCTGGTTCTGTCGGAGTGATGGAGATCGCCGAAGCCTTTGCCAAGAATCCCGTTAAGCCAAAACGGTCAATCGTTTTTGCTCTCTGGACTGGGGAAGAAAAAGGACTCCTGGGTTCGAGGTATTATGTAGCTGATCCATACTTCCCTAAAACAGTTGCCAATCTGAATCTGGACATGATCAGCCGAATCTACGAAAAGGAGCGGCTTGCTATGATGGCCAGGAGATGGGGTACAGATATTGGCAAAGAAGTCATAGAAAAAATCGATGTTAAAAAATACATCAGCCTTTCCTTCGATGCAAATACTCCTAGGATTGGAGAAATCATCAGAGAAAACAACAACTATGTCGGTCTCCACATGCACATTCAGGAATCCGAGGAAGCCATGGGTGGAAGCGACCATGCTCCGTTTGCCATGAGCAAGATTCCATGGGCTTTTTTCAACGCTGCCATGACCGAAGACTATCACCAACCCAGTGATACGGTGGATAAGGTGAGTCCCGAATTGATGGAAAAGATCATCAGGTTGATTTATCTGACTGCGTTTGATCTAGCAGATAAATAAAAATTACGTTGATTAAAACGAGTACGTCGCTTTGAACACAAGACCGCGGCCTGGAGCCAGCACGCCCTGCTCGTCGGCTGAGGAAAAGTAGGTTTTATTCAAGATATTCTGAGCGATGGCCAGCAAGGTAAGATTTTTGTTCACCTTAAGACCAAAAATGGAATCCAAAATTGTATAACCGTCAATTTCGACTTCAAGTGGTCCAGGATCTGTTTTTGCTGCGACCAGCGTGATCATCGGCTCAAACCAGAAATCCCCATAGGAATATTTCCCCCATACTGCCAGACGGGCCGGTGGAATGTAATTCAGCGGATGGTCTGTCCCCTTCACCCTTCCCTTCATCAGATGGAAGTTCACGAACAGCTCCAGGTTTTTAACCAGCGCGAAATAGAACTCACCCTCTAGACCATTGATCCGCCCTGCAGTCAGGTTTCTGTAAAAATATTCTTCTTCTTCCGGCCCGGCATATTTCTCGATTATATCGCTCACATGATTGCTAAACCCATAGACAGAAGCGAAAAATTCTTCACTAAGATATCTCAAACCGAGGTCCAGGTTCAGCCCTTTTTCAGGCTCAAGGTCTGGATTGCCGAATACGGTTCCCCTTCCTGTGAGCCCGCTGTAGAAAAGTTCGCTGACAGAGGGAAAACGGAATGACCGGCCGATATTAGTCACCAGAGACAGTTGGGGTGTAATCTCCAAGATCGTGCCGATATAGGCGCTGAATGAGTCATCCCCACGAGAAATACGCTCATCGTCCGGCAGAGAGATGTTGCTTGTGTGAATAGTATCGAAACGGGCTCCGATATTCACAGAAAACGAAGGCAGGACCTGGATCTTGTCATCAAGGTAAAATCCAAAATTGCTGCTCCTTGCGTCATTGAGGGAGGTCTCCTGGATCTCACCGGTGATGTGCCCATTCTCATCATATTGCCATTCAATGTTGCTGTCGCTGATGTCTCCCCGTCCAAAAAAGTCAAAGCCGAAGCTTAAAGTGTGGTTCCGGCTCAACGTTTTACCACCTCTGACCTTGAATCCATAATTGATGCCCTCGATTTCGGCAAGGTTTCTTTTTTTAACCATTAGATCGTCTTCCCTGAGGTTGTCTCCCTGTGTCTCCAGGGAAGAGCGGAACACATAAACACTGGCATTGAACGTATCCATATAGAGCTTATTTTTTCCCTCATAGCCTAAGGTGAACAGCGTGTTGCCTTCCTGTGGATACCAGCGAGGCTTCAGCCGCGCCGTTGGACTTGGCTTCCCTATATCGATGCCCTTGTAATGAAAAAACGTCATATAGAAACGAGAATGCTTCTCCTCTCCGGTAACCTTAAACAAAAAATCATAATCAGAATACCGGGACTGCTCGATCACTTCCTCTGGTGAAGAATAATCATCGGCTTTTTTCCCGCTGACACCCAACATCAATCCGTATTTTCCGAGTGATCCACTGACATTCATCGAGCCTGCCCTTTCTTGTTTGACCGTGTTGTAGCTGAGATGAAAGTTTCCCTTCAACGGAGAATAGGCTGTGGGAGATTTGGTAACAACGTTGATGATCCCCCCCACAGCACCGGATCCATAGAAGACCGAATAGGGACCACGGTTGACCTCGATTCGGTCAATGTCATTTAGACTGATGAAGGAGGCGCTCGCTCCGACCCGTCGTTCGGATGGGATCCTCACTCCGTCCATAAGGAGAAGGACGCGGTGTTCGGCTAGCCCTCGGATAGCCGGAACCATCGAGTAGCCACCTTTCCCGATAGCAACAACTCCGGGAATCTTATCAACAGACTCAGCAATATTTGAAGTGCCCATCTCGGTCAAGACACTACTCGGAAGGATTGTCCTGTGGGAAGGCAGGGAGATATCAATGATGGAATCTGCTTCTGCCGTCACGGTGATTTCTTCCTTGATGGTCATCAGTATCCGGCTTTTCGGTGCCAGGCTTACAACGATCACCTGTACTGTCTTCCCACTGGTGTCTATCTCTATACTCTGTGGGACATAATCGGGATGAGAGAACAAGAGAAAAGCCTTCTTGCGCTCAATATTTTTCAAAGTAAAGGTTCCATCGGTATGGGTTTCTGTAGAAATGTCGGTATCCAAGACTTCCACCTTGACTCCTACCAAAGGTTTCCCTTCATGGTTTGAAACCCGACCTGTGACCTTATCCTTCTCTCTGGAAAAGCACACGCCTGAGAGAAGGAAACCAGCAAGAATACAAACCAGGATTTTTCTCATCAGAAATCCTCTGAATAAAGGCGGTCACAAAGTGTCAACCGATTGGATGATGGTATGATGACTGCGTTACCGCCTTCTATCAAATTATAAGAAAATATTATAATCGATTCGGTGCGAAAATAAAACAACGGCAAGCTCTCCTACGTGTCTTTGGATCCTTTCTGGCACTGTTCAATGAGGGCGTCTAATTTTTCTCTCTCAGCGGGAGGCATGAGATGGTAGTATCGTTTCTTATACTCACTGAGCAAATCAAACGCTTTGGCTTTATTGCCAGTATATAAATAGGCCAGAGCTAGATCAGAATGAGCCTGGCTGAAATCGGGATCTGCTTCCAGAGCTTTTTCCCAGCAGTAGATGGCTCCTCCCAGGTTTCCTTCCTGCCTGTAGGCGTGGCCTAATCCATAGTATGGAGCTGGATATTCAGGATCTAGCTCTATGGCTTTTTTGTAGTATTCGAAGCATCTAGAATAGATGAAGGGATCTTTTGATTGCAGGCCGTAGGAATAGCAGGCATTGGCCAGGTTGTTGTAGAGCTCAGGATGCTTATCATCCAGGGAAAGACCCATTTCAAAGGCTTTGATCGCCTCATTAAAATTGTCTTTCTTGGCATAGGCCGTCCCGAGGTTATTCCATATTTCCGGATCATACTCAACTTCTCTCAAGTTCATTTTTTCGAAAGAGCTGATGATCTTGTCATACTGCTGAGCAGAAACGAGCACTTTTATGTATTCGGTGAATATTTCGTAGTTTGAGGAAAGTGCATTGAGCCCTTGCTCCAGGATGACAATAGCCTCTTCTGTATTTCCTAACTCTTGATAGATGGAAGCAAGATGTTTGTACGCCAAATCTATATCTTTTCTTTCTTGTATGATGTCCCTCAAGAGCTTGATTCCTGCGTCTTGTTGTCCCTTCTTAAACAGTTCCCAGCCTTCCCCAATTTTATTTATATAAGGTAGGAGAACCTTTACATCATCTTGAATGCTAAAATCCTTCTTTTGTGAAACTCGAACGCTCGAGATATAGCCTAAGCTTGCTAGTTTTTCGCGAGTTTCCCGGTCGACCTTTTGAGCAGCGTCAATTTTCTCAGAGGGTGTCAGGCCATGGATGATTTTATTGAGCTGCGATGTCAATTGAGTGAGTATTTCTCTTTCGGCAAGGTTGTTGAGCTCATCAAAATCATGATCCAGGTCATAGAGCTCAGGAACAGGAGATTCGATAAATTTTTTCTTCTTGAGAATAAAACCTTTCAGGGGAGCCCATCCGCGGCTGTAGTAGGGATACAAGGATTCGAAATAGATTGGCCTTTCTGGCAGTTTTTTCCCCCTCAAAGCTGGGAGGAGAGAGGTCCCCTGGAGAAAAGATGGCTTCTTGATTCCCAGCACATCACAGACTGTCGGGAATATGTCCACATGACTGACATAGTCATCGACACGATCCGAGGATGTTTCAGGAATCGAGATGATGAGAGGAATCCATAGGGATGAATTATAAGCGAAAAAACCATGAGTGTCTTCACCATGCTGGCCTAATGACTCGCCGTGGTCCCCAGTGAAAATAATGAGAGTCGAATCGAACAGGTTGTTCTCTTTCATATAATCGAAGAGCTTTCCCAGGA
>Ga0224495_10003195_pt1 | contig 10201 bp, 4 predicted proteins | sample SF_Jul11_sed_USG_FD_168128 | JGI IMG/M metagenome (GOLD analysis project Ga0224495, IMG submission 168128) | Sediment microbial communities from San Francisco Bay, California, United States - SF_Jul11_sed_USGS_4_1 | ecosystem: Environmental > Aquatic > Marine > Sediment | place: USA: California...
TTGAAACAAAAAGGTTTTGGTCGCGGGACATCAACTGCCGCTTTGGAACTTTTTTTCCAAGATAAACCGATGAACATCGCCCGCTGGCCCAATGACAGCTTCTTAAAAATCGCCGGTTTTACGAAGGGCAAAGATGATGGTCACGGTAGTACCCTGGGCGAACTGACTGGAGGCTTTAACTATGAGGGGGACCGCCCTAAGCGCTGGAGAGATACCAGTGACATTTGGGTGCACGGATACTGGGCGTACGACTGGGCGAATTCCTATGAACATATTGCATCGATTGACCTTCAGAAACGTCTGATCAAGACCAGCCCGCCGTATGGAAATTATGGTTTCCGCACAGGTGGGCGATTTTATTTCCTCAATGTTTTGGAGGAACTGGATGAGCCGGGTGAGTGGTATATGGACCGCAAGAGCGGGACCCTGTATTTCTGGCCGCCGGCGCCTATTGAGCAGGGCAGAACCATGGTTTCCATTGTGGAAGAACCGCTGGTTCATCTCAATAACACCTCGCATGTTACAATTAGAGGCCTGGAGATAGAGTGTGCTCGAGGGACCGGCGTTCGGATTTCAGGCGGAACCAACAATAATGTTATAAACTGCACTCTGCACAACCTTGGAAATTATGGCGTTACAGTTGATGGCGGCAGGGATCACAGCGTGGTTGGCTGTAAAATCTATGAGACGGGCGATGGTGGTATCTCTTTGAGCGGCGGAGACCGTAAGACACTGGCCCCGGCACGTCATCTTGCCTATAACAACCACATTCACCACATAGCTCGATGGTCCAGATGTTACGCGCCTGCCGTTTCGATGTCAGGCGTGGGTATCCGCGTTACCAACAACCTGATACATGACCATCCTCATTGCGCCATCCTTTTCGGGGGCAATGACCATCTTATCGAGCTCAATGAAATTCATCACGTTTGTCTTGAGACCGGCGATGTCGGTGCTATCTACACGGGCAGGGACTACACGTTCCGAGGGAACATAATTCGCCATAATTTCATTCACCACACCGGCGGAGTGGGTATGGGCTCTATGGGTATCTATATGGACGACTGTGTCAGCGGCACGCAGATATATGGCAATGTCCTGTGGAAACTTCACCGGGCGGTGTTTCTGGGCGGCGGACGGGACTTTAAGGTCGAGAACAACATCTTCATCGATTGCGATCCGGCGATTGATATCGACGGTCGTGGTTTAAGCAAATCTCCCGTTTGGAACAATATGGTTTACAAGACAATGAAAGAGCGGCTGGAGAGGATGAACTGGAAACAACCACCCTACAGCACTCGCTATCCCGAACTGGCTGACCTGCAAAAGTACTACGCCAAGAACGATGGACTGCCACCGGGCGACATCCTTGTGGCACGTAATATTTGTATTGGCGATAAATGGCTGACAATCCGTTGGGGTGCAACTAAAGAAATGGTCACCGTCCAGGATAATTTCATCGAGGGTGATCCGCATTTTGTCGACGCAGCGAGCGGGGATTTCCGCCTCAAGGACGATTCACCTGCATATAAACTCGGTTTCAAACAGATTCCCTTTGAGCAGATTGGCCTTATGAAAGAGAAAGGCAGATCAGAAAATACGAATCCAGGCACTACCTCGGAAGGTACAAAAGAAGATTCACTTTATGTCGGCTTCTCTTCTGTGGAGATTACCCCGAAAAAGCCCGTGGTCGTAATTGGACAAATGCACAAGCGGATTGCAAGGTCCACTCTCGACCCCCTTACTGCAACTGTGTTAGCTCTGGAAACGCGCGGCGGGGGAGCAAGTAAAGAGCAGGCCATCATTGTTTCTTGCGATGTTATATTTATCCGCAAGCAAATCCAGCAGCGCATCCGGGACCTGGTGAAACCGCAAATTCAGGATTTTGATGTTAACAAGCTGCTTCTTAATGCCACTCATGCGCACACCGCCCCGGGCTTTATCGACGGTACTTTCAAAGGTCTTTATGATGTGAGCAAGGACGAGGGTGTTATGAAGGCGTCCGAATATGGTGATTTCTTTGTGGAACGAGTTGCCGGGGCCGTTGTGCAGGCCTGGCGAAACCGCAAACCTGCCGGTATGAGCTGGGCGCTCGGACACGCGGTGGTGGGAATGAATCGGAGGGCGCACTATTTCGACGGTTCGTCTGCTATGTATGGAAATACAAACGCAGAGAACTTCTCGAATATCGAGGGCTATGAAGACCATGCAGTGGAGATGCTGTTCTTCTGGCGACCTGGTGAGAAGCTGACGGGTATTGTAATCAATATTGCTTGTACTTCGCAGGAGACGGAAAACTTAAGTGAAATTTCAGCCGATTTCTGGCACGATGTAAGGGAGGAGATTAGAAAGCGATATTCCGAAGACCTGTTTATCCTGCCGCAGTGTGCCCCAGCCGGAGACCAGTCACCGCATCTGCTCTTTCGTCAAAAGGCGGACGAGATTATGCTGAAAAGAAGAGGTATATCAAGGCGGCAGGAAATTGCCCGGCGTATTGCCAATGCGGTTGATGATGTGTTTGGCCTGGCCAAAGAAGACATTAAATGGCAACTGCCTTTCAGACATAGAGTGGTATACTTGAATTTGCCTGAGAATGACCCTGCTATTCTACCCTTTTACGAAACCGATTCCATCAAGCCAATAGAGTTTCATGTGATTCGACTTGGGGACATTGCTATAGCGACCAATCCGTTCGAATTGTATATCGATTACGGTATTCGTATCAAGGCCCGCAGCCAGGCGGTCCTGACGTTACTTGTGCAATTGTCATGTCAGAATGTCGGGTATTTGCCGACGGAAAGGGGCGTAAAAGGTGGCGGTTACAGCGCCGATAAATTTGTTGTAGGACCGCAGGGGGGACAAATTCTCGTTAATGAAACTGTCAGGACAATCAATGATCTGTGGTAGTTTGAATGTTTTAGACGGGATTTTATCTTGTTTTATTTTGTTAGTCCTGTCTAAGAGTGGGAGAATGTGATATGGGCAAAGAACAAGTCTATGATACCGGCGAACAAAGCTGCTGCAATAATCAGTTGCCTGATGAAAAGTGTGATTGCACTAAAATTAATCGTCGGGATTTTATGGTGTTGTCCGCGGCTGGTGCTGCTGGTGTAGTATTGAATAGCACCAAGCTGCCGGTCATGGCAGGCCCCTTCGAAGAAAACGAATACCTTAAAACGATTCCTGTCGACAAGAAACTCGATCCTAAATGGGTCGCTTCACTCACTGCACGGGGTGAACCTGCTATTGTAACCGATCCTGCAGCTTTGCAGCACATTGGTATGCCGATTGGCGGATTATTTTCTGGAAACCTCTATCTTGGCGGTGACGGAAAATTGTGGCTGTGGGACATCTTCAACCGGGTTGTCGAGGGAATTCTGCCCAGGCAGGTTCAATATAAGGGACAATCAGTGGGGACACGCGATGGAGCGAACTATTTATCTCCAGCCCCACAGGAATCTCCCATTGATCAGGGCTTTGCTGTCAGTATAGACGGCAAGGTTCGCCCGTTAGATAACAGCGGTTTTGCGAATATTTCATTCGAGGGCCGGTATCCAATCAGCCGGGTGACATACAAAGATAAAGGCTGTCCCGTCTCCGTCAAATTAGAGGCATACTCACCTTTTATCCCGCTTAATACAAACGATTCGGCCCTCCCCGCCACAGTTATGAGCTATACAGTCGGCAATGTTTCCGGCAAAACGGTCACGGCTGAAATCAGCGGCTGGCTCGAAAATGCCGCTTGTCTCTATCACCGCGAACAGGTTTCCGGTATGCGCAGAAATCGTATTTCAAGGGACACAAACATGACGTTTCTGTCTTGCTCCGCCGAGCCTGCTGAAGAGAAGGACACCGACCTTCGACCTGATATTTTATTTGAAGATTTTGAGAAAGATAACTACGAAGGCTGGACCGTCACCGGTACAGCTTTGGGCGATTCACCGATTAAGATGTCCGATATACCCAGCTATCAGGGTGACGTCGCCGGAAAAGGCAAGCGCGTCGTCAACACTCACAATGTCCGACAGGGTGAGGACGTCCGAGGCGGCGACCAACATGTCGGAACACTCACCAGTAAGCCTTTTGTCATCCATCGCAAGTATATTAATTTCCTTATAGGCGGTGGCGCCCACGAGGGTAAAACCTGTATGAATTTGCTTATTGACGGCAAGTTAGTGAAATCAGCGACCGGACGGAACAACAATCGAATGAATCCGGGCAGCTTCACTGTGACGCAATGGGAGGGCAAACAGGCCCAAATCCAGATTGTGGATAAGGAGACCGGCGGCTGGGGCAATGTTGGCGTGGACCACATCGTCTTTTCCGACAAGCCGGTAAAAACACTTGTTCTAAATGAGCTGCATGACTTTGGCACGATGGGATTGGCCTTACTCGATGGCAGCCCTGGGGACCTGGCTTCGGCTTCGATATCCAAGCCCGGCCAATTTCAGCAGCGTGTCGAAGAGAGGAGCAGCCCATTAAGCGATAAACTTATTGGTTCTGTCGGCCGAAGAATTTCTTTAAGGCCCGGCCAGGAGAAAACTGTTACATTTGTTGTTACCTGGCATTTTCCGAATTTGTCTGTGGCCGGGATGAACAATGTCGGTCGCCACTATGCCAGCCGTTTCTCCAATGCCCAGGCCGTAACTCAATACGTAGCTAAAAACTTTGAACGGCTCAGCACATCCACTCGCTTGTGGTGCGATACCTGGTATGATTCATCTCTGCCTTATTGGTTCCTCGACCGGACGATGGCCAATACATCCACTCTGGCCACCAGCACCTGCTACCGCTTTAAGGACGGGCGGTTCTGGGCATGGGAGGGTATCGGCTGCTGCCACGGCACCTGTACCCACGTCTGGCATTACGCCCAGGCGGTAGGGCGGCTGTTTCCGGAGATTGAGCGTAATCATCGTGAACAGGTGGACTTTGGCGTAGCTTTTCACGCAGATGGAGGCATCGGCCATCGGGCCAACCTGCAGCAGAGTTCTCACCCGGCCCACGATGGGCAGTGTGGCCGTATACTTGGCGCGTACCGGGAACATCAGATGACCGCCGACTATGCCTTTTTGAAACAGATATGGCCGAAGGTCAAAAAGGCCATAGAATACATGATTCAGAACGATGGAAATGATGACGGTATTATCGAAGGCTCGCAGCCGAACACACTCGATGCCGCCTGGTTCGGCAAGATTTCGTTTCTGGCTTCTCTTTACCTTGCAGCACTGTGGGCAGGCGAGGCTATGGCCATTGAGGTCGGTGATAGTGACTTCGCACGACGCTGCAAAAGTATCGCCGAGCACGGGCGACAGAACATTCTGAAACTATACAATGGCGAATACTTCTACCAGATAGAGGATCCGAAACACCTTAATGCAATCGGCATCGGAAAGGGATGTTACATCGACCAGGTTTTTGGCCAGAGCTGGGCCTTTCAGGTGGGCCTTGGCCGGTTGTTTGACGAACAAAAAATCAAAAGCGCATTGCGTGCCTTGTGGAAGTACAATTTCGTGCCGGATGTCGGCCCCTTCAGGGAAAAGTTTAAGCGTGGCCGATGGTATGCTATGGCAGGTGATGCCGGCCTGCTTATGTGCACCTGGCCAAAGGGCGGCTTGCGGGAGGACTTTAAGAAACACTGGCAGTACATGTATTTCAATGAGTGCATGACTGGTTTTGAATGGCAGGTGGCTTCGCACATGATTTGGGAAGGCATGATTACCGAAGGCCTGGCTGTCGCCCGCGCGATCCACGACCGCTATAATGCTGCCCTGCGTAATCCCTATAATGAAATCGAATGTTCCGACCATTACGCCCGTGCTATGGCAAGTTACGGCGCCTTTATCACTGCCTGTGGTTACGAATATCATGGCCCCAAAGGATATCTGGCCTTTGCTCCGAGGATAAATCCGGATGATTTCAAGGCAGCTTTCATAACTGCTCAGGGCTGGGGAAGCTTCTCACAGAAAATCTCCCAGCAAAGCCAAACACAACAAATCGAGCTTAAGCACGGAACCCTTAAAGTAAACGAAATACAGTTTGTCCTTGGGACTCCTTACGGAGAATTGGGCGAAGGTGTAAAACCCGTACGAGTCACCGCCAAACTGAACGGTCAAGATGTCCGGATTCGCCATCAACTCGATGAGCGCAAGCTGAGGATACTCTTTCGAAATCCCGTAATCCTGGCCAGGGGTGACAATCTATCGATTAAGACAAATGCGGAAAGACAGTAATAGCTTCTCATAACTATTACTCGTTTAAGCAGAAAGACTTACAAAAGCCTGTGAAGCACTGGAAGTCCGCATGTCATTTGTTTAATTCCGCCTGCCTTCATTCTGTAGTACAAGGTGTCAGAGAAATTGGATTATATTTTGTTTACTAAACGATGTGAAATTGGTAGTTATTTGCAAATTAGATTCTTTTTACTATGCTATATAATTGAAAGGAAATGTTGGATGGTTCGTAAATTTAGATTCGGTTTACTATTGTGTGTGTTTGTAATATTGCCCATAACGCTGTTAGCTGGCTGCGGTGAGATGAATGTGAGCTCGACTGAAGGAGCCAACAGTACGGTTAGGAAAAATAGAATACGGCTCGAACACGTCGCAATAAATGTCGAGGACCCTGTGAGCATGGCAAAATGGTATGGTATGAACCTGGGAATGAAGGTCGTCAGGAAGGGACCGCCTCCGATTAATATGAACTTTATTTCCGACGCTGGAGGAAATATGATGCTTGAGATATACAACAATCCACCTGATGCCGTGCCCGATTACACTTCAATGGATCCGCTTTTGCTCCATATTGCATTCATGGTAGACGATGTGAAGGGCATTCGGGAAAAACTGATAGCTGCCGGTGCGACTGCCGTTGGAGAAGTAACCATAACATTGAGCGGTGACGAATTAGCCATGCTGCGAGATCCCTGGGGTGTGGCCATACAGTTTGTGAAGCGGGCCAAGCCGATGCTTCGGCACTAATAGAAGTTCGTCTCAATTTATTTTTTCTTATGCTTTTCCACCAGACGGTCGACTAAGTCTCGCGTATAGCTGAGAGTCCGATATAATGACATTCGGCTGCCGTTCTTATGGAGGTCGGGATTATAGAACTCCCATACCATCTCGCCCTGCGGCGTAACTTCAAAGAACCGGCCGGGGTCAGATTCGGCAACCAGGGTATTTCCGTTGGGTAATCTCTCGTTCGAGCCCCTTGCACGAGAGAAAAAGTGTTTTGGCGGCTCGGCCTTATACTCCCATACAATCTTTTCAGTAACAGGTTCAAGTTCCACAATTCGAGTGTATCCCCTCACGTTAGTTGATATGTTGTACCCGTTGTCATATATCAGCAGGTGGCCGTTTGGAAGCATGGTCGGCATGTGTGGTCCAAGGAGTTCTCCCGGCCCCCAGGCCCAAACGACCTTTCCCGTTTGCCTGTCGATGACTCCAATCGTGTCAATGTGCCTTCCACAGAAAAGAAGATTGCCCGCCTTGAATCGCGGATCCTTTTTCGCCGCAGGTCCTTCCGGTAAGACCTCGATCGTGTTAATGTGGGGCCAATCTGGAAACAGTTTCGATGGTGGTATCTGTAGCGATACGTGCTGAGCAATTTCCTTGGCGTGTTCTTCGACTTTCCACTCCCAGACAACCGTGTTATCTGGTGTCAGTTCGACAAGAGTATCTAAGGTGAGACTGCCAGAATTTGTCCATGGGTTCGGCAGGGGCCGACGGGATACCACCAGCGTGTTGCCGTTGGACAATCGGGCAAAGTCGTGGTGAGCTCTCAGCTTTGCCTTCCAGATGAGCTTGCTGTCCCAGTCTAACTCAAGAATCATCACATCCTTGATGATAGCGACGAGATGACCGTTGGGCAGCATCTCGGCCAGGTGCCATGTATGGCCCTGTGGATACGACCACTTGTGGACTTCACGTCCATCCAGGTCAATAATTTGGGCGACCTCCGTACCACGGCTCGAATAGAGCCTGTAGCTGTCATCACACTTATCCCGTTTCAGGAGGGTTACTCCCGCCCGCTTTTTGGCCCTGGGGGGTATATCATCAGTTGTTGCAGCCTTACAAAACATACAGCACACCAATATCGATAAAGCCGTACCTAAAGCCCTGATATTACCGGTTCTTCCTGCCGATTTTATCTTGCTTTGCCTATTCATGACTTACCTTCCTTCCTAAGCTACAGCTCATATGTAAATCGTATACCGATTTTTCTACTATAATAATAGTTAAAATACTCTGCAATTGCAAGCTCTTGATTCCTGTCATGATCCTGACTGCTCAAAGCCCGTATATGGTTTGACTTCTATTTCTTTCTTTATTATTATACGCTTAAACTTCAAAAGTATACGGTCAGGAGTATCGATGAAATTGCCAAAATATCCTTTATACACCAAGCTCTGAAAAGGACTTTTATTAGATATGTGCCTTAACGTGGTAAATGTTATAGGTGATGCTTCCTGCGTTGTGGTTATGACTTCGACGGAAGGCCAACGGTAGGAGCATTTAGCTAATTTGATAAGGATAAAAAATGGTTGTCAAAAAATCATTAATTAGAACATTGACGGTTCTTGCTCTGTTTGTGTGGGGTACCATATTCCTGCTGCCGGCAGCGCCATGCGAGGGATGTTTTTCAATAGTGGCAGGCAAGGATGCTTCAGTAGATGGGTATGTGATTATGGCCCACAATGAAGACGACACTATCCCTCAAATTGTGAATCATCACAAAATCCCTCGCAGAAAACACGCAAATGGAGAGAAAGTGAAGCTGCTCAATGGCGGCCAATTAGACCAGGTCGAACAAACCTGGGCTTATATATGGTCGGAAATGCCGGGTATGCTTTTCTCCGATAGTTACATCAATGAATGGGGCGTAAGTATCACATCGGACAATTGCCCTTCACGAGAGGACAAGCCGCAAATCACTGATGGTGGAATAGGCTATATGCTGCGATATTTAGTGGCTGAGCGGGCCAGGACAGCACGCGAAGGTGTCTTATTAGCCGGCAGACTTGTGGATCGCTTCGGCTACATCGACTCCGGCCGGACATACATCATCTGTGACCCCGAAGAAGGGTGGCTTTTCTGCGTCGTCAATGGAAAACACTGGCTGGCTCAGCGGGTCGACGATGGCAAGGTGGCAATGGTGGCCAATACATTTACGGTACACCAGGTTGACCTGTCGGATAAGGATAATTTCCTTGCTTCAAAAGACATCATCGAGTACGCCGTTTCAAGAGGTTGGTACAAACCAGAAGAAGAAGGGCCGTTCGATTTTGCCAGGGTCTACGCAAATCCCAAATCGGCTTCAAGTCTGTCCAACTTCGGCCGACAGTGGAGTGGACTCAGCTATATTGTCAACAAAGCGATTCCGCTCGGCCCGGACCTGCCCTTTTCCGTCGTGCCGAAGCAAAAGGTCGATGTAGCTCAGATCAAAAAGATTATGCGTCACGATTATGATGCAAAGATACTCCAATCCTCATCACTGACGAAGAATGTGGACAAAAATGCTTGCGCGATTTGCAGAGGCAGTACGCAGACCAGCTTTGTTGTCCAGTTGCGCAGGAACATACCTCTGGATATCGGCATCGTTTACTGGGTCTGCCTTGCCCCGCCCCGTACTTCATTTTATATCCCTTTTCACTTTGGCATTCCTGATTTCCCTGCAGGTTTTTCCTCAAAATCGGCAAGACCGTCAATTATCTCTTATAATGAAAGAGTCGGTTGTACTTTCCGGGCCGACTCGCTGCAGGCATTTTGGACATTCTCCAACTTTTATAACAAAATAAATAATACTTCTGCTAAGGCGGTAGCAAAAGTAAAAGCTCAGGCCGAGCAAATCGAGGACGATGCTCTTAGTATGCAGAGATCCCTTGAAGAAGCTGCTTGCGGCCTGTACGCGGAGGATAAAGCCGCAGCAATGAGAATCCTGGCCAACTATTCTAATGGAATCTACCTGTCCTCTATGGAAGCTATGGATAGAATATTGTCGGATAAGTGAGATAACATCCGAGTCTTTAGCTTGAAGAAATGCCGTGGCTCAGCTCTATATCCCTTTTTATAATAAGGACTTATGACGGCTTGGCAGAATGTCATAGTTGCAGGTAGAATTTTTTTCAAAAAATACGAAATTTTTCGTTGACATCTACGAAGGCATTCGTATATACTGTCGATATAAACTAACAGACCATATATTT
>Ga0224495_10003196_pt1 | contig 10199 bp, 11 predicted proteins | sample SF_Jul11_sed_USG_FD_168128 | JGI IMG/M metagenome (GOLD analysis project Ga0224495, IMG submission 168128) | Sediment microbial communities from San Francisco Bay, California, United States - SF_Jul11_sed_USGS_4_1 | ecosystem: Environmental > Aquatic > Marine > Sediment | place: USA: California...
GAATATCTCATCAAGGCGGAATTGCCAGAGGTAAAGAAAGAAGATGTGAAAGTCACCGTCGAAGACGGCGTCTTGACTCTCTCAGGCGAGCGGCGCCAGGAGAAGGAGGAGAAGGGAAAGAGATACCATCGAGTCGAACGGTCGTACGGAAGCTTCGTGAGGAGTTTTTCGTTACCCGAGTCAGTCGATGAGAGCGGGGTCAAGGCCGAATACAAGGACGGCGTCTTGAGTCTGCATCTTCCGAAGACCGAAAAGGTGAAGCCAAAATCGATTGAAGTCAAAGTCGGATAAGCCGGCGTAAGTAGTTGGTTCCGAGGTAAGGGGCCCGCTGCTTGGCGGGCCCTGTGTTTCCCAGGCCCCTTCCTGCGTCTTGAAGTGCCCTGCCATGGTATTGAAGGGATAGTGCAGCGCAGCTCTCAGCTGGCTCTGCCCCATCTGACTTACAAGCATGAATGATGTGTGCTTGAAATCAGTCGCCACAGTCCTTTTACTATGCCCTCTCTTCCTCTACAATAACTGCCTCACGAATCCGTTCCAAGGAGTGTCCAATGCAGGCACGTGTCCTTATTGTTGATGACGACCCCGACATCCTTCGTGCGACCGAGAAACGTTTGACCTGGATGGGGCATGACGTGCGCACGGCTCAGGATGGAGAACAAGCACTCAGGTTGCTGATCGACGATCCGCCGGATTTGATGTTGCTGGATATCGAATTGCCGGGTTTGAGCGGCCTGGATGTCCTGAAGCAGCTGGCTGAAAAGCGGTCCAGCATTCCCCCACAGACCACACCGGAAGTGATCGTCATCACGGCGTTCGGAACAATCGATCGAGCTGTGGAGGCGATTCGTCTCGGGGCGTGTGATTTCCTGACGAAACCGTTTGAGCCTGCTCACCTGTCTATTGTGATTGAGAAAGCCATGGCGCAGCTGGCCGTCACGCGTCAGATGAGTCTTCTGCGAGCAGAGGTACAGGGGCGGTATGAGCATGTGGTCGGGCGAAGTCCATGTATGCTGGCGTTGCTGGACATGGTGCGGCGAGTAGCAAACACCTCGGCGACGGTATTGTTACTCGGTGAAACAGGAACGGGCAAAGAGGTGATGGCGCGTGCACTCCATCGGTGGAGTGCGCGTACCCCAAAGCCTTTTGTCGTCGTAAATTGCGCGGCGTTCCCCGAGAACTTATTGGAAAACGAGTTGTTTGGGCACGAGAAGGGAGCGTACACGGGAGCGGTAACACGTGAGCCGGGCAAAATCGAATCGGCAGAGGGTGGTACCGTCTTTCTTGATGAGATCGGCGACATGCCGATGGGACTTCAGACACGTCTGCTCCGCTTGCTGCAAGATCAGGAGTTCTACCGTATTGGAGGCACCAAGCCCATTCGCACCAATGTGCGGTTTGTCGCGGCGACAAACAAGGATCTGAAGGAGGCCATTCAGGACGGACTGTTTCGTCAGGATTTGTTCTATCGCCTGAATGTCATCTCCCTCACGCTGCCCCCCTTGCGGAAGCGACCGGAAGATTTGCCCGGATTGGTAGATCATTTTATTCGGCGACATGGGGCGACCATGGGGCGTCGTCCGTTCACCGTAAGCCAAGATGCCCTCGACGTCATCCGTGAATACCACTGGCCTGGAAATGTGCGCGAGCTGGAAAATGTTCTGGTACGGGCCATCGCGCTCTGCCCAGATGACTGTATTGAACCGGAACATCTTGGGATCACGGTCCGACGAACGCTGCCGGTGGAAGTGGACTTTGCTGAAGACGAGAGTCTGCACTATCATGCCGTGATGGAGCACTATAGCCGGAAAGTGATTGAAGAAGCGTTGCGCAGAGCGGGCTGGAATCAAACCAAGGCCGCAGAACTGCTTGGGCTGCAACGAACCTACTTAACGCGGCTGATCAGGCAGAGAGGTGTATCCTCCAAACCCCCCGCCACATAACTGCACAGGAGCGGGCTAGGAACTGTCGAGATCCGTTCCTGTATCCCATTGAGTCGATCGTCCAAGTTAGGCTATGGGATGGTGCGATGGGATTGGCGCCGGAGTTTCTGCTGAGGCCAGTCGTGATGGTGTGGACGAGCGCAGTGTAAAGGAAAAACAGCTGCCTCGGTTTGGTTCGGTCTCAACCCACAGTCGTCCATGATGGGATTCAATCAGCGACTTGGCGATGGCCAGTCCAAGCCCTGCTCCCTTGGTCGTTTTGTGTACGGTGGGGGCGCGGTAGAATGGTTGAAAAATCTTGTCCACATATTCCGGGGCGATGCCGGGCCCAACATCGCGCACGGAGACCAGGACTTCATCAGTGGATATCTTCATGGCCGTCAGGTCAACGATCGCGTCTAGCGGTGAGAATTTGACCGCATTGTGAAGGAGGTTGAGGAGGATCTGCCGCAACTTATCTGGATCGGCAGAGACAGAGGGGAGATCGGATGGGAGGGAGGTCACGATTCTCGCGCGGCGTTCATGGGCGAAAGGGTGAAGGTCGTCGACGACTTTGGTGATCACGGTTTCGAGTGGTATCGATTCCAACTCTATGGTGGCTTGGCCCATTTCAATTTGAGAGAGATCCAGCAGGTCGTCGATCAAGATCCGAAGGCGTGAGAGGTTGGCTTCTACGCGCAGCAGCGAGCGCCGCTGTTCTTCGGTAATGGCTCCATCGATTCCATCTTGCAGATTGGCCAGGTGGACCTTCATTGCTGTCAGCGGTGTACGCAATTCGTGTGAGGCCGTGGAGACAAAGATCGACTTGCGTTGGTCGAGCTCTCGCAATTTGGTATTGGCTGCTGCCAGCTCCTGTGTCCGAGCTTCCACACGGTGTTCCAGGGTGTGGGCCAGCTCACGTAACTCGTGCTCGCGTGCCTGCAACTTCAAGGCCATGGCGCTGAAGACTTGTGCCAAGGTTCCAATTTCATCATGTGTGTGGATGGCCACAGTGGGCACGGCCTCTCCATCGGCGAGTTTGTTCGCCGCCGCGGTGAGTCTTTGCAACGGAGAGGCGATATGACGGGCTAACAGGATGGTGAGGCCTAGCCCGCCGATTAGTGTGCCCAGCGTAATGAGCACGGCTTGCCACAACAATTGGCGCAGGAGGTGTTGAAGGGTGGATGTCGAAAACCCGACTTCCACAAGTGCGGGAGTCATCTGTGTAAGAGTGGTAGAGTTTTCTGGCGTATCCAGCCGTTCATCGAGCGTAAGTTGTAGCGCAGTATCCCACACGGCCGTGTGAGAGCGGTGCGGTACTTGGACTAACAGGTCATAAAATAGGGGAAGCTCGGAACCTCCCATGAGGGTGAACAATTCTCCCAGGGTAAATTCGATGGTCGATCGAAGAACTGGTGCGTGGTTGGCGAGCCAAATTCCGCTGACGAGCGGCTCACCGGTTTCAGTGTTGAGCCGACGGGGTTGGACCAATGTCGTCACCGCAAACGGTCGCTGGCCCATTGGTTGAAAGGAAAACTGCTGTTGCCACTTGCCCTTTCCGAGGCCGGCTAGGAGGTGACCATCTGAAGACACGACCGCCACATAGGCTACTGAGTTGACTGAAAGAGTCTCCTGGATGAGTTGAGTTAAACGATGAGTATCGCCGACGGCGATGCTAAATCGTCCACGCCCTGCCAGATGTTGTGCGAGCAGGGTTCCGCTTTGCACCAGGCTTTCGGCAGCCGATCGGGCCTGTTGTCGGATAAACACCCAAGCTAATAAGAGACAGGCGGCCATTAGGATGACGGCCATACTGAGCACAAGTTTCGTTCGGAGTGTGACTGAGAAGGGAGAGGATGATAGAGCCGGTTCAACCATTTCCGTATCTGTAGCCATTGTTGGTGACAGGCCTACGTTCAGGGGATGAAATCGGACTGGCCCGGCTTCTTGGCCAGTGCGCCAGGACCGCTAAACAGGTGGCCCGCCAGACGCATCTGTTCCGGGGAGAGCGCCAGGCCTAAGTGTTCTGCTGCATTCGCGTTCAACGCCAATTGAGGGCGCTCTGGAGCCTGGAGGACACCTGCTGAAGCCTGCTGTCCGTTGAGATGAGATTGCGCCATACGGGCTGCCTGTTGTCCTACAGTCCAGGGATCTAAGACCAGCGCGCCGAGCGCTCCTTGCTGGACCAGAGTCAGCGAGAAGGTAAATAGGGGAATTCTCGCATCAAGCGTCGATTCCAAGAAAAACGGAATGGCTGATTCGGAGACCACGGTCTGGTCTTGGATCAACCAGAGTACATTGATCTTGGGGAGCAACGCTCGGACCGTGTTGGGAATCTCATCTTGGCGGCGGATGGCGACCGCAAGGAGTTCCAAACCCTGCTGTTTCGCTGCCTGATGTGCCTGTCGGATAAAGTCGCCGCTGTGCTGGTCATCATAGAGGACCCCGATGCGATGGCGATTGGGGATGGCAGCGCGAAGCGCCGCAAGCTGTGTATCTGGCGTGGGCCGGACGGCAATTCCGGTCATGTTCTGAGCCGGAAGTCCATGGGCTTCCGGGTTGAGCACCATGCAGAAAACAACCGGGGTGTCGAAGATTTCCAGCTTTGCAGCCACCGCAGCCTTCAGCCCTACGGCAAAGATCAGATCGGGGGGCGCAGCGCGTAATGACTTGGCGATGTGCCGCCCTTCTTCAAGTTGACCGTTGAGGTGATACTCCTTGGTCGATGTAGCCGCCGGGAGTCCCGCCTTAAACCCAACGACCGCTTGGTCATAGTATGGGAGGTTGGCCGATGTGAGGATGGCAATCTCGGTGGCGCCGGCAATGCGGGATAGGCTTGCGAACAAGAAGAATGAGAGAACGAAGACGATATGGGGCATAAAGGCCTCTCGTCGGCAACCACGAGCTGATGCTAGCCGACTCTCGCTGATCATCACGCACATTCTCAATGTGGCGTAGCGCATTTCCACCTGAGAGTAGAAGTATAGACGAATGAAAGCAATCCAAGCAAATCTTGGGCCACAGGGTCTGATCACAGCTTCACCGTGAGCCATCCCATCACCCGGGTGCCGAGGAAGTCACCCAGGGGATGCTCGCGGTGGGTATCGTTTAAGGCATTGAACACGGACACGGCCAGCTCGGCTTCCCGCAGATGGTCACCGGTCTGTTCCTGCCAGATGCGGTAGCCAAGCCGGAGATTCAATAAGTTGTAGCTGGGGACCCGTTCTTGCGGAAGCACAGTTCCAGCCGGAAAGAAGGAAGCCAAGTTCGTGAAGGCGTCCGCCAGCGGGTACGAGGCATCCCCCACGTGGTGATAGAGGATCTCGCCTGAAAATGGGTTCCACTTCATACGAAGTCCCGCATTCACCTTGTGGTGGGGGAATCCGCGCCGGCTGTATCCGTTGGAGCTTTGTCCGACCTCCTGGTACGTATAGTTGGCAAACCCTGACAGCCAGGCCGTCATCAAGACTTCGACACCTACTTCCCCTCCGTACACATCGGCCACACCGCCATTCACCGGGTGCACTGTATTCAAGGGATTGCCGGTCGGATTCCGAAAGACGATGAGGTCCGAAATATGGTTGTAGAACCCGGTGACTCTGGTCCGCACACGGTGCTCCCACCACCAGCCTTGATAGCCCACTTCATAGGAAGCGATCTGTTCCGGCTTCACGTCCGTTGACCCCGTGACAACGGAAATCTGAGGTGGGAATCCGGGAAGGGTGACTGGATTGAGTATGCTGAGACCAACTTCGGTTGTTGTGGGCGGGCGATGGGCAAGGGAACCGGACAACCGAAGTGCATGGTTGGGATTCAGATGGTAGACGAGGGCGCCACGAGGCGACAGGGTAGGCGTGATGAAGGTATCGAGGTCATACCGTAGTCCGGCGCTCAACTCCAGAGAAGGAAGCAACTGCCAGTCCCCTTGCGCATAAAGGCCAAGACGATTATCCGCTGTTCGGGTGCTGAGAATATTCGATGAATGTACAATGTGGCGAAAGTTGGTTCCGATGTTCACATTGAGTGTTTCAAACGGAGTGAATCGATACCGTGTTTCCAAGTCATACGTGTTCAGGGAATGTTCTTGCTTTGTTTGGCCAAAACGGTCAGTGGCCCCGAGCAGTGTGATCAGCTGAGGGTGCATGAGGGCATTGGTTTCCGAAAACAACCCATTCCACCAGCCTCGAACCAATAGACCGCTCTGCTCATAACTGACAAGCGCATAGGTCTGAGAAAAATGGTTCTCTGAGGTGGAAACTGGACTCAGGATGCCGTTGTAGGGGTTAGAACGTGCGAGTCCTGCCTCGGCCCGGATCTTTCCATCGCCTGCCAGGGAGTATTCGGCGATCCCACCAATTCGTTGGCCATTGAGTGCCGGTGCGCTCCGATCCGACCATCGCTGGTTCTGCTCATGCCCACCGGACAAACGATAGCCCCAGTTTCCGGAGGTTCCTGCGTAGACTGCGTTGGTGAGCAGAGTGCCGACCTCACCACCTGCCACTTGTAGCGTGGTTCCTTTCATCTCTTCAGGGGATTTCGTGATGATGCTCACCACCCCGTCGAAGGCATTGAACCCGTACACAGCCGATGCCGGCCCCTTCAGAACCTCGATTCGCTTGATCTCCATCAAAGCGACTGGCAGCTGTTTCCAAAAGACAGTGCCAGATTGATCAAGATAGATGGAGCGGCCATCGACCAAGACCAGGAGTTTGTTGGCATGGAGCTGATTATTTCCGCGCACACTGACATTGAAGTCTGCTGCGTTCATTTGCATAACTTCCATGCCTGGGACTTGTCGCAGCAACGTCGGAATATCGATGGCTCCTGAGTTCTTGATGTCTTCATCTGTGATCACGTAGACGTCCGAGGGGGCTTTGGAAATTGGCTGTTCGTAGCGGCTGGCGATGCTGACGGTTTCTTCCTTCAAGTAGAGTGTTTCTTCCAGGATCTTCTGCTCTGTTGCGGAGGAGGTTCGGGGAATGGGAAGGACAGTCTCAGCCCCAGCGTACGATGGACCACTCCACCCCCAGATCGCCAGTGCAAGAATTGTCGTCCCTCGTATGCCTGTACGGATTATCTGTCGAGGCATGGATCAGTGCGTACTCCCACTATTTCCCCGCGGCCCGGTACTGCCGAGCGATCGTGATGTTGAGGAGATCACGGAGCGGAAATCTACAGTGAGTCACCGTGCAGAGTCTAGGTGTAATCAGGTAGGCAGTCCTTATTTTGCAAGATTTGTCCTGGTGCCCCCTCATCGCATCCTTGTCGCGTGTCGTGAGACCGCACAGCCTCGTTGTTCGGACCAGGTGAATCCAGTTCGATGCTGAATCCATTTGGATGCATGGTCGATCCGGAGGCGTAGCTTCTACCTTCCGAGTAGATTTGATCCCCCTTCAGGAAGCATCACCTTGATCATGCCTCATCGCAATCGCAGCGCGGTATCGGCAATTTGAGCAGTCAGAGTACTCAGTGACGATTCGTAGCAGGTGCGAGAGGGCGAACAAAACCTTCTGGCATGAAACTGGCTAGGCAGGGTGGTCGGCGACGATTGTGACGGATTGGTTCTCGTTCGTATGCATCATGTTGGATGTAATGGCTGGGACGGTGTGGGTCACACCATCACGCAATCAAGTGTTTCTCGGACTCGAGATGAGAAAGAGAGGGTAGGAACATGCTGAGTGACCTGGCGATGTTAACGATCACAGCCGCGATGGATTTCACAATTATTGCGTTGGCGATGCTCTTGCACAAGACCTGAGACGTGACGAGAGCCTTGCAACGAGCTCTGCAGGAGGGAGTGGGTGCGAAGCTATGGTGGGGTTGATTCTAGCAGTACTATTGAGCAGTGCCGTAATCGCTTTGTTGTATGCAACGATCAGCCAGGGCAAAGAGTAATCGCAGTGAAAGAGAGAGGGTAGGCAATATGAGACGCTTGATGATCATAGGCATTGCCGCCGGTCTCGCACTGTCATCGCCCTGGGCTTCACTGGCGGAAGAGAAACAGCGGGGAACGACCCAAACGGTTGTCTCGCAGCCTGGAACAGAGTCAACCGTCAAACCGTTGCTGTATGTCCCGCCAAGAAAGGGAGCTCCGGCGCCAGGAGATCCCGAAGAGGAGGGGGGCGCGCGGCATGAATAAGAGTGTCCCCGTGATCAGCGTGTTAGCTCCTAATCATGTGGGATGGGCGCTTCAAGCGCAGCCGGTCCTCTATTGGTTTGCCCCAACTCATCAGGACCTACCCTATGAGTTTGTGCTGATCGCGGATAATGCCGAGGCGCCGGCCGTGGAAACGAGGATTCTCCAACCGGCACGTCCCGGCATCCAGGAGATCCGATTGTCCGACTATCATGTGAAACTCTCACCTGGCGAGCGGTATCAATGGTCGGTGGCCCTGATTCTGGACGCAGATGAGCCGTCGGGCAATATCGTGGCAAAGGGAGTTATTGAACGGGTGAACCGGGACAAGCTTGATCAGCCGCTGCCACACGAGATGACGAAGGCGGATGCGCCGAGGTATTTCGCTGAATCGGGGGTTTGGTACGACGCTGTTGCGGCGATTTCCGAGCTGATTGAATTCAATCAGGCAGCGGGTGAATTGGTGCGGCAGCGGGCGTCGTTGCTCGAACAAGGGGGGCTTGGAGAGGTGGCCGCGCGGATGCTGGCCATGCAGGCCTTTCCGGCGCAGTAATAGCAGTGAGGCGGAAAGCTAGTGGACGGTGTAGGGGCCCAGTGCTACTGACGAACGTAGTCTGAGAAACGGAGGGGTGAGGTCGTATGAATGTGAAGGGGTTTCTCATGGAAGACGAGCAAGGCCAGGAGTTCGTCGTGGTCTGTCAGAAGCCGTATTGGCAGCCGGGGAAAGCCTTCGCGCTCAGGGGCTGGCAACGACGGCGGATGGTTCCACTGGAGCATACAGGGCAAGAACTTCGCGACATGACTAGGGGAGTGAGGAGCACACTCAATGACTTGCTTCAACGCCTTCCGAGGGCGTCTGGAAAACATGAATACTGATGCAGCCAGAAACCTGACCTATCGATCCTGAAGGGGATTCGTGTTGGAGAACAACAGGAGGCTCTCGTGGGTACGTTTGCCCTAGGACCACATCAATCATCGATTCCCCTGTATTCCAGTAGAGAGCAAATGAGGGAGCACCGTATGGCCACATGGAAGAGCCAGTTGGTTCAGTCAATCAAGGGGGCGATAACGTGCGTCCTCATTCTTGGCACTCTATCGATAATCTGGCCGGCCATCATTGCCTTCATTATGGGTGTGTTCCTGTTCCTCTATTCTTGGAGCCCCGAAAAGGAGTTTGTCATGCTGTCCTGGCCCAAGGTCGATAATTTGTCGTTTGTATTCGTCTTTCTTCGGCAATTCGGTCTTCTATCAATTCTGTTGTGATGAATTCGGGCGGTGCTATTGCCAGGGGAGGGTATTCCCCCAGAAATGGATGGGCTCCGAGGTGATCATGGGCGTTGACGTGGAGTGTGCCAGTGTTTGAGGCAGGCGGCAACGATGAGTGCGGAGCTGTCGGAGCGCGAATAGGCGGTGCTGAGTTGGCTCACGCACGGGCTGTCGAATAAGGGAATTAGTCTGGCGCTCAGTATCAGTCCGCGGACGGTGCCAGAGCATGGATGCCGCATCGATAAGGTAGAGCCTTTGTCTGGTCTGGACGGGGTTCGCGCAGGAGGCGCGGGAGTGGTGGGCCAGGACAGTGGCTGCAGGGGTCATCATTCATTCACCAAAAGGAAGGGGTTATGAGTAAAAATAGTCTGTTTACGATGGGCGTGTTGTCTGTGATTATCGCAGTAGGGGGCGTTGCGCTCTCGAACAGCTCGGCGCTGGCGTTTCACCGGGCGGATCTGATCGAGTCGTTGCAAGAGACCGTGGCGCAGCCGGACAGCATGCGGGTCAAGGGGTGGATGCGCGTGGATGTGATCGAGCGCATCGGATCCGAGGGCCCGGTGCAGTCCTACACCCCGCCCATGAGTCACTAACGCAGGAGGCTCTCCTGGGACTGTTTGTCCCAGGTCCTCAGTGAAAGGAGAGGGGGCGCGCCATGGCATGGAAGAAAGGAGCGTTCACGATGAACGTCACGTTGATGCAGAAGTGTGTCCTGCTCGTCTGCGGCCTGTTGCTGGCTGCGCCAGCACTTGCGCAGTACCCGAGCGTCCCGAAGGAAACCTTCGAGGCGCTGAAGATCGACCGGTCAGTCAGTCCCAAGGAGTTTCATGAGGCGCTGACCACTCGCTATAAGGATCCAGGTAAAGGAGCGGGGAAGG
>Ga0224495_10003197_pt1 | contig 10198 bp, 6 predicted proteins | sample SF_Jul11_sed_USG_FD_168128 | JGI IMG/M metagenome (GOLD analysis project Ga0224495, IMG submission 168128) | Sediment microbial communities from San Francisco Bay, California, United States - SF_Jul11_sed_USGS_4_1 | ecosystem: Environmental > Aquatic > Marine > Sediment | place: USA: California...
ATAGTCGTTCATGCGACCCTGAACTCCCCAGGAGCATACGGCCTGAAGTTGATTTTGAATTATGGTGCGATATACATCGGCGAGACGGACGGACTTATCGGCGACATCTACTCGGCGATCGGGGATGTCAACATTACTGTCAGTATAGATGTGGGTTCGGTTGGAAAGATCGGATATAATTCCAGTTTCCAAGTAATTACAGAAACTTACGAGTATCGGCTGGGCAGCTGGAACATGATAAACTCAAGAGGTTTCATTACCGTAACGGTCTACAGCTCAGATTACTTCTCGTACAAGCTCTCTTGGCCGGCGCTCAGTGGCACTCCGGAAATCGAGGCCATCGACGATGATTCGGATGGCGAATACGAACTCCTTCAGGTCTCACTCAACTTCACGGGAGGAGTCGATGCGTTCTATGACATATACGCAAGGTTGAGAGAGAATTCCACGGGTCAGACGGTCGGACAGGACAGGGGTGGTCTCCATATCTCACCGGGCAATTTGACGCAGGTTACGCTCAGCTTCCCCGGGTGGTCGATTTTCCAATCTGGCAGAAACTCACCATATCAGGTGCTTTTCGATATATACGAGCAATATTCATCACATTACTACTACTCTGTTCAGGACATATACATCACGGACAGTTATCTATCAACACAGTTTGACAGCTCCTGGCCTGCGGTTCTGTCTGTAGAAGATGATTACGGAATCGACATCGATGGAGATGGAAAATACGACCTTCTTACAGTCGAGGTGTCCGTTAATTTCAATGGCTCAGCGACTCTATTGGCATCATTGAGAAACGGATCCGCAATCGCAGGCTACGATGTCTGGAGAAGCGTATCGACAGGAAATCAGAGGACCGCATTGTTCTATTTCAATGGGAAATCGATCCGGAATCTCAACATGCATTCGCCCTATGATCTCACTATTGAATACAGCGACGGCAGAGGAAATGCTGTGAACCTTCCGACATTGACAGTTTCGACGGCATACTCTCCGGACATGTTCGAGAGATCGGATTTGACACTGTTGACCGGGATCATTTTGGACGGTAGTACGGGAAGCCCTGTCTCAGGCGCGACGGTCAGCGGCGAAGGGAATTCGACCACGACATCAATCAATGGAACGTTCTCGATGAATGTTGAGTCAGGTGTTGTGCCCCTCTCATTATCGAAATCTGGATACAACTCGAGGACCGCTATAATAGAAGCAAAGGGCGCAAGCAAATCAGTATTGCTACTTCTGTTTCAACCAGCGGTCGAAGACTCCATGATCAAGGGATTCTTGAAAGACAAGAAGGGGGTCGCTGCAAAGGCCCAGAGCTATCTCGTCGTCCTCTATGTTGACATGTTCTATGTAAAAACGGTACAAATCGGACCCAAAGGATATTTTGAGATCCCTGTTAAGAGCGGGATCGTCATCGTGCAATTCGGATTGTATCAGAATTACTATGGTTCCTTCAAAGTGGCCGTGCAGCCAGCTTCAACGGTATGGTCGAACTATACGGCTCAATATTCGACTGAGTGGGTAGAGGAATGGGAATATGCCCTGACAGATTATGACAACGGTTGGCTGCGACAAGAATACAAAGAAAAAGAGTTCGATGCGTTAACGGCCGCGCTTGTAGCTGATTTTCTCTGCGGCGATTCCAATGGTGTCGTGACAGAGGACGAGCTTCGCATCATAGAACTCATGACAGCCGACTCGAATTTGCCAAATTTCTACGATTCATCCGAGGATTTCCTGGTCGATGAGGAATTATATCTTTATGATCTCAGCACGCGAACTTTGAAAATTGATGGGTTGAAGGGCCCCCTGGAATATATTTATCAAAGCACTAGAATCGTAACAGCGAAACTCGAGAGCAGAAGCACGATCCCAGATTCTGCATCACATACCATCTCGGCAATATATCGTTACGATGTCGATGCCCCAACAGACGTTGAGAAATATAGGTATACGATCATTTTGCCACTGAGCTCAAACGTGACAGGAACGGATGCTCCGGACGACGTATCAATCACAGGAACGAATCCAATTATATTGGACCCACAGACTGCCAATGTTCCCAATACCTGGATAGGGCACGCGCGCATGTTCATAAGCACCAACACAACTGCGACCACGGGCAACATACAAGGGAGAATCACCCTCCAAGACAGCTCCGAGAACGCCGGAATATTGGTGAGAGTTCTTGACTCATACTTCAGCCAAATCAAATCTGTATACACAATATCCGGAGGAGAATACTTTGCTGGGGGGATCAGCCCTGGAAAATATTTCGTCCAAGCCGTTAATTTCGGATATTATTCCTCGGGCAGTGCGGTATCTTTAGCCGCGGGCAAGAACACTTTCGTGAACATCACCTTGTATCCCTCGTCTACCTCGGGATTCTTTGGCAATCTAACAGGGAGAGTATTGAGTGAAGCGGGAAATCCGATCTCGAATGCGGTCGTCACAATCACATATCTTTCAAATTCGACGATCCTTGCCTCAATATTGACCGATGCAGAAGGTGTATTCCTGGTCTCAATGGTCAAGCCTGGCGCAGTAGAAATCATTTCCAATGTTGAGGGATATTTGACAAGCAGATCGATAGGATACATCAATGGATTCAAAACCGAGGATATCGGGGACATCCTGATGTATTATCCGACCGGGAAAATCATCGGAAAGATAGTAGACGATGAGGGCACTCCGCGGGGAGGAGTCACCGTGAATCTTTACGATTCAAACGGCGATCTCGTGAAGACTATTCTGACTGATGCAAACGGGAATTTCGAACTCATTCAATTATTCGATGGTGTGTATGACATATACTTCGTCTGGAACGATAGGGAGATCGGTAACCGCACTAATATTAGTGTGGCAGATGGAGGCTCAGTAGACATAGGGACGGTCGAAATCCCCGCATCCGCGTTCGCTGTCTCGCAGGATTATCTGATTTGGATCATCGTTGCTGCTGCAGTAGCAGCTGCCGCCTTGCTCGGAATCTGGTGGAGGATGAAGCAACCCGGGCTTCCAAGAAAAGAGAAGGTCCTCAGGCCCGAAGAGGGGATGATTGTCTCTGAAGAAGAGGAACAGGCGGAAATCGAAGAAGAAATGGAAGAAGAAACTCGAAGCCGGAGACCGAGAAGATATTAAGAAAAATGCCAGTTACTTGCTGTCCTCATTCATTCAATTCAATTTCCATAGGTAAATGATAACATATTAAGATAGGCGCGCCTCTCCGCCATCCATATGAAAAGCTCCAGTGTCATGAAAGGGGTCTTGACGACGGCCGTGGCAGCGGTTCTCTGGGGCACTTCTTTCCCGGCAACCAAATGGGCCCTGCCATTTTTCGGCGACGCGCTGTTCTTTGGCGCCGTCAGGCTGGCGTTTGCGACACTACTTGCACTGATTCTCCTCTGGACGCTTGGGAGATTGAATTGGAGCATTTACAAGAACCCATTGATCTGGGCACTCGGATTCACAAACGCGATAGGAATTGCTCTTCAAAACTACGGGCTTGAGATGACCACCGCCTCAAAGACTGTTCTTTTAGTCGATATAAATGTCGTGATAGTTGCCATCCTTTCATTCTGGCTTTTCAAGGAGAAGTTCGGGGTCAGGAAGGTCGGCGGAGTGATAGCGGGAATTTTGGGTGTCTTTTTCCTTGCTTACAATTCTGAACTGGCACTTCAGCAGGAGCAACTGCTTGGGGACATCTTTGTCTTCCTCTCAGGTTGCTCGTATGCTCTATTCATCGTCATCATGAAGAAGGTCGTGAAAGACTCAGAGCCTCTAGAGGCATCAGTTGCGGCGATAGCAACATCGACGATTTTCCTGATGATACCGTCTTCAATAATGATACCTACGGGCATGATGGATGCAAGAATCGATATCGAGGGGATACTTCCGATGCTATATTTGGGGCTCGTATGCACCACAGTTGCATACTATCTCTGGGCTTTCGGACTGAAGAGATTGTCGGCCACGGCCTCTTCAATAATATTATTATTGGAAGTGCTGACAGGTATGCTCCTTTCAATATTATTGCTACAAGAGATAATGACTTCGATGACCATTGTCGGGGCAATCTTCATCATCATGGCAATCGTGCTCGCCTCGGAGATCGATTTTAAAAACAGAAATGCAAAAAATTCCAAGAGATATCAAAAATCCTAAGAAATCTGTTTCTTTCTCAATCTCTCTTGCACCTTTTCATTTCTTAGCTCTCGCAATGCATCAGAAGCAATCCATCTCGCACTCTTTGAATTGATTTTTTGTATTTTTTCCGCCAGTTTGATTGCTTTTTTATTAAGCGAGAGATTTCTCTTGCCTATATTTCTGAGGGCCCAGTTCACTGCCTTCTTAACATAATTCCTGTCGTCGTTTGATTCGCGGGCGATAATTGGTAGAAATCTTTCGAATTCTCTATCTGCCGCCTTCTTGTCGTGGACCGTCAAAGACGCGATGATTGCGAAGCTGGCTCTCTTGACGAATTCCTCATCTCGACCGCTCCATTCGACCGCCTTAGAATATGCATAGGACGTCTTATCGAAAAGCCTCATGCAGACTTGATCGCACACGTCCCAGGAATCAAAATCTTTTACCCAAGATTCCATCTGAGACTCAGTGACCGTTTTGTAATCATCTACCATCGCCGCAAGGATCCTTGCTTCATGTATCTTGGATGCCCACAGCTCCTGGGCCAGATTATGATCCTTTCCAATCTCCTTCGCGATTTTCATAAGAATAGGCGCGGAAATGCCAAGAGTGCCTTTGGGATTGATGCCGAATTTGGCCATCCCTTCGACACATTCCGGATTTGCGCACTGTTTCAATCGGGAAATGACCTCATTTGCATTCAAACAGCATACCTCATGAAGGACTTATGATCCTGTATTATTGAATCGAGAGATGCATGATTTTCATGCTACTTTGATGTCTTTGTCGCTCTCCCAAAGACCGTGAATGTTGCACATCGATACAGCATACAGCTTGCCGCTCTTCTTGGTGGCCATCGTGAAGACTGCCTGATGATGCGTGTGAACCGGGCCAGCATCGGCGCCCTCGGTTGACTCCCCGTGAGCCGAAAAATCGACTCTGCCGATCTGATGCGCGAATTTCTCCCCCTCGGCGTGGAAGTACAACGATATCCAGGTGATATGATGCGCGGTGGTGTTCGGATGCGATACCTCTTTGCCAACACTGACTTTTACATCGAACATCTGATCGGCCTTGACCTCTCCAGGGCAATCGATCACAGGCACATGCTTCTCAGTCTTCCAATCAGCCTTCCCAACAATGTCTCCAATTTTGCTCATATCAATACTACTCCCCTTTACATCTCTATCTTAGTCGATAGTGATGATAATAGCAGATGGAGTGTCTTAATCATTGCCCTTAATCGGTTTTTATGTGACAAGGATTTCAAGTATTGATTGCTATACTGGGCCAGAATAACACATCCTGTAGATTCAAGGTGACGGTTTGAAGCAAGAAATGAAACAGAAAATCAGGCAGATGCTGGTCGATTCATTAGGAACAGATAGGGTTCTGGCTGAACCAGTAGATCTCCTGCCTTACAATAAGGATACATACAACGTCAAGTTCAGCGAGCAGGGAAAGCTCGCTCCCGATTTCGTCGTGTTGCCCGAAACGACTGAAGAGGTGCAGGAGATCGTCAAGATCGCAAGAGATCACAAGATACCTCTTCTTCCGAAGGGAGGGGGATCGGGAAGGACAGGCATGCTTGTCCCTATCTACGGCGGGATAATCGTCGACACGATAAGGATGAACAAAATCATCGAAGTAAGCATCCCTAATCTTGCTGTGACTGTCCAACCGGGAATCACATTGAACGACTTAGATTCATATCTTTCAAAATATGGCTTATCGCTCCACCAAGAACAAGGTTCATACAAGGTCGCAACTGTGGGTGGATCAATAGCGACCAGCGGCTTCAGCCGGAAGCATCAGAAGTACGGGACGATAGCCGACCGAGTTATGTCATTGGAGGTCGTCCTTGCGGACGGTAGTGTGCTTAGGACCGGAAAGAAAGTATTGTACACATCGACCGGTTATCGGCTGCATCAGCTTTTCATCGGTGCGGAGGGGACTCTCGGGATAATAACAGAGGCAACACTGAGAGTTGAGCCGCTTCCCGAGGAAAGAGATGCTGTTCTGGCATTCTATGATGATTTCTGGGTTGCAAACGAGGCCGCCCAGAGATTGATGCAATCCTCGGTCACATTCACGGGTGCAGAAGCTTACGAGGTCGCCGATTCGACCAAATACGGTGCTCCGCCAAACAAAAAGGGAATTTTCTATGCATGTCTCGAGGGAACGAAGGGAGAGGTGGAGGCTGAACACAAGTACATCTCGAATATTGTCGCCGATACTGGAGGTATTGCTGCAAAACCGGAGGACGCGAAGAAATTCTTGGACGTATATGTCAAACAATTCTGCGGTGCGAGAGCAACCACAGGCTTCGAGGATGCTCTGGTCGCTTACGTTCCAATGGAGCACATCAAAGAATATTATGATGAGCTATGGGGCAGAATAATGCCAAAATACGGACTCGAAGGTGTTCCTGGGGAGAAGCTGAGCCTGGACGCGGGAAGATATCGTATGCTCGGTGCGAGATTCTTCATTGAGAAGAGCGACGAGGGATGGGAAAGGTATCGGAAGGCTTTGAGAGAGATTGCCACTCTCACAACGAGCTTTGGGGGATCGATATCTAGCTGTCACGGCGTTGGGATAGAACATAAGGATAATCTCGATCTGGAGTTCTCAGAAATAGCCCTTGATGTCATGAGGAGCATAAAGAAAGCGTTAGATCCCTTGAACATCATGAACCCTGGGAAGAAGATCCCGGAAAAATAGATTGAAGCCAGATGATTATGATTTTTTCAGAGACTGTTAATATATCAGAAATTGATTCCTCGGTTGGACCATGAATCCATCTGCTGGCAAGAAGAAGCCGATAAAGGGGGCTGTCGGATTCCTCGAGCATGAATTATTAGAAGTTACTCCCACATTCTTCAAGTTCTTCGGACGGCTGCCTCGGCTTGCTCAGAGATCTATCAAGATATCATTGCCGTTTGCAGCTTTGGCGATTATCACTCTGCTTCCGTTGCCTCTTGAAATTCAGATCAAGTACACATTGGCGATTTTCGTCTGCATCTCAATGCTCTGGACATTCGGTTCGCTGCCGCTCCCTGTAACCGCTCTTCTTGTACCGGTATTACTCACATTCTATGGTATCTTTCCGACCGATCTCGCCCTGATGCCGTTTGCTGACCCTGTCGTATATCTTCTCATGGGGGGTCTGATAATCGCCGAGGCTTTCAGGAAGCACGGCATCGATAGAAGGCTTGCATACGGGATTGTATCCAGATTTGGAGGAGATATTAGAAAAACCCTTCTCTCGCTCATGATCGTTGCCGCGATACTTTCGATGTGGATATCAAACACCGCAACTGTAGCTCTTTTAATCCCCGTCGTCCTCGGCATCGCCTCTCGTGCTGGTGAAGAGAAGGGGAGGCTTTCCATTCTGCTGCTTCTCGGTATAGGAATAGGATCGGCGGTCGGAGGTATGGCGACAATCACCGGGTCGGCTCCGAATGCGGTCGTCTCAGGATTATTAGCAAGAGAGACGACCTGGACATTTGTCGATTGGATGAAGGTCGGTCTACCCACGAGTATCTGCCTTCTATTATTGTCATGGTATGTGCTCATCAAGGTCTTCCCTGTGAAGATGGAAAAGCTAGATTTGGAATCATTGAAAAAAGAGCATCAATCCATAGGGCCCCTTAAAAGCGGGGAGAAGAAGACTCTGGCGATATTCTTTCCTACCGTAGTTCTCTGGGTCGCAGGTGCGGACATTGGAGCGATGTTCGGCTTTCCGCCTAGCTTCATGAGCGCGACTATCGTAGCGCTCTCCGCGTCTTTCTTGCTGTTTCTCACTAAGACACTCGATTGGCAGGACGCGAGATCTATTTCATGGGACATTTTCTTGATAATAGGAGCTGGTCTCGCTTTGGGAGAGGGACTTCAATATTCTGGAACGGCAGATTGGATGGCGAATATCCTGGTCTCGGTCACGGGCGATCTTCATATAATCGTCATAATGCTCATGATAATCGGAATCGCAGTGGCGTTTTCGAACTTCATGAGCAACACAGCGACTGCTGCGATATTGGCGCCAATATTGATCGGCATGAGCGCCTCGCTCGGCGTCGATCCGAAATTCCTCGTGCTGGTTTGCGGGCTGTCCGTCTCGTTGTCCTTTCTTACGCCGATAGGGACTCCCCCGTTCACTCTCATCTATTCCACGGGAATGATTTCGCGGCTCGATCTTGCAAAAGGAGGAGCGAGGGTCACTTTGCCCGCAGTATTCATCGTGGCAATCATCGTATTCGTAATGGTAGAATTGGGATTAGTTTGAGGAGATGATCTGAATGAAAGTATTGGTGATAGGCGCTGGGAAGCTCGGAGCGCAAGTGATAAGCCAGCTGAAGAAGAACCCTCACATAAAAATGATAGTTGCAGATGTTCGGGAAAGGCCAGCCGCCGTCGAGCAGGGAATTATTGACAAGGTTGACCTCCGCATTCATTTGACTCCGTTAAACATAGGAGACATAATTGCGGATGTGAAACCAGATCTTATTTTGCTCGCAAGAACTGTAGACGATTGGGGGCAGGGCGATATGCCTATGGGAACCGAATATGTAGCTGGAATGGAGAGAGAGATATCAAGGACAAGCGTTCCAGTCATACCTGTATCTGGAAGAACTTTCGGGCACTCATGCTAAATTTTTCTCCAATTTGAAGAAATCCTGCGTGTTATCAACAATATCTATGTTGCCAGCCTCGAAAGTGCGATAGATTTATCGTTGATTAATACTTGACATTATCCTTGTGGGCCTCAAAAAGGGGGAATTCGATTGAGCTCTGCAAAAATAAAATATTATGACTTGAGAGGACAGATAAATGAACTGCACGTTAGATTCTCAGATCAACATAACATTAAGATAAATGCATACACGAATTCGACATCAAGAGGAAAAAAAGGCGTCAAATCAAAGGCAATATTTTCAGTTGCAATAGCAATACTGATCGTTATTTCTTCTTTCTCTGCAATTCTATTGACATTTCCAAATATGCTTTCTCCTGCGTATGTTGAAAACGGAGAGCCGGTCCAAGAAATAACAGCGCGATTCTACGATATGTTCAATGTGAGCTTCAGACCTCATTGGAATTCCAGGAACGATTCTATTATTACCCAGAATTCCTTCCCTTATATCCAACAGTTGCGTAATTCCCCAGCAGGAAATAATTGGCTATACAGCAATATGAGGCTGAATGTTACTGCTAGAAATGTTACTGCAGTCAACTCGACAACTTTGCCTTGGTATGTCCCAATTTTATCTCCAACAGTAAGAGGGGGAAATATTTCGATTGAATGGATGGCAGATTACATTTCAGAAGCAGAAGCTTGGGCCGACTATCCCTCAAGTATCGCAGGATGGTATGATGGCTGGTTCTGGAGATGGAATGGGACAGTGACAATGGATCGTACTGCGGCAAAAATGATTCTGGACATGACTGATGGGGAATTCGATGATTTCACCACCTGGAAAAGCACAAAATTCAATGGTTTTAAAACGGACTGGAGTCAGTGGGTTAGTGAGGAAGCAGAACATTTAGGCATCTATTACGCCTATGAGTATGTGTTCAATGCCCTTTCAGAAGAATATAACATAAATAAGGTGGGCGATGAGATAGTTTTTGAAATCGTTGACCACCTATCCTGGGGAGCGGAAACACTTCTTGGCCGATGGTGGAGGAATACTTTCCTGCCGTATGAATACTGGCCAGAAAATGTGAGATTCAATGGACAGATTGGCCCCTCTCACTCTAATTTCAATCTAGATATGGATCTTCAATATGCGTTATACGCATGGAATTCTACGAGAGAGGGGAGACCATCATGGGTTTTCGAAATGGTACATGCCGATGCATTGACAGGTAGCAATCTCTATTATGATTCGGAATTAAATGATTATTACGAGAATCCCGATGCTGCACACGACGGCTTCTGGTACAGGATGATTGGAAATGCATTTTATGGCACCTTGAGATTCTATGATTATACGCCGTATTACTGGGACCTTGGTCCCAATGATAGACTCACAATAGAATGGCC
>Ga0224495_10003198_pt1 | contig 10196 bp, 8 predicted proteins | sample SF_Jul11_sed_USG_FD_168128 | JGI IMG/M metagenome (GOLD analysis project Ga0224495, IMG submission 168128) | Sediment microbial communities from San Francisco Bay, California, United States - SF_Jul11_sed_USGS_4_1 | ecosystem: Environmental > Aquatic > Marine > Sediment | place: USA: California...
GATCGAACGTGTCCTGTCCAGCCCGCCTTTGTCCCCGATGCAATTCACCCGGCACCTGATTCCGGTAAGTTTGTTGAAACGTGCCGCTTGCCACTCCAGCGCCGCCAGCAAGCCGAGGTCGTCAAGGATGGTCGGCCGCAACCCGGTAATAATATTCCGCATCATGCCCGTAGCGCTGTCGATCAGGCTCGACATCTCGCGGACATGATTAAGCAACAACGTTTTGTCCCTGTTGTTGGCCGCCAGCTCGGTTTTCAGCCAATAGGCTTCGATTTTCAAAGATGTCAGCATGCCGCCCAGATCGTCGTGGATCTCGCGCGCGATACCGGATTTCTCTTCCTCTCGCACGGATTGAAGGTATGCCGTGAGTTCGCGCAATTGCATTTCCATATGCTTGCGCTCGGTGACGTCCTGAACGACGGCAATGCAATACATAAGTTTGCCGTCCTTGTCCCGCAACGCCGAGACCGTCAGATCCCCATACAATATGCTGCCATCCTTGCGGATATATCTTTTCTCCATATTGAAGAAGTCGATCTTGCCGGCCATCAATTTTTCCGACAACGCAAGGTTCGCCTCGATGTCGTCCTTGTGGGTTATTTCCTTGAAGTTGTGCGCAATTAGCTCCTGTTCGCTGTACCCGGTCATCTCGCTAAACGCCCTGTTGACCTTCAGGTAGCTGTAATCGGGGCCAAGCAGGTTCATCCCCACTCTCGAATAATCGAACATGGAACGGAACCGCTCCTCACTGACACGCAGCTCTTTCTCTGCCTGCTGGCGTTCGATCAATTCCTGCTTGATCGCCTGTGAAGCTTGCAGGGCGCGGCTGCGCTCCCCCACCAGCAGCCAGACGAACAGCGTGAAAAAAAGGCTGGCACCAGCTCCGTAAACAGCAATATAACGGGGTTTGTCAGTATCGGCTTGCGCATCAAAATCGGGAAGTGAATGCACCCCTACCGTCCAAGTTCGATTGGCAACAGTGATCTGCTGGAATTTTCGAAAGCGGGGGTTCTGGTGTTGAACAAGGGGGTTGGCGTCATACATCGCTGTCTTGGCAGACACACTCTCGCCGTCATAAATCTCGATATCGATGTCAGGATCCTCACCGAGGATGCCATTCATCAAGTCGCGCATGCGGAATGTCGAAGCGATCCAGCCGATGATGTTGGCGCGGCGTTCGGCAAGCGTCCCATGCGGCGCCTCGTGCTTATAGACCGGGAGAAGCGTCATGAATCCGATCCGGTTTTCCTTGCCCGCTTCGAGCGACAGGTTTATTTTTCCCGAAAGTGCGGCCTTGCCGGAATCGCGAGCCTGTTCCATCGCCGCGCGGCGCAACCCTTGCCCAGAATCGCCCGGGCGCGGGTGTATGTCATCGGAAAACATGTCGTAACCAAACAAACGATGGTTGGGATCATCATGCGGTTCGACGAAGACAACTGGCGCGTATAAGTCGCGCCGACCCTCCGGCCAGATGGTATATGCGGGCAGGCCATCCTTGCGGGCGGCGGCGATGTGCCTGCTCCGCATTGCATGTGACACGACCGGAATGAAACGAATGTCATTAATACCGGGGTAGCTTCCCTTCAGTTGCAACCGGTCGATGTAGTCATGAAACTCTTTGTGACTTACGACACGCGCATGGGCGAATAAGCCATCCACGCCGCGCATGACCTGTTCGTAGGTTTTCATGCGTTCGGCGACACTGTAAACAGCGTCTCGAACCCGGTAATCGAACTGGGTTTGCAGCGCATGCTCGGCATCATGCCGGGCATCCAGCCATAGATAACCGGCGATCGCCAATGAAACGGCCAGCGTCAGCCAGGGGAGCAAACCCAGAAAATACCACCCCTGCCGTTTTGCATAGCGATATCCGGCATGATCGATAACATGGGCGTAACGATCCATCATCAATATTGAATGTCCTGAAATGCAGTTTGCGTCTGCGCCTGCGTCAGGCAACACCCTGAAGGCGCTATATAATTATAGTGGCGCCACCGCAAGTTCAGAACACACTATTGAACTGGCTCACCCCTCACGGCAGTATGCCAGCGTACCCGTCGCCAGCAACATTAGCAACTCTGCCTGCCCTCTGGCACCGGTCTTGGAGAATACTGAAGCCAGCTGCGCGCGGGCGGTACCGATGGCGACCCCCAGATCCTTTGCAGCTTGTTCCAGGCTATTGAAACCGGCAAGCTTTGCGGCCAGCCTCGATTCCGCCGGACTGAGTCCATAAAGGAGGGCCAGCCGCTTGGGGGGCAATTCCAGACTGCCCGGCTTGGAAAGAAAGATCGCGACACAACCCGAGCCAAGGGTTTTGTTCAGTCGCGTGGAAAACTCCGGCGAAACCGGTGTCACCATGCAATGCAGGTATCCACCGCCTCCAGGGAGCATGATGCGCATGTCTCCTCCGGCGGCCCCCAGCGCTGCACCGGCAATGAGTTTATGCAACAGGCCGGTTTCCGATGGATTGGTCAAGGCCAGCCTGCCCTGGCTGAAGCTCACCCCGTCGCCCTGCGTCATCATCTGCTCCGCAGTACAATTGATGAACAGGGGCACGCCAAGGCTGTCTGCCAGGATCACCCCCATGCGCAACTGATCCAGTGCGCCAAGTGCCCATTCCTTTTCAACGGCGATACTGCTGAGTTTGCGGTGCACCTGCACTGCGCGGGTGACATGCGGCGCAAGGACACCCATCAGCCGCGCCTGCTCATCACTGAAGTCGCCGGCGCGTTTACCGCGCTGTACCGAAAACAACAGCGTATGACTGCCATCCTTGACCAGGAAAGTTCCCAGCGCATGCACCTTGTCCTGGGGGACGGAATAATCATTGTAAAGCTCGGTCTTGCGCTGCTCCGATTGGCTAATTATCTGATCGATTGTCTTGATCTCGCCCGGTTTGAACTTGGCCAGTGCACGAACCACATAATCTGCCTTGACGAAATGGTTGCAGTAAGCGGCCTGCCAAACGGGGTCGTAGCCGACACTGGCAACAAAATTCGCGTAATTGACCTGAAGGTCAGCCGAGCGCAGAATGGACGAGCATCCGCCCACGGCCTGCGCAAACGCTTCGAGAAAAGATGGCCACCTCTTCTCATCCAGCGCGGCATCATATATCTTGCCCACCAGATCGAGGGGCGTTCCTTTTGAATTCCTCATGGTTTAGCCCTTTTAGTCTTCCGGTTCTCAACTACAAAATTCGTTAAAAACACTGCGGTTCACCCTTGTTCACTTCGGCCCCCTTACCCTGGAGCAATCTGCCAGGTAACACCAAAAGCAAACAACGTGCCCAAGATATAGCCGTTTACAATCAAATCATTAACGTTGACCGGCCGTATTCAACATCTATTAAGACGGAAAAATGACGAGAAATGACGGCATCCTGACACTTACCCCGAGACTCACATGCAAGGCAAAGTCAAAGGCCACGCCCCATGAGCTTTCATGCCGGATGGGCGGCCAAAAATGGTTTTGACGCGATGGTTTATTTAGGTATAATGCGCGCCTTCGCAAAAACCGCACCAAATCGAGGTTGTTATGTACGCAGTCATTAAAACCGGTGGCAAACAGTATCGCGTTACACCCGGTGAAACTTTAAAGATCGAAACTATCCCCGGCGACGTAGGCAGCGGCATTGAACTGGACAAAGTGCTGATGGTTGCTGACGGCGACAAATTGTCCGTTGGCAAACCTCTGCTATCTGGCGCTACCGTGAAAGCAACCATCGTTGCGCATGGCCGCGCCGACAAGGTGCGCATCTTCAAGATGCGCCGCCGCAAGCACTACCAGAAAAACCAGGGCCATCGCCAGAACTACACCGAGATCCGCATAGACAGCGTCTCAGCGTAACACTGCAGAAGCGTAATCGTAAGGAGCATATAACATGGCATCAAAAAAAGGCGGCGGCAGTACCAGTAACGGCCGCGACTCACACTCAAAACGTCTTGGCATCAAGAGTTACGGCGGCCAATTGATCAACGCGGGCAGCATCATCGTGCGCCAGCGCGGCACCGAATTCCACCCCGGCGAAAATGTCGGCATGGGCAAGGATCACACGCTGTTTGCCAAGATCACCGGCAAAGTGGTGTTCGCCATCAAGGGCGCGCAAAAGCGCAGGACAGTTTCCATCGTAGCGGCATAAACAGCGCTCCCTGGAAAAATACCAGCCCTATCGCAAGGTAGGGCTTTTTTGTTTGTGCACGGTATCAACTAAATAAATATACAGAATGAAGTTTATTGATGAATCCAGAATCGAAGTGTTTGCCGGCAAGGGCGGGAACGGTATCGCCAGTTTCCGCCGCGAAAAATACATCGAGAAAGGCGGCCCGGACGGCGGCGACGGCGGCCGCGGAGGCAGCGTGTACGCATTGGCAGACCGCAACATCAATACACTGGTGGATTACCGCTTCGCACGCACCCATCGCGCCAGGAACGGCGAACCCGGGCGCGGCTCGGATTGTTACGGCAAGGGGGCCGACGACATCGTGCTGCGCATGCCGGTGGGCACGGTAATCACCGACATCAACAGCGGCGAGGTGATCGCCGACCTCACCCATGACGGCGAAAAAGTCCTGCTCGCCCAAGGCGGCATGGGCGGCCTGGGGAATATCCACTTCAAATCCAGCACCAACCGCGCACCGCGCCAATGCACTCCGGGCACCCCCGGCGAGGAACGAGAACTGCAGCTCGAATTGAAAGTGCTCGCGGATGTCGGGCTGCTCGGGATGCCGAACGCCGGCAAGTCCACGTTCATCCGCTCAGTTTCCGCAGCCAAACCAAAAGTCGCCGATTATCCTTTCACGACCCTGCATCCCAATCTGGGCGTGGTCAGGGTATCGAACGAAAAAAGCTTTGTCATCGCCGACATTCCCGGCCTAATCGAGGGCGCAGCAGAAGGCGCCGGTCTGGGCCACCAGTTTTTGCGTCACCTGGCGCGCACCCGCGTGTTGCTGCATCTGGTGGATATCGCACCGATGTACGAGGGCACCGACCCGGTTGCTGAAGCGCGCGCGATACTCAACGAGCTGAACAAATATGATCCGGCCCTTTACCGGAAACCGCGCTGGCTATTGCTGAACAAAGTCGACCTGCTGGAGAATCGTGATGAAAAGATCGCGGCTTTCCTGAAGGAATTCACCGATTTCGACCGTCACTTTGTCATCTCGGCGATCAACGGCGAAGGCTGCAAGGAACTGACTTATGCGATCATGAAGCATCTGCTGGCGATGAACGAACAGGAAAATCAGGCTGCTGCAGAGAGCGGGCTGGAATGTGACGCGGGTACAATCTGACTACATCATGAAAACCATATTAACCCAATGCAAGCGCATCGTCGTCAAGGTAGGCAGCAGCCTGGTGACGAATAACGGTACGGGATTGGACATCGAAGCGCTGGGTAACTGGTCGCGGCAGATCGCCGCACTCAGCGCCGGCGGCCACGAAGTAGTGCTGGTGTCTTCCGGCGCCATTGCCGAAGGCATGCAGCGCCTTGGCTGGAAAAAGCGTCCCGCTTCGATACACGACCTGCAAGCTGCCGCGGCCGTCGGACAGATGGGCCTGGTGCAAGCCTACGAAAGCTGTTTCCGCAAACACGACCTGCATGCCGCACAGGTACTGCTCACGCACGCCGACCTTGTCGACCGCGAACGCTACTTGAACGCGCGCACCACGATTAGTACATTGCTTTCACTTCGCGTCATCCCGGTCGTCAACGAAAACGACACGGTCGTGACCGACGAGATCAAATTCGGCGACAACGACACGCTGGGCGCACTGGTCGCCAACCTGATCGAAGCCGACACGCTCATCATCCTTACCGACCAGGCGGGCCTGTACACCGCCGACCCGCGCAAAGACGCCGGCGCCACGCTGATCAGCGAAGCGCGGGCAGGAGATGCGCGTCTGGAAAACATTGCCGGTGGCGCGGGTAGCCACATCGGGCGCGGCGGCATGATCACAAAAATCCTGGCGGCAAAACGCGCTGCGCGCAGCGGCGCACATACCGTTATCGCTTCCGGGCATGAACGCGACGTACTGCTGCGCCTGCTGCAGGGCGAGGCCATTGGCACGCTGCTCACCGCAGCAACTCCCACCCTGGCAGCACGCAAGCAGTGGCTCGCAGACCATTTGCAGGTCGCAGGGAAGCTGGTGCTAGACTCCGGTGCTGTCAAAGCGTTACATTCCGGCGGCAAAAGCCTGCTGCCCATCGGCGTCAAGAGCGTGTCCGGAGAATTCGAGCGAGGCGAAGTCGTTGCCTGCGTCGGCGAGGATGGCATCGATATCGCGCGCGGCCTGAGCAACTACAGCGCCAAGGAAGCACGACTGATCGCACAACATGCCAGCAAGGAGATCGAATCACTGCTTGGCTACGGCGGCGATCCCGAAATCATCCATCGTGACAACTTGGTATTGCTGTGAGAAACAGCAATACCAAGTTGCGGTGGAGGCCAACATGAGCAGAGCGAATGTTAAGCGTAGCGGCCGAAACCACAATCATTTGCTTTGAAACAGCAAAACCAGATTGCGGCGCAGACTAACTTGGGCAGCAAGTTAAGCCGCAGGGCGGCGGTCGAAGCCACAATCGCCCGCTATAAAACTGCGATACCAAGTTGCGGTGGAGGCTCATATCGGCGAAGCCGATGTGAAACCGCGAAGCGGTAGCCGAAACCATAACCTGGTGCTGCAGCAAAGCAAACGCATGTTATTTTTTCTGGATCAGAAACAGCCCTGCAGCAAAACTTGCAGCACCCGCAATGTAACGAATCATGATGTCGTCTGAATGCGAGCCGGCGAATGCATGACGTAGCTGCGCGCCGACAGAACCCGACATCTGATATCCCCAATAGGCGAGGCCCACCCCGGCGACAACAAGAACAATCCCGACAACCCGGGCTATTTGCGAATTTTTTGCCATATCAAGAACTCCTGAAAAAACCAAAACAGCTTCAGTATCAAATACCGGTGAATTTACGGTCCATGGATCATTCCACATGTCTGCAAACCTGACAATGCTTCACGCTTCACTTTCGCGTTCGCATAAGCATTGAGCAACTGGCGCGATAACAGTATAGTCATGCAACATCCGAATACGGGGCAGCGCATGAAACTGACGAATACCAAAGAACACAGATTATCATTGCCCGAGGTTCTCGGTATGCTGGTAGCGGATGGAATGATCAGCCAGCCTGCTGCCGACGCTCTGCTTGCAGATCGGCGCGGCCAGCGTGTCGATACACATCCCCTGATAACGATCGCCAGGCGCAACTTCAAATCGCAGCTGCCACCTCACAAATCACTTCATCTGGATACGCTGACGGAATGGCTGGCGGCACGCACCGGCCTCGAGTATTTCCACATCGACCCGCTCAAGATAGACTTCTCGGCAGTCACCGATGTCATGTCCAACGACTATGCAGCGCGCTTCAGCATCCTGCCGGTGCAGGTCACGGCAAATGAGGTCGTGATCGCCACCACCGAGCCTTTTTTGCGCGACTGGGAAGACGCGCTCAAGCAAACCCAGCGCAGAGCGATTCGCCGCGTCATCGCCAACCCGGAAGACATCGGCCGCTACCTCGTCGAGTTCTACAGCCTGGCACGCTCGGTAAAGAACGCATTGAAAACCGACCACCAGGGAAAAACAGGACAAACCTCGTTCGAGCAACTGGTCGAGCTGGGCAAGACGAAGCAGCAGTTCGATGCCAACGACCAGCACATCGTCACGATCGTTGACTGGCTTTGGCAATATGCTTTCGAACAGCGCGCCTCGGATATCCATATCGAGCCCAGGCGCGACCTCGGCCTGGTTCGTTTCCGCATCGACGGCGTGTTGCACCAGGTGTACCAGATCCCGATGTCGGTGATGGTCGCGATGACCAGCCGCATCAAGCTGCTTGGCCGCATGGATGTCATCGAAAAGCGCCGCCCCCAGGATGGCCGCATCAAGACGCGCACTGCCGACGGCCAGGAGATCGAGCTGCGCCTGTCAACACTGCCGACCGCATTCGGCGAAAAACTGGTGATGCGGATCTTCGACCCGGAAGTCCTGGTGCGCGACTTTGCCGAACTGGGATTTTCCGACGAGGACCGTGCCCGCTGGGAGCAGATGACCTCGCAGCCGAATGGCATCATCCTCGTGACCGGCCCGACCGGGTCGGGCAAGACCACCACGCTGTATTCGACACTCAAACATTTGGCCACGCCCGAAGTCAATGTCTGCACCATCGAAGATCCGATCGAGATGGTCGAGCCGGCATTTAACCAGATGCAGGTGCAGCATGGCATCGACCTCAACTTCGTCGACGGGTTGCGCGCACTGATGCGCCAGGATCCGGATATCATCATGGTGGGCGAGATCCGCGACCTCGAAACTGCCGACATGGCGATCCAGGCCGCATTGACCGGCCATCTCGTACTGTCGACACTGCACACCAACGACGCGCCCTCGGCCATCACCCGCCTGCTCGACCTCGGCGTCGCGCCCTTCATGATAAACGCCACGGTGCTCGGCATCATGGCGCAGCGCCTGGTACGCACGCTGTGCCCGCACTGCAAGCGGCCGCTTGCGGCCCGCGCAGATGAAAACGATATCTGGAAAAACCTGGTAGCACCGTGGAAAACCAGTTCCCCGACTCAATTCCAGCATGAGACCGGCTGTCTGGATTGCAGGATGACCGGCTATCAGGGCCGTATCGGCATCTACGAGATCCTGCTGATGTCGCCCGAAATACGCAAGCACGTCACGCCTACCACCAATGTAGCCAGCGTCCGCGAAACCGCTTATCGCGAAGGGATGAGGCCGCTGCGCATTTCAGGGGCCATGAAGGTGGCCGCTGGCGCCACGACGCTGGAAGAAGTCGTCAAGGTCGCCCCGCCTGCAAATCAGGCATAAGCCCCATGCAAATCGTGTAGTTAGATCGCTTGCATTCAGTGTGCCCAGCTCATCCCGGCCATGATTTGAAATTGCGCGTAATCGTAGCGCAAGTCGGTTGCAGCTCTGGCCCTGTAAACCAGTTCAGACCAAAGAGAGGTGTTTTTTGTCTGCTCCAGCTCTGCCTTTAACTTCAAGTCGTTTCCACTATATTTTTTTGCCCCCTGACCTGCGATATCGAAAGCAAATCCATTCGGGTAATCGCGCTTAAAATGGTGCAAGGTTAACCGGGCCTTCAGGTTTTCTGCCCCATACAGCAGCCGCGCTCCAAGCCTGTTTTGCCTGTAGTCGTTATAGCCCACGTAATTATCGGCTCGCCTCACATGATCGAAGTCAACATATAACTGCCAATCGGTTGATAGCCGGTTGCGTAGCGTGGCTCCTGCAGAATTAAAGGAATACTGAAGCAGTGGGTTTGCATTGAGCAAAGAACCCTGCGCATTTCTTGAATGCCGTTTGGAATAATCCCTCACTGAGTGGTCAAATGAAATATTCAGTTTTGTATGGGAAATTAACGGAATGCTGGCATCCGCACCCAGCTTCAAATAGTTATGATCCATTTGTGAGACGACCACTGGATCCTCATAGTCAAAAAATACATATTTCCCGTTAAAACCATAATCGATCTTGCCAATCTTATGTTTGTATTCCGCCTCTGCTCCAAGACCGATATAGTTGTAACGGCCTGAGATATCGGCACCGCTCAACGCAGAGGTTTTATCCAGCCCGGAATCATGATCCACATAAACCTGTTTATGTTTTTCTATCAGTGCGCCGACATAGACAGTATTTTCCGCCTTACCTTCGCGATTTAAGACAAACTCCGGGCCTCCCTGCAAATTAACATTGAGCTCATTTGCACTGCTCAACCCTCCTCCAATATAAAAATTTCCATCCAGGGAAGCCGACCCGAGCAGCTTGGTATCTTGCTTCAGGTTGTATGCCGCGTCAGCCTTTATTTCATATGGCACAAACAATCCAGATTTCTTTTGCGGGACTACCGTCGGATTGGAACCTGCTGGGAGCGCTGCATAATCAATATAGGGCGCACGCGGCGCCTGATAGGCGTTGCTGTCATATCCAAGCCCGGTCGTCGCAACCCAATTATATTGAAGTGTTTTATTCGCCACCTCTAGTTCGGAAGCGGCCGGTGTTGGCACGGCGGCAGCTAGTGCAACAACAAACACTATCGGACGCATAAGTATTTTCATTCGCATGGTATCAACCTCCTCTTTTTATAAAATCATTTCCGTTCACTGCTCATCGAACTTCT
>Ga0224495_10003199_pt1 | contig 10193 bp, 6 predicted proteins | sample SF_Jul11_sed_USG_FD_168128 | JGI IMG/M metagenome (GOLD analysis project Ga0224495, IMG submission 168128) | Sediment microbial communities from San Francisco Bay, California, United States - SF_Jul11_sed_USGS_4_1 | ecosystem: Environmental > Aquatic > Marine > Sediment | place: USA: California...
CCACTAAAAGGGTTACTGTTGAGGTGATTTCGTTGGAGTATCTCAGCCTCAGAAGAATATTTTTAGTCACCCTTGAGCCTTTTTTCTCATGCCCGTAAAATGTTGCCCCATCTTCAGTCAATGCCTTTGCCTGGGGCTTGGAGATATCGTGTAAAAGACAGGCTAACCGGATGACTAAATCAGGGTGGGCGCTATCCACAGTTAAGAGGGTATGCTCGAAAACATCATACTCGTGATAACCACCCGGTTGTTCTATACCCACACAGGCATCTAACTCCGGTAAAATCTCCTTTAATAATCCGGTCTTATGCATTAGTCTGAAACCGGTGCTGGGGTATTTTGCTCTGGTTAAGAGTTTATTTAATTCCTCCTGAATCCTCTCAGTGGAAATGGTATTAATTAATCCGGCATTTTCTACTAAACTCTTATAGGTCTCTTTTTCGATCTCGAACTCAAACCTGGCAGCGAACTGAATCCCCCTGAGCATCCTCAAAGGGTCGTCTTTAAAAGAATCCTGATTGGTCATACGGATAAGCCTGTTTTTGATATCTTTTTTCCCCTCCAGGGGATCGAGCACTTTTCCGGATTGAAGGTCATAAGCCATCGCATTGATGGTGAAATCCCTTCTATTCAGGTCCTCCTCTATTTTGAGATTATGGTCGAAATCGACTTGGAAATCCTTATGACCTGGACCGGTGCTGTATTCTTTCCTCGGAAGTGCGATGTCGAAGGTCTTCGGTTCTTCATCCTCGGAGTACTTCTTCTTAGGACTGAACTTAATTACTCCGAAAGATTTGCCCACTAAATCGACCTTGCCGAATTTTTCAAGAATAAGGCATAACTCATCTATCGGAATACCGCAGACCAGATAATCCGTATCCTTATCCGGCAGAACCGGTGAGATAATACTGTCTCTGACCACCCCTCCTACCTCATAGATTTTGCCCTTTTTGAGGATTTCGTCTATGATTAGGTTTTTTAACCTGGACATGACTTTCTTATTTGATTTTGTCAAGCAGTCAGATAGGAGTGTCTGACCTACCAGAATGAAAAATGTTTATCTTTGAATCTAATATTTGTTGAGTGAATGTCAACGGGAATCTACTTACTTTTTAATGGATTTGCAGAAAAAAACAACCACAACTATCTCTTTGTTAAAAGTTAATCCTGAAACCTAAAGAAGGTAAGAAAGGAGTACAATGATAAGCACTTTTTTTAATATAATTCTCATATACTGAACTATACTTATAACTGTAATCCAGCACATTTTTCCGATTGTAAAGGTTCCATACTTCTAAATATAGTGATGTGCTCAAATTGAACATTAAACAATCATATTGAAGCCTGAAATTGAGCTGGTGGAATGATGGGTACCTCTCAGAGTTGGTTTTTCCATAGATTCGCACCCAAATCCATCTCCCTTCGATTCTCTGGAGCTCATAACGAATGGCTGGCGTATAGGGACGACCGGTTGCATATCTGAATTGCAGGTCTAAGGTAAATTTCCTGGAGAAATTCCAATCGAGTACTGCCGAGAGCATATGGCGCTGGTCAAAATCAGAGTAGGTTTTTGTATAGTCCTGGAACTCTTTTCGTTTAGTAATCCCAAATGAACAGCTAATCCAGCCAGTGAGATTGCCCTTTTCCTTTTCAAAAAATAACTCCATAGCACGCGAATAACCATAGCCATCATTTGAATAGTTCTCAAGTGTATCCACAGTTACCAGACCTCTATAATCTTTTTGATATAATTCTATCCAGCCTGACCAGCTCTGGCTGAACCTTTTAGTCAGCCCCAGAATATAATGTGTAGCCTTCTTTGACTCTAAACTGCGGTTCTTGGAAAGGTGCTCAAATTCTGGATTCTGATAATATATACCCCATGCACTCCTGATCGAAGAGGTATTATTCAATTTATATTCCAGAGTTATCCTGGGTGAAAAATCTATGTTATGATTGAAATCAAGATAGTCTACTCTCATACCACCGGTTAAGGAAAATTTTTCAGTTAGCTTCCAGGAATCCTGAAGGTAACAACCCCTGCTCCAGAGTTTTCCAACCACCTTATAGTCCACTACTGGAGTAGTTGGGTCATTCGGGTCTACATTCGGGTCATAATAGTGTGCGGAGAAAGGTAATGTTTCCTTCAGATCAAGTTTTATATGCCCGAGTTCGAATCCAGTTTTAATTTCATGCTCAGGATTAAGTTCCCAGGTCAGGTCTTCTCTAAAACCCAAATCCAAAGCCCAGATATCAAGTTTCTCCAACCGTCCGACTTCTACATCATATCTTATCTCCTCCCGGGTAAGAGCTGAGAGGGAATACAGCTTTCTACTGATTATGTGTTTCCATTCCAGACTCTGGGTATTGATTTTACCCTTATCGAAGAGTTTACTTGGGATGCCAGGCTCCGGGTCAGGGTTGTTATAGTCTATCTTCTCATTGGTCACCAGTCCGGATAGATTAATCTTCTGCCCAGACCAGGGCTCATATCCAAATTTGAAATTGAAATCGTAAAATCCTGGCACCGGGAATCCCTCATACTCTCCCATAATAAAGTTAAGATAACTCCGACGTCCGGAAACAAGAAAAAATCCTCTGCAGGTAATAGGACCCTCTAATACTAACTGAGTATTTGCTAAACCAAGAGAGAAATTACCACCGAAACGTTCACGATTACCTTCACGAGTGCTTACATTAAGCACTGAAGATAGGCAGTCACCATATTTCACCGGAAAACCACCGGTCAATAGTTCAATCTTATCTATAATTTCAGAGTTGAACACAGATTTCATACCGCCAAAATACCAGGGCCAGTGAACCTTTGTCCAGTCAAGGAGGAAAAGGTTTTCCTCTGGTCCACCTCCACGCACATATATCTGAGAGGGGGAAAACAGGTCTCCTAAAGAGGTAACTCCTGGCAGGGTTTGAATCACTCGAAGCGGATCTTGAGTCTGCCCTTCTCTGCTGAGAACGGATTGCCTCTCTATCGAATGGTCGCTCACACAGCTTCTTTCTGCTAAACGCTCAGCGGAAACGACCACAGCAGGAAGGTCAACGGCTTTAGATTCCAAATTGATGTTCGATTCCAAGATACCCTGTGGAGATATCGTAACCAGCGTGGTGTCTGATTTATAGCCTATGATGCTGGTTATCATTTTATAAGTTCCAGCAGGGATATCTTTGATCTGAAAATATCCAGAGTGATCAGTAGCTGTTCCAAGCCTGGTTCCGGTCAGGATGATGCTTACACCTTTCAGAGGTTGCCGGGTTGCTCCATCAGTTACTATACCCTTAAGAATACCAGTGTCTTCACCAAGGGTTATAACCGGAAAAATCAGACCCCATATTGCCCAGCTGACCAGAAATAGTATTATCCGTCTTTTTGATTTGTTATTCTTCAGCCAGATTTGCGTATAACCCACCCTTTCAACTCGGACCTGATATCGACCACCCACCTGTGGATGACGACAAATTTCACCCCTCTACATCTCTAATAAATAACTGCTATTATTTCAAAAACTGTTGTAAACTACTCTTTATGATATCCAGACATTCGTAAATCTGTGTTTCGGTAATGACCAGCGGTGGTGCAAAGCGAATGATGTCATTATGGGTTGGTTTGGCTAAAAGTCCATTTTCAGCTAACTTTAAACAGACATCCCAGGCAGTTTTGGTTTCACCTTTTATGGTAATAGGTTCAATTACCATAGCATTGAGTAATCCTTTACCCCGGACTTTCTTAATCAAAGGAGAATTTATTTTGACCAATCCATCTCTGAAAATCCTGCCCATATTGTAAGCATTATTCGCTAAATTTTCCTCAACCAGAATATCAATTGCCTCCATAGCCAGCCTGCAGGCTAAGGGGTTTCCTCCGAAGGTAGAACCATGCTGACCTGGTTTGATGATGAGCATAATTTCATCATCTGAAAGTACTGCGGAAACAGGCATAAACCCACCAGAAAGGGCTTTACCCAGAATTAAAACATCTGGTCGAACAGCCTCATACTCACAACAAAGCATCCTTCCAGTACGGCATAATCCGGTTTGGATTTCATCCGCCATCAAAAGGATGCCAGCTTTAGTGCAGATTTCCCTGCAGGCTTTCAGATAACCTTCTTCCGGCACATAGACACCTGCCTCCCCCTGAATTGGCTCTGCCAGAAAAGCTACAGTATTCTCATCAATGACAGATTTAAGTGCATCCGGATTATCAAAGGGAATTTTAACAAAACCGGGGGTAAATGGTCCGAAGAACCCACAACTTTCAGGATCAGTCGACAGGCTAACCATAGTAATAGTTCTGCCGTGGAAATTATTTTCACAAACGATTATCTTTGCCTGATCCGGAGACACGCCTTTCACCTCATAACCCCATCTTCGAGCCAGCTTCAGAGCGGTTTCCACAGCCTCAGCTCCGGAGTTCATAGGCAGCAATTTATCATATCCAAATAGCCTGGTCATTTTCTCTTCGTAAGGACCCAGCCAGTTATTGTAAAAAGCGCGTGAGGTTAAAGTCAAAGTCCCGGCTTGTTCTTTTATGATTTTCACCAAACGCGGATGGCAGTGCCCCTGATTTACAGCCGAGTAAGCTGAAAGAAAGTCATAATATTTCTTACCCTCCGGGCTCCAGAGGTAAACCCCTTCACCTTTAGCTAACACTGCCGGTAACGGATGGTAGTTATGAGCACCATATTTATTTTCCAGCTCCATAGCTTCTGAAGAAGAGATGTTCTTATAGACCCGGGGTTTAATATTACTCATCTGTCTTTTCCTCCTGATATAGATCTGGGTTCTATAAAATCGAATCCCTACGCTATTTTTTGTAGGGGCTTGATTTATCAAGCCCTATTTTGTTTTCGTCGGGTATAAAGCCCGACGCTACATCCTGCATGGTCTCACAAGCGAGGCTAAAAGCCTCGTACCACGAAAAGGTTTTTTGTAGGGGCGATCCTGCCGGGTCGACCCTACAGTTCTTCTCTGTCATCCGTTATTTTTTACCTTGAACTTTTGAACCTTTGAACTTTTAAACTGTTATTCTGGTTCCTGCTTTTCTCTTAACCGAATCATAAACCCTGGCAATCGAGGTAATAATCACCTCTTTGCCGCCGGATTCCAGGAACTGAATAGCCGATTCTATCTTGGGACCCATACTCCCTTCCGGGAAATGACCTTCGCTTAGATATTTTTTAACCTCTTTTAAGCTTATCTTATCTAAATTTTTTTGCTGGGGTGTTCCGTAATTTAAGGCTACTTTCTCTACCTCGGTCAAAATTAGAAGTAACTCCGCCCCTATATCCCGTGCTAATACAGCTGAAGCCCTATCCTTATCGATAACCGCATCTAATCCCTGTAAAGTTCCATCCTCTCTTCTGAAAATCGGAACACCCCCTCCTCCAGCAGCGATAACTATAAACCCGTTTTCTACTAAATTTTTGATGGAATCTTTCTCCGCTATTGCTAAGGGTATGGGTGAGGGCACTATCCTTCTCCAGCCCCGGTTCGAATCTTTTTTCACCTTCCAGCCTCTTTCCCGGGCAAAATTTTCAGCTTCCTCTCTGGTATAGAACTGTCCGATGAATTTTGAGGGATTTACTGTAGAGGAATCCTCTTTGCTCACGATAACCTGAGTGACCACAGTTACCACATCACGGTTTATGTTTTCCTGCTTCAATTTATTCCTCAGACATTGTTCAATCATATAACCCATTCCGCCCTCAGTATCCGCTACACAGATGTATAGGGGAAGATAAGGTGCTTTACCCCGGGCTAATTCTACCCGGTAAATCACATTTCCTACCTGCGGACCATTCCCGTGAGTAATAGCTAAATTAAAACCATCCTTTATCAGCTCGACCACGCCGGATAAGCTCTGGGTTGTATTTCTGAACTGATTTTCAATCGTATCCTCTTGCTCTTTTCGGGTAATGGCATTCCCGCCCAGAGCTACGACTGCTTTTTTCTTTTTCATACTTCTTTTTTTGCAGGGGCGAATCAACGTGTTCGCCCAAATTCCTGTAGGGGCACGGCACGCCGTGCCCCTCCTTTAGCTAAATGGACAGAACAATGTTCTGTCCTTACTACCTATCACCTTTAACCTATAGCCTTCCTCACTCCTCGCTACTTTTTTACAAATTTACTTAACACCTCTGTTAAATCCGGTTTGCCTATTTCCTGCAATTCGTATCCAACCCTGACTGAGGGTTTATTGATCTTTAAAATCCTGCCTAAGTCAATTGGCGTGGCTATTATTACCGAATCGCATTCAACCGAGTTTATCACCCTTTGCAATTCACCTATCTGTTTTTTGCTGTAACCCATAGCTGGAAGAAGCGCTCCCATATGGGAGTATTTACTGTAGACTTCTTTTAAGGAACCCACTGCATAAGGTTTTGGATCGACTACCTTTTCAGCACCGTATCTCTTTGCTGCGACTATGCCTGCTCCGTAACTCATCTCGCCATGAGTCAGTGTCGGACCATCCTCAATTACCAGAACCTTTTTGCCCTTTACCAATTCGGGTTTATCCATGGAAATAGGTGAAGCTGCTTTTATTATTATCCCATGTGGATTTACTTTTTTAATATTCTGACTGACCTCCTTGATACTTTCTGGACTGGCAGAATCAACTTTGTTTATCACTAAAACATCCGCTGAGATAAGATTGGTTTCACCGGGGAAATAGCTGATCTCATCTCCAGCCCGGAGGGGATCAACCACGGTAATATGCAAATCCGGGTAGTAGAAAGGCAGATCGTTATTCCCTCCATCCCAGACTAAAATCTGTGCTTCTTTTTCTGCTTGATTTAAAATCACTCCGTAATCCACCCCAGCGTAAACTATATTCCCCCTCTCGATATGTGGTTCATATTCTTCCCTTTCTTCGATAGTGCATTTATATTTATCCAGATCAGAAAGTCTGGTGAACTTTTGACATACCTGCTGGGCTAAATTGCCATAGGGCATGGGATGCCGGATCACCGCGGTTTTCTTCCCCATCTTTTTCAATATCTCGCAGACTTTGCGGGTGGTCTGACTTTTTCCGCTCCCGGTACGGGTTGCACAAACCGCTATTACCGGCAGTTTCGATTTTAGCATTGTGTTTTTCCCCCCCAAAATCCTGAAATCCGCTCCGGCGGATTGTATCAGAGAGACCTTGTGCATTACATATTCGTACGAGACATCGCTGTAAGAGAAAACCACTTCATCGATCTTATATCTCTCGATTAGCTCGGTCAGCTTCTGCTCAGACCAGATAGGGATTCCCTTAGGATACAACTTACCCGCCAGTTTTGGTGGATATTTTCTGCCCTCGATATCCGGAATCTGGGTAGCAGTGAAAGCCACCACCTGATACTGCCGATTATTACGGTAAACCAGATTAAAATTGTGAAAATCCCTGCCTGCTGCCCCCATTATTAAAACTTTTCTTTTACGCATAAAATTGCCTTTCATGTTCCTCCATACTTAAAAATGTTAATGGCAGAGTAAGCCTCTCTACCCTCAACCTGACTATTTATAACTGGAAAGCAAATTTAATCAAGCGTCGATCTGTGCCTTCTGCAATTTTCCGCTGAAATCCACATAGATCGATTTCCATTCGGAGAAAACATCAATACCCGCAATTCCGGCTTCTCTATGCCCATTCCCAGTCTGATTTGTACCGCCAAATGGAAGATGTACTTCCGCTCCAATGGTTGAAGAATTCACGTAGAATATGCCGGTATAAGCATCCCTCATTGTGACAAAAGCCCTGTTCACGTCTTGAGTATAAACAGATGAGGAAAGTCCATAGATAGTGCCGTTGTTTATCTCAATGGCTTGTTCCAGACTATCACAGGGGATAATTGATACAACTGGACCGAATATCTCTTCTTTGGCAATCCTCATTTGGGGATCAACCTCACCGAAAATCGTAGGCTCGTGGAAGAACCCATACTGGTAATTGCCTGAGGTTAACCTGTTTCCACCACAGAGAAGTTTAGCACCCTCTTCTTTGCCAATGCTGACATACTCTATAACTGTCTTCAGCTGACTTTCGTTGATCGAGGGTCCCATCTCAACCATTGGATCTAAACCGTTACCTATTTTCAGTGATTTAGCTGCGGCTACGAATTTATCCGTAAACTCTTTCATTACTTTTTTATGTACAATTACCCTGGAGGTGGCAGTACACCTCTGTCCGGTAGTTCCGAACCCACCCCATAAAGCTCCCTCTACTGCCAGGTCGATCCTGGCATCGTCCATCACCATAATGGCATTTTTCCCTCCCATTTCCAGGTGAACATGCCTGAAATCCGGAGCGCAGGCTTCTGATACTTTCCTGCCAACCTCGGTCGAGCCGGTAAAGGAAACTACTTTTACATTCTTAGAGCTCATCAGCGGTAGTCCAACTTCAGAACCGGAGCCTGTAACCAGATTGATCACACCTTTTGGTACACCTGCCTCCTCGCATACTTTTACCAGATTATAAGCTGAAAGAGGTGTATCCGTAGCTGGTTTTATAACCACTGTATTCCCGCAGACTAATGCTGGCATAATCTTCCAGGAGGGAATCGCCATGGGAAAGTTCCAGGGCGTAATCATAGCACATACTCCCAGGGGCATCCTTACTGACATCTGAAATTTATTGGGAAGCTCAGATGGCGTGGTAAACCCGAACTGCCTTCTTCCCTCTCCTGCCATATAATAACTCATATCTATTGCTTCCTGAACATCTCCCCTGGTCTCTTTAAGAACTTTCCCCATCTCCTGGGTCATCTGCCTGGCATAGTCCTCTTTTCTCTTTATCAGGATCTCGGCAATCTTGAAAAGTATCTCCCCTCTTTTCGGAGCAGGTACCAATCTCCATTTATTGAACGCCTCCCTGGCTGCACCAATAGCCATCTCAGTATCCTGCTGGTTAGATTTCTGAAAAATACCTAATACCTCTCTCGAATCCGCTGGATTTCTATTCTCAAAAGACCTTTTGCTAACAGATTCCACCCACTCACCATTGATATAGTTCTTATAAATTCTGGGTTCTGGCATAATACCTCCTGTCTATTTTAAAACTTTTAATATACAATCTATTTATATATTTGTCAAATTATTTCATTTTATATCTATACAAAGTCCATCATAAGCAAACACGATATTTTTGTAAGCGTGCTTCTTCCCCATCATCACTATGCTTGTTTTATCTTTATCCATACTATCATGAATGTGGGTTAATATGGTCGATTTAACTTTTTTTCTTGAAGCAAGTTCTACAAGCTCCTCTACCTTAATATGAGTTGACTCACATAATAGAAAATCGACCCCCTCTGACTGACTTTCTATATCTTCTATTCCTGCGATGTCCCCCGAATACACTATTCTTTTACCATCAATCTCAATTAAAAAACAATAGCTTTCCATTTTATTGGTTAAGCTTTGTTCTTTTATGAAATCCTCATTGGAAAGAAGATGCTGGTTCGGGAAGGCTTTTAAGATCAAGTCCTCATCCTGGTAAACAAAATCAATGTTAATGGGTTTAAGTTCGAATCCGAAGCTAAGGTTATCCTGAAAAAGGTAGACCGCATCAAACATATTCTCGAACCAGAACAAAGCTTCTTCGGGCAGGTAGATATCCAGGTTCTTCTTTCTTTTCAATAGATGCATCATCTGAACCAGCATAAAAATTCCCATAGAATGGTCTGAATGAGTGTGGGTCACAAAAACCTGTCCGATTTTCTCCGGATCTATATTATGTCTTATAATTGATGAGGCACACCCTTCACCGACATCAATGAGATATGAGTTGTTATTGGTCTCGATCAAAATTGAAGAGCAAGCCCTGGTAGAATCTGGCATTCCTGAAGAAGAACCCAGAACAACTATTCTGCTCACTTTTTACCTTTATTAATTTATACCTGACTTGTTAGAATGTGGGTCAAGACTCTGAACTTCTTTCTTTACGATTCTCCCTTATAATATTTAACCGTTTCCTCTATTCCTTTTTCTAAACTGTACTCCGGTTTCCAGCCCAATTGTTTTCTTGCTTTAGAACATCCCAGAATACTCCGTCTTTGCTCACTTTTCTTTGCCGGGCCATGTATCTCTTTTTGCTTTGAGCTTGTTTTTTCTTTTAATAGTTTAAAGAGCTTATTCACGTCTGTCTCCATCCCCGTGCCAATGTTAAAGACATCTGTTTTCGGGTAGCCAAAAGC
>Ga0224495_10003200_pt1 | contig 10192 bp, 8 predicted proteins | sample SF_Jul11_sed_USG_FD_168128 | JGI IMG/M metagenome (GOLD analysis project Ga0224495, IMG submission 168128) | Sediment microbial communities from San Francisco Bay, California, United States - SF_Jul11_sed_USGS_4_1 | ecosystem: Environmental > Aquatic > Marine > Sediment | place: USA: California...
GAAGAAAGATTCTTTATATCAAAGTTGTGTTTTCTCGATTATCGAACAATCGGCAACGATGGAGAATCAGTCATGAATGGTCAATTGATGGAAGTAGAACTAAAGAAAATCCGTCCGAACCGTCTCAATCCGAGACTTGAGATCAACATCATACGCCTAAATGATCTAGCCGACAGCATTAAGCAGGTTGGCTTGCTCGAGCCCTTGGTCATCCGCCCTGTTGGCGACGGATACGAGGTTGTTGTGGGCGAGCGGCGTTATCGAGCTTCACAGCAAATCGGCTTGAAAACGGTGCCCGCCGTGGTCAGGCAATACACAGACGAAGAAGTTATCGAGCTGAACCTTGTTGAGAACATACAAAGAGAGGATTTGAGCGCAGTTGAGAAGGGCAACTGCTGCAAACTGCTTCTGGAAAAGTATTCCGACAAGTTTGACAGCGCTCAAACTCTTGCGAAACGGCTGGGACTGTCACCTGCGACTGTAAAGACTTGGCTTCAATTGACTCAGGCGCCAAAGCAAATTCAGAAGATGGTTGCTTCTGCTCAGGTGGAGAGGCAAGGTATGCCTGAAGGCAAGATAGACTACACTACAGCGAGGACAATTATGCGACGAATACCTGAGCCAGAAAGACAGGTTGAACTGGGAGAAAAGCTTGCAAGCGAGGGAATGTCGCAGAAACTTGCTCGAAGAGTCATAGAAGAAGCAGCCAAAGCGCCAGACAGGAAATTTGAAGATATTTTACAAGAGATTCAGGCTGAGCCATCAGAGCTTTTCTTTGAGCCAGGTGAGATGGAGCCTGTGGTCAAGGGGACGAAGACTCAAATGGTCAGCCGCAGCGCGTCAGACCCGAAAATCAAGACTGGCGCAACAGTTCATGCCAGCGTTTACGTGCCACGCTTCGCCAGTTTGCGCATTGTCTCTGTTGAGAGGAAGCGGCTCAGGTTCTTCGATGCAGATGATGCCAAGAGGGAAGGGTATTCAAGTCTTGCCGAGTTTAAGCGGGCTTGGAAAAACCGCTATGGAAAATGGGATGACGACGAGCTTGTGCACACAATCAGCTTTCAAAAGATCGAACAATGAGTCCACGTTTATAGTTAACGCGCGTATTGTTGACGAAAAAGATCTGGTGATTTCTGAAAGGCGACAGTTGACGGATGCGACTACCGCTGGCTTATTGAGGTTTGGTGAATCTGAAGAAGACTCTTCCGTCGGCAAGTTCGACTATCTTCAGCTCAAGTTTATCGCCTATTTGGAGTTGATCGTATTTGGCGCTGTCTATGCGGCTCGATATTGTCAAGCCGCCAATTTTGATCAAGCCGACGCAGAATGGCGCGTCTTGAACCATGCCTAAGGGCGCTCCGATCCGCACTTCGGTGAAAGCGTAGAGTTCGCCCTCTGTGCCCAAGTCAACCCACTCCAGCTCGTTTGAGTGACAGTTTGGGCATAGTATTCGCGGTGGCCATAGGAGTTGACCGCATTTCTTGCACCTTGTCGTGGTCAGTTTTCCCTGCTTTAGGTTTTGGAAGAACTGGCTGATTTCCGTGGTTTTTGGGTCTTCCAGTGGGTAGAAATCTAGCATGAATGGTAGTTTTATCGTGTCTGGGCGATTCACTTTGTCGCATTGTGTGTTGTGCATTTGTTGTTTCACCTCGAGTAGACGAGAATGCTGTGAACGTTAGCTGGTCCGCTCAAGTTGTGGGCAACAGCCACTTCGGCATCTTGAACGTATCTTCCCTTGGGCACTTCTCCTCTAAACTGTTGCATAACGTCTATTGCCTGCAGTATAGCTGTGGCTCCAAGCGGATGCCCGCAACCAAGCAGTCCGCCTCGAGGGTTTACAGCGATTTTTCCGCCGATGCAGCTTTGTCCTTCTTCGATGAATTTGCCGCCTTTGCCTTTCTCGCACCAGCCGAATGCTTCGTATTCCATAATTTCGCTTATGGTGAAGCAGTCGTGTAGTTCTGCGATGTCGACGTCTTCGAACGTTATGTTTGCGCTTTGGAATGCTTCTTTGGCAGCGATTCTGAGAGGAATCCATTCCGATAGGCTAGCTAGATTGTTGACGTTGTTTCCTATGTTGGCTTGTCCGCTGCCGACTAGGTACATAGGTGTGTCAGTGTACTTCTTGGCGTCTTCTGCTCGGACTAGAACAACTCCTGCTGCGCCGTCTGTTATGCCGCTGCAGTCAAGCAGTTTCAAAGGAGGCGCAACCATCAGCGATTTTAGGACATCGTCAACGGTTACCTCTTTTGGGAATTGCGCTAGCGGATTAAGGGCGGAATATTTGTGGTTTTTGACGCAGACCTGTGCCATCTGCTCCTCGGTTGTGCCGAACTCATGCATGTGTCTCTGCGCAGTCATGGCGAAGAAGGGCGGTGCTGACAAAGCGTTGACTCCGTCCCATTCGCGGTCGAGCACGCAGCTCATGTTGGTCTGAGCCTCAGCCATGTCGGGCATGTACATTTTCTCCGCGCCAAACGCAACCGCCACATCAGATAGACCAGAGGCGACACACGCCCAAGCGTAGCGAATTGCTGCTTGGCCAGAAGCGCACATGAGTTCGGTTCGGGCAAGCACTTTTCTAGGCATGATACCCAAGCACTCTGCAACAAGTGGGGCAACATGGGAGAGAAATGCGAAACGCCCTGGCTCCGCGGCGCCTACAAAAAGGCTGTCCACATCTTTAGGCGACAGGTTAGGTATGTTGGCAAACATGGCTTTTCCGGCTTCTTGCACCAAGTCGCGCCAAGTTGCCTCGCGCTTGCCGCAACGTGTTGCTCCGCCGCCGATAATCGCAACTTTCTGCATATACGTGCACCTTTTTTAAATCCATGAAGGGCCCTATCTGAGGACCTAGAGAACTAGTGATAATGCAAAAGGCTATATTAACTATAACATCATTCTGCCAAAGATCGACAGACTATGATATTGCCATAAGGCTTCGAGAATTCCACTGTGGAAAGTACTGAATGGTAGGTAAGGGTAAATTCGCTAGGCTGGCAGCGGGCTTGTCGGGTTATTTTCCTTTGTATTGTGGCTTTCTCTTTTCTAAGAATGCGTTTACTCCTTCGTTGAAGTCTTCTGTGGATGCGACTAGTCCAAAGGCTTCGGCTTCCTGCCACAGTCCTGATTCTGGATTCGTTTCTGTGCTGTCGTTTATCAGTTTCTTGCAGTATTTGAGGGCGATTGGCGGTTTTCCTGTAAGCTCAACTGCGAGTTCTTTGACTTTGGCGTTCAGCTGGTCAGGTGGCACAACCATGTTGACTAAGCCGTGGCGTTCAGCCGTTCGGGCGTCGATGCGTTTGCCGGTAAAGATCATTTCCTTTGCTATGCCTTTGCCTACGAGCCTAGGCAGTCTTTGTGTTCCGCCCCAGCCGGGTATGAGTCCAACGTTCATTTCGGGCTGTCCGATTTGGGCGTTTTCGGATGCTATTCGAATGTCGCATGCCATGGCTAGTTCGATGCCGCCGCCTAATGCGTAGCCGTTTATTGCTGCGATGACGGGTTTGCCGCAGGCTTCGATTTGGGTGGTAAGCCGTTGCCCTATTCTTGAGAGTTCGGCGCCTTTCACCGGCGAGGCGCCTTTCATCATTCTCAGGTCTGCGCCTGCTGAGAAGGCTCGGTCTCCTGCGCCTGTGATTACTATGACTCGTATGTTTTCGTCTTTTTCTGCGTCTTCTATTCGCGCGGAGATTTCCGTTATGGTTTCTTGGTTGAGGGCGTTTAACGCGTCTGGGCGGTTGATGGTGATTGTGGCTATGCCTTCAGCTTTTTCGTATAGCGTGTTCTTGAGTTCAATCATGTTGATCCCTTCGTGTTACTTTTTCCAGTCGTAAAAGCCTTTGCCAGTTTTTCTGCCCAGCATTCCGGCTCTGACCATTTGTCTTAGCAGTGGGCTGGCTTGGTATTTTGGGTTGATTTCTTTCACCATGACTTCTGTGATGGCTAACGTTGTGTCCAAGCCTACGTAGTCGAGTAGGGTTAAGGGTCCCATTGGCCAGTTTAAGCCTAGTTTTATGGCTTTGTCTATGTCTTCTGGAGATGCTACGTCTTCGTTGACCAAGTTGACGGCTTCGTTTAATGCTGGGATGAGTATGCGGTTGACGACGAAGCCTGCGACGTCTTTCTTGACCACAACCGGTTCTTTGCCCATTTTCTTGGTGACTTCAACTATTGTGCTCAGTGTTTCGTCGCTTGTTTTGGCTCCTCTTATGATTTCGATTAGCTTCATTAGCTGGGGCGGGTTGAAGAAGTGCATGCCGGCGAATTTTTCAGGTCGTTTTGTGGCTGAGGCTATTTCGCTTATGCTTATCGAGGATGTGTTGGACGCGATTATGGCGTCGGGCTTGGCAAGTGAGTCGGCTTCGGCTAGTACTTTCTTTTTGAGTTCGGGGTTTTCCGTTACTGCTTCGATGACTAGGTCGGCGTTTGAGACAGCTTCTTTTAGGTCAAGTGTGGGGTGAATTCGGCTGAGCACTTCGTTCATTTGGGCTTCGGTCATTTCGCCTTTTTTGACGAAGCGTTGTAGGCTGTCGTTTATCATTTTCATTCCGTTGTCCAGGAATTCTTGTTTGATGTCGCGCATGTAGACTTCATATTGGGCTACTTGAGCTGCGACTTGTGTGATGCCGTGTCCCATGAGTCCGGCGCCTAAAACAGCTATTGTCTTAATCTCCATTAGTTTGAGTCTCCTTTCTTGATAGGGATTTTAGAGGTTAGCGCATGAATCGCATATATAACTTCCGAAAAGTCACTTTTTGAGTTCGCGGATCAAGAACGCGATTACGAATAGGCTTGGAATCATTATCGCGAAGGTGACGTAGAATGGTAGTTGTGGAAAGAAGGCTACGTATAGAAAGTTGCCGAGAAGCATGCCTACGCCGTTGAATATGTAGCCGACGAAGTTTCTGAATCCTACGACTTTGCCTCTGTTCATTGGATCCACAAGGTCCGCTGATAACGCCATCGCTGACGACATCACTAGCAGTTGCCCTGTGGCGAGCAGGGCCATCGAAATCATGACGGTGACAAGGTTGCCAACTGTGAAAAACAGTGCTGCAGATGCGAAGACGCACACGCCCAGGAAAAGCGGGATTCTTCGTCCTACTTTGTCGACCATTTTGCCGATGGGTATGGATAGGATTATCATTGATACTAGAAGTGGAATGAAGGTGAGCCACCATTGTTCCTCAGGTATGCCAAGAACGTTTGTGGCGTATATGGCGTTCATCACATTGGTCATTGACATGCCGAACATGATGCTGATCTGTACTATGAATAGCCAGAACATGGAACGCGGTAGTGTTTTCCATACGCCGAAGCTCTCCTTAACTGCCTTTGGATAAGATGAGATGAAGTATCTGAATTTGATTGGTTCTGGATCGCCGTTGGTTATATGGGTTTCTTTGAGTTTGAGGCGCCAAATAGCCGAGATAGCGTATAATATTGTGACGAGTATGTAGATGATCCTCATGCTGGGGACTAAACCGAATTGCAGTAGCAGTAAGCCCGCTATTAGTGGTCCTGGTGTGTTGAATGCGCCGTGGATTAGCTGTATGAGGGATGAGCCCATTCCTCTGCGTTCTGGCGGCAGCGAGTCTTGAACCATGGCAAACAGGGCTGGCTGGTAGATGAGGCAGAGGCTGTGGATGATTGAGCCGATCAGTATGAATTCCCAAGTCGGTGCGAAGGCGAAGAGAAGGTTTGACAGTGCCATTACGAAGGTCATGGTCGTGATGAGCCAACGCCTCCCATATTTGTCTGCCAAGTAGCCGCCCGGGAAGGCTACGACTGCCATGGCAACCCAGTTGGCTAGTCCTATGAGCCCTAGAGCCATGCCTGTGCCATGTAATTCTGTTACGTAGTATTGGAAGTTGGGCACGGGCATTTCCATGGCTAGGTCCATTATCACCCAGCTGATGATTAGGACTTGGTAGTTGCCACTGATGAATGAGAATTCTCGTTTTAGCAAAGCGCCGAGTTTTATCATCAGCCTTTCTCGCGTCTAACGGAATTGGGTAGAACAGAGTAGCCTTTGATATAAGCTTAGCTTATGTGGCAGTTGAGATAGGTTTTGCGCGAAGCTTTTAAGCTTGCTTCAAGGATTGCAGATGAAAAGGGCAGTGTTGCTATTCAAGAGGGAGCGAAGGGCAGCATGGCTTGGCTGAATTTGGGTCAGATTCTTCGTGTGCATGCTAAGAATCATCCTGGCAAGGTAGCGCTGAAGGATTGGCGCGGCAAGGCGTTGACTTATCCTGAGTTGGAGTCAAGGACGAACCGTTTGGCTAACGGTTTGTTGAAGATGGGGTTGCGTAAGGGTGACCGCGTGGCTGTAATGCTTTACAACTGCGCCGAGTTTGTGGAGATTGACTGTGCTTTCGCTAAGGCTGGGTTAGTTGTTGTGCCTATTTGTTGGCGCTATGTTCCCAAAGATGTAGCCTACGTTGTGGATAATTCTGATGCGAAGGCAGTTATAGCAGGCGAAGATTTCGTTGATTGCATTGAGAGTATTCGTGAAACGTTTACTCAAAGGCATGCTAATCGTTACATTTGTGTGGGTTCGAAACGGTTTGAAGGTTACGTCGATTATGAACGTTTGATTGCGGAGTCATCTGACGAGACGCCTGATGTGCAAGTTGACGGGGAGGACACGTGGTTCCAGATTTATACTTCGGGCACGACTGGTGTGCCCAAAGGCGTCGTGCGTTCTCATCGATCATATGTTGCTTTTTACTTGATTAATGCGGTTGATTTCGGCTTTTCCGAGAAGGAGAAGGGCATGATAGTTATGCCGCTTTATCATGTGAACTCCACGTTTTACGGACCGCTTTTCCTGTACATAGGTGGGTCTTTGTACGTTGGGAGGGATAAGGGCTTTGACCCGGTTGAGTTGCTGCGCACTTTTAGTGAGGAGAAGGTCACGTTTACGTCGTTGATTCCTACGCATTATAATTTGATTTTGAATGTGCCAGAGAAAGAGCGCAAACAGTTTGATGTCAGCTCTGTGCGGAAGCTGTTGTGTTCGTCAGCGCCTGCCCGTGGCGAGGTGAAGAAGGGCATTTTGAAGTGTTTTCCGAATGTGGAGTTGTTTGAAGCGTATGGCTCAACTGAAGCAGGAATGGTGACGCTGCTTCGCCCTGAAGACCAGCTGCGCAAGATAGGCTCAATTGGCAGAGAATGCGTAGGAACAGATACGATTAGGTTGCTGGATCAGGATGGGAAAGAAGTGCCTGTTGGCGAAGTGGGCGAGTTGTATTCGCGTGGACCCATGATGTTTGATGAGTATTACAAGTTGCCTGACAAGACGAAGGCTTCGTTCCGCGATGGTTACTTCACTGCTCGTGACATGGCAAGGAAGGATGAGGAAGGTTACTACTACCTAGTTGACCGAAAGGATAACATGATTATCACGGGCGGCGAGCATGTGTATCCGAGCGAGGTTGAAGAGCTCATTTGCAGGCATCCTAAGGTTTTCGACGTAGCCGTCATAGGTGTGCCGGACAATGTTTGGGGCGAAGCCGTCAAAGCCGTAGTAATATTGAAGCAGGGAGAAACAGCTAAGCCAGATGAGATTATTGAGTGGTGCAGAGGTAAAATCACAGGATACAAAAAGCCTAAGTCGGTAGACTTCATCAAGCCCGAAGAAATGCCAAGAACAACAACAGGAAAAATACTACACAGAAAGTTGAGGGAGACATACACTCGACCATTCTAGAATCTTTGGGTATACTGGTGAGACTTGTTGGAAAGAAAACCATGTCTTACTTGAGAACCCGCAGATAAACATTGAGAAAAATCCAATTGTTATTAATGCTCAATTCCCTATATAGTGAAGGCTAGACATGATGATTTTGTGCTTGCGCGCAAAATCAAGAGTTTATGATTCTTTGCCACAACTGAATTAAGATTACCATAGCTCAGCATACGCTTGGTTCTGGTTGGTTAGAAATTCTGCCCCGCGAACCAAGGAAAAAGGCGCGCCGCAGTTGGGAAATCTGCGTTATTTCCCAATTTTAGCCAAATGCTTTTGTCTCTTTTTCTTATTCTTTTTCTCTAATGAAGGCATACACTAATCTCCACGAATCAATACTTACTCTTACACGCCTTTATTTCTTTAGGCGTTTCTCTTTGCGTTTCCTTCTTTTCTCCTCTCTTTCCTTCTTGGTCATCGGCTTGTCTTTGGCACTTCTCATACCCAATTCAATCACCACCATCAGAGATAGTCAGAATAGAGAATTAAGTTTAACCACAAACAGGCGTTATTTTACAGCGCGCGCTAATGCTAGGCGAAATCGAATGCCGCATCAGTATTGGTTTTCTTCATAAGCTGTTAATGAGAAGCCTATCCGCTGGACAAGCCTTTTCAATACTCACCACTCATTAGGAAAAGCTATGATGTGGGATTCGCCCTGAGCTATAAAACCGGATGCTCAACATGCAACCAGTCCTCTGGCAACATGCTTGACTTCAAATGCACTCAATGTAGTAGCCCGCTAGACTTCAAAGTCGACTTCAGCTTCGACCAGTCAAAAATCCGATCGCAAGACTACTCTTTGTGGCGCTACGCCAACTTCTTTCCATATGTCAATGAAAACGACATCGTAACCCTTGGCGAAGGCTGGACCCCATTAGTCAAGTTCACAGACAACCTGTTCTTCAAACTTGAAAGCCTGAATCCAACAGGCTCTTTCAAAGATAGAGGCTCAACCACACTTATCTCAGCCCTACACGAGCAAGTCAAGAAACAACGTGGATACATAGCTGAAGATTCCTCAGGCAATGCAGGCGCGTCCATAGCTGCATATAGCGCCAGAGCAGAGTTAAAAGCCAAAATCTACGTTCCGGAAAACGTGTCAGGACCAAAAATCAACCAGATCAAATCCTATGGCATGCCAGTCGTCAAAGTCGCAGGCTCCAGAAGCCAAGTCGCACAAAAAGCCCAGCAGCCTGAAAAAGGGAAATTCTACGTCGGACACATATATCATCCTCTTTTTCGCGATGGCATCCGAACCCTCGCATACGAAATAGCAGAACAACTAAACTGGAAAACTCCAGAACGCGTTTATCTACCAGTTTCAGCCGGCACCCTACTGCTCGGAGTCATCAGCGGCTTCAAACACCTAGCCAACTCAGGCATCATCAAAGCAATGCCCAAAATAGTAGCCTGCCAAACCAAACAAGTATCGCCACTCTACCACCGCATAAAAAGACTCAACTACAGACCACCAACAAAGATAACGTCAAAGGCCGACGCCTTGGTCAGCACAAACCCACCGTTACTCGACCTAATGATCAGAGAAATTCAAGAAATCCACGGAGACGTCGAAATAGCAGACGAGAACGAGATACTAAACGCCTTCACCGAACTTGCACACAAAGGCTTCTTCGTCGAACCAAGCTCAGCCGTAGCCTACGCCGCACACCAAAAACAACTCAAAAACAAAAAAATATCCAAAACAGTCAAAACAGTCATAGCCTTAACAGGACACGGACTCAAAACCACACTAGCACCAGCGTCAAACAGGGAACGCGGTCTGGATCTGAGGCTCCCTAGGGCTTTTTCCTAAAAAACGCGCACGCTGAAAACCATGTTTCAAAGCGCCTGACCATCCATCAACAGCACCTTTGCATTTGAAAACGTTGAACCTTATTTAAATAAGATTTATGGATAGAAAAAAGGGATTTTTGGCGGGCGACCGTCACGATCTATGTTCTTTGTCTGCTGAGGCGTATAATTATCAAACCAGTCATCAAAAGCAACGTTGCTACGATAGTAAGGGTTGCCCAAGTGTAAGAGGTTGGTGATTCGATTTTTGCCAGAGCAACCGCCGCTAGAAGGAGCTCTAAGACTGCTCCTGTCGTGAATATTGATATGCCCACCTTAAGCCATACAGCCACTTTTATGACCCTCACTGGAAATCAACTGGCATCGTCTGCAATTCCAAGGCTTGAACTATCTTCTCAACCTGCTTTTCAAACTTGAGCATATTCCTTCCTCAATGGATAGATTGCTCACAACCCTATATGTTTTAGCGCGCGCTTGATTATTTAGTTGAAAGATGAAGGACCTCGTAAGCTGCGTGTGCGGAAGGATTTAATATCGTATTGGTCTAATCGAAAGAATCTGCGTGGTAGTTATTTGCCCATCGATCTTGATTTCCAAAAGAAAATGAAGAAGGTTGGGAAAGAGGAA
>Ga0224495_10003201_pt1 | contig 10192 bp, 9 predicted proteins | sample SF_Jul11_sed_USG_FD_168128 | JGI IMG/M metagenome (GOLD analysis project Ga0224495, IMG submission 168128) | Sediment microbial communities from San Francisco Bay, California, United States - SF_Jul11_sed_USGS_4_1 | ecosystem: Environmental > Aquatic > Marine > Sediment | place: USA: California...
GTCGCGATTCTGCGGGAAGCCGACAAGGCGCCTGTTCCCGAGGTCGCAAGGAAGCACAAGGTCAGCGCACAGGCGATCTACACCTGGAGGCGCCGTTTCGGTGAGCTGCAACCCGCCGACGTCAAACGCCTGCGCCAACTCGAAATCGAGAACGCGAAGTTGAAACGCATCGTTGCCGAACGCGATCTTGAGATCGACACGATGAAGGAGATCAACCGCCGAAAGTGGTGAGCTCGCAAGCGCGCCGTGAGCAGGTCGCGCTCGCCTGCGAGCGCGGCCACTCCGAGCGGCGTGCTTGCGAGCTGATCGGCATTGCCCGCTCAGGGCTGGGATACTGCTCGGTGCACGCCGAGCGCGATGGACCGACGCTGGAAGCGATGAAGCGACTGGCAGCGCAGTACCCGCGCTATGGCTACCGGAGGATTCGCGTGTTCCTGAGGCGAGAAGGTCATGGCATGAGCCGGCTCCGGGCGCATCGTCTCTGGCGCCTGGCGGGGCTGCAACTGCCCCGCAGGAGACCACGTCGGCGCGCAGCCGCCTCACGACCGCGGCCCCTGCCAGCCTTTGGCCCGAACCACGTCTGGGCCTATGACTTCGTGTTCGATGCTTTGACCTGCCCCCTGTAGCCGTACCAATTGTTCGGTAGGAAGTCCGGCTGCAGGGTGAAAGGATTCTTCCTGTGGTGGGATGCCTTGCATCGTCAGCATGCTGCCGATGCAACGCGGCGAACTTCGCGGGAGCTAAGGTTCCCACAATCATCACTTTTGATGATGTATCGCCGCGGCGACAGGTCTACCCTAACTTGAGAAAGTGGGGGGCGCGGTCGCCGGGCGGCGGCCGGCGCGCAAAGCCCCAGCGATGGAAGTGACATGAGCCAAACAAGATTCCAGGTCCCGTCCAAGGCGGGCAAGCACGGGTCGAAAACTGGCGCGGCCCCCTGTTGCACGCACCCCTTGTCCTGTAGAGGAGTCGCGCATGATCATATCCGTCATTAACCTGACCCGCGGCAAGATCAGTGACGAGCAATTGCAGTGCGCGATACGCGCCGTCAATCGTCAGATCACGGATGACTTCGAGCCCTACTGGAGCTTTGGTGGAAAGCTGCGGCTTGAGGGAAGGACGAGCGGCCGCCCCGACAAGCGACACTTTTCCGAAATGCGCGGTGACGCCGTGCTCTATCTTTGGGACCGAATCGATGCGAAGGATGCACTGGGATATCACGATAAGAACGATGCAGGGATTCCCTATGGCGTGGTGCTTACCGAACTGGGCTTGGACGAGTGCTGGACGGTGACCTTCTCTCATGAGGCGCTCGAACTGCTTGGAGATCCGCAGTGCAATCTGCTCGTGCAGGGCCCCGATCCGCGCAACCGCGGACGCTCGGTGTTTCACTGGTTCGAAATGTGCGACGCGGTCCAGGACGAGACCTACGAGATCGATGGCGTCAAGGTATCGAACTTCGTCCTGCCGCAGTACTTTACACTCGGCGAGCAAGTCGGGAGCCGCAATGATTTTCTGGGCCTCAGCCATTCCGGAAAGACACTGCGCTCCTTCGGAGTGAATCCGGGCGGTTACGTGGGGTTCGTCGATCCCAGGACTGGTCGCAACGGTACTTTCGAGATGGATGAAAGGGCGGCCTTGCGCCACGCGGCCAAGCGCAAGGCCGGTGCGACACGGTCGATTCTGCGTAACAAAGGGGCGCAGATGAGATGAGACGCGGCGGCTGGTGCGCAGCGCAATAGGGTCGCGATCGTGGAAGGGGCTCATTCAGATAGCAGCGGAGGCGAATCATGAAAGGTAAAAGAAGGGCGAGCGCAGCTCCTCGCGGCGGAGCGCTGAAGATCTGCTTCGAGCGAATCATTCCGGACGAGCTCGATCACGAGCAGCACGCTCGTCGTGCCCTGCGTGCGCAGTTGCTTGAAGCGGAGAGAAAGTCGCGCTTGCGCACTCTCAATTCCGCGGAAGCGGCCCATGTAGCCCGCATGGCCGTGATCAACACCAAGAAGTGGGCGCCAGGCACTACGCTCAACTGCCGTTTTCTGGACGGCAGCGCAAAAATGGTGAAGAAGACTGAGGCGGTGGCTCACCGTTGGGAGAAACATGCCGACATCCGCTTCAAGTTCGTGCGCTCCGGGCCGGCGCAGATCCGGATTTCATTTTGTGCCGACCAGGGTTCATGGTCGGCCGTGGGGCGCGACGCACTCAACCAGAAGTATTTCCCGTTGCACCAGCCGACAATGAATTTCGGCTGGCTGCGCGACAACACGCCGGACGATGAATATTCTAGGGTCGTGCTGCACGAATTCGGGCATGCGCTAGGGTGTATACACGAACATCAGTCTCCAAGATTTACGCGCAAATGGAATGTCGCGGCGGTGATGAAATACTTCCAGGGGCCGCCCAACTACTGGTCTCCGGAGGACATCAAACATAACGTGCTTGGGAAGTACTCTCCGAAAGGAGTAAGTGCCACGAGATTTGACCCGGAATCGATCATGCTCTACGCCTTCGACGGAGCCTTGTTCTCTGACAGACTTGGGCCAACAAACGAGAACAGGACTGCGTCGCCCAGGGACATCAAGATGATCAAGGAAATGTATCCGTAAACGGCGACGACTACCGGTTCGCATTCGACCTTTCTGCGCAAGGTCCAGCGAAGGGATTCCTGGCGCCCGACTTTGCGAGCGCAATACTCTGTGTCAGCGCAGAGCCTCAAATTGAACTTCCGGCAGGATCGGAAGAGACCTGAGTCATGGAACGCCTCGGCAAGTACACACTAATAGGTCAGTCGCCTCGCTTCCTGAGCGCGCTGGATACGATACGCAAACTTGCTGCTTGCGATGCGACGGTCCTCATCCAGGGTGAAACCGGCACCGGCAAGGAACTCGCAGCGCGGACCATGCACTACCTGTCCGTACGTAGCAAGTTTCCATTTATTCCGGTCAATTGCGGAGCGCTGCCGGACGGCTTGCTCGAAAGTGAGCTGTTCGGTCACGAACAGGGGGCGTTTACGGACGCTCGGCGTTCCTCGGAAGGGCTGGTGCGCCAGGCCGACGGCGGCACCCTGTTCCTCGATGAGGTGGAAGCGCTTAGTCCACGCGCGCAGGTAATGCTGCTGCGCTTTCTCCAGGACGGCGAGTACCGCAGTGTCGGCGGGCACAGCATCCGTACCGCCAACGTTCGCGCGATCGCCGCGTCCAATACGAGCCTCGCAAAGATGGTCGAGAACGGCGCATTCCGCCAGGATCTGCTTTTCCGCCTGGATGTGCTTTCAGTGCATCTGCCGCCGCTACGCGAACGGGCGGGTGACGCCTGCTTGCTGGCCGAGGCCTTTGCGGTTCGCTACGCGGCCCATTATGGGCAAGAACCAAGATCCTTCGATGCCGATTCCATCGCCTACTTGGCGGAACATCGCTGGCCCGGCAACGTGCGCGAGCTGGAGAATCTCATCCATCGCCATGTGGCGATGACCGAGACCGAAGTGTTGCATCTCAGACCAGCGTTGCCCGACCACGGGCCGATGCCGGCGAATGCGGTGGGCAATTTCCGTGAGGCGAAAGCGAGTGCCGTAGCGCAATTTGAACGCGCCTACCTGGCGGATCTGCTCACGAAGACCCAAGGCAATATTGCGGCGGCGGCACGCATGTGCGGCAAAGAACGCAGCGCCTTGGGTAAGCTGGCGAAGAAATACCAACTCAGCAGTCCCTGAAGGTTGTCCCGCCTGCCCGGCGACATCGGGCGCTCATACTCTCCCGCATTGTTCCTGGCGTGTGCATGGCCGCGGCCCCTTGCCTTTCCGGGTAACCGATGACCACCGATGCGGCATTTGCAGCGCATCTCCAGTTGTCCAATCGATCTAGCGCCTTAGAGCACCAGACCGGGATGCGGTGGGTGAAAAACCACCCTTTCCGAATATTGCGATCTCCAAAAACGGTTGCCCTGTCAGATGCTAAGCGGACGGATATACGTGGCACATTTGTTGCGTCGTGAATTCGCCAAGAGCGCAGCGGTGTGTGTGATGAATGGCGAAGATTCAGAAATATTCGCGCTGGCCCAGGAAATTGAAAACTATCTGGCGCAGCGTCCGCATGCCACCGACACCATCGAGGGTGTGCAGCGCTGGTGGGTTGGAGCGACTGGGCGCGAATGGGCTCCCAGAGTGCTGGAGCGCGCCATGGAACTACTGATAGAAAGAGGCGTCGTGCAGAAACGCCGACTGCCCGACGGGAGAATGATCTACGCATTCAGTGGGTGACGGACGAAGTTGGCGTATCTGGACTGCGGTTATCGGCGTACTTGAGGAGACTAGCAATGGCATATCTTCATCCGGGCGTATACGTTGAGGAAATTCCGAGTGGAGCGAAGCCGATCGAAGGCGTTGCGACATCCATCGCCGCGTTCGTCGGACCGGCAAATCGCGGCCCGGCCAACGAAGCGCTACTGATACACAGTTTCGACGATTACGTCGCGACCTATGGTCAGATCTCCTCGACGAAGGATTCGATGAGCCTCGCCGTGTCGGCGTTCTACATGAACGGCGGCAAGGACGCCTATATCGCTCGCATCGTCAACAGCAATCCGCCAGCTGCGGCCTCAAACTTGTCGTTTGCCGGGGAAGGCACAGGGGGCGCGGCGGTGCTGAAGGTGCAGGCGGCGAGCGTGGGAGAGTGGGGTAACGATCTCCTGGTGCGTATCCTGAAGAAGAATGCTGTCGACCTCACGTTCAAACTGGAGATCGGGCGTCTCGGCACTGCCGGGGACACCCAGAACAAATTCATCGCGGACGAAGAGTATTCGGGGCTCACCATGGTCGCCGACAGCGACCAATATGTCCTCAAACGGGTCAACGACGAGTCAAGACTGGTGAGCATATCTCTGGAGCCGAAGGCCGACCCGGGCAATGTCAACAACGCCTATGTCAAGGCTACGCTTACCGGTGCGGCTACGGACGGCGCTGGTACGGCGTTCAGCAACAATCTAAACGGCGTGGTGGACGCGATGACCATGTCGCTGAATCTCGATGGACTGGGATCCCGCAAAATCACTCTCGGTACCAAGGCGTCCCTCAACTTGATTGGCGACAATAGAGCAGACGGAGGAGTCCTGGCGCAAGCCATTGCTGCTGAGGTCGCAAAATATGGTCCTCGGGACAGCTACAGCAGGTTCGCCTGTACCTACGATCACGTCAACACAAAGTTTGTGCTGACTTCGGGAGTCAAATCGCCTGATTCTGCGGTCGTGGTATACGACGGCGATGGGAGCCGCACCGACCTCGCGAAGTTCATCAAGATCGATTCCGGATCGAACCCCACGAGCGTGCATGGAGTCGCCGACGTTACACCTAAGGAAGATAAGGGGCCTATGGACAGAGGGCGGCCGTTGCAGGGCGGCGCCGGTGCGCCGCCCAGCGCCGAGCAATACAAGAGCTTCTTCAGCAAGACATTGGTGAAGGTGAGAGATGCGAGCATCGTCCTTCTTCCCGGAATGGACGTCTCGAACAACAAGGCCGTGATAGACGAGGCGGTCGCGCACTGCGAGGCCACGGGAAACCGCATGGTCATCCTGGATCCACCGCCTGGCCAGGAGTTCGACCAGACGCAGAGGGTGAAGGATCTGAACTTGACCACATCGAGCTATGCGGTGATGTACTACCCCTGGGTCCGCGTGGCCAACCCTCTCTACAACGCCGAGACCAACTCGAACGTCGCGAAGACGATTCTGGTGGGCCCGTCGGCGTTCGCGGCCGGCATGTGGTCGAAGATCGACGGCCGTCGCGGCGTATGGAAAGCGCCCGCTGGCGTAGAAACCGCCCTGCTCGGCGTACAGGGCCTGCAGTATCTGATCGAAGACGGCGAGCAGGACCAACTCAACCCGCTGGGCGTGAATTGCCTCCGTAAACTGCCGAGCTATGGTGCGGTGATCTGGGGATCGCGCACCCTGTCGACCAAGGCCAACCCCGAGTGGCGCTACGTGCCGGTGCGCCGCACCGCGATCATGATCGAGCAGAGCGTCTACGACGGAATTCAGTGGGCGGTGTTCGAACCCAACGACCACCGTCTTTGGTCTTCGTTGCGACTGAACATCGATTCGTTCATGAACGGATTGTTCAGGGCGGGCGCGTTCCAGGGAGAGAAGGCGTCCGACGCCTATTTCGTACGCTGCGGCCTGGGCGACACCATGACGCAGGCGGATATTGATCGCGGCCAAGTGATCGTGACCATTGGTTTCGCGCCTCTCAAGCCTGCGGAATTCGTGATCGTCCGCATTCAACAGAAAGCTGGACAGCAGTAAAGGAGAACGCTCATGGCAGCCCCGTTGTTTCCCGTGAATGCCCATCGCCACGATCCCTACCGGACGTTCAAGTTTCAGGTGCTTGTCGACGGCAAGCCCGTCGCCGGCTTGCGCAAGATGTCCCCGCTGAAGAAGACGACCGAGTCGGTCGGATGGCGCACCGGCGGTGATCCCACGCACGAGAGAAAACTGCCGGGCGGGACCAAGTACGAAGCTATTACCCTCGAACAGGGGTTAACGCACGATCCGGTGTTCGAACAATGGGCCGGCTTGGTCAACAACATTCAGGGCGACAAAGGTATGTCGCTGAAGAATTTTCGCAAAGACATCGTCATCAACGTACTCAACCTGCAGGGCGCCGCAGTGATGTCCTACAAGGTGTATCGCGCCTGGGTATCGGAGTTCCAGGCGTTGCCGGAATTCGACGCCGGCGCAACCAACAAGGTCGGAATCCAGACCATCAAGCTGGAACATGAGGGATGGGAGCGCGATACGGCGGTGGCAGAACCTGCGGAAACCTGATGTGACCCCATGGAAAATCCGATCGAGGTGAGTTTGCCCGGCGGCATCGCGCTGGAAGGCGGGTGCGAAAGGCACGCTCTTCTGCGACCCGTAACCGGCTTCATCGAGAAACACATCCATGAAGTGGCGGCGCGGGCGCGCAACGCACCGGCGGCAGTGTCGGAAATTCTGGGAGCGGCACTCGAATGCGTCGGTACCCGCGCGGTCGACCGATGGCTCGTTTCGGACCTGGGTATCGCAGACCGCCAGTACCTTGTGCTTCGATTGGCGATCCTCACACGCGGGTCGGATGTATGGATGCAGGCCGTCTGTACGTCCTGCGGTGCTCCGTTTGATCTGAACGTCGATATTGGCGGAATTCCCGTAAAGCAGGCGGCGGCCGGCTACCCACTGGCCGAGATTGAGCTGCCGCGCGGCACGCTAACGGTGCGAGTGCCAAACGGTGGCGATCAGGAAGCGGTATGCGGGCTGCCACCCGAGGAAGCGGAGATGCGCTTGCGGGAGCGTTGTGTTTTGGAAATGGACGGCATACCCACCACCGCAGAATTTGCGTCCCGCCTCGAGCCCTGGGAAGTCGCGGCGATAGAGTCTGCGCTCGATGAGGTATCGCCGCAGCTAGCGACGACCCTGACCACACGCTGCCCGGAATGCGCCGCGGAGCAGGCGGTGCATCTGCAACCTTACGCGCTACTGGATTTGGATCGGAACGCACTGCTCGAGGACATTCACGCGCTCGCCCGGCATTATCACTGGAGCGAAGAGCAGATACTTGCTTTGCCGCGGACGCGGCGGCGGCAGTATCTGGCACTCATCGACCGCGACCGCGGTTTGCATTCATAGGGGATGCCCGTGGGTCTCTTCCGCGATGTCGCGCACGACGCAGGCCAGGCCTGGAGCGGGCAATTCGGCGCCGAGCGTGCGCCGACGTCCCATGTCACGCAGCTGGTCCTGCCACCCCACGCGGAGCCTGCTCCCGCCGGGGTGGATTTTCGCGGCGTCGAGGAGCACACTGACACGAACGAATCGAGGGAAGGAAGGCGGGTCCCTTCGACCGGTGTGCTGCCGGTCGAACAGCAAGTCGTAGAGGAAGCCCGAAGGTCGACTCTAGAACGAAGTAGGGAATCGAAGTCGGATGTCGATAGCAAGGTGATTGCGCGCGGGGGCTCTGTTCCTGTGTTCGATCGTGGTTCCGAGCTGTTGTACGCATTCGGTAGCGCAGAACGAAACGTTACGGTCAAGAGGCAGGCGCGCAAAGGCGCCGACGCGGGACCCCCTTCCTGGAACTCGAGTCAGGCCAACTCTGCGTCGTTCGAGCCCGTCGCGGAATACGTGAGGACGCCGACACCGTTCATCGCGGTCATGCGGACCGATGGTCCCCAGGTCGTGTCGACCAACGCTGTTCGTAGCCCCTTGGCAGCGGTAGCCGCCGATGCCGCGGCGCTTGCGGAGTCCAGCGGGGGATCTGCGCAGGACGTCGCATCGACCGCGACCACTCGCAGCCCGACGCTAGCGGAGACGACGTCCGGTCCTGCGGTTGCGCATGCCAACCCCAGCCATCGGATTGCGCGCGATGTTTCGCGCGTCGACGCCACCGGATCGCTACCCGACGGCATGCCGCTCGCGGCTACGTGGCCTGCCTTTGCGCCCGCAGTGGGCACCGGAACGGCGGGCGCCGTGCGTGGACATCGGGCGGAGGCACAACTCCAGAACCACACAGCGGCAACGCCACTTGCTACCACGGAGCCGTGGAACGACGCTGTTTCGGGCACGGCATCGAAACCCAAGGAAGACGAGGGAAATGTCGCCGCGCGGGCGTGGGTCCGTGAACCGCCTGCGCCAATGAAATGGGGCACGTTAGTCGTCGAAGCCGTCGAGCAGAACGCTGAGGTCAATATCGGCGTCATCGAGGTGGTTGTGGAGGCGCCGCGTGAAGCATCCGGGCGGGCCGCGCATTCTGCGCCGTCCGGCGGGGCAGCCAGCCGGCTCTATTTGCGGGGGCTGTGATGCTCACGGCATCTGCGCTTTCGGTCACTGCACGACGGCTTCGCGGTGTGCTGGCGCCCGAGACCGGCGTACCCGAAGACCAGATCCTCATCGGGCATCCCAGCCTGAACTACAAGGAAGCCGACAGTCAGGCGGGCAAGCAGTTTCTCAACTTGTTCTTCTACCGGCTGGAGTATGGCGCGTTTCCGGCCGACGGCGGGCCTGAAGCCCCGATCTACATGCGCCTGTTCTGCCTTATCACGCCGCTCGGAAGCAAGGAAGCGGCGAACGGCGCGACCGTGAGCGCCGGGGAGAACGATCTGCGACTGGTGGGCGCGGTGGTCAAGCTGTTCCACGAGCATCCCGTCCTGCCTATCGCCGATTCCAACAACGAAATCGTGGCGCAACTGCAGATTCTCTTTACCAACCTCAGCCTCGACGATATCAATCACATCTGGTCCACGCAGGGTGAAACTCCATACCGGCTGTCCGCGGCGTACGAACTCGCGCTGTTGCCCTTGCCGCTCGCCGAGGCGCAACAGCGCGGCCCAATTGCCGGAAGCGTTGGGTTGGCGGTGCGTGCCTCGAAGCCGGGTGCGGGCGGGCCGGGCGCTGACGGACCCATCGCAGGTGTGGCGCCCGATATACCACGAGTGCAGGTGGACGCGGGTCGCTCGGACTGGATGCCGCATTTGTTTTTCGTTGCCGCCGACGGTGAACTGCGGTATTCGCTGTACTTCCCCGACGACAGAATCCCTGCGCAGATACAGGTCGTGGGCGCCGGTAAGATCGGCGAGCAGGTCGACGTCGTGTGGGAGAAATGGGACAAGGCGAGCGGGCTCTGGCAGCCGGCGGGACCGCCTGCGCAGCTGACGCTTACCACGGATCGCGTCGATCCCATGCAACCGCCCTTTGCCCCTCTTGCCCGTCCGGTCGCATTTCCTATGAATGCCGAGGGACAAGCGATGGTCTACGCGACGCGGCGGTACACGAGAAGCGACGGAACGGTGGTTACCTTGCGCAGCAACCCGCTGCTGGTTTCGATTTACCGGGGCGGCGCATGACTGCGCGGGACGCGATCCTCGCTGCCGAGTGGGAACGCATCGATCTACTTGGCGCGTGCCTTGCAGCCGCGCGCCAAGGTGAGGTCCCGCCGGATTCCATGACCAGCCATCTTGACTCTCTGCACCGGCGCGTGCTCGAGTCGCGCGCCCACGGACCTTGGCGCGAAGTCACAACGAGACACGAGCTGTCACCTCTGGACCAGGATATTCTTGCGTGCGCGCTGGCGCCGGAAGCCGAACCGCGCGTCGGCTGGATGTATCAGTCCCTGCAAGGCAGCGCGGGAAGCTGCTACCCGAGCGCCGGCCTCATCCGCGAACTGTTCGTCATGGAT
>Ga0224495_10003202_pt1 | contig 10184 bp, 9 predicted proteins | sample SF_Jul11_sed_USG_FD_168128 | JGI IMG/M metagenome (GOLD analysis project Ga0224495, IMG submission 168128) | Sediment microbial communities from San Francisco Bay, California, United States - SF_Jul11_sed_USGS_4_1 | ecosystem: Environmental > Aquatic > Marine > Sediment | place: USA: California...
TTGTTATGGCTGCCGCCGCCCATGAGCGACCAGCGCCCGACACCTTCCGACGAGTAATCCGTATCGTAAAGGTCCGGCAGACCCAGAAAATGGCCGTACTCGTGGGCAAAAACACCCATTGTGACCAGCCCGCCGCCGATTCCCGCTTCTTCGGGTTCCATGGTATACGGTGAGATACTGGTGCCATCGAGGCTGATTGTCGAAATAAGGGACCACATGTGCGAGTGGATCATATCGTCGCTGCCGGTAGATTCACGACCCGGACCAGCATGCACGATGAACACGCCGTCAAGCCAACCGTCGTCGTCGTAATCGGAGTAATCGACATCGGGGTCAGCAGCCAGCAGGGCATCAAGAGCAAGCCGCTGCGCATTCTGGGGATAAGTGCCAAAGCCGGCCTCACCGTCCACGTAGTAGGCGTATGTCTGCGGCATGCGGTACCAGCCGACCACATCACCCTCCATTACGAACCCTCCGTAAGAATTCTCGACATAGAATTCCGCGGCAGAATAATGACCGTCACCTTCGATATTCGAAAAAATCAGATTCTGGAAATCAACCGCCTGGGCAAAGACGGAACCACCCGAAGCCGGGTTATCGGAAAAGTCGACCATTATCAGCAGGGCACGGAAAGTGTCCACGGCGGCGGGATCGATCTGAAGAGCATGACTTCGCAAGCCCTTGGGGTCAATATCCCTGGGCAGCGGGGCATCGACGCCCTTCGCCCTGGCGGCGGCTTCCTGCTCGATCCACGCCTGGAGACGCCCGGTCTGTCTGAGCATATCCAGAACCTCAGGTGAAGGCGGCATCGCAGTGGCCGGCACACACCAGATTAGGAGCGAGGCGATAATAACGGCAGCTATGCCGCGGCGAGCAGAACACAACGACGTGACGTGGCGGGATTGCAAGATACTACCTCCTATGGGTTGCAGTATAGCGGAAAGTACTACTTTAATAATAGTCAAAATGAACCGTTTGTCAATCGGCAATTTCAAGGCGCACTTCATAAAACGCTATAGACCACAAGGGCTTCCGCTTGCTGCGACGTTCTCCGTCAGGGTGGTCCCGTGGGTCCAGTATTTTATTCATCGGAAGAACCTGCGATTTGCTGAAACCATAGCAGTTTCCGCAGTGGACGGCGCGGGCAGGCAGGCTACTCCGGCAGTGCCGTCAGCCCTGATCCTTCGTGACGGCTATCTGACTGGTAAGCCGTTCGGCCAGAAAGACCGCACCTAAAACAAGAATGCCACCGACGGCCGTGAACAGCCCGAACGATTCCTCCAGATAAGGCACCGCCAGGGCAGTCGTTGACACCGGCATAATGTACAGAAAGAGTCCGGCTCGGGTCGCCCCCAGCTTCGATACTCCTTCCTGCCAGAACCAGTGCCCCACCGCCAGCCCCAGGATACCGAGAAATATCAACGCGACTATGGCGTCGGCGGGCAGATGCAGGAACTTACTCCAGTCTGAAGTAAACAACATGTACCCCAGCACGACCACCGATGATGGCAGCAGGACGCCCACTGTGACTGTCAGCGGATGGCACTGGCGTGACACATTCCTGGTCGCTACCGTGAATATGGCCCAGGTGTGGGCCGTCGCCAGAATTAACCAGTCACCGATACTGCTGAGCCATCCCAGGCTTGAAAAATCACCCCTCGAGACGAGACATAATATCCCGATGGTGGCCACCCCGATAGCGACCACCTGGTAACGGCTGATTCTTTCCCGAAGGACCAGAAACGACAGCAGAGCGATGACCAGCGGGGTCACGGAAATAATCCAGCCGGTGTTGGTTGCCGAAGTGTATTTCAGTCCGGTAATCTGAATCAGAAAGTGGGCCGTGATGATGGCCGAGCCGAAGAGAACGGTCCGGCGGCTCCGGGGGGTGAAATTGAAGCGCAATTTCTTGGCGGCAAGTATTGCCAGAAGCACGGGCAGCCCCAGAAGAAAGCGCAATCCCAGAAGCTCCACCGGCGTGACATACGGCAGGACAACCTTGGTGGCGACAAAGGTCCACCCCCAAAACACGATTGCCAGCAGAACAAGGATGCGAGGAAGAATCATACATCGTGCTCCCGTAGCCTGATCCGGCCGAACTTTTCCGAGATGTATACTCCGATACTGATAAGCACGGCTCCCAACACCAGCCACATCGTTATTCTCTCGCCCAGTAAGATCCAGGCGCCGACCATTGTAAACAGCGGCTCGATATAAAGGTACACACCCACTTCCGCCGCCGTCTGCCGCGCCAATCCTTCCGACCACAGCCAGAATGCTACGGCCAGACAAAATATCCCCAGAAAGAGAAGGCTGATAACGGTGTTAGCCTGCAATGTCATGAACCTGTGCACGCCGCTGGCGACTGCCGTATAGGGGACAAAGACGAGGCCGGCTATGGCGGTCATCCAGAAAGTCGCCACGAGCGGGTTGATACGGGCGGTCAGTTCGCGGGCAGCTACAGTGTACACGGCCCAGGTCACGCACGAGCCAATGACTATTATGTCTCCCCGCGAATGTATCCAACTCAGGTTGGCCGGATTACCGTTATAGGTCAAGGCAAACACGCCGGCGCAGGCCAATAATAGACCCAGCCACTGTGACGGCTTAAACGCCTCTTTCAGGTAGGCCCATGACAGCAGGGCAATGAAGATTGGCGCCGTGGTCAGAATCCAGGCGGTATTGGACGCCGAAGTCTCCTTCATGCCGGTCGCCATTACCCAGAAGTGCATGAAAACCACAAAGGCCGCAAATATCAACTTGCCCTTCATTGGCATCGGCCAAAGACGAAGACCTTTCAGCCTGATGATTACGTAGAGAGTCGGCGCAGCCAGCAGGAAGCGCACCGATATCATTTCCACCGGTTCGAGTTCTCTGAGCACGACTTTGATGGCGATGTACGAAATCCCCCAAAACAGAACCGAGATCAAGAGAAAGAGCGAGTTACCGGCCATAGCCGCAAGAATACATCAGGCCCGAAGGGTAAGCAAGAGGTAAAAAGCAGCAACGGAACGCAATCGCTGGTGCGTTTGAACATTCGGTGCCTGTCCGCCGAATCACAATTAAGTTGGTTTCACATCGGCACGGTGGTTATATTGAGCCGAAATAGAGACAGGGTACAGGGAGAAAAATTATGGATTCTCGAGACGTACTAAGGCGCCACCTGGCCACGCTGGCCTACCGGACGCAGCACGCCCTCACCGGTGCGCCGGACGGGTTTGCCGATTTCGATGTTGGAAATGGCGTGCGCACTCCTCATCAAATCATGAGTCATATGCTGGCTATGGTTGAGGCTACCAGCGAGCGTTACCTGGGCAAAAAGATCGAGCGCTCCGGAGAAGTGCCGTGGGAAGAGGCGATCAGTCGGTATCACAGCGCCCTGGCGGACCTGGACAAGGCGCTGGCTGCGGTCGAGGCTCCCGACAGCGACACCGTGCTGCGCCTGTTTCAGGGGCCGTGGCTGGATGCCATGACGCATGTGGGGCAGCTTATGATGCTGCGGCGATTAGCCGGTGCTCCGGTGAGCGGTGCCAACTATTACCGCGCCGACATCAAGGACGGCCAGTTAGGGCCGGAGCAACCCCTGCCGGAAGGGAACCGGTGATTTTTTGCCGGATACCGCTTAGGTAACGTCACCAAGGCATAAGAGAAGCCCTCCACGTTGCCGGCGGAGGGCTTCTGTCCTATCTTGTTAACGCCGACGATTTACTCATTGGGGCTGTCGACGTCTTCTGCGGCCTCCATTTTGGCCATTTCATCGTTGGTCCGTTTGGCCCAGGCCTGGATTTCGGCAACCATTTCGGGCTTGTCTGAGGTCATAAGCGAGACACTGCCGTATCTCGTTTCAACCTGTTCCCACTTGGCGCCCCTCTTATAGAGGTCGTCCATGGCCATGCACATGCCGCACAGCTTCACCGGCTCGCCGGCCTCCATCTTTTTGGCGACGGCGTCCATCTTCGCCACAACCTTGTCCCACGAAGCCCTGTGTTCGTCCATAACGGTCGTGACCGTGACTATGCCATTGGCAATATTGTAGTGCTCCCATGCCACGTTCGGCAACAGTTCCGGATCGTTCATCAGAGGACTGCACATCTCGCAGTTTTCCATGTCAAACCACGGGGCCTCGTCGCCTGCCACGGCGCCAAAAGCCGCCAGGGCAAGCATCGCTGACAGAACCATAAACCAGCGCATACAATTACTCCCTTCCTGAATTGAGTAACGGGCAGTTATTGGCCGGCAATCAAGGTAGTCACCTCTTGCAGGATTGTGCCGGTCGTGTACAGAAAAAAGTGGCGGTGGTGCCCCTTTGTCAAGAGGTAACGACGGCCGTCACCGAAGGCCTTGAAAGAGGCAAAGAAAGACCCTCTGCTGCCACAGCAGAGGGTCTCAGGATATTGTGCACCCACCTCCGAGCCGCCTTCGGAGCGCCTTTCGGCCAGCCAGCTCAGACCGGGCTTGCCTGCAACACACACAAGGGACTACTTACCGCTGCTACCTCCCGGTCCTGACGGGGTTTATAGGCTTATGTTGTACAGGACCCGACCCTCAACACCGCTTAACCGTCGGACAGACCAATTGCTAAACCCTCGGGTGGGAATTCGACCCCGGTATAGCGGGTTCCGGGTTACAGGGCACCGCTAACTCCCCATCTAGCACAAAGATAGTCGGTCTTTCGGGTCACGCCCGTATCATCTTTTGAGCGGGGCCTAACCTGTTTTTCAAAGAACAGACCGCCTCCGCCCGGGAAGCGGTCGAAATCTATATGGAGCAGATGGGGATCGAACCCACGACCTCCACGTTGCGAACGTGGCGCTCTCCCAACTGAGCTACTGCCCCGGGCAATCCTGCCTTTTACATTCTATCTTATCGGCCAGTCCAACAACTCTGGCAGTGTAACAGGATAACAAAAATCGAGCCGTCGGCCAAGCGCTTTTTTGACGGATCCCATAAGTCAGACGTCAGAGGCCGCTGAGCCGTCAGAATTTCACCCCGGCCAGGAAGCCGAACGATCGGTTTTTGACCGTAAGCAGCGTGGATGTGTAGGCCTCGGAGAAATCCATGCTATAGGTCACCTCCAGAAGCAGCGTCAAAACCCGAACCGAGTACTCCTGCCCGAGACCGATTGTCCCGCCGAAGACCGAGCCGGAAAAATCATCGTAAAGATCGCTGAACTCGCCTTTCGTCCCTATTTTCAGGTCCAGGCGAGGGCCGGCCAGCAGGTAAGTACGCCCGGAACCGACTGCAAGATGCACTTTCAAGGCCGCCCACAGCGACAGATAGTCCAGGTGGCTTCTACTTTCAACCGTGACCGGACGGCCGGCGTAGGCGGTCGCCAGGGACTTGACCTTCAGGCCACGCTGGGTATAGCTGAGCCCGGCCGCGGCCGAAGCCTTTGAAATCAGGGGTAGCTCGGCAAAAAGGCCGACCTCGAAGCCCATATAGTTGTCGAAATCGGGATCGCCAACGTCGGTGTAATCAAAGTCCTGGTTCGACAGAGCCAGGCCGCCTTTGATGCCGTAAGATACCGATCGCGGCAGAACCTGCGGAGCCACCGCGAGAAAAACCGACAGGAGAAGAAGCGTTTTTTTCATCCTTGTTTCTCCTAATACATTACGCCAAGCCTCAATGATATGGTGGGGCTGGTTGATATTTCCAACTGACGGTTGCCGCCGACCGGTGCGCTGAAAACCATGAACTCCGCTACGTAGGCGTATTTCCTGGTGACCAGAAATAATACTTCGGTGGAAGCCTTAAGGGTCAGGTAGGTGGTGCTGCTGAGCCATGCGATGTCAGGCAAATACCCGAAACCAACGGCGACTCCCGGTTTCACCGCCAATCGCGATTTCTCTTTGTAAATAGTCGGCTTCAGCCCGATACTGAGATCAAGCATCCACTGCCGGTGATCCAGAATCTGAATATCCCGGAAATCGGCGGCAACACTCACCATGGTCAGTGAGTATGCCGGGACATCGAAAAACACGCCAACATTCAATCCCATCTTGGAATCGTATTCAGTCTTGTTAACGGTAAATGTCGCTTTGTGCAAAAAACCTGCCTTAAGTCCTACACCACCCTGCTGAACCTGCTTGTCGGCACCATATAAAGAACCGGCAATCATCGACACCACGGCAAAATAAACCGAGAATCTCGCCAAATACGATCTTCGAACCCACACCATACAGACCTCTCCATGGACGGTTTCTTATACCTATATAACGTATTTCGGAGTGGATCGGTCAATTTCAATTCATCCAAGGGAGGTCTTCCTTCGACTGGCCCGGTTAATATTTAATGGTGCTGACTCAATTGAATAGTGGCTTCCCGCGGAGAAATCTTTCATAGTGACGTGCGCGCCGGCCAGATTAGTGATAAAATATGATTCCGCACGGCCGGTCTTTTTGCTATATTACCGACTTATGAGCTATCTGGTCTTTGCCCGAAAATACCGCCCGATGACATTCGAAGACATTGTGGCGCAAGAGCATGTAACCAAGACCCTGCAGAACGCGGTGAAGAACGACCGGGTCGGTTCCGGTTATCTCTTCTGCGGACCGCGTGGCACCGGCAAGACCACGACCGCCCGCGTGCTGGCAAAAGCCTTAAACTGCGTTGACGGACCCACGCCCAAACCGTGCGGTGGGTGCGCGGTTTGCCGGGAGATTACGGCCGGCACGTCCCTCGACGTTCTCGAGATCGACGCCGCCTCCAACACCGGTGTCGATGATGTGCGGGCCTTGAGGGAAAATGTCCGTTACCTGCCAACGGGCGGCAAGAAGAGGATATATGTCATCGATGAGGTGCACCGTCTTTCCGGACCGGCGTTTGATGCCCTGTTGAAGACGCTGGAGGAGCCACCCCCTCACGTTATTTTCATCCTGGCCACGACGGATCCCTTGAAAGTGCCCGAGACCATCCTGTCCAGAACCCAGCGATTTGATTTCAGACGGGTCAGTCTGGGTGACCTGGTGAGTCATCTGAAGAACATCGCGAGAAAAGAGAATATCAGAATCGATGATGCCGCCGTCAAGTTGATTGCGCGCAAAGCCGACGGCTCGGTCAGGGATTCGCTGTCGCTGATGGACCAGATCGCCGCCTACGCCGGGCAGGAGATGACCGAAAAAGACGTGATAGCCGCCCTGGGGCTGGTCGACAAGCAGATGCTGTACGATTTCACCACCGCCGTAGCTTCGCGAGACAGCAAAGCGGTTCTGAATATACTGGACCGTGTATTCGAGGCGGGAGTCGATGCTCGCGACTTTATGACAGAACTTCTGGAGCACTTCCGGATACTGCTAGTGCTGGCCACTAACAGGGAAGCGGCCGACCTGTCCGAGTTCAGCGCCGACCAATGGGACCTGTACCGCGAGCAGTCCCAGTACTTCTCGGTCGGCGACATCATCCGCCTGATGAAGATCGGCGCTGATGTTAACCGGGATCTGCGAGAAGGTCTCGACGAACGGCTGGCGCTCGAGATGAGCGGGGTAAAGATGGCGGAGATGGAAGCCACCGTCCGCTTTGAGGATATTCTGGAACATCTCCAGCGCAGTCAGCCGGCCCAATCCGACGATTTATTCGGGGCCGCCGAAAAAAAAAAGAGTGACCGACCCATCCTGACCTCCGGCTTGGCCGACACTCAGCCTGGTTCTGCTCCCGGCGCCGCCTCGGAGCCCTCGGGCCTTTCTATCGAGGGCCTGTCGCCGGGGTTAGGCTCAAGACCGGTCAACCTGCCGGTCATTGAATCCGGATGGGACAATTTCCTGAACCTGCTGCGGCAGCGCAGCCAGATGCTCGCTTCGCTCATGAGCATGGGTGAGGTTCGTCAGGTGAAGGACAACACGCTGCGGCTGGTCTTTCCGGCCGCCGGATCCACGAACAAACAGGTCGTCGAAAAGGCTGACAATCTGAACCTGATACTGGGCACACTGAGAGAACACTACAAGTCCAATCTGAGTATAAAATTTGAGATTGATCCTGAGAAGAACCGGCCGTCAAACTCGTTAGGCAACAATTCGCTCTCAAAAGAGGATGTGGATAAGCTGGTGGAAAACTCACCCAGATTGAAAAAGCTGATCGAGAGAGTCGATGGCGAGGTCATCGGAATACGAAAAGTAAAGTGACCGCAATTCTAACAAGGGAGTAGAACATGGCTAAAGGTGGTCTTGGAGATATGATGAAGCAGGTCCAGCAGATGCAAGCGAAGATGCAGCAGATGCAGGCTGAGCTCGAGCAAATTGAAGTCGAGGGAACGGCCGGTGGGGGCATGGTCAAGGTGGTTTCAAACGGAAAGCAGGAAATCGTCTCGGTCACCATCGATCCCGAAGTCGTCGACAAGGACGATGTCGAGATGCTTCAGGATTTGATCGTGGCCGCCGTCAACCAGTCCCGCCAGAAAGTGCAGGAAATCCAGCAGGAGCAGATGTCGGCGCTTACTGGAGGCCTGAACATCCCCGGCCTGAACCTGCCCTTATAAGACGAAAGGCAAAGATGTTCAAATCGGCCCTATCCGTTGAGAAACTGGTTAACCGGCTGGCCCGTATGCCCGGTATCGGCCGCAAATCGGCCACGCGGCTTGCTTTCCATATCATGAAGTTGTCCAGGGAAGAAGCCTACGAACTGGCTGATACGATCCGGGAGGTAAAGGACAGGGTGGGATTATGCTCCGTATGCAACAATATCTCGGAGACAGACCCCTGTCATATCTGCAGTGATCCGAACCGCCGGACAGACATTATCTGCGTCGTCGAAGAGACTTCAGACGCGGCCGCAATGGAGAAAGTGGAAGCATTCACCGGACTTTATCACATTCTTGGGGGGCGCCTGTCCCCGCTGGACGGCATTGGTCCCGATGACCTGAAAATAAAAGAGCTGTTGCAACGGCTGGATAAGGGTGTCGAGGAAGTAATCATTGCCACCAATCCCAACGTCGAAGGCGAGGCGACAGCGATATATCTCTCAAAGCTGATTAAGCCGATGGGTGTCAGGGTCACCCGGATTGCCCGTGGTCTTCCGGTCGGCTCGGATCTCGAATTCGCCGACTCCGCAACTCTGACCCGTGCCCTGGAGGGCCGGCAGGAATTCTAGTTGCCTATGGATGCCAGTGACCGCCAGTCTCGCCTCGGCCTGCACGTTTTGCGGAGTATAACGCTTCTTTTCATCGCCGGCCATCTTGTCGGCGGGCAACTGTTCGAAAATCACTGGTCCTTCATTCACTGGCATTTTCTCAGCCTGGCGTATGTAATCATATGGCTGGTTGCCCTGGTGGCGCTGGAGCGGCTCGTGCCGCCACTGGCCGACAGAATGCCGGCCTTGCTCAATTCCCGAAAAGCACTGTTTGCAGCCACCGGCATCCTGCTGGCGCTGGCTTTCGTGTTCCAGTTCGATTCATTCGTGTATGGCGGCGGCAATCTTCGGGTAGCGCAAATCGCTCAAGCCGACCACGTCGTCTATCGCTGGCACGAGATCGGCGGGACTGCCCTGCTTACGCTGCTTTATAATTTCCTCAGTGTATTCGGTGTGAGCAGTAATACGGCCGGAGTTTACGGTTGGAAGTTTTTTGGCTTTGGGTGCACGTTTCTGTCCATCCTCGGCGCTTTCAAACTGGCACAGTCATTGTCCTCTGACAAGAGGATGCGCCTTCCCTTGTTTTTGCTGCTTTTTTGCGGGCCGCAGACGCTTCTCTATTTTGGCTTTGTGGGCATGGAGCCGGTGGTGATTACCGTCACCATCTGGTTTGCATTTCTTGCTGTCAGAATCGGCGAAAGATTCAGCGGGCGTCGCCTCGCCGCAATCTGGGCACTGGTGCTCATCGGCGGCACGGTCCAGCATACTCTGCTTTACCTGGTGCCGGCTGCAGTCTATCTCACGTTTCACAAAAAAGAACGCGGGCATTTTCTCCCGGTGGGACTGGCACTGCTGAGTTGGGTGGCCCTGCTGGCAGGTGCCTATTTGCGGGCCGGCATGGACTTCGAGTATTCGCGATACCTGCTGTTTCTAACCGGTAAGAACCCTCACAGCGCCTACTATATTTTTTCGCCGTGGCATATGGGGGATGTAGTACAGATACTTTTCCTCGCCGCGTCGCCGGTAGTGCTTTCACTGTACCTGCTGGCAACGGGCGGCCGACAGGAACGCGCCTCGGGTCAGGTGGTGGCGGCTTTACTCATGTCGCTGGCGGGCATGACACT
>Ga0224495_10003203_pt1 | contig 10183 bp, 10 predicted proteins | sample SF_Jul11_sed_USG_FD_168128 | JGI IMG/M metagenome (GOLD analysis project Ga0224495, IMG submission 168128) | Sediment microbial communities from San Francisco Bay, California, United States - SF_Jul11_sed_USGS_4_1 | ecosystem: Environmental > Aquatic > Marine > Sediment | place: USA: California...
ACACGCTGATCACGCTGTTGCAGAAAACCATCAAAGCCGAACCTTCCTCCGTGCTGCGCGAAGGCGGGGTGATTGCCGATGGCTTCGATGCCGAGCTGGACGAGTTACGCGGCATCCAGACCAACTGTGGCGACTTCCTGCTGGCGCTGGAGGTGCGCGAACGGGCTCGCACCGGAATCGCCACGCTGAAGGTGGAATATAACCGCGTGCATGGTTTCTATATCGAAGTGACGCACGCGCAGAGCGCCAATGTGCCGGACGATTACCGCCGCCGCCAGACGCTGAAGAATGCCGAGCGCTACATTACGCCAGAATTAAAGGCTTTCGAGGACAAGGCACTATCCGCCAACGAACGCGCATTGGCACGCGAGAAATTCCTCTACGAACAACTGCTCGACCAGCTCGCCCCGTTCATCCCGCAACTGCAACGCATAGCCGCCGCCATCGCCGAACTCGACGTGCTCGCCACTTTTGCCGAACGCGCCGCCACGCTGAATTTCAGTGCGCCGCAATTCAGCGCCAACGCGCAGATCGTCATCAGCAAGGGACGCCATCCTGTAGTGGAAGCGCAAGTGGATAGTTTCACGCCGAACGACACCACCCTCAACGATGCGCGCCGCATGCTGCTGATCACCGGCCCCAACATGGGCGGCAAATCCACCTACATGCGCCAAGTCGCGTTGATCGCGCTGCTCGCGCATGTCGGCTGTTTCGTCCCGGCGCAATCCGTCGTGCTCGGCGAGATCGACCAGATATTCACCCGCATCGGCGCATCGGATGACTTAGCCTCGGGACGCTCCACCTTCATGGTCGAGATGACCGAGGCAGCCAATATCCTGCACAATGCCACGGAAAAAAGTCTGGTGCTGGTAGACGAGATCGGGCGCGGCACCTCTACCTTCGACGGCCTCGCCCTCGCCTATGCCATCGCGCGCCACCTGCTGGAAAACAACCGCAGTTACACCCTGTTCGCCACGCACTATTTTGAATTGACGCGGCTTTCAGAGGAGTTTTCGCAACTGTCCAATGTGCATCTCGCCGCCATCGAGCACCAGCACAGCATCGTGTTCCTGCACTCGGTGAACGAAGGTGCCGCCAGCCAGAGCTACGGCCTGCAAGTTGCCGCCCTCGCAGGTGTGCCGAACAGTGTCATCCGCGCTGCGAAAAAACAACTGTTCAAACTGGAGCAGAACAGCGCCGCACAAAATCCGCAGGGCGACCTGTTCGACAAGAAACCGGAGATTCCGGAACCGGAAGATCATCCGGCATTGCAGTTACTGCGCAATTTGCAGCCGGATGAATTGAGCCCGAAGGAAGCGCTGGAGGCGATCTATCAACTGAGGAAGCTGATTTAGCGCCTCCCCGTTGCACCCATCTCCGCTAGTCATGTCGCGCAGGCTGCTCCAAGTCCATGTTTGGGTTTTTGCCGGGCTTGGCGGTTGAATATCGGCTGAGTGCGAAAATGTCCGTGTTACTTGCTTGATCAGCGGAAAGGCGAGCGGTGCCACAAAATGCCAAAGGTAGCCGGATATATCCGGAAAAGCGCCCGGATTAAAACGGAATCAACTTCGAAGCCCATCCCTCTGAAATCAGTGCATTTCCTTTAACCCACTTAGTTGAATGTTCTTATCTGGCATACCGCCTCAGTGGATTTTATTCAAAATGAGATTGTGGTAAATTGCCACCGGGTTGAATTTTCACCCTTTGATCAATCAATCTGGAGGAGAGCAGAATGAGTATTCTATCCACTATACTTATCGCTATTGGAGTCGCCGCAGTCATTGGCATTAGTGTTGCGTTTATTACCGATAAAATCAGAAGCAAGTGAAACATGCGGGCTTGGTTCAAACATGACCAAGCCCACAGTCACACAGCCTCTGAACACCTCATCAATGCTGGATGAAACTAACCGGGCTCAATTATTTGCTTTGCGCGTTAACTAGAGCTGGCGCTTGATTATCGCCTGCAGAAGATGAGGTAGAGGCGGTTTCCCTGCTCAAAGGCTCGGACACCGGAACAGCCGACGCTGATTTGTTTGCCGAATACTCGGCTGGAGCTGTCACAACATTGGGTACTGCTGGTTCAATAGCGGTAGCCTGCTTGAGATGCTGCGGAGTCTCAGCTTGATTCTTTGCTTCGCTATTGCTGATATCAAGTGCCGCCTTCTGCTTGTCCGTCATCAAGGGTTGGGCAGAAACCGGTTTGGATGCTTTTTGCTCGGAAGCCTTCAAATCGAGTATATGTTCCGGTTCGATCCTCCTGCTAACTGTCAGGCTAATTTTCTGGTTGGCCTCCGGGCTGATGGTTTCAGTTTGTAAAGTCGTTATCGGCCTGACCTCTACTTTCGATAAGCTGGCAGAAGGCAGGTTATCTTCAGCTTGATTCGCTACCATCCATAACTGCCATGCAGCGACCGCTATTACCGCAACAGCCAGAGCCGCCAACAACCTTGCGCGGCGGATTTTGTCCTGCTCGCAAATTATGCGAACCTTGGCCTTGCCGAAAATCGTATGGGTAATCTTTGCCTCGCCGATGTTTGTCCACCTGCCCACGCTTGATTGTGAGCTGGTTGCCAGTAATTGGCGGTCTGGAATATCGAATTGGCTGATTTCATGCCACATTTCTAGTGCTCCCTGAATATTTCGGCTGGATAACCGCATGATAACAACTAATAGCCCAGTTTCAAAAGTCCACGACAACATATGATCGTCCGGCCAATCTGTTCATGTCCAAATTGAATGTAATGCGGATCTGGAAATATCATTCAAGCGTACAGTAACATCCATGCCCCATCTCATCATCTCCATCTCCGGCCACGGTTTCGGCCATGTTGCGCAGACCGCGCCGGTTCTGAATTTATTGCATCAACGCATGCCTGAATTGCGCATGACGGTGCGATCTGCCGTGCCGCTTGCACATCTGAGGTCGCGCATCCTTGCGCCGTTCAACCACCTGCCCAGTGAAGGCGACATCGGCATGGTGATGTCTTCTGCGCTGGACGTTTGCATCGAGAAGAGCCGCGCATCCTATCGTGCTTTCCATGCTGATTGGGATATGCGCGTCACCCGGGAATCATGCCTGCTGCATGAACTCAAGGCGGATTTTGTATTTTCCAATGTCGGCTATCTGCCGCTAGCTGGCGCGCACCGGGCAGGCATTCCAAATGCGGCGTTGTGCTCGCTGAACTGGGCGGACATCTACCGCCACTATTGCGGCGAAGATCCCATCGTTACGCAGATACAAAATTGTTATACCAGCGCCGATGCCTTTCTGCGCACGACCCCAGGCATGTCAATGGAGCACTTTCCCAACCTCGCTCCTGTCACACCTATCGCCACTCAGGGAAAGAACATGCGTGATGAGATTAATCGCCGCTTGAGGTTATCGAATGAAGAAAAGCTGGTGCTGGTGAGCATGGGTGGAATCACCAGCCGCTTGCCGATAGAAAAATGGCCGAGGATAGACGGCGTGCGCTGGCTGGTACAGCAAAACTGGCGGGTCGAACACCCCGATGCGATTAAGCTTGAAGTATTACAAATGGATTTCAGCGACCTGCTCGCCAGCAGCGATGCGCTGATCTGCAAGCCTGGCTATGGCAGTTTTGTCGAAGCCGCATGCAGCGGCGTGCCGGTTCTGTACGTCAATCGACCCGACTGGCCGGAATCGCCCGCATTGATTGCATGGCTGCTAGAACACGGCCTGTGCCGCGAAGTCTCCCGGCAAGCATTGGAAAAGGGGCGGATAAGCGCAGAACTGGAATATATCTGGAAGAATGCACGAGCTGAACCCGTCGTTCCGGACGGTGCGGAACAAGCGGCGGCCTGGTTAGCCGGAAAACTTGATCGGTAAAGTTCCTTGGCGCATCAGTGACACCTTGCCCGGCTCCGGGTTGAAGAACTGATAGTTATTTCTCCCGGCTTTTTTGGCGATATACATTGCATCGTCCGCCATTTTGACCAAGGTTTCCTGGCAGTCGGTATCTTCCGGAAATATCGATATTCCAATACTACAGCCGATCGAGCAGGCGTTCCCGCTGATCACGATTGGCTGGGACAGCGCTTCCAGAATTTTATGGGCCACCAGTATGGCATTATCTGCATGGTCGATATTGTTGAGGATGAAGATGAATTCATCCCCACCGACGCGCGCTACCGTATCCATGTCTCGCGCACTCTCGGCAAGGCGTTCAGCCACCACGGCAAGCAGGCCATCCCCGACGTGATGGCCGAAATTGTCGTTGACCTGCTTGAAGCCATCCAGATCCAGAAACAGCACGGCAAATTTCTGCTTGTAGCGCTTGGCCCTTGAAACAGCCTGATCAAGCCGGTCATAGAACAGGGTTCGATTGGGTAGCTTGGTAAGCTCATCGAAATGTGCAAGTTGCGCAATTTTCTGCTCTGCCGTTCTGCGCCCGGAAATGTCGCGGATAACGCTAAAGAATACCCTCTTCCCATCCAGTTCGATCACCCTGGCATTGATCTCCACCGGCATGACCGTACCATCCTTACGCAGGTGGGCCGATTCGAAAACCGCTCCGCCTATTTCGATATCATCCAGCCGCTTGGGAACTTTGGCGGCAAACTCGGGCGGATCCAGCCGGGTGATGTGCATTCCGATGATCTCGTCTCTGGTATAGCCGCGTTGCTCGAGACCGGTTCTATTGATGTCCAGAATGGTCCCGTTCAAATCGAGAATCATCAGACAATCGGCAGCATTATCGAACAGGATTCGGTATTTTTGGTCGCTCATGGTGTAGCAATCTTTTTTGGGATAACTGCTTCCAGTATATCTTCAATGAGGACTAACAGATCGGATGAATCACGAAAAAGCACAGAAGAATGCTCAGGAATGGCAAAGACTGCACTGGATGCGAATACTATACAAACTACTGATGGCGAAAAGCAAAAGAAGCTCGGTCCCAGCCTCCAACACTAAAATATTTAATGCAATTGACCGTTCTCGGCATCATGAACATGCCCGTGCTCTAGCTCCTCCGCACTGGCCGGCCGCACGCCGGTCACGGTGCAATTAAAAGTCAACGTCTTGCCTGCCAGCGGATGGTTGCCGTCCACCGTTACCTCATCGTCAGTCACTTCCACCACGGTGAACAGCATGTAGTCGTCATCATCGGCATCCTCCGGGCCGCCTTCGAATTGCATGCCGACGGCAACTTCTTTCGGGAACGAACTGCGTGCCTCGATTTCCACCAAGCCATGATCGTATTCACCAAAGGCATCATCGGGTTGCATCGTAACGCTGCATTGATCACCGGCTGCTTTGCCATGCAAGGCTTCTTCGACCATGGGAAAAATGCCATCATAGCCGCCATGCAGGTAGCTAATCGGCGTTTTGACCTGTTCCAGCAATTCGCCGGTCGAGTCGAACAATTCATAGTTCAGAGATACCACGGTATCTTTCGCGATCTTCATTTCAGCTCCTTTATCAAATCAAGTATTTCATGCGCATGTCCGTGTGCCTGCACGCCATAAACAACATGACGCAGCATGCCTTTCTGGTCGATCACGAACGTGGAGCGCTTGATCGAAAGTTTTTTCTGCCCTTCCACTTCTTTCTCATACATCACGCCATAACGCTTGCAGACCCGGGCATCCGGGTCAGAGAGTAACAGTACAGACAAGCCATATTTGTCGCGGAAAGAGGCATGGCTCAGGCAGTCATCCCGGCTGATGCCAATCACGATGGTGTCAAACTTGGCGAACTCCTCTTCGAGATCGCTGAACTCATTGGCCTCCAGAGTGCAGCCGGGTGTATCGTCCTTGGGGTAGAAATACAACACAACATTTTTCTTTCCCAGTTGCGATGTGAGGCCGAAAGATTGCATGTCGGCATCCGGCAACTCGAAGTGCGGCGCTTCCATCCCGGTAGTGAGTTGTACAGACTGCATTAATGTTTCCCCCTGTGCTGCATTTTAAACACATTTCGGTCGCTTCATAATAGTTTTTTCAGCTTCGCCGTACCTGACATAGGGAGGCTATAATTCACTCGATGGAAAATAAATTTACCCTGCTTGGCGGACTGTCCGTGAATGAGTTTCTGCGCGATTATTGGCAAAAAAAACCATTGCTGATCCGCCATGCAATCCCCCATTTTAACGGACTGCTCGATCCGCAGCAGTTGCTGGCTCTGGCTTGTGCAGAAGACGTGCAGGCACGTTTGGTAAAGCATAGGCGCGGCAAGTTCGAATTGCACCATGCGCCATTCGAACCTGAGGATTTAGGCCAGTTAGGAAAATCCAACTGGACAGTGCTGGTGCAAGGAGTGAATCATCACCTCCCCACAGCTGCCGCACTGCTCAAGCATTTCAATTTCATCCCCCACGCCCGCCTGGATGATCTGATGGTCAGCTACGCCCCCAAAGGCGGCGGAGTAGGCCCACACTTTGACTCCTACGATGTGTTCTTGCTGCAAGGCACCGGCCACCGCCGCTGGCAGATCTCCACACAGGAGGATCGCAGCCTGATTGAAGGTGTGCCGTTGCGCATCCTGAAAGACTTTCGTGTCGAGCAAGAATGGGTGCTAGAGGCGGGTGACATGCTATATCTGCCGCCGCATTGCGCGCACAACGGCATCGCCGAAGACGACTGCATGACCTATTCCATCGGCTTCCGCACCCCCGCCTATCAGGAGTTGGCGGAGCAATTCCTGGTGTACTTGCAGGATCGCATCGAGGTTGTCGGCATGTATGCCGATCCAGATCTAAAAATTCAGCAACATCCCTCCGAGATCAGCTCGGCAATGCTGCAACAGGTAGAACAAGCCATCAAACAGGTGCGATGGGACAAGGAGGACATTGCGAATTTCCTTGGATGTTACTTGAGTGAGCCCAAACCCCACGTGTTTTTTGAGGCACCCGAACCTGCGTTAAGTCCATCCAGATTTCGTCAGGAGGCCCAAAAGAAGGGCTTGATGCTCGACTTAAAGAGTCAGATGCTGTGCCATGCAGGTTGGATATTCATGAATGGCGAAGCACACCAGCCAGCACAACGCGACTATGCGGTACTACGCAATCTGGCCGATGACCGCGAATTACACTCGCTTCCGGAAATTTCTGCCAAATTGGCCGAGCATCTTTACCAATGGTATCTGGACGGTTATATTTCACCGCTCCGCGTCAGGAGTAGAACATGAGTGAACACGATATACAACACGCCAAATTGGAAGGCATTGAGGATTACATCAATGCGCTCGACAAGTTGTGCAAACTGGCGGAGCACAACCTGTATCTGTTCGAGAAAAATTATGTTGGGCTAGGCTTTAACTCTGAAGCCCGCTATGCGACCCTGCGGAACTTTCTGCTCACCAGTTCCTCACACCGGCTATTTGTACTGGCTCACGATACGCGCTATCTATCTACACAATGTCCTCGCATGATGATGTTGCTGCGCCAATTCGGCACCAGCATGTACATTTATCAAACCCCAAAACATTTGCAGCAGATCACTGAACCGTTCTCTGTAGCAGATGACACGCATTTTGTACGCCGATTCCACTTCGATGATCCGCGTGGCATCATCGGGATATACGATCTGGAAAATGCGCGGATATTGAAATCTCGTTTTATGGAAACATGGGCGTCCTCCCATCAGGGAATATCCTCTGTCACGCTGGGACTGTAGCTAAGAACGCCCCCTCCAGGCAACCAGTACCAGATAGAAAGCAACTTGCACATTTGCCGTGGCCATGACTGCCATAAAATCCGTTCAGTAATGGCATATGTTTGCCAAGCCAGACGAAACTCTTATGGGTTCATCTTCAATTGAAACACCCGGCTGTTATTGGCTGCCGGATTCAGGCCCTGCTCAATCTTTCCCATTCCCGGAACACTGAAACACAGGGTTTTTCCGCTCCATACATGCGGATCCAAATAGATACCCACCAGCATATTCTTCGGTGCATAACCAATTTTGTAATCTTCGATCATTTTAAAGATCCGTCCCGAACTACAATCCTTTTCCCGGATAACCATTTGCCGTAAAACTTCGCTTTCAATTGCAGCACCATCCGGGCCGAGAAATTGCACATATACCAGATTTTCCTGCCCCATACGCTTTTCCGACATAGACATTATCAAGCGGTCGCTGCCTGAGTAACTGTATGTTGTAACGCCCAACATAACAATTATCGCCAGACAAACATCCCGCAACCGTACCCTGTTCATAACAACCCCCACGCAAACTAATTTTCATTGAGAAATAATTGTTTCTTACTGCAAGATACATTATGCAAATTGCATTCTGTGCAATCAAGTTCCAAATCAGCCAGCCAATACTAAATTCGGATTAGATGCCGTCCCCATCATACAATTTCTCGCCAGGAAAAACCTTCCTGCTGTGTCGCCACTCCCACCCAGCTTTCCTCACAATTAATCGCACCACACAGTGCACGCACTGCTAGCCCGGGCGTATTATTTTTTCGGCTGAGATGTGCGGCGACCAGATGCTGCAGGTTGCTGACATCCAGCCTGGACAGAATGTCGGCTGCCTCGTGATTATTCAGATGTCCAAGGCGCCCACCCACACGCTGCTTCAAGCTGAGCGGGTAGTCTCCATTCATCAGCATATCGCTGTCGTGGTTACACTCCAGAACGAGGGCATGGCAACCGCTCAACATCTGCTCGATATGTGCTGTACCGCATCCGGTATCGGTCAACACAGCCAGCCTCCGGGCGCCGTCGCTGAAAACGAATTGCACCGGCTCGGCAGCATCATGCGGGACTGGATAGGGAATGATTTCGATATCGCCAATTGCGAACGCCTGATGAGGATCGATTTCATGAAGATTTTCGATTTCAGAAAAGGCCTTGGACTGGCTGCGCAGCGTGCCATGAGTGAGCCAGACCGGAAGATCAAACTTGCGTGCCAACCGTGCCACGCCGCCGATGTGGTCGCCATGCTCGTGGGTGACGACGATACCGCTCAATTGTTCGGGGGCCACTCCCAGCCGCGCCAGCCGCAGGACAGTATCCTGCAAGCCGAAACCGCAGTCCATCAACACCAGCGTCTGGCCGGTTGCGGCCAGCAAGCCGTTGCCTTCGCTGCCGCTACCCAATGAAGAAAATCTCACCGTCTCATTCCCGATTCAAATTTTATCCTGTCTCCTTGCTACACAACAATGTGGAATGAAATAGCGATTACTGATTGATGTACTTGTAGATCGCTTCAGTCATCTGCTTAGACACCTTGCTGTTTTCTCCATCCTGATCGGAAACTGAAACTTCGCATGCTGCGCCAACGACCTTGACATTCACACGATAATTTTTGCCGGACTGTTCAGTTTTTTTCCAGAACTTCAATTTGTCGAACCAACCGCTCTGAATTTTAATCGGACTCAGGAAATATGTGCCCTTTTCGCGATCCTTGTCTTCCACCCCCAAACCGGCACTCTCGATAGCGAGTCCCACCCTGCGCCAGGATCTGTCGAAGGCATCGTTTACAACAATAACGAGGTTTCCGCCGGAAATCTCACGCAAGCTAGCAGTCCCGGTCGGCTCTGGTGCGGTTGTACCGTTCGCGGCCAGCACGCTGGTCGCCACCACGGCGCTGGCCGCTTGCGATTCGCTAGCTCCGAAACGCACCATCAGACGCTGCAGCATGATCGCCTCCAGTTCGGGATCATTGGCGCGAGGCTGCCATTTCGAAGTGCTCATGTCTTCAGAGTACACCTGTACGATGCCGCGATGGCTGATATACACCTCTGTGCTCAAGCCATCCTTGCTGCGCTCAAGACGCGTGAGATATTGATCGCGCTCGCCCGACGAATAGACGCTGTCGAAAATTTTTCCTAGGACATTTCGAACCGCGCTCTGTGGGATCTTGGCGCGATTTTCTGCCCAATCTGTTTCCATCACCCCGGCCGCCTGTTCTTCGCTCTTGACGATTAACCCGGTCTCCTGCCAGAAAGCCTTGACCACAGGCCAGACATTTTCCGGTTTGTCGCTCACCACCAGCCAGCGGCGCGCACCATCCCGCGCCAGATGCACGCCCTGCAACTCCGGCAATACCGTTCCACGGCTCTGGGTAGCCCCCCCTTTGCTGTAATCGGAATAGGTCGCGACAGTTGCACCATCGGCAGGCACCTTATATCGCTCATCTGTCTCGGGAGTTGTCAGGTCGGGCGGAACTTCCAGCTTTGGCACTTGAACCGTAGCAGCGCGGTAATCGAT
>Ga0224495_10003204_pt1 | contig 10182 bp, 8 predicted proteins | sample SF_Jul11_sed_USG_FD_168128 | JGI IMG/M metagenome (GOLD analysis project Ga0224495, IMG submission 168128) | Sediment microbial communities from San Francisco Bay, California, United States - SF_Jul11_sed_USGS_4_1 | ecosystem: Environmental > Aquatic > Marine > Sediment | place: USA: California...
GGGGAAACGCATCACTGGCGGTAGCGGGTGGAACCGCAAAAAACAGGGAGGGGGCTGGTGAGCCAGCCCCCTCCATACGCGTTAGGAGTTTAGGTGTCTAGAAGACCATGCCATCCATTATGGGCTCACCACGCTGGTTAATGGGGCAGCCAGCCTCGTTATACTCGGCCAGCAACATGTGGAGAGCCTCGATTTGGGCTTCATCACCAGATGCTATGGCGTCGTGCACCATGGTGATAAGGGCTGCCGTACTGCCAATCCCATAGCCAATATCAGGATTGGCGATATTGAGCAGCGCAGCCACCGCGTGCCGCGCCAGAGCGTTTATGCCACCGCCGTTGGCATCCAGGGCCTCACGTAGAGTGGGCGCTGGGTAAGTAGCCTTGCCATTCCCCCTCAGTGTTACTTCAACACCGAAGATAGCCTCAAAGGAATCACCGGGGGCGTAGCCCACCCAGGCTGATGCACCCCAGTTGTCGGCGTTGTTCTTCCAGTAGCCGGGGGTGCAGCCCTCACCACCGGTAACCACGTTGGTAGCATCATCTTCGTCGTACCAGATACCGCCAGCCGCATCGTAACCCTCGACATATACCCAGTTGGTCGTGGTCTCATTGACTATCGTGTCATAGTCATACTGGACGTAATCACCAGCAGGCAGGTCGAACGGACCCCAGCTCATGCCGTTGGTATCCCAGACTGTAACATCAAACAGATCACACGTGCCGTTGTTGGTGACCACGATTCTCCAGTGCCCGGTGTCGCCTGCAGTGCCATAGTCCTCATCGAGGAAGACACCGTCATCGTTGCAGTCTACCGTCTTCTGGATGTCGATGTCCGGGAAGCAGACATAGTTGGTGGCATCATCTTCGTCATACCACACACCACCGGCCGCATCATAACCCTCGACATACGCCCAGTTGGTGGTGTCGTCGTTGACCACCATGTCATAGTCGTACTGGACAAATTGACCGGCAGGCAGGTCGAACGGACCCCAGCTCATGCCGTTGTCATCCCAAACATAAACATCAAAGAGATCACATTCACCTGTGTTGGTGACCACGATCCGCCAGTGACCCATGTCGCCGGCTACACCGTAGTCCTCATCCAGGAATTCACCGTCATCGTTGCAGTCTACCGTCTTCTCAATGTCAATGTCGGGGAAGCATACGTAGTTGGTGGCACCATCTTCGTCATACCACACACCGCCAGCCGCATCATAACCCTCGACATACGCCCAGTTGGTGGTGTCGTCGTTGACCACCATGTCATAGTCGTACTGGACAAATTGACCGGCAGGCAGGTCGAACGGACCCCAGCTCATCCCGTTGTCATCCCAAACATAAACATCAAAGAGATCACATTCACCTGTGTTGGTGACCACGATCCGCCAGTGACCCATGTCGCCGGCTACACCGTAGTCCTCATCCAGAAACTCACCGTCATCGTTGCAGTCTACCGTCTTCTCAATGTCGATATCAGGCTGGCACACATAGTTGGTGGCAGAATCTTCATCATACCAGTAGCCCCCAGCCGCATCGAACCCCTCGACATAAGCCACGTTCGTGGTGTCCACATCGACGGTCGTGTCGTAGTTATACTCGAAAATTTCACCGGGGTTGAACTCGGTTATGATGTCGAGCAAACCATACAGGTCATCCCAGACAACTACATCATAGAGAACACATTCACCGGTGTTGGTAACAATCACCTTCCAGTGACCTGTGTCGCCGGCCACACCGTAGTCTTCATCCAGGAACTCGCCATCATCGTTGCAGTCTACCGTCTTCTGGATGTCGATGTCGGGGAAACACACGTAGTTGGTAGCATCATCTTCATCGTACCAGGCGTTGCCAAGCGCATCATAACCCTCGACATATGCCCAGTTGGTGGTGTCCTCATTGACTACCGTGTCGTAGTCGAACTGCGCCCAACCACCAGCCTCCAGCACGTCTATGTAGCCGACATAACCCGTTAGGTCGTCCCAGACATCGATATCGTAGAGCGGGTCTTCGCCGCAGTTGGTGACCACGATCCTCCAGTGACCGATATCCCCAGCTACGCCGTAGTCCTCATCCAGGAATTCGCCGTCGTCATTGCAGTCAACCGTCTTCTGGATATCGATACAGGGACGGAGGACGTTCGAGTTCTTGGTGACAAGCCCATAGACGTCGTCGCCTGCGGAGTCGTAACCCCTTGCCTCGAATTTATTTTTGACCCCCCACCCACCAAGCGCCGGAATCCAGATGATGTCGGCTGCATCCACTTCATAAGTAATATAGAAATACTCGACATCACCGGGCTCCTGTACAAGAGGCGGGTCTATACCCTCTTGAATAAAGTAAACAACGGTACCGTCTGGGAGAGTATCCCAAATCTCGACCAGTGTGTTGTTGGCCGAATTACCGCTTGGGTTCTCGACCGTCATCTCGTAGTAGATGGTGTCGCCCACGTAGTAGAAATTAGGCGCAAACGGGTCTGTAACGTCCTTGGTTATGGTAATCTGAGATGCCAAAGCCGGCAACGCCGTACCGAACAGGGACATCACCATCGCCAATATCATCAGTATCGGCAGAAATACTCTTGTTCCTCTTTTCATTGTTCCTCATTCCTCCTTCTATTGTTTCTTCTTTGCTTTTCCTTGATATCACCATTTTTCTTTGTGTGTGCTCTCACCCCCTTTCGTTCATCTTTCCTCTCCATTGGCTTCTTTGCTGGTTTATGCTCTAATCGACCCCGGTTGGGGCGCCCCACTGTCAAGTCACGGACCTCCGGGACCTTGGATTCTTGCTTGCAGCGACTTTCGACCCCCTGTAAAGCACAAAACCGACCTTCGACAGGTCGGTTTCACCACTCACTCCCTACTGCCCGGGTGACCATTTCAGAGGCAATAGTTCACAGCTTCCTGCTTATATCTATCATCTTAAGAAATTCACAGTTTCAAAGTCATAAAATTACTGGAAAAAAAATTACAAAAATATAACGTCGGGTAAGAAAGACTTAACGGATCACACCTCGCTACCTCTTCATCCTACACGGGACGCACGCAAAGCACTGACGGCTAACTGATCCTTACGTTGGAACTCGAGTCATCTGCTTGGAAGCACTTCGGGTTCCTCACCCAGACCTTTCCCGACCTGCAAGCGTCCTCTCAAGTCCTGGCATCTGATGGGAAAAATTATTATAAGACTAACTTTCATTCTACGCCCGTACGGCCAAAAAGTCAATACCATGAACACCTCATTTTTCAAATGATTAAGGCGGGTCATCAATATCATACAGAGTCGGCTTTCAGGTGGACTCAGGGCCGATTAGGGGTCAATATCTCCTCCAGAACCACTTTCCACCTGTCCCCCAGTAGCCGGGTATCCAGCTTGATTTGTGATGGCGCCTACCTTGGCTGCACCATCAGGATATTTACTCATAACTCCCCCTGCCCTTCTCACGTTAAGAGGGGAATCAACAGTCCGGGGCTTGATGACAATTTGCCTGCCCTGTATGCCATGGAGCTTGCCTTGGCCCCCGTAGCCAGAACCTTGATTTTCACTATGTACAACAGGCTTTTCGCGGGCCCGGACAGAAAACCGAATCTATCTTGGAATTCCCGAGCCACACCCCGCTCCTTCACTGTGCCCCGGTTCAGCCGACCCACACTCGGCCAAAGGTGTCAATTTGACTTGAAAATAATCATGGCAAAAAAGTCCCGAATGGTAAGAAAAGTTAAGTTAGGTATATTGACTGTGCTTTGAAAAAGTGTTAGTCTTACTAGACCAGTTTGTATATTAACCACTAGCGTACAGGTTGTGACCATATACAATTGATGCACAGGCAACTATCAAGGGAGAAACTGTGCAAGTTTCCGGAAGTGGGAACTGGGTGGTCGGAGAACGTTGGTGGCCGACCAGCGGATTTCTGAGGAGGTGCGAGCCAAAGGTTCCGTTGCGTTTTGTGCGCGGGGACAGCGAAGTTGAACCTACAGTTGGTCGCTTGGGTTCAGCGGAGTCAATAGCGAAACCGACCCTGAAGGCGAGTTTCGCTTTTTTGTTTGGCGAAAGGTATGAGAGTCCTAGTTATTAGCCGCTCGCAAGACTTAGTCCAAGCTATTTCCCCTATCCTGAAGGTAAGATGGCCAGACTTGGATTGGACTCAAGCCCGAGATGCCAGGGAAAGCGTGGAGCTGATACATGAACAGCAACCGGACATCGTTATGTTTCACCTGCCTGAACGAAGCGAAGGAGCGCCACCCCCGGACTGCTTTGACCTAATAAGCCAGATTCGCAGCTGCTCCGACGTGCCACTCATCGTTATTGCCCAGACCGATAATGTCATGGACAAGGTCAGGGCCCTAGAGATGGGTGCCGATGACTGGACATCCCCGGATTTCGTCCCCATGGAGTTTATTGCCAGGGTCAATGCTATCCTCCGCCGCTGCTCGCTCAGAAATGACCGAAGGAGTTACTTCCTAGGCGGCAAGCTAGCGGTAGACTATGCCACACGGGAGGTATTCATTTTCGACAAGAAAGTGAAGCTGACCCCTATCCAGTATAGGCTCCTTTGTCACCTGGCCGAGAACGAAGGGAGGGTATGCAGCAGCGCTGAGCTGCTCAGGCACGTCTGGGGACCAAGCTATGGCGATGATAAAGAGCTCCTCAAGCTCGGTGTCTACCGCTTGAGGTCTAGAATCGAGGAAGACCCCTCGAACCCGGAAATCATCTTGAGTGAAAGAGGCGTTGGCTACGTGATTAGAGCCTCCCATCCCAACCGGTAGAGACACTTCCCGCCTGCGTCATTGCAGGGCACTTCCCCTTGGTCGTTGCGGCGAGCGAAGCGACAACGCAATCCTCCGGGCCCTTGTAGAGATGCTGATATCAACCGTTCCCCTTTGTAATTGCGTGGAGACTGCTCCACTCCGTTCCCGATGACACGTGGACTGTTTTGTAACCGAAAAGATACCGCTCGCAACCAAAAAGATACCCCTTGTAACCGAGTAACTACTGCTTTCTCTGGCATTTGCTATTAGACTCAAATCAGGCGCAGTACCTAAGCACTGCTATCTGGGTCCGGGTTAGACATGGATAAGGTTTTGCTTGTATGTCCCGATTTGGCGATGACAGATAACTTGGCCTTTGTATTAGAGCATTCAGGTTTTGGAATTATAAACGCTCCTGAGAGCAGGCAAGCTTTGGCCGAGGTAAGCAGAAGCTCTCCTGACATTGTGGTGCTGCGTGAGAACAGCCGCAGACTGAATGGAGACGAGCTTTGTATCCGTATTCGGGAGCTATCTGATGTTCCCATCATCGTTCTCGGGCAGGAGCAGGAAGAGGCGGCGGGAGTCGAGTTTTTGGAAATGGGCGCTGATGCCTATTTGCCCTCTCCCCTGAGGTTGAGGGAACTGCTGGCCAGGGTTCGCTCCTTGTTGCGCCGCACCCGGGCACCTCGAGAAGCATGAAATAGATGGTGGTTCAGTTTGAAAATGCAAAACAGTTTATGTTTAGGAACCTTTTTGATAATAACGATTGCCAATGCCCCGGACCTATTTTCAGGCAGATCGATCAGGGCAGCCGGGCTTCCCCATCAAGTCCCCTCTCTCGTGGGAGGGGATGCAGGTGGGGGCGAGACCGGTAAGGCGCACCTTAAATCAAAGATGAGGTGGGTAGATTAGTGAGAGACTCTGAAAGAGGAGGAACTTAAATGAAAAAAATAGGACTTATATGTCTGGCGCTGGTCCTGGCGTTGGGCGCTCTGGGCATGGGCTATGCGCTATGGTGGGATCAAATAACCATCGTGGGCTCGGTCGAGACTGGTACTGTCAACGTGGAGATTATTGACCAGAAGTCTAACGACCCCACAGGTGCAGGCAACCTGGACCCCGCTGGCGGTCATATGCCGCTTGGCGATGGTGTTTGGGGCGGCTTTCAATTTAATAATGAGCCACCAATTCCCTCAAGCGAATGGTACTGGTTGTCGACTACGTATGACAAGGATGTAGCCTCCTGCGATTGCATTTTTGGGCCGGACTGGCTGAGGGCCACAATGTTTAATGTATATCCCAGCTACGGCCCGGATGTCGCTTTCTCCGTCCAGAACCTCGGCACCGTCCCGGTCAACATCGTAGGCATCACCCTTCTCGAGGTGACGACACCTGAGGGGACTTTCCCGGTGGGTATGCCCGTGGATTCTCGTGGGAATTCAGAAGTCTACATGGTCGCAAACAATGGCGCCGTTGTAATATACAACGGACCCTTCGAACCGGGTTTCGATGACGACTATGCATTCACCCTTATGCTGACTTCCCTGTTTGGAATGCCGCTTGTCGACGTTCAGATTGACCCGGAAATGAGCGTGTTCGCCGATGTCGGCATCCATGTCGCGCAGTCGGCAATGCAGAGCCAGATGTATTCGTTTACCCTCGGGTTCACATTTGGCCAGTGGAACGAAGGCAATAATGGCTAGCAACGCCCCGGTCGGTTATGCGGAGATTAGCTCCGTACAGGGGCTACGTGAAAATATAGAAAAGGAGTGAAAAGAAAGATGAAAAGGATAGGACTTATATGTCTGGCACTGGTGCTGGCGCTGGGCGCGCTGGGCATGGGCTATGCACTGTGGTGGGATGAAGTAACCATCACGGGCGACGTGTTCACCGGCAGTGTCGACATAGAGATCGAGCGAGTGTCCGAGACCTACGTTTACAAGGACCTGACTGGCAGAGCGCTTATAATGTCACCTGAACCACTACCTCCTGACCCGAATCTTCTGTACGTGGCCAGCGCGACCGCGGATGATGTGACGGTCGACGACGATGAGGCGATAAGCATGACCTTCAACAACATCTTCCCGACAGCGGTTCCGATAGTGGCCGATGTTGTGCTTCACTACGCGGGCACCGTCCCGGCGCACGTCGTCTATACCGAGGAGTTCTGGGGAGACGACGACCTGAGCCCTTACTTGGTTCAGACTTGGTTCATCTGGGATCCTGATTTGCAGCTATGGATACGGACCCCTATGGCAGACATACAGCTCCACTTCTGCGACTTACTGAAGCTTGAGGTGTACCTCGACCCAATGGCTCTGCAGTTGGCCGGGAAGGACGCTCAGGGTCTGAATGGTGGCTTCACCAAGACTATCTTTGTCCACCAGTGGAACGAGAGCCCGTTCCCACCCTAGTATGACCAGGACTGTGGTGCGGTCTAAAAGCCGCACCCGTCCCCCGAGTTCCGAAGAAAGGAGACTATAAGGGGGAGACATGAAAAAGATTGGATTGCTTTGTTTGGCCCTGGTCCTGGCACTGGGGACACTTGGTGTGGGCTACTCTATGTGGTTTGACCAGGTAGTCATCGAGGGCACGGCGGACACGGCCACACTTCGCCTTGGCATTATTAAGGCAGAGGCAGAGCTTTACCAGGATAAGGATGTCGCTACAGTGGACCTCACCTTTGAGGGTCCGATAAAGGCCTGGGAATGCATTGTACCTCCTGGCGCAGAGGACTATGCGTATGAGAAGCTGGTAGTTACCCTGAACAATACCTTTCCCTGCCTGACGGTAGATATCGAGTTCTACGTGGGCAGCGCCGGCACTATACCTATCCACATAACTGGGTTGGCTATGGATGACCCCACCGGCGAGCTCACCGTTGTGTGGACTAGTTCTAACGAGGGTTTTCTTTATCGTACCGGTGGTGACCCGGAGAAGGACAGGGTAATAACCTTCTATGTTATCAACCTGGTATCCTCGCAGCTCCATGGATGTATTCCTGACAAGGCCGACCTCATACTACATGTAGAGCAGCCTGCCGAGCAGAACCACACATACCATTTCGAGTTTGGTGTGATAGGCCAGCAATGGGCTGAGTAGCCAGACTAGTGGCAAAACGAGAGGGGGTGCGGGGCGATTTACCCCCTCCCCCCCTCTCCTTAGCAGGGGAAGAGGCAAAGGCCTGTGATGGCCTTCGCCCCCTCCCCTGGGAAGGAGAAATAAATAAAGGAAGTGCCTCTCAGTCATAGAGAGAAGGCAACACCATGAGAAGAATGAGAAAGAAAAGCAACAGGTTTTCCCGGCTGGGAATGTTGTCCGTAGCATTGCTCCTTGCCTTATGCGTCACAGGTGTGGGATACGCCGCCTGGACGGACACGGCTGTCATTGATGGAACTATGGAGATGGGCCATATTGAGGTGGAGTTGAGTGAAGGCGTTTCTTCTGAAAACGTAACTGCGTCAATAGTCTATCACACTATACACCTTGGAATTAACGCCGGCTGTGGAGGCGACTATCAGTACCTTGGCTTCGACATCCATAATATAGGGACGCTACCAGTCAGGATTCAGGACATCACTATAGATTGTCCGGGACTTCGGGCTGAGGTGAGCGGTGTCGGGGTGGGCACACAGATTGAGCAGAGCGGCGTCGACCCTGACACAGTCTATGGCACCGTGACCATGAGTGTGCCGGGGCCAGGAGCCTACACCTGCGAGGTCACCTTTGATTTTGTTCAGTGGAACTTGTATCAGGAGTAACAAGAGGCCGACGGCGAGGTAAGATTGTGACGAAATTAGCCAGGTTGAAGACACAGGTCAGGCTGAGCAGGTGGCTAATCATAGCGCTGGTGGTGGTGGTGGCTGTTGGCAGTGTAGGTATCACCTACGCCAGGATGCAGGGCGGACCGCAGAACAAAGGCTCAGTGCCTTGCTGTTGCGACCCCTTTACCTGGGTCGTTTCCAATGACGACGGCTCCGAGGATAACGTAAATCCCTACGGGATTGTCGACCCCGGAGATGACGGTGGTGGCACCAACTACGACAACTGGGGTACCGAGAGCAGTGATGACCCGTCGGAACCACAGACAATGGGCGTTCAGTGCGACAGGTACGACAAGGACGTGGCGCGGACCACTGCCTGGATTTCAGCAGACCAGACGGAAATCACCGTGCTGGTAGAAAACGCCTATCCGTCCTACTACTCGACCGTCTTCTTTGCTCTGAAGTGCCCCAATTCGGGTCTGGGAACTATCACAGATATTATCATTGACAACCAGTATCCAGAGGCACTCACCGTTGACGTCAGCGGAATATACGAAGGTCAGCCGATACCCCAGGGCCAGGAGGTGACAGGTGCCGTGCACGTCCATGTCGAGCAAGAGGCAGCGCAGAACGCCGTCTACACGTTCACGGTCTCAATCACCACCGAATGCCAGATACAAACATGTGGCACCGCCTATGCTTACAATGCTAGTTATGCCACGTGCTTCCCTGACCTGGGCTTCACCAAGTGGGGCTGGACCAACGGCCCGCTGGGAGCAGGTTTTTACGTATTCCAACTCTGGGCAGGTGCCGCCGACTGCGATACCTCAAAGGGCAGGCTCGTGGGGCAGGTCACCGTCAACTACGACGGCTCAACTGCGGTGGTCACCTACCAGATATACGAGGGCAACTGGATCACGGCGATCCACCTGTATGTGGGCAACAACCGTCTGCCCACAGATAAGAAAGGTGTGGAGACAGTTACGCCTGGCCAGTACCCGTATGTACATGACCCACTGAATGATGTGACACCAGACAGTTACACGGTGACCGGCCTGTCCGGGAACATCTATGTAGTCGCCCATGCCGTCGTTTGCTGGCTCGAATGACGGAGCCGGCAACCGGAGGTGGAATTCCCGCGGTGCGACTGCATTTCTAATGGGAGTGTTTTTCCAGTTTCCCCATGGCAACGACAATAGCGATTGAAAGACCTTGACAGGCTCTCAGTCTTTCTTACACAATAGTTTCACTATGAACATAAGTGTCAGAGACGACCCCAGGTATAATTGGTGGCTCGTTCTTGGTCTGCTTGCGGCCATATACTGCCTGATAAACCTGGGACTGCCCCGTCTCCCCATCGAGTCGTTCGCCAAGATTTATGTCATTCAGCCAATACTCTGGGGCCTCTTGGCCTGGGCAATACTGGTCCTGCCCAGGTACAGGTCTCTCGGCGGATTGAGGCTTAAGGCTACCGTCATCCGGCTGGCACTGGTCGTCGGGGTTTTCCAGCTAGTGCTCTATGTTATTGGCGGTCTCTTCTCCAGCTTCGGCAGGAGCCCTTATTCCTTCACACCGACAGGCATCGTGACTAATGTGGTCTTTGTCGGCTCAATGCTGGTGGGCATGGAGCTCAGCCGGGCCTGGCTCATCAACTGCCTAGGCAGGAAACAC
>Ga0224495_10003205_pt1 | contig 10180 bp, 7 predicted proteins | sample SF_Jul11_sed_USG_FD_168128 | JGI IMG/M metagenome (GOLD analysis project Ga0224495, IMG submission 168128) | Sediment microbial communities from San Francisco Bay, California, United States - SF_Jul11_sed_USGS_4_1 | ecosystem: Environmental > Aquatic > Marine > Sediment | place: USA: California...
AGGATGGTATTCCAATCAAACTTGGTTAAGAGGTTCGGTGTCGTGAGGCAGGTTTAGGCGGCCTCGGGTTGGACGCATTGATGAGATTGCGCAGCTGCTTTTTCAACCGAACGAATCCCACTTCGTCCTTCTTCTGATAAGCCATGTCGCAGCGATCGAGCATGGTGGCGATCATTTTGACGCGGGGCTCATGAGGGAGGATGTTCATTTTGATATCCTCCCCGGCCTGAAGGCCGGAGATTCCTACTGCGCTGCGCATGAGTAAGCTCCTGTGCAGTCGCTTCGGCGGGTTCCTGCTTCCGACCGCCATTGCGGTTCGATCCACAGGCCATCCGGGCTGTTGCGCATCACGCGCAACCCAGGCGAAGCGTCGCCCGTGTCCTGCCCTTCGTCTCGCAATAGCTGCATCCCGCGCGCGCGAGATTGTTGCTCGCGCCGACCAGATCGGCGAGTTCATCGAAACCGCAGTTGGCACACGCGAACTTCGCTTGCGTGGGCCGGTTCTGCCGACACGCATCCACAAACCGGACATGTCCGGCTTGTGTTCTAAGGACGCCTCTGGCGTCTGCGCTATGCTTCCCCGTCCTGAACGGCGGGGATTCCGTGCCGGGGAAAGATGGTGATCTCCTTATTTGATGAAGTAGGCGATCGGGCGCCACTTCTGATCCGATTCACGGGTCATAATGACGGTCTCGTTCATTTCTCCCTTTAGAGCAAAGGTTGTCCGATAGACCTTGAGTTCATAGGTGCCGGTGGGAATCCCTGGAATCTGATATTGGAATTCCTTCTTCACGATCGTCCGGGACGTCGGGTTTCCGAGCGGCAGCCGCTGGTCGGTCAGGGTCTTGGCCCATTGGGCTTGGGTGATATGTTCCTTGAGAAAGGCCGAGGATTCGTTCCAGCTTTGATCAAAGCGCTGCGTGTCGATGAGCGTGAGCCAGTCGACGGCGGTATCTCGTTCAGGCTTTGGCGCGGCAAAGACGGGAATGACGAGTGCAAGGATTACAAGTCCGATCAGCAGGATGCGAGACATGGGTAGATACATGGGGACCTCCTGTGACGCTCCGTCTTCTTGTACGGGCTAGGCGGAGCGCCGTAGACTTTAGAGCAGGCCTGCGATGGTTTGGGCCAGTTGCGCAGACAATTCTGCGATCGCTTTATCCGTATCCAGCCACATTTGTTGCTGCAGAGCCGCAAAACGTGCACGATGAATTCGCTCATTTCCGCGATGGGTCTCTTGGATCGTTTCACTTGATTGCCCGGCATGTGCGGGGCTGAGGGATTGTCCACCTCCAAAGAGACTGGCCAAGGGCTGACGATTCTCTGGGAGACCAGACGCCGGCGCAGCCTGTTTGGTGACGACCTGTTCCACCACTTCCTTCGTGCGTTCGATGATCTGGGCATCAGCGATGAGTCCAAATTGGGTATCTTCGGTGGCTTTACTCGCCAGAAAGCCGAGGCCTGCTCCGACCGCGGCGCCACCAGGGATAAAGCCGACTTTATGGCCGGACAGCGCCGTCACGGCACCGACGCTGCCGCCGATCATGCCGCCGAATCCACCGGCGACCAAGGCATCGAGTGTGGTGCCCGGTTTGGCCTTGACGGCCGAGACGGTGGTAACTTGGAGAATGAAATGTGCCTTCTCCGGATCTTGAGTGAGCGTGTACCCCCTGGCGGTAAGCAGCTGCGGGAGTGACGTGAGTGTGGCGTTCGGGCGATCGGACGTGTTGCGGGTTTCCACATAGATGGTCTTGTCCATCGTTGGTCGGAGGAAAATGGGGTTGCTCATGGACGTGGATTGCTGTTTGGTGAGTGTCATGTGATTCGCACATGCCGCGCTGAAGAGCGTGAGTGCGAGGACGGGAATCAGTAGAACATGAGTCATGGGTTTCCTCCTTGATAATGAATGCATGCAGAACTCTGTGTGTGAATGGAGAGGCGAGGCATTCATAGCGATCCCAGCTCCTAACTACAGCCTCCGCTATTGGCGCCGCAGCTGACGCAGGTTTTACAGGTGCCTCGTTGGACCAACGTGAACCGCAGACATTCCGGGCAGGGGTCGCCCGTATAGCCTTTGGCGCGGGCCTGCTCGGCGAGCTCCCGATCGAGCATCGACGGAGGCATAGCTTCTCGGAGAGGCGGGGTCTTGATATACGGCTTGACGGAATCGCCGCGCATATCCTCACCGGTCATTTTGATATTGGCCAGGTCCTGGCGATTTAAGTAATTGATGGCGAGATCACGCATGACGTAATCCATGATCGACGTCGCCATCTTAATCTGGTTGTGGCCAGAGACCGGGCCATTGGGTTCGAAGCGCATAATGGTGAAGGCTTCGACGAATTCTTCCAGCGGCACGCCGTACTGCAGTCCCATGGAAATGGCGATCGCAAAGCAGTTCATCAAGCTGCGAAACGCGGCACCTTCTTTGTGCATGTCGAGAAAAATCTCGCCGAGGGTTCCATCGGTATACTCCCCCGTGCGGATATAGAGTTTGTGCCCGCCGATGATGGCTTTCTGCGTGTAGCCTTTGCGCTTATTGGGTAACGGGCGGTGTTTCCCGCGCTCGACGCTGAGTGAGGCCAGGTGCTGTGCGACCTTGGGAATGTCGTGTTGTTCCACGGCTTGGGCGAGCTCGCCGGCACCGATCGCATTCAGCGGTTGGCTGAGTTTCGAACCGTCGCGATAGACGGCCACGCATTTGATCCCTAGTTCGTAGGCCAGGGTAAAGACGTGGGCAATATCGTCGATGTCGGCTGTCGCCGGGACGTTGATGGTTTTGGAGATGCCCCCGGAAATGAATGGTTGGACGGCGCCGAGCATTTGGACGTGACCGTCCGGCGCAATGGAACGAGTGCCCAGGGTGCCCCCCCGGTACCGCGCAGTCGAAGACCGGTAGATGTTCCGCTTTGAGTGCGGGTGCGCCCTCGATCGTCAAGGCTCCACAGGCAGAGCGACTGGCGGTCGCGATGTCCTCTGGGCTAAACCCAAGCCGTTGGAGCAAACTGAAGTGTGGCGATTGCACCTCTTCGGAGGAGACGCCGAGCTGTTGCTGACACCATTCAAGTCCGACGATCTCGGGCGTGATCGCCATGGTGACATCGAGAACGGATGGCAGTGCGGCTTCAATTCGGTCGAGTGCGGCGTCTGAGAGTCCGCACTGTCGCAGGCGGTTGACGGAGATGGTGGGACAGTCCTGGAGTGTGCCGGTCCCGACGATATAGCGTGTCATGCTGTCTGCCGCTGCAGCGGGATAGCCGAGGGTGCGTAGCGCAAGGGGGACCGATTCATTGATCAGCTTCATCGTGCCGCCGCCGGCCAAGGTCTTGTACTTCACGAGCGAGAAATCCGGCTCGACGCCCGTCGTATCGCAGTCCATCACGAGCCCGATCGTTCCGGTCGGGGCAAGGACGGTCACTTGTGCGTTACGGAATCCAGAGACGGAGCCTTTTCTGAGAGCGGTCTCCCAGCTGTTCCGGGCGGCTTCTGCGAGGACGGCCGGGCAAAGGGCGGTACTGAGTGGACGGGGGAGCACCGAGAGTCCTTCGTAACCCTCGCTCTGACCATGGGCGGCGCGATGATGGTTCCGGATGACCCGGAGCATCGCGTCCCGGTTCTCCGCATAATATTCGAAGGGGCCCAGCTCGAGAGCGAGATCGGCGCTGGTCGCATAGGCTTCGCCGGTGAGGATGGCGGTGAGGCCTTGGGCAACCGCCCGGGCTTGGTCGGAGTCATAGGGCAGTCCCATCCGCATGAGCACGGCGCCGAGGTTGGCGTAGCCCAGTCCGAGTTGACGGAGTTTCGCGGTCCGTTCCGCGATCGCGCGGCTGGGATACGACGCCATGAAGACCGTGATATCGAGGGCGATCGTCCAGAGGCGGATTGCGTGCCGGTAGGCGTCGAGATCGAGTGAGCCGTCGGGCTTGAGGAAAGTGACGAGGTTGAGAGACGCGAGGTTACATGAGGTATCGTCATTTGAAAGAAATTCTGAGCAGTTGTGCACGACGAAGCCGTTCGCGACGAAGTGCTGCGTGGCGGGTTCCGTGAGGTCATAGACGATCGTCTGCGCCGCCCATTCCAAGCGCTCGAACTTCGTGGTCAGCGTGTCTTGGTAACACTCCACCTCCTCATTCAACTGGCGCAGCCTCGCGGCCTTCGGGCTGTCCGGGTGGAAGCCGATCTCTCGCTCAAACAGCAGGCGAGAGGAGCGTGAGATGCGCAAGGAATACATCTCTTTGACGACGTAAGGGCGGTACGAGCCCTTGCCGCTCGGCAATTCGGCGATGGTGCTGCCTCCACGTCGATCGCGGTACAGCTTGGATTTAATTCCAAAGGAGAGCAGTAGCACCTGCACTTGCTGCAAGAGCGTGAGCGAACAAGAATCGAGGGCGATGTACTGCGATTTGTCTCCATAGTTGGCCACCGTGCCGTCTGCGGTGTAGAGCCCTCTCAGCACCTGGGCAAGCGATGGCTTGTCCAATTGGAACGCTGCTGGCGTAAACCGCTTATTGTCCGATCCTTCGTCCAAAATGGCATAGGTCGAGAAATCTTTGATTGCCGCCGGTGCGCCACATGTCACGCGAGACGTCGTTGGGACGTGGGACACTGAGGTGGGTCGAGGAACATAGCGGCTTTGACAACGAGCCAGGGCATAGTGCAAATCCTTCTGGCGTTGGATGCCCGCCGCCGCCGTCGCGAGAACTGGTGCTTCGTCATGATGCATGGTCAAGGTGAGGTTCGAGCGGCGTCCATACTTGGTATCGAAATGCGACACACACCCATCCCCCACGGCGAGTCCGATGGCAAAGGCCAGGTTGGGTTGCACTGATCGTGTCCCGAAATGGCCAGGGGAGAGGACGAGAAGGTCGCCATGCTCAAGTTCGCCCATGGGAACATCGCCACGATTCTTGGTCGTGACCAGGTGATTGATCGTGGCTTTGAGCTCATATCCATCTGACGTGCAGACTTTCCATACATGCTCGAAGCCGGTGATGAAGCTCCGATTGATGGGATGGAGGTGCCCATCGCTCCCAATGATCTCCGTGTCGCTGGCGATGTCTTCGATTCGGCGCCAGCCTTTGACGGTCGCGACAAGCGTATCGCCCGTGACACAGGGGTTACTGGCTGTGATTTTCCCTTGTGCCGGCGTCGTGTGCCATTCGTTGATGATGTCATCGTATTGAATGCCGGGGTCGGCGCACTGCCAGGCGGCCGCGCAGATTTGATCCCACAAGTCCCGCGCGCGCACGGTCTTGGCGATCCTGTCATCAGTTCGATGGGTGAGATTCCAGGTCGCATCGGTTTTGACGGCATCGAGAAAGGCCTTGGTCAGGCGGATACTGTTGTTGGCGTTCTGGCCCGTGACGGTCTGGTAGGCCTCTCCTTCCCATCCAAGGTCATAGACAGAGAAGGCAAAATTCCGTTGGCCTTTCTTGGCAAAGCTGAGGGCTCGTTGGATGTACGTTTCCGGGATCCGGGCAACTCGAGCTGCGCGGATGGCTTCATTGAGACCCGTGTTGAATTTCGGGTTGGGTTGAACGAACTCGCGGCCTTCTTCCGTGATCCAGGCCGCCTGCATGATTTTATTGAGATGCGTGGCACACAGATGGGACCCGACAACCAGGGCGGCGACCTTCTGCTCTTCTTGGACTTTGAGATTGATGAAGGCTTCGATGTCGGGATGATCGATGTTGAGGATGACCATCTTCGCCGCGCGGCGGGTGGTGCCCCCGGATTTGATCGCGCTGGCCGCGGTGTCTCCGATTTTGAGCCAGGACATCAGCCCGGAACTCGCGCCACCCCCGGAGAGCCGTTCGCCTTTGCCGCGGAGCGCTGAGAAGTTAGTGCCGCTGCCCGATCCAAATTTGAACAGCCGCGCTTCCCGTGTCCAGAGGTTCATGATCCCGTTCTCGTTGACGAGATTGTCTGCAATGGACTGGATATAACAGGCACTGGCCTGTGGACATTCGTAGGAATCGCCGACTTCCACCGTGTCCTGTTGCTGTGGATCCCACCGCCATAATCCCTGAGCCGGGCCTTTGATGTTGTAGGCTACGGACAGGCCTGTGTTGAACCATTGAGGCGAATTGGGCGCCCCAATCTGATGGGCCAGCATGTACTGCATTTCATCGTTGAAGGCCTGCGCATCCTCCTCTGTCAGGAAGTAGTTCCCGGCTCGGCGTCCCCAGATCGTCCAACAGTCGGCCAACCGCCGGAAGACTTGCCGGGCGTCGGTCTCTCGGCCTACCCGGTCAGAGCCGGGTTGAGGGACACCGGTTTTGCGCATGTACTTTTGCACCAAAATATCGACGGCGGTTTGTGACCAGCTGCGTGGGGCCAGCACAGTGACTGGGGTGGATTTGCCAGGAGGCTGTGACGTCCGTTGGACGTACGTTTGGTCGGCGTACGGGTCCGATTGACGTTTGGTATAGAAACGGGGGATTTCCATCACAATCTCCTTATCGATGTATTACGAACTCGAAGATATTTGGCGTCTGTGCTGGTGGAGCGGCTGGGGTCTTCGGTAGACCCGTAATAGCTGGGTACACCTTGTCGATTGGAGTACCTGATGTTTCCATTTATGTCGTTGACTGGGGGCGGTGAAGCTGGGGCGCCACGGCCGTCGCATCCGGCGTTGGATCGGTTGCAAGCGATCAATCGAGCTGGTCGCGTGGCTCCCTTGTGGCCGGAGCGGACCGTGTTCGGCCGTGGGGCGATATTGGGGGTGGAGCCGATCGATGAGGGCTTGATCTGGATGCCGGACGAGGATCGACGGGGTCACGTGGGGTGCTTTGGTACCACGCAGAGTGGCAAGAGCCGTCTGATTGAAGCGGTCATGGAACAGGACATTCGCAAGGGCTATTCGACGGTCGTGTTTGATCCAAAGGGGGATCAGCGGCTGTTCTCGAAGTTCGTGCAGGTCGCGGCCGAGTCGGGTCGGTTGGACGAAGTGATGTTGCTCACGCCGATTTTTCCGGATTGTTCGATCTATCTTGATCCGCTGTCGACCTATTACATGGAAGAAGAGTTGGTCAATCACATCTACAGCATTCTGCCGGGCAAGGATGAACGGGGGACGGAATTCTTCACGGGGACGGCGGAGTCGGTCTCGCATGCCATCATTAGTGGCTTGATCAAATTGGGTCGGGCGAAGGGCGAGCAAGTGCCCTTGACGTTCGATGACATCAAGAAGCGCATCGGCCATGAAGATCTGCGGCGGTTGCGGGAAAGTTTGTCGATGCTGCCGGGGACCGAGGATTTGTGCCATACGATCGACAGCATCACGCAGTCGGAGGCGCTCAAAGATTTTTACGTGAAGATTTCGGCGTCGTTGCGTGATGCGATGATTAAGCTGACCATGGGCAACACGGGACGGATCATTGGCAAAGCGCGGACCAATCCCTTCATTGATCGGTTGGAGGAAGGGCGGCCGGTGTTGCTGTTCTGTACGCTGGGGAGTTTGTTGACGGCGCGGGTGTCGTACTTGGTGGCGAAGGTGTTTGTGTCGATGATCCAGTCGTTGACCGGCCGGATTTTCGCGCGCGGCTCCCGGTTGGAGATCCCGCTGTGCCTCCACCTCGATGAGGGGCATAACGTGCTGTATCCGGGGATTCATGAGCTGTTCAATAAGGCGGGCGGCGCGCGGATCTGGGTGCATCTGTACACGCAATCGAAGGCTCAGCCGGAGAAAGAGGCGGGGGTCTTGTCGGCCACATCGATCATCGACAGCGTCAATACCTGGCTCTATTTCCGGGTGAATCATCCGGGGACGGCGGAACACATTATGGAGACGAGTCCATTGGTCGACCGACAGGAAGCGGTCATCGGCTTGGGCTCGGGCGTGACCATGCGCGGGGTGAAGATGCGTCAGGTGCAGCAAGATAAGGTCATTCATCTGCCCGATCGTTGGTTTTATTTCCGCAGCCGCTCGATGCGGGCGAAAGGGCACACGCTGGATGTTTATCCGCCCTATGTGCAGGTGCAATTTCCGCATATCACGAATGACGGGCAGCCGCCGGAGTCGCCCCCGTCAACCCTACCCAACTCGACGCTTTCTGATGGAGTTCCCGGAGGCGCGTAACCGACGCCCGGGTCAACATTCCGACAAACACACGCCCATCGTAGACCAGCAATCGCGGCGAGGCGGTCAGGAGCATTTGGTCGAACGCCTGTTGGATGGGCGTGGACGGCTCGACGATGATGTCGTCGGTCAGCGGACGGATCAGGTCTCTGATCGGCGACTTGCCTCCGTTTTGCCAATCAGGATGTTTGCGAAGGTCCTCATGGTGGATGAGGCCCAGCACAGTCTCGAAATCGCGCACGGGGAAGTGGTGATAGCCGTAGCGGAGAAAGAGGTCTTTCACCTCCCCGATCGTATGGTTCGCTCCAAGGCAGATAATGCGATCATGTGGAATCATGACGTCGCGGACCTGGCCTTTGAGGAGGTGGCTGTATTCAACGGCATGATGGGTGCCGTCTGAGACCATCCGCAGGATGATGCCGCCGACCATGAGCCAGAAGGTGCTCCAGCCCAGGAAGAGCCCACCAATGCCGACCAGAATCATGGTGATGGCGATTTGTTTGCCGAGACGGGAGGAGCGTTCTGTTGCTTGGGAGAAGGAGCCGTATGTTTTCCAGAACCACGCGCGGAGGATACGCCCGCCATCCATCGGGAATGCCGGCAGGAGGTTATAGCCAGCCAGGACGAAGTTGAAGTTCATCAAGTAATTGGCAATGGGAAAATCCGACCAGGGCCAGAGGAGTATGCCGATGAAGGCCGAGCAGAGCGGTCCGGCGATCGCAACTTTGGCTTCCAGGATTGGCGTGGAGAGTTCACGGGGGAGTAAGGTCCAGCCCCCCACGATGTGGAGCATGATGTTATCGATTTGGACCTTATGGGCGGTGGCGACACCGGCATGGGCACATTCGTGGAGTAAGACGGAGAGAAAGAGGAGTCCGGTGGTCATAAACCCTGAGAGCCAATAAATCGTTCGAGGGTAGTCAGGCCAAATGTTGGGGTAGTACCCGGTGGCGAGGCTCCAGGTGAGCACACTGACGGCAATCAGCCATGACCAGTGAATGATCACGTTGTAGCCCAAGAACGGAAAGCGTAAGCGGTTCATTGTGATGGTCTCCTGCGTGTGTAAGGTGTGTACTGAGCCGCGTGTGCTACATGTGGGTATTACGTGTGGGAATGGGACCCTTTTAATTGTCTGAGTTCACTTTCGATTTCGCGGAGTTCTCTCAAGAGCGTCTTTCGACGATCTTCAAGAAACCCAGCCCGTGGTTGTGGCCATTCTGGGCGGGGATCGGATGGGAGCGCGGTCCAGTCGGATGCGGCCGTGTCGAAGTCCCATCGCTGATGCCCGAGCTGATTGACCGGTAGAGTCCCGCTGAGAAACTTCCGGATTCGCTCTGCGGCCGTCGTGTCATGGCCCTCCCCGATCAGCACCAAACAGCCGCGTGGGACCACCAGAAACCACGAGATGAGATCGAGGCGTTTCCGCTTGCGGGTGATGGCGCCTCGGCGTGTTTCGATAATGTCCATGGGAGAGGCACGGAAGTGGCCGAAGACGCGGGTGTGGGTTGCGCTTAAGGGTTCCTGTTGGAGGGGAAACAATTGGTGTTCGATACGATTGAGCGTGGCATTCCATTGGAGGCGTGCCACGTAGGGTAAGGCGTCTGGCATGGTGCTGGTGGCATCGAAGGCGAATTGAAAGGGTGGGGGTGTGGACATGGCGTCCCTCATTTGACATCCTCCCCGGCCTAAAAGCCGAGGATTCCTGCTCAGACGGGTGATCTGTCAGGGTGGTTCGCACTTCGCCGCCGGGTGCCTCGTCGCGCGAGGCGACGAGGGCTTCTCCCAGCTCCATGCGCAGCTGCGGCCTGCCCGGCCGCCACAAGGTTCAGTGCCGCATTACGATCTTGGTCATGAGCCGCCCCACAGGTGGGACAGACCCAGGCCCGGACCGTCAGCGGAAGTTCATTCAACACATGCCGGCACGCCGAGCATCGTTTGCTCGATGGGAAAAACCGATCGATTCTGATCACGGTCTTCCCGTACCGGGCCGCCTTGTCTTCGAGCAATCGGATGGCGGCACCGATCGCGGCATCACTCAACACGCGGGCGATGGCGTGGTTTTGGACCATCCCCCTGAGATTGAGGTCTTCGACGTAGAGC
>Ga0224495_10003206_pt1 | contig 10178 bp, 9 predicted proteins | sample SF_Jul11_sed_USG_FD_168128 | JGI IMG/M metagenome (GOLD analysis project Ga0224495, IMG submission 168128) | Sediment microbial communities from San Francisco Bay, California, United States - SF_Jul11_sed_USGS_4_1 | ecosystem: Environmental > Aquatic > Marine > Sediment | place: USA: California...
GCACCACCCGCGCTTTTTTCTCCATCAGGTGCCGGATGGTGGGCAGCGCCGCGGTGATGCGGGTATCATCGGTCACCCGGCCTTGTTCCAGCGGGACGTTGAAATCCACCCGGACGAGAACCCGTTTTCCCGTTACGTCCAGACGATCCACAGATAATTTTGCCATGCTTTATGACTCCTGAGGGGGCTCAGCGCGGGTCCGGAACGGCCCACCATCCTTTCCATACCTTTCAGGATGGCCTATGCTGGTCCCGATATAATCGCGCACATGACCGGCGGGTCCGGTGTATCCGGTAAAGCACTGTTTTCCCGGTTCCCGTCGAATGGGAGGAGGCCTCCGGATATCGGCGCATTCTCCTTACTCTTATGAATAGGCGGCGTCCAGGTCAAGAGGTCTTTTTTAAAACCGAGTTCAAGACCGGGTTTAATTGGTTCGGATCGGGCGTGAATTAGGGGTCTCGACCCCGGGTGTGACCGCCTCTGTTCGCAAAAGCCGTAGTTCGCCCCTCAGGAGTCCCTTCATGAAAGAACCCAACGGTACTTTCCGTAAATCAACCCGCACCCGGGAGGCGGCGCGGGAAGCCACCCCCCAGGAACCCTCGAACGCGGGCCAGGGTGCGGAAGCCCGGTTGCTGCATTTCATGATCAATAAGCAGTCCGCCGTGCCCCTGCATGTGCAACTGAAAGAGCAGATCCGCTACGCCATCATGAGCGGGGTGTTCCACCCGGGCAGCACGCTGCCCTCCATCCGCGAACTGACCGCGCGTCTGGGCATTCATCGCAACACCGTGCATCGGGTATACCTGGAACTGCAAGCCTCCGGTCTGCTCATCTCCCGGCCGGGCAAGGGGGTATTCGTCAGCGAGACCCTCTCGGAATCCCACACCGTGAAGGACCTGAATGCGGTGGACGAGATGATCGAGCATATGTTCAAGGAAGCCCATGAACTGGGAATGAATCCCATCACGCTCCATCGCCTGATCGGTCAGCGCGCGCCAGGATACGATTCCCGGCACCCGGTGGTGGCCTTTGTGGAATGCACGGCGCATCAATCCCAGCAGGGCGCCCAGGATCTCAAGGAGCATTTCGGGATTTCCGTGCAACACCTGCTGCTGGACGATCTGCGGAGCAACCGGAAGCTGGTGACCCCGCTGCTGCGGCACATCGTCACCAGCATTTTTCACTATGATGAAGTCAAGGACCTGGTGGCGGACAATGGTCTGCGCGTGTATCCGGTGACCTACGACCTGCACCCCGAAACCAGACGCCTGTTGCGGGAATTGTCGTCGGACCGCCGTCTGGGGTTCATCTGCCACGACGCCAACACGGAGGAAGTGATTGGCAAGGAGGTGCGCGACCGTGTGCCGGAAGGGGTCTTCGTGGGGTGTGCCAACCTGGAATCCCCCAAGCATGCGTTGGAACTGATCAAGAAGGTGGATACGGTGGTGCTGACCCCGCCGGCCAGCGAGTTCTGCATCACCCATTGTTCCCCGGAGCATGACTTGTTGGAGCTGCATTTTGCGCTGAACCCCGCCTCCGTGGACAAGGTCACCCGCGCCGTGCTGTATCAGCCCTGAGGGGGGCGTGCGCACCCGTGCCGTTCCACCGAGCAGCCCCATGGGTGTCTGGCAGGGATTGCCACGGCCGAATCCAAACGGTCCGGATGGTGTTGCCCCGCATTTTCAAAACCGGGTGGGGGCGGAGAGGTCAAACTCCCCAGGGCATGGCCCGGCGGGGGCGTTCTGCTAATCGTGATAATCGGCGAACATCTGATGCAGGGTGAGTTCGGTCTCTTGCAGGGGGGCGTCCTCCTCGATGGGTTGCTTGAGGAAGGCGGTCATGGCGTCAATCTTGGCCAGGGCATAGTCGATGCGGCGGTTGCTGCCCCGCACGTAGGCACCGATATTGATCAGATCCTCGGCCTGTTTGTAGGTGGCCAGGGTGCTGACGAAGGCCTGGGCATCCTTCTTGTGCTGGGTGCTCACCACATCGGTCATGACCCGGCTGATGGAGCCGGAGACATCCACGGCGGGGTATTGGCCCCGGGAGGCCAATTCACGGCTCAGCACGATGTGGCCATCCACGATGGCGCGCACGGCATCGGCGATGGGGTCGTTCAGATCATCCCCCTCCACCAGCACCGTATAGAATCCCGTGACCGAGCCCTTGGAATTGGAAAGCCCCGCGCGTTCCAGCAGCTTGGGCAGGGCGGAAAAGACCGAAGGCGGGTATCCCTTGGTGGCCGGAGGTTCCCCCGCGGCCAGTCCGATTTCCCGCATGGCCATGGCAAAACGGGTCACCGAATCCATCATGAACAGCACATGGAGTCCCTGCTCGCGGAAGTACTCGGCGATGGTGCTGGCCATGTGGGCGGCGCGGGTGCGCACCAGCGGGGGCTGATCGGAGGTGGCCACCACCAGCACGGAGCGCTCCATGCCCTTGGGGCCCAGTTCCCGTTGAATGAACTCCACCACCTCCCGTCCCCGTTCGCCAATCAGGGCGATGACATTCACATCCGCTGTGGTATGGCGGGCCATCATGCCCATGGTCACCGACTTTCCCACGCCGGAGCCGGACATGATGCCCATGCGCTGACCCTGGCCGCAGGTGAGCAAACCGTTGATGCTCCGGATGCCCACGTCAATGGGGTCCTCGATGCGCCTGCGGTGCAAGGGGTTGATCGGTTCCACATACAGCGGGCGTTCCGCCGCGCACACGATTTCCCCCAGGGCATCGATGGGTTCCCCCAGGCCGTTGAGCACGCGTCCCAACAATTCGGGTCCCACCGGCACGGTGGGGGGGCGGTTTTCCGGGATGATGCGGCAGTGCGGACCCAGGTCGTGCATCTGCTCCAGGCTCATCAGCAGAACGCGGTCTCCTCGGAATCCCACCACCTCGCCCATCACGCGTTTGCCGCTGGCGGGATTGTAAATGGCGCAGAGCGCCCCGATGGCGATGCCGGGGTTATAGGCTTCGATGATTTCCCCCACCTGCTGCAGCACACGCCCATGGCGGCGTACCAGTTGGGTATTGAGTATCTGATCGCGATAGCCCGCGAAATTTTCCAGGGGCCCAAACTCGCGCCCCGGTGTGCCGCGGTCTCCACCGCCCGCTTTCTTCGGGGCAGAGCCTGGGGCGTTGGGCCGGGATGGAGTGCCGGGGGGTGTTTTAACCGTGGCCCGGGGCGAATCGCCCTGTGCCGCCTTGGGTGTTCCCGCCTTGGGTGCCGCCTTGGGTTGAGGGGTGGCGCGGGATTCTCCCGGGGTGTTCATGAGCCGCTCCGGGTTGGGGCGTTGCTGTTGGCTGGGGATTTCCCGAGCTGTTGTTTTTCCCGGGCCTGGGCAGGTTGTTTTACCCGCACCGTTTCCCGTTCCAAAAGGGCCTGGTTGAGCTGCTGCTCCAGATGATAAAACTGGCTTTGGATCGTCAGGTCAATCACTTCCCTGTCCGTTTCCACCATCACGCTGCCGGGGGTCATATTGGGGCGGGCCAGCAGGGACAGGCGTTGGCCTTCCTTGAGAAAGCGCTCCAGGGCGGGCTTGGCCGCTTGTGCGAAGCGGTGATCTTCCGGGTTCAGATACACCCGGAACACCCCCTTATCCTCCAATTCTCTCAGGGTGGAAGCGAGCAGTTTCAGCACCGCCTGTTTATTGATTTTCAGTTCGGCCAGCAGGATTTTCTTGGCCATGATCAGCGCCAGACGGACGCCGTCTTTTTCCGCCTGATAGGCCACCTGAGTGCGGTGGGCCTCCAGCTCTTCCAGAATGGCCTGCATGCGCTCTAACGAGGGCTGGGCATCCTTATAGGCTTCGCGCAAGCCTTCATCGCGTCCGATTTCATAACCCTCCTGGCGTCCCTGCTCGCGCAGCGCTGCCATTTGAGCCTCGGTATCCGCCTTCAGCCGCTCGGCGTCCACCAGGGATTGCTTCTGGGTCTGTTCGGCTTCCGCGTAGCGCTTATCGGCCTGCTGGTTCAGGGCTTCGGCTTCCTGGCGGAGTTGCTGCACATAGAGTTCCGCCTCCTCGCGGATACTGGCGGCATACCCCTCCGCGTTGGTGAGCAGGGTATTCTCCCGCTCCCAGCGCATGGCGGCATAACGTTTGTTAGGGTCCAGCCCGGGAAGGTCGGCGGCCTGAAAGGTTCCTAACTCCGCCTGGCCCGGCAGGGCCATGGAGGCAAAGTCTCCCCCCCGGGTCGCGGGGGGACCTCCGGGGGAGCCGCTTTTGCCCTCCTGGTCAAAGTTGCGGGGCACAAACGCCTGGGGAGACGAGATGTCGTCCAACTCCGGCTGTTCCGAGTGCGCTGCCATGGACTATCCTTGCGGTCAAAGGGTTCAGCGCTTTTCACGCAGCCAGGTGCGGATGAGCGAGGCGGTCGCCAGCGGATCGGCGCGGGCGATCTGGAGAATCTGATCGCGCGGGGGCAGCCCCACTTCGCGCTCGGTCGGAATTTCCAGTTCCTCGCCTTCCAGCTCGCCAATGGTGGCGGGAAGACCCATCAACAGATCGAGTTCTTCGGGTTTGGCGCTCAGACGTTGCACCATGGGGCGGATCACAAACATGATCAGCGCCAGCAGTCCCACACCCAGGAAGGTATAGCGCAGGATATCCAGGAAGAACTTGCGGTTGCGCTGGGTGGTCTCGTTCTGCTCGGTGATATCTTCTTCCACCGGCTTGCTGAAACGCAGGTTCACCACTTCCAGGGAATCCCCGCGGCGGGGATTGAATCCCACGGCCGCCTTGATCAGGCGCTCAATTTCCTTCTTCTCATCGGTGCTCCATTCCTCGTACTGGGTGGTGATGATGCGACCGGTGGCCGCATCGGTAATGGGCTTGTACTTGCCATCCATGAGCACCGAAACACTCAGCCGGTTCACCTGGCCCATGGAGGGCTCCCGGGTGGTCCGCCGAACGGTGGTTTCGTAGTTGCGGGTCTCGTTGGTCTTGGCGATCTGTGACACGTTGGCCACCTCGCTGGCCCCCGCGGCGGTCTCCGGCAGATTGGAGGCCACGCCGGGAATACCCACCGGGATGGAGCGCGATCCGCTGGAGTTTTCCGTGGTGCTCTGCTCGCTGCGCACCACGGAGGCGTCCGGGTCATACACCTCCTCGTTGGAGGTGATTTTATCGAAGGCCAGATCCGCTGCCACGCGGGCCTTCACCCGTTCCACGCCCACCACCGGTTCCAGTTGACTGATAATCTTGGCTTCGAGCATTTGTTCCAGGTTGTGGCGGAACAGGAAGTGCTCCTGAAAATCCCCGGCGCCCGTGGTGTCCGTGACGCCCTTGCTGAGCAGCCGGCCCGAATGATCCACCACCACCACATTCTCTTTTTTCAGCCCCTCCACCGCATTGGCCACCAGTTGGGCAATGGTCAGCACCAGGCCCCGGTTCAGGGTGTCTCCGCGCCGTCCGGTCACCACCACGGAGGCGGTGGGGTGTTGCTCCTGATCGATGAACAGGCTCTTTTTGGGCAGGGCCAGGGTCACCTTGGCGGCTTGGATATTCTCCAGCTTGCTGATCAGACGCGCCAATTCACCTTCCAAGGCCATGCGGAATTTCACCTGCTGCTGAAATTCGGTTTCCCCGATGCCCTTATCCCCCACGAATAGATCGGCAAAGCCGAGTCCGCCGCCCAGGGTCACCCGCTCCCGCGCCAGGATGATCCGGGCTTCATCGGCCCGCTCCGGGGGAACCAGGATGGCCGTGCCGCCCGGTCCGATCATCACCGGAACCTGATTTTTCTGGAGTTTGTCCTGGATCAGGGCAGAGTCTTCCGCCGTGAGGTTGGTGTACAGCGGGGCCCAGGTTTCCCGGTTGGCGATGTACGCCATGGAAACCATTCCCGCAATCACCACGCCGATCATGGCAAAAAGAATGATCTTCTTCGCCAGGGTCAGGGATTGAAAGAAATTCTGGAATTGGGGCAAGATTTCACGCGCACCAGTCCCGCGTTCCTCAGCCATAAAGCGTACACTCCCGCGTCAGGGTGACACTTCTTTAACCGCGACCGGGCCATCGCATCCAGCGACCCTGTCAGCCATGGTGGCGGCTCTATTCAGTTTCCAGGACCCGGGGTCTTTCCGCCAGAGCGGTGGCGCCGCCACCCCTGCCAACGGACCCGAGGCCCTTTCCCTACGGGGAAAAGCAAAAAGTGTTCCGTGCAGCGAGGAGGTCCGGAAATAAAGGGAAAATCGGCATTCCCCTCCAGCCGATGGGGTTTGCGAGGGGGGGGATCCTGGGCCGGGCCCTCGCCTGAGACAACGGGCCGGCGCGAACGGATGCGGGGCGGGTCCTTCCCGGAGGATAGGGCCCAAGCCGCGGGACCTTAAACCTGCATCCGCATGATTTCCTGATACGCGGTGGTGAGTTTGGCCCGTACCTGCATGAACAGGCGCAAGGACAGATCGGCCTTTTGCAGGGCGATCATGGTGCCGTGAATGTCCTTTTCCGGAGAGGTGGCGAACTCCTCGATTTTGAGGTCCGCATTCTGTTGCATCGTATTGACCTCATTGAACATCTTGGAAAAGGTGTCCGAAAGGTCCTGCACGGCATTCTTGGAATTTCCCGCGGTCAGCGCCTGTGCGCCCAGCGGGTTGATGGGATTGATGGCCATGGGTGCTCCTTACGCGCCGGACTCAGCGGTTGTCTTCATCCGGCGGAGTGTTCTTTACCATCTGGTACGCCTTGGCGATTTGCTGCCGGGCCAGCATCATTTGCTCCAGCTGCTTGCTGGCGCTGCGCAGTTCTTCTTCCACCGCTTGGGTGGTCAGGGTCTTCTGAGCGCCCGCCGCCCCTTTTTCCGCCCGGAGCATTTGATCCTGGGCGGAGGCCAGGGTCTCCTGAAAGGGGGTTTTGGGAGCCTGGGCCTGTTCTTTGCGGGTGGTCTTGCCGCTTTGCCGAAGATCGGCAAGGGGTTTGATATGACCAGGGCCGATGGTTGTGTCCTTCATGGTCTCTCCTGGGCGCGCCCGCAACCTGTGGGGGGTTCGATTCCCCCGCCGCCGCTGCCGGGCACTGTTGGCGCCTACCGGCAATAATTACCGATCCGGTCGTCATGATAATCCTGCCCAGAGGGAATGCAAGGCGCGAGCCCTGATCCTTTGCCCTCTGGACGACGCAGTCACTTCAGTTGCAAACGGACGGTGTCAGTGACTCCCGTTACCCCTTGCCGATCTCCAACGCGCGCAGCGCCATGGTCTTGGTGGCGTTGAAGGCGGTGACGTTGGCCTCATAAGTGCGGCTGGCCAGCATGAGGTTGGTCATTTCCTCCATCGTATTGATGTTGGGCATGGCCACATACCCATCCTCATTGGCATCGGGATGTCCCGGGTCATACTTGAGCATGGGGGGCCGCTGATCCACCACCACCCCCAGGACTTTGGCGTGCAGGGGGTCTTCGGCTTTGCCCTGGGCCTGGGCGCGCAATTCCTCTTCGAAGGTGCGCTGGGCCGGAAGCGCCCCAAGCACCACATCGCGCCGGCGGTAGGGTCCACCCTCTGGGGTGCGCGTGGTCTCCGCATTGGCGATATTTGCGGAGATGATGTTCATGCGGAAGCGCTGGGCGGCCATGCCGGAAGAACTCGCGCCCATGGCGGATAGAAAGTTCATGCTTATTCTCCTTCTCGGATGCTGGCGCGCAATTGCAGGAATTTATGGGAGATCATCTGAGTAAGACCCTGATACAGCACCTGGTTTTCCGCAAGCTTGGCCATTTCCCGCTCCAAATCCACGGAGTTGTCGTCCAGGCTGCCCACCGGGTTGGAGGTGCGGATTTCCAGGGGCTGCACCCCGGCCAGCGGTACCAGGTTCCTTCCGTCCAGGTGCTTCGAATTGGTCACTTGCAAGGGCCCGGGCTCGGTGGAGGCCATGGCCTGTCCCAGCGCCTGCTCAAACACCAGGTCCTTGGCTTTATAGCCTGGGGTTTCCACATTCGCCACGTTGCTGGCCAGCACGTTGTTGCGGCGGGAGCGAAAGTCCAGGGACTTTTGCAGCAGCTGCGTATGGCGGTCGAAAATGCCTCGGATTACATCCATGGCCGATTCCTCTCGGTAAGAGTGCAGACCCGGAAACGCCGGATCCGAACCATCTGCCTTTCTGCGTTTTGGCAAGGGGAGAAGATAAGGTCCCCCGGACCAGCCGGCAGCCGTTTTATCCACTGGGAAATGCAAGGGATAGGCCGGGGGGAGGGGCGAGCCGGGTGGGGGCGAAAGGCATGGGGCGCGACCCGCCGTGACCCTGGAGCAGGGCGGGGGTCGGCGCCCGCTCCTCAAGGCGGGTTCAGGATTGCAGGGGCACGGCCAGTGCCTGGGGGGAGGTTAAAATGGGCCCTTTTACCTCCCGCAACAGCAGATGCAGCCGCAGTCCCCGCTCGGGGCGCACCCCGATGGCGGTCAGGGAGAATTCCACCCGTTGGGCTTCCCCGGGCACCAGATAGACCCAGCGCTCATCCGGCTCATTCTTGAACCGTCCGAACCACACGCCGGTATTTACGCGCACCAGGATCGGGGTCTGGAGGGGATTGGACAAACGGGCGCGGACCCGCCCTTCCACCTCCATGGTCGCCGAGACTTGATCCGCCGCCTCGCCCAGCAGGTCCTTGTATTCCTCCCAAACGCCCTTCTTCAGACGTTTTTGCAGGGTTTCCTCCATTTCCTCCCGGGTGTCATAGGCGCGGGTGGCAACGGCCCGAACCTGTTCAATCAGGTTCAGGGGCAGACTCTGGCGATGTAGCAGTTGGAAGCTCCAAGGCGAGTAGACCCATTTCCCGATCCGGCCATCCGAAATGGCCTGGGCGGGTCCGGACTGAATAAAGGTCAGTTCCAGGGCCAACCCTTGGAGTTCCTTGCTATTGCCCGACGGGGAATAGAGGGCTTCCATGACCCCCTCCAGGGCTTGTCGCTCCGCGGTGTCCGTACTTTCCCCGTGGAGGCGCGTCAGTTGGAGCAAATCGTCCTGGGTGCCGAACTCGATGAAATGGAAGGCCAGCCGCGCCCGGTCCTTGGGAGAGGAGACCTTATCGAGCAGGTAGACCATGGCCTCGCGGGTGGGGTCCGGGGTCTGTCGCAGGCTGGCGAGAATCTCCAGCCGGTCCTCCAAAGAGCCGCGCAGGAGTCCCTCGACTTGCTTGACCAGGGCTGGCGGAGCGGTTTTCTTCTGCTGGGCCAGCGCCGGGGCAGGGAAGGCTGTCAGCGCCAGCAGCGCCGGAGTCAGCACCCATGCGGGCGTCAAAAACAGGGTCAGCGCCAGACAGGTGGCGCGAATCCGAGCCGCTATCGCCGGCGTGGCGGGGAGTGTCTCCTGGCGGGTGTGATGGGGTGTCATGCAATGCCGTGGGCGAATAGGTAAGAGGTGAAAGCCCCGATTAGGGCAAAAAGTTCTGCCGGCCGTCCCGGGCAAGGGGGGCGCGGCGTGGGTGCATCCTCAGGACCAGGATTCCAAATCCCGCGAGGGGAATCCAGTGCGAAGGGGACGGGAGCCCCACGCCCCCTGCGGGGTTCCCCGGCCTCTTGGAGGTCCCGAGTCCTTCAGCGTACACCGGGATGAAAATTTTGGCGATCTCCTTGACAATTCCCCCGATACCGGGCAATTATTTAGTTTCGGCTCTGAAACGCGGCCGCAAGGGAATTCCAGGGCAATGCGCTCCCGGATACTTTGGTACGGCAGTCTGGGTACTGAAATCCTTGGCACCCGCAGACGCAATGCCGTAGGCGCACAGCAGTTGGGGCGTTGCAGTAGGGGGTAATGCAGCCTCAGCCCGGCAGGGAATATTAGTTTACTCCCGCACTAACAGGACGAGCCAGAAACTTACAGACCTTCAGGGATACAGCCACCCATTGCGGGCGGCAGCCCTGACTCCCAAGACCCGAATGGCAGCGAAGGCGCGATGAAAACCGTTACGATCCGCAAGGAAGACCTGGCACCCGGCGCGGTGCATGCCCCCGAGTGGCTTTTGGTGGATGCCAAGGACCAAGTGCTGGGCCGGCTGGCGTCCCAGGTGGCCAATCTGATCCGGGGCAAGCATAAACCCATTTTCACTCCCCATCTGGATACCGGCGACTTCGTGATCGTGATCAACGCGGACAAGGTGCGGCTGACGGGCAGCAAACTCAAGGACAAGCTGTACTGGCATCACACCGGGTTTCCGGGCGGAATCAAATCCGTGTTGGCCGACCGGCT